>Ga0181529_10003753_pt1 | contig 16970 bp, 12 predicted proteins | sample PEATcosm2014_Bin_36_FD_119763 | JGI IMG/M metagenome (GOLD analysis project Ga0181529, IMG submission 119763) | Peatland microbial communities from MTU Mesocosm Facility, Houghton, MI, USA - PEATcosm2014_Bin10_30_metaG | ecosystem: Environmental > Terrestrial > Soil > Wetlands > Peat | place...
CGCATCCGCAAGATGACGGCAGCCATCTTTCTGGTGACGCGCGCGCTGGCCGAGGGCGTGCGCGTATTCGCGATCTCGCTGGTGATTTCCATCGTGCTGGGGACCGGCGAAATGGCTTCCATCTTTCTCATCGCCGGGCTGACGCTGTTCTATACAATCCAGGGCGGCATGACGGCGGTGATCTGGACCGATGTGGTGCAGATGTGCCTGTACGTGTCCGGCGCCGTGCTCAGCCTGATCGTGATCCTGGGGAAGATCCCGGGCGGCTGGGCGCACGCAGTGGCCGTGGCGGGCGCGGCCGACAAGTTCGCCATCTTCGATTTTCGCTTCGCTCCCACCATGGAGTTTTTTGCCCGCAAATATACTTTCTGGGCCGGAATTGCGGGCGGCTGCTTCCTGACCACCGCCAGCCACGGCACCGATCAGCTCATGGTGCAAAGGCTGCTTAGCGCGCGCAACCAGCGGGACAGCCGCAGAGCGCTGCTGGCGAGCTGGGTACTGGTGGCGTTCCAGTTCACCCTGTTTCTGTTGATCGGCATTCTGCTCTGGGTCTACTATGGCGACCTCGGCCGCGCTGCGCCGGCGGCCGATCGCATCTATCCTCAATTCATTTGGGACAGCCTGCCGCGCGGCTTGGCCGGCCTCGCCATCGCGGCGATCCTGGCGGCGGCGATGGCCAACCTGAGCGCGGCGCTGAATGCCCTCTCGTCGACCGTGGTGGTCGATTTTCTGCGCGGAGCCGCAGGACCGGCCGGTGAGCGCGGAGCGATGCGCCGGGCGCGCCTGGCCACGGTTGCGTGGGCGGTGGTGTTGATCGGGATAGCCTACGCGGCGCGCCACTCGCGATCGGTGCTCGAGGCCGGGCTGACGATTGCTTCGATACCTTCTGGCGCCTTGCTGGGCGTTTTTCTGTTGGGCGTGCTCACGCGGCGGCCCGGCGAATGGGCCGCCATCGCCGGGGTGGTGGCCGGCCTCTCGGCGGCGCTGTGGGTCCGCTTCGAAACGCCGGTCGCGTTTACCTGGTATGTCATGATTGGAGCCACGGTGACTTTTGGCTGCGGCCTGGCGGCGTCCTGGCTGGGACGCGCGCTGGCGAGGATGCGATGACACGTGCTCTTCCAGTCGAATTGAAGCGCGACTTGGGCCCTTGGGCCGCAGCCTCCATCGTGATTGGCACGGTGATCGGCAGCGGCATTTTCCTGGTTCCTCACGACATGATTTTACGCGTGGGCAAACCAGGCTGGGTATTTGTGGTGTGGATTTTCGGCGGCTTGCTGACGCTGGCCGGCGCGCTGAGCTACGCCGAACTGGCCGCGGCCATTCCGGAGGCCGGAGGCGAATACGCGTACCTGCGGGAAGCCTACGGCCCGCTCTGGGGATTCCTGTATAGCTGGACGCAGATGTGGGTGGCCAAGAGCGGTTCCATCGCTACCTTGGCCACCGGTTTCTTCTATTACCTCGCCAATTTTTTTCCCGCGCTGGACGGCGTGTTTTACCGGCTGCCGCTGCCGCTCGGTCCGCACGGCGCTCCGCTCGATCTGCGCTGGGGCCAGTTGCTGGCGATCGGGTTGATTGCGGCGCTGGCGTGGCTGAATTATTTCGGAGTCAAGCTGGGCGGCGATGTGCAGGTCGCGGTGACCGCGGTGAAAGTAGCGTTGATCGCGGGCATCATCGTGGCGGGGTTAGGATTCGGCAGCCCACACGCGCCCGATGCGGCTGGCTCCGTGCCGCCGGCCACATTGACCGCGGCCGGCTTCTTCGCCGCGCTGGTAGCGGCGCTGTGGGCTTACGACGGGTGGAACAACGTGGCCATGGTGGCCTCCGAGGTGCGCGACCCGCAGCGCAATCTGCCGCGCGCGCTGATTGGCGGAACACTCGCCGTGATCGCTATTTACCTGCTTGCCAACGCCGCCTATTTTCGCGTGCTCTCCCCCGGGCAGGTGGGCGCGAGCCCGCGCGTGGCGGGAGAAATGATGCGCAGCATTCTGGGCGCCGCCGGCGCCGGCGGCGTTTCGCTAGCCGCCATGATCAGCATCTTCGCCGCCCTCAACGGCTCCATCCTCACCGGCGCCCGCGTCCCTTACGCCGCCGCGCGACAAGGCTACTTCTTCCGCGCCATCGCACGCGTGGATGAAAAGCACCGCACGCCGGGCGTCTCCATTCTGGCACTGTGCACGTGGTCGGCCTTGCTAGTGCTCTCCGGCAGCTACCGCCAGTTGTTCACCTACGTAATATTCTCTAGCTGGATCCTCTATGGCATGGCGACCGCCGCCGTGATCGTCTTGCGAAGAAAAAGGCCGGAGTTGCCACGCCCTTATCGCACCCTGGGCTATCCGGTGGTGCCGATTTTGTTTGTTTTGGTCGCGGGTATATTCGTTATTTCCACACTATGGGACTCGCCCCGGGAGTCGATTATGGGAATTGCCCTGATACTGCTGGGACTCCCGTTCTATGCTTACTGGAGCCGTAGGCAACCCATTCGCGCCAGCGAAGGTACTGCCTCGAATGATACGCAGCCGCCGGAGTAAATCACTAGCCTCAGTGCTGTATTGTTCGTAAAAATTAACGTATGCCCCAATGAAAATCGGGGTGTATACTTAGAACAATCGAAGGATACTTCGGATATTCCAATTCGGGATAAGTTGATCCCGTATTTCGGAGGGGAGGTAGTAAATGGACGTTGCCAAGATCCTGGAAGAACTGAAAGCGGAGCGCCTGCGGCTCCAATCCGCCATCGAAAGCCTGGAGAGACTAGCGCTCGCCAGAGTGCGCGGACGGGGAAGGCCGCCGAGCTGGATGACGGAAGCCAAGCGGCGCGGGCGGCCACCGGGAAGCAAGAACAAAACCCACAATAACGTAGCAACCGCGAAAACCAGCACCGCAGCCGCGTAGGGCCAGCCCAAGAACAAATCTACTCCGTCGGGCGAAATATCGCGCGACTTCGGGCTAAAGGCGCCGCAGGGCGAATGCGTAAGCGCCGATTGCCACGGCTTCGCTGGTTCCCAGGCGGGAGATGCCGATGGCAGTGCGCGCCAGGGAATCGTAAACTACCGCGCGCGCCGACCCGGGGACGCGGATCTGGCGCGTCTCGCCACTCAGAAACTGCTCGCGCTGCGACGGGTCCTCGATGTTGTATGCACGCGCAACCAGGCGGCGCTGCCCGGAATCGTAAACGCCGTTGACTGCATCCACCAGCGCCGGCAGGAACAACGGATGCGCGCCGGCGATGCCGCCACCGATCACGCCCAAGCCATCGATCAACGTCAGCGCCTGCGCCATGGCGTCGCCCGCAACTTCCCCGAGCCGACAGAACGCTTCGGTGGCCGCTCGACGGTTCCCCGGGGCAAGCCCCATCCCGATGTCGAAGATGGCCTTGGGCTCCGGCGCCTGGTCGAACGGTATGCCCGCGCACTGAGCATACACGCCGCGCACCGCGCGGATAGAGGCGCCTTCCTCGGCGTTAATGCCGGGATCCAGCTTGTTGCGCAGCAGCCACGCTTCACCGCCGATGGAATTGTCGCCGATGAACAACTCTCCGTCACGCGCGATACCACCGCCCAGGCCCGTGCCCAGCGTGATGCCGAACAGATTGCGGTAGCGCTTAGGACTGCCGGCCTCTTCGAGCAGGCCATTGACATAAGGTAGAAAGCCAGCGATGGCTTCGCCGTAGACGAACAGGTCACCATCGTTATTGATATACGCCGGTATGCCGAACTTATCTTCGAGCATTGGCCCCAGCGCGACGCCGCCACGGAAGGCCGGCAAGTTGCCTAGGTCGCCGATGATGCCGCTGGGGTAATCCGCGGGACCGGGAAAAGCAAAACTGATGGCCACCGGAGGCTCCGGCAACGACCGCTTCATGCTTTCGAATCCGCGCACGATGTTTCCCAAGCAGCGATCCAGATCGTCCGCTTCGGTGGGCAAACTGAAAGTGTCGATCAGCGGCCGGTTGCCGCGCACGGCCGAGAACTTCAGACTGGTGCCGCCCGCATCGAGTGTCATCACGATGCGCGAGTCGGTTGCAAAGGGGATCGGCATACTTAGTCTTCCTTGAGTCGCTCTCCGGAAAAGGTCCAGCCTGCCGTCATGGACCACGCCGGCTACTGAAAACGCCGGCAGGCAAACCTCATTCTGGCGCGTTGCCATCGCGGAGCGCAAGCGTGATGGACTCCTCTGGCCGCTACTCCAACGGCTATGGCGGCGGCAGCCCGCCCCACGTCGTGAAATTCAGCCAGGGAGCTTTGGCCAGCAGCTCCGCAATCGCCGGATCCGGAAAACGCCGAAGCCAAGGTTCAGCCCAGCCTATTTCCCAAGCTTCGATCCGAGGCGTGGTTACCTGGTGGACGCCGGTCTGGCGCTCAAAGAAACTTGGGTCCCGCAGGCCGCCGATCGCGCGCGCTACCAAACGCCGAATGGCGTAATCGCGTTCGGCATACAGGTCCAAGCCATTCGCCTCGCCGAACTCGGCCAACAGCACGAGCGGGGCTAGCGCATAGAGGTGATAGTGCAGCGCCATTTGGCCGCGATCCATTTCCCTGGGCAGTGTCCCGTCATCGCGGATGTCTTTTGCGCCGCGCCGGTACGCATCCATGCCCCATTCGAAGAGCCGGTGGTCGTCGTTGGCGATGGCTGCTGCGGAGATGGCGAAGCCGGCCCAGTAGAGGTGGTTGTTGATCGCATCGGTTGAATTCTGACGGCGCTTCTTTTCGTAATAGCCGCGATTCTCTTCGGCCAGCTTTTTAAGCCAGGCTCGGATTTCAGCCGCTTGTTCGGCGGAGGCGACACCACTCGACCGCACTTTGAGCCAGGCGACGGCCCAGGATCCCAGGTTCCAGCCTTGCACGTAGGACGACTGATGGCCATCCATGCTTCCGGTCAAGGCCTTCTGCGCGGCAGCCCCGGCCAGGAGCGCGGTCACGCATTCCGCCGCGCCACGGCTGCCCTTCGTCCGATACGCGTCGGCGGCCGCGACCACGCCGCGGGAGAAGCCGTCGATGGGCGCCACCGAATCCTCGTACCGTTTCTTCAAAACGGGATCGATGACGGAATGATGCGAATCGATGTAGTAGGAGTTGGTCGAAAAATCATGCGGGAGGCGCGGCACCGCCGGGCAACTCCATGGCATCTCCGTCATGGTCACTGCATGGGCATCCCAGGGCGACCGCAACGGCGTACCCTGGGCAAGGGCGGAGGCCGCCAGTCCGGCCTGCATTAGCGATGCGGCAATAAGGAAGCGGGACATCCTGCCAAAATGATTTTAGCGAAAGTTGTGGCCGGCATCGCTGCCCGCGGGCTTGAAGTTCCCAGTCGCTTCGCCGCCGCGGCGATTCAAGCTATTCCAGCGTCCATGCCCGTTTTACCCGGTTCGCCGGTTTCATTCGCGGCGGTTTCTGCCTGGAGATCCGGAATATTTGAACCACCCCATGGATTATCGATACTGCCGGTACTATATTGCTCACTAGTACTCAAGCACTGCTATCTCGGGGTAATTCCCCGCGTGGCGCAAGAAAATGCCGTATTCCATGCCCTTCTGATCGGCTTAGTTAACGTTGACCGCAATCAGAGTGTGGTTGCAACTGCAATTCCATCCGAAATCACTACTAGAAGGCCTAGTAGGTTCAAGCCTTTCTCGAAGGAATAATTCTTTGTACTCTGGAACAGTAATGCACTGCGACCTTAGAGAACAACTGGCCGACCAATACTTGCGGGTCCTCGATCTCGTGGACCGGGCAAGGCATGCATTACGTGTTTCCGTAACACAAACCAACATCGAGTGCGCCACCACGGAGCTGCGTCGGGTTGAAGAATACCGGCACGATCTGCTGCGCGAAATCGCCGGGCATTGCGAAGACCACGCTTGCGGCACAGCGAAGTTGGAAAGAATCTGCGGGCTTGCCTTGGTCTCCCGCGAAACGGAAACTCGTCAGCCGGATTCCCGCGAGATGGTGGCGTAGAAGCGGCCTGGCCCTTCCGGATTGTCCCTGTTCCCTGCTCCAGAAAACGGCGCGCCCGCCGGGCGATGGAGTTATCGCGCGAGTCGCCGGTCCTTCTTGGGGTGCCATGCCTCGGCCAGTTTGACCTCCCTGGCTTTGCCGCGGCCCACCGGTTTTCGCCGATCCCGCCGCGCGATCCTCCCTTCAGAACTCTGCGATGACAATTGCGCGATGCGAACGCGCTAGGATATGTTCGTAGTTCGCAGCAGTTGCTATTTTTGAATTCGAAGGAGGATCTACGCATGTCAACCGAAGCGAAGTGTCCGTTCAGACCCACTCAGGCTGGGGCCCCGTCGAATGCGACCTGGTGGCCGAACCAGCTAAATCTGAAGATCCTGCACCAGCACTCCCCTCTGTCCGACCCGATGGACAAGGAGTTCAATTACGCGCAAGAGTTCAAAAGCCTCGATTTGGATGCCGTGATCAAGGACCTCCATGCCTTGATGACGGCATCGCAGGACTGGTGGCCCGCCGATTATGGCCACTACGGCGGGTTCTTCATTCGTATGGCGTGGCATAGCGCCGGCACGTACCGTATCGCCGATGGCCGAGGCGGCGCGGGTTCCGGAACACAGCGATTTGCGCCCCTCAACAGTTGGCCGGACAACGTGAGCCTCGATAAGGCGCGCCGGTTGCTCTGGCCGGTCAAGCAAAAGTACGGCCGGAAAATCTCCTGGGCCGACCTCATGATTCTGACCGGCAACGTCGCCTTGGAGTCGATGGGTTTCAAGACCTTCGGTTTTGGCGGCGGGCGCGAGGATGTCTGGGAGCCCGACGACACTTTCTGGGGGTCTGAAGGCACGTGGCTGGGGGACCAGCGCTACACCGGCGACCGTCAGCTTGACAATCCTCTCGGCGCGGTTCAGATGGGCCTGATTTACGTGAATCCGGAAGGGCCCAATGGAAAGCCCGATCCAATTGCCGCGGCACGCGATATCCGGGAAACGTTCGCCCGCATGGCGATGAATGACGAGGAGACCGTTGCGCTCATTGCCGGCGGCCACACATTCGGAAAAACCCACGGAGCCGCCGACCCGAGCAAGTACGTCGGCCGCGAACCCGAGGCGGCCCCCATCGAGGAGCAAGGCCTCGGCTGGAAAAACACGTTCGGCACCGGCAAAGGCGTCGATACAATCAGCAGCGGGTTGGAGGGCGCCTGGAGCACCACCCCAACCAAGTGGAGCAACAACTACCTGGAGAACCTGTTCGGCTTTGAGTGGGAGCTCACGAAGAGCCCCGCCGGCGCGAACCAGTGGACTCCCAAGGGCGGGGCTGGAGCGGGCACCGTTCCGGATGCCCACGATCCTTCAAAGCGGCATGCCCCGTTCATGCTCACCACCGACCTCTCCCTGAGGATGGACCCGATCTATGAGCCGATCGCGAGGCACTTCCTCGAGCATCCGCAGGAGTTGGCAGACGCGTTCGCCAGGGCATGGTTCAAGCTGACGCACCGCGACATGGGACCTCTCTCGCGCTACCTCGGCCCGCTGGTCCCTACCGAACCCCAGATCTGGCAAGACCCGATTCCCGCCGTGGATCACAAATTGGCCGGGGAGCGGGACATTGCCGCTCTGAAGGCCCAGATCCTCGCATCCGGACTGTCGATCTCCCAACTGGTCACGACTGCCTGGGCGTCGGCGGCGACGTTCCGCGGCTCCGACAAGCGCGGCGGGGCGAACGGGGCGCGCATTCGCCTTGCACCACAGAAGGATTGGGAAGTGAATCAACCAGCCGAATTGGCGAAGGTGCTTACCAAGCTGGTAGCGATTCAGACGGAGTTCAACGGCTCGCAGTCCGGCGGGAAGAAGGTCTCGCTGGCGGACCTGATCGTACTGGGCGGCTGCGCTGCAGTCGAGGCAGCCGCGAAGAAGGCTGGACACGACGTGAAGGTTCCCTTCTCGCCGGGGCGTATGGACACGTCGCAGGAGCAGACCGACGTGCATTCGTTTGCCGTGCTGGAGCCGGCCGCGGACGGGTTCCGCAACTACCAGCGGAAGGGAGACCAAAGACCGGCGGAGGAACTGCTGGTGGATCGGTCGCAATTGCTCACGCTGACGGCACCCGAGATGACGGTCCTCGTCGGCGGCATGCGCGCCCTGAATGCGAACTTCGGGCAGTCCAAGCACGGCATCTTCACCAAACGGCCCGAGGCGCTGACGAATGATTTCTTCGTCAACCTGCTCGACATGCGTACCAAGTGGGAGCCCTCCTCTACCGAGGGCGTATTCGAGGGGCATGATCGCGCGACGGGCGAAATCAAGTGGACCGGCACTCGCGCCGATCTTGTCTTCGGTTCGAACTCCCAACTCCGGGCAATCGCGGAAGTCTATGCATGTGACGACTCGAAGGAGGCGTTTGTGAAGGACTTCGTGGCTGCGTGGAACAAGGTGATGAACCTGGATCGGTACGACCTCGCCTGAGCCCGGCGGAGAACGGAGCTATCGGCTTCGCACTAACCCAGTTCCTGTTGTTTGGATCGGCAAGAAAACGGAGGTGGCGCTTTTCTTGGCTCGCGTGGGCCGGATTGCGCCCCTTCGGATTTTGCTACGGTCTCAACCGCTGGAGTGACCGAGCGGCGCGGTTACGTATCGCGCGCTACGGCAGATCTACGTAGCGAGCATCCCAGCGTGAAAGCAGACGGAGATGGGCCGGCATCGCTGGTTCGATATCGCCCGTCGAAAAACGCGATCGCACGGTCCGTTTCTGCCGGTCAAATTGGAAAGATGGTTTCGATGGCCCTGAATGCCCCCCCGGTCTTCGGCCGTCATGATCTGGATCGGGGGACTTCACTCGGAAAGCGCACGCGAGGGGTTCCGCTCTGAACCACCACAAACCCGTCCAGCGTCCGGATACGCGTCATCCAGCCCAAGATCAACTGGCCGGGATTCCGATGAGTGCGGCGCCCGGCGGCGACAACCTGGCGCGGTATGTAGCGATCAATCCGGGCAACTCCAGCGTGGCTTACGTCTCGTCGGGGATCTTCGGCCGCGAAGCCGCCAATTCCAATCTGCTCGGTGCAGTCCGCGGGGGCGTCGGCATCCTAAAGCGCACAGACGGCGGACAGATGTGGCAAGCGCTGGATGAGGGCAACGGGCTCACCAACCTGTACATCGCCAGCCTGAAAATGCATCCGACGAACCCGAACATCCTGCTGGCCGGCGCCGGTCTGATCGGGGATCGATCCGGCACATGGAGGCACCGCGCAACTGCGATTGCCGACCGCCTCGTGGAGAAATCCCGATCCGCCGGCCGAGCCATAACCGCTCCGATCAAGCGCCGCACTGTGAAGATAACCCGAGCGGAGGAGTCTGCCGCTAACTCCACAACGTCACTGCCGAGGCTGTTGCGCCGACGCCGTCGTCGCCAGCCGCCCACCAGTGGCTGGCGACGTCAGAACCGGCGACCCCAATGGCGTCAGAATCGCTGGGATCGCGGCCGTTTTAGACCGGTAATAACACCTGGAGCTGTTCGACCTCAACATCCACCGCCGCAAGTCCCTGACCGACCTCTATGGCAAGGAGCTCGGCGGCGAGATCTGGGAACGATTCACCATTCACTACACGCCCGCTCACGGAAGTTGACTCATTCAGGCCGAGATCGAGATTGGCAAGTTCTCGCGGCAATGCCTCGGAACCCGAAGAATCCCTGACCTAACGACTCTGCGCCGCGAAAGCCGCGCCTCGAATTGCCTGATGAATCGCGCCGGCACGAAGATAAACCGGAAACCCAACCGCAAGGCCGCCCATCGCAGGTTCGGTTACAAGAAGATGTTTCCAGGCGGTCGGAGACCTAGCGCTGTTTCGGTAACGTTTCGGCGGAACTGCCTTGAGTGGAGCGAATCTCACCGGCCGGTGCGTTTTCGATACAGCGACGGGATGTGAGCCTTTGGCGTGCGTGCGTTATGGTTTTGGATGGTTGCTAAAGTGGCGCGCGGGCAGAGGATGAAGGGTGCGCGCGGGTTCTCCGGCGGGAATGGGACCCGCGGGGGAGAAGGGCACAGGAATGTTGCAAATGCGCCGGTCGGTGGGTGCGTGCGCCTGGCAACATAACCGTTTCAACCCGCTCCCTGCTGGGGCGGAGCACTCGTGGCACATGTCACTGGGGCCCTCGGCGGATGGATGTGGTGAGGCACCGATATACGGAAGTGGCTCCATTCACGCTTCGCTCGATGCTGGCGGCAGCTTCATCACGGCGCAAGCCCATGGGCGCGGCCGCTCCGAGCGCATCTCGGAAGACACTCTTCGCGGATGCCGCGACAAGGTGATCCTGGCCGTCACCTCGGTGAAAAATCCATTCGGCATGAAGTTGAACCGAGCTTGCAGCGCCGCGAAGCGGACTATATCGATCTCTACCAATCACATTGGCAGGACCCGACCACACCGTTCGAAAAGTCCGTTCTGCGTAAGGTTATGGTCGCCACAGTCTTACGGATCACGCTTCCCTATCGCGACTCACATCCTGGTTCTAACCTGGTAAAACACCGAGCGCAGATGGCGCTTGGACTCAAACTGAGGGCAGATTCCATTGAGCGATTCCATCGCGCCGATCACCAGGCAGCCCTCCGGCTCCAGCGCCCGTTCCATACGCCCGAACAACGAGGCCTTATCCCGTTCGCTGAAGTAGATCGCCACGTTGCGGCAGAAGATGATATCGAATCGGCCCAGGGCCGAGAAGTCTGCCATCAGGTTCAGCTTCTTGAACGAGGCCATGCCGCGGATCTCATCCCGGATCTGCCAGCCGCCGACGCGGGGAGTGAAATACTTGGCCCGCTGGGATTCGCTCAGTCCCCGCGAGATCTCGATCGGACTGAACAGCCCACGGCTGGCGCGGGCCACTGCGTCGTCGGAGATGTCGGTGCCCACCAGGTGGATGCCATAGCGGTCGGTGTCTCCCAGCAAGTCCCTGAGCAGAATCGCGATGCTGTAAAGCTCCTGGCCGGTCGAGCAAGCCGCGCTCCAGATCCGGATGCGCGCCGCGCCAGCGCGCGCGCGGCGGTCGACCAGCTCCGGAATGATCTTGTAACGCAACAGATCGAAGGGCGAGGTGTCGCGAAAGAAGAACGTCTCATTCGTAGTGATGGCGTCTATGATGCGCCGCTCGATCGCCCGGCTGGCATCGGACTTTGCCCGCATCAAGAGTCCGTTATAGCTGCCGGCACGTGTCTCTTCGACCAGGCGGGCCAGACGGCCCTCAATCAGATATCCTTTGGACTCGTCCAGAGTGATGGCGCAGAGCGAGTAAACGTATTGGGCCAGACTCTTATGTTCTTCCGGTTGGAGCCTGATCACGGTCTGACCTCGCGCACCGAGCGGACGATGGCTGGGCCGATGGTATCGAGCGGCGCCACCGTATCGACCACTCCGGCCTGGATCGCTTCCTTCGGCATGCCGAAAACCACGCAACTGGCTTCGTCCTGGGCGATCGAGAAGCATCCGCCGCGCTTCAACAGGCGCAGGCCGGCGGTGCCGTCGTTACCCATGCCGGTCAGGATGGCGGCCACCGACCGGCCGGGAAAATGCAAGGCAGCGGAGCGAAACAGATAATCCACGGCGGGCCGACACCCGTTCTCGGGAGGATCGTCGGTGATACGCAGGATGATTTCTCCCTTCGTTCCCGCGGCCAGTTTCATGTGGCGGCCGCCGGGAGCCAAATAGGCGCAGTTTGCCTGCGCCACTTCGCCCTCCTGTGCTTCCTTGACCCGGAGAGCGCTCTTCTTGTCGAGGCTGGCCGCCAACGGGTGGGTGAACAGGGCCGGCATGTGCTGGACGATGAACACCGGCGCGCCCAGATCGCCGGGCAGCGATGGCACCAGTCTGGCCAGGGCGCCAGGGCCGCCGGTGGATACGCCAATCAGCACCATCGGCGGACCGGCACTGCGCACTGCGCGCGCCGGGCGAAGTTGTGCGGCGAGCGCGGGCCATACCGGCAGCCCTTCCGCCGGAGCGGAATCCCTGGCTTCGCCGCGCAGGATCGCGCGAATTTCGCGCCGCCGTTCGAAGGCACGGATCATTGGCAGCAGACGGGATCGCAGGTGCCGCAGGTTCGCCTCGGCGTTGCCGTCCTCAGGCTTAGTCAGGAAATCGAAGGCCCCCAACTCCAACGCGCGAACGGTCATCTCTCCGCCGCGCACCGTCAGTGAGCTGAGCATGATGACACCCGCTTTCACGCCGGTGGCAGCCATCGACTCCAGCACTTCGATTCCGTTCATTTCCGGCATCTCGATATCGAGCGTCACCAGATCGGGGTGCAACGCGGCCATGCGTACCAGCGCCAGCCTGCCGTTGGAGGCCGTGCCCACAACCTCCACACCCGGCACCCCAATCAGCGCATCGGCAACGATGCGCCGGAACACGACTGTGTCGTCCACCACCAGAACGCGCAGGCTCATTGTTTCACCCGCACCCGCGGAGCCATCACTGCCCTTCCGCCAGGATCTGGCCGGCGTCGAGCAGCGTGATCACCCGGCCGCGGGCGCGGCACACTCCCTTGAAAAAGCGGGCTTGCCCCCAGTTCACATTGGCCGGTGGCGGCTGCCAATGGTCGCTCTCCACCTCCACCACCTCATCCACCCGGTCCACCAGCGAGCCGATGAATTCATTCCGGTCTTCAATGATGAAGATGCGGCTGTCCTTCCCCGGGGTAGCCTTGGCGAAGCCCAGCCGCCGGCCGAGGTCGATGATGGTGACGATTTTGCCGCGCAGGTTGACGATGCCGATGACTTCCTCCGGAGCATAGCGCACCGGCGTCACCGGCCCCAACCGGATCACCTCCTGCACCCCAGCCGCATCCAGGGCACAAAGCGCGTCGCGAACGAAAAAGGCCGCCAACAGCGCCGTCTGCCCACCCTGAGTCGTCAGCGTATCTGGCATGGTGTCCTCGGGACTCAGACCTTGAACCGGTGCACGGTGGCCTGCAGTTGTTCGGCCACGCGGGAGAGTTCCGTCGCGCTGGCCTTCACTTGTTCGCTGCCGTCCGCCATCTGGCCGGCCGCCTGGTCGACATGCACGATCTCCTGCGCGATCTCCCTGGTGGCATGCGAAGTTTCCGACACACGCTTGTTGGCGTCCTGCACACCGCTGGAGGCCTCCGCGATGTTGCGTGCGATGTCTTTGGTCACGGTGGATTGCTCCTCGATGGCCGCGGCGATGGAAGATACGATCTCACTGACGTCGTGGATCACCTGCGAGACCTTCTCGATTTCCGTGATTCCCCCCGCGGTCGAGGATTGCACGCCCGCGATTCTGGCTTTGATGTCCTCGGTGGCGGCAGCGGTTTGCTGGGCCAGTTCCTTGATCTCGTTGGCGACCACGGCAAATCCCTTACCGGCCGAACCGGCGCGGGCCGCCTCGATGGTGGCGTTGAGCGCCAGCAGATTGGTCTGCGACGAGATCTCGGTGATGGTTTCCGTGACTTTGCCGATCTGTTGAGCCGCCGTGCCCAACTGGTTCATCTGCTCACTGATGCGGGCGGCCTGGCGGGTGGCCTCTTCCGTGATGCGGCGCGCTTTCTCGGAATTGTTGGCGATCTCGCCAATGGTCGAGGTCATCTGCTCGGTGGCGGAAGCCACGCTGGTCAGGTTGGTGGACGTCTGCTCCATGCCCGCCGCCACCGACGCCACGTTGGTGGTCATCTGCTCGGCGGCCGCCGCCACGGCGTGGGCCTTGCCTGAGGCCAGGTGAGAGCCGCCCGACATTTGTGTTGAATTGGCGGACAACTCGGCCGACGAAGAAGATAGGACCTGAACTCCTCCGGAGATATCCCTGACCATCTGGCGCAGATTGACGATCATCGCCTGCTTCGCCCTGGCCAGCAACCCGATCTCATCGCCACGCGCTTGGAATTCGGCCGGCGCGTCACGCGTGAGGTCTCCTTCGGAAACGGCATGCAGATGCGTTATCGCTGCGCCCAAGGGCTTTGCGATGCTGCGAGTGAGAGTGCCTCCGCCGAAAATGGCAGCCGCAATCGCGAGCAGGCCTCCCGCTATGAGCAGAATCCAGATGGTGCTCGAGGTGGCCTTGTTCGTCTTCTCAAGTTCGAGAGCCCTATTGTCCTGAAACTGAGCTGCTTCTCTGGCTTTGTCGTGTATTGTGTCAGACATTGTGGCGTAGGCGTTAAAGCTTCGCTGCGCCTCGGCAAATCGGCCAGCGGCAATCTGTTCCATAGCCTTGTTACTTAAGGCCGACGCCGACTCGATGGCTTCCGCGATCTCGGCTCCCTGTTTGATGCCTGTCGGGGTATTCGCCAGCCGGTTGAACTCCTCCACCGCTTCTACCCGGCTTTTCTTGCGCGCGACGATCCGGTCCATGCAATTCCGGGACGCCTGCTTTTCGACGATCATTCTTCCAATGTTCAGAGCAACCGCCGCGGTATCGCCCGCGACTCTTTCCGCCAGTCGCGCCTTCGTGAGGCACTGGGCGAGGGTCGTGGCCAGCTTTTCGTTAGTGTTGATTCCCCACAGTGACAGCGCCGACAGACCTGTCAAAATGAGAGTGATCGCCCCTAGCACGAGCGCAATTTTCCTGCCGATCTTGATGTTCGATATCGATGTCATTTTCTTTCCTATTCCCTTGTCAGGCCGTTACCGGCGACTGTTTCCTGCCAACCGCCTTGCGAATGCTCTCCATCAACTCTTCTTTGTTGAGCTTGATTTGATACTCATCCACGCCGGCGGCCATGCCGCAGGCGATCTCTTCTTCTCCAGCCAGAGAAGACAGCGCGATGACCGGCAACCCGGCAAAACGCCGATCGGCACGAATCTGCCGCGTTAGAGCCAGCCCGTCGAGGCGCGGCATTTCGATGTCGGTTGCCACCAGGTCCACCTCTCCGGCGTGATGGTCCAGGATCTCCCACGCCGCCTGACCGTCTTCCGCCGCCAGTACCCGGCAGCCGACCGCTTCCACCAGGCGCTGGATCTGGCCGCGGAAGAATTCCGAATCGTCGGCCACCAACACTGTCGGAGCGGTTTCCGGCTTATCCCGCACCGTCACCACGGCCGCCGATTGGCCGCCTTCCGGCCGCACCGCGTCGGCGAGTTCGAAAATGTCCAGCAGCAGGATGGTGCGGTCCTTGAGCACTGCCGATCCGGCGATGCCCCGCTGCCGCAAAGTGACCGTGTCGATATTGAGCGCCGCTTCCACCATGTCGAGCGGCTCGGCGGCCAACAGTCCCAAGGGACGGCCCAGCCTCTCGAAGACGATCACTACCCACTGCTGTTCGGCGGTAAGTTCGCCGACTGCGGCCGTGTCGTGGAGGCTCACCAGAGGCAGGCTGGCGCCGCAATACTGCATGGTGCGGCGTCCTCCCAGGTCCAGGATCTGCGCCGGGCGCACCCGCTCGATGCGCGACACCTGCTCGATGGGCACGGCGCAGTTCTCGCCGGGCGAATTCTGGAACAGGAGCAGCGCGTGCATTTCGCCCGACGCGGCGCTCCTCCCGGCATCCTGCCGGGCGGCGGCTTCCACCGTACCGGCGGTCAGTTTCGCCCGCGTCGCCAGACCTCCCACGTCCAGAATCACGGCCACGCGCCCGTCACCCAGAATGGTGGCGCCGGCATAATCGTGCAGGCCTTTCAGATGACGGCCCAGCGGTTTCACGACGATCTCCACCGTATCGTGCAGTTCCTCCACCACCAGCCCATATTCGAAGGCGCCGGTATCCACCAGGACCACGTTCAACGCTCGTGACGAGTTTCCCGGACGCGGCACTCCCAGCGCATCCGCCAGATGGAGCAACGGCACCAGCCGGTCGCGCACGTTGAGAACCTGGGCATCTCCCACTCGATCGGTGCGCTCAGCCAGTTGCGCGGCCGGAATGCGGATCAATTCGCCCACACTCACTTGCGGGATGGCAAAGCCCTCGCCGCCGTCCGAGACCAGCAGCGAGGGAATAATGGCCAGCGTGAGCGGCAGCTTGATCCGGAAGTGGGAGCCCCGGCCGGGCTCCGAATCGATTTCGATCTTGCCCCCCAGCCGGTCCAGGTTAGTCTTGACAACGTCCATGCCGACGCCGCGACCCGACACGTCGCTGACCTTCTCGGCCGTCGATACACCCGGCAGGAAGATCAGCGCCATCTTCTCGCGATCCGACATGTTCTGCACCTGCTCGCGCGTAACCAGGCCCTTGGCGACCGAGGATGCCACGATTTTGTCGGCCGCCAGGCCCTTGCCGTCGTCCGAAATCTCGATCACTACCTGGCCGGCCTGGTGCGAAGCTTTGAGCGTCACGGTACCGGTCGCGGGCTTCCCGGCGGCCGTTCGCTGGGCGGGCGCCTCGACGCCGTGATCCACCGCGTTGCGCACCATGTGGGTAAGCGGATCGCTCAACCCTTCCAGAATTGTCTTGTCGATCTCGACCTCGCCGCCCTCGATCTTCAGTTGGACATCTTTGGCCAAGTCCCGCGCCAGATCGCGTACCAGCCGCGGAAACTTGGCGAACAGGCTGCCGACCGGCTGCATGCGGGTCAGCGTCACAACCTCCTGCAGCTCCGAAGTCACCAGGCTTACCCGTTGGGCGCCGGAGCGGATGCCCCGATCGTCCTGCCGGGAGAGAGACTCGTTCAACTGGTTGCGGCTGAGCACGAGTTCGCCAGCCAACGTCATCAGGGAATCGAGCAGCGTCACATTCAGGCGGATGGTTGTTTCGATCGCCGGAACCGCTTCCGCAGCCGCGGCTCTTGAGGACTCCTCCGCCGGCGTGGGCGGACGTGCGGGGCCGGGCGCCGGCTTGGCTGGCACTGGAGGCGCTGGGAGCACGCGCGGATGTACCTTTGCCGCCGGATTCGCCGCCTTTTTCTTGCGCGGCGGCTTCGCCGCGACGGCCGCCGCCACCGGTTCGGCGGCGGGTGCGGGAGCCGCCCTGGCCAGTGGCATGACGGCGCCGTTCTTTTCGATCAACCACACACGCTCCAGCGGGACATCCACAACCTGTCCCACCAGGTCGGGTTCGAGCACCGTTGCATACAGCACCTCCAGCATCAAC
>Ga0181529_10003754_pt1 | contig 16968 bp, 12 predicted proteins | sample PEATcosm2014_Bin_36_FD_119763 | JGI IMG/M metagenome (GOLD analysis project Ga0181529, IMG submission 119763) | Peatland microbial communities from MTU Mesocosm Facility, Houghton, MI, USA - PEATcosm2014_Bin10_30_metaG | ecosystem: Environmental > Terrestrial > Soil > Wetlands > Peat | place...
AGAAACCAGGCACAAACTTGAATACGACCTTTATTACATCAAGCATCAGTCCATCGGCCTCGATTTGCTGATCATGTTTGAGACCATCAAGACCATCATTCTGCGCAGGGGGGCTCAGTGAGATCAGTCTTCTGGCTCTCTCTGCTGGGCGTCTTGTACACCTATCTGGGCTATCCGGCCCTTATCTGGCTGCTGGCACGCCTGCGCCCGCGTCCGTGGATCACTCGCTCGATCGATCCCAGTGTGAGCATCGTACTGGCCGTTCATAACGGCGCTTTGCAACTGACGCGCAAGATTCAGCATCTCGCCGGACTGGACTATCCCAACATCCAGGAGATCATTGTTGTTTCGGATGGCTCGACGGACGGCACGGCTGAGTTGCTCGCGCAGGAGCCGCATCCGCGCGTGAAGCCGATCATTCTGCCGGAGCAGCGCGGCAAGGCGGCCGCGGTGAATGCTGGCATGGCCGAGGCATCCGCGGAGGTGATCCTATTCGTCGATATGCGACCGGAGATTGCTCCCGGCGCAATTCAGCATTTGGTCAGCAACTTTGCCGATCCAAGCGTCGGCTGCGTAGCCGGCGAATTGATTTTGCGCGAGGACGGCCACGACCGGACATCGGCGGCGGTCAGCAGTCTTTATTGGCGGTACGAAAAGTGGATACGGAGCAATGAATCGATCTTTGCCTCACCCGTTGGCGTGTATGGGGGCTTTTATGCCATCCGCCGCACGCTAGCCGTTCCGCAGCCCGAGGGAATGATTCTGGACGATATGTTTCAGCCGCTTGCGATTATTCGCCAGGGTTACCGTTCGGTCCTTGATGCGCAAGCCTACGTCTATGACACCTGGCCGGCGAAGATTGAAAAAGAGTTTCAACGCAAAGTCCGCACACTGGCGGGCAACTTTCAGCTATTTCAGATTGCACCCTGGACGCTGTCGCCGCGGAATCCTGTTTTTTTTCAACTGGTCTCGCACAAGGTGACGCGCCTGATTGTGCCCTATCTGATGATTCTCCTGCTGCTCTCCACGCTGGCGCTCTCCGGCGCATCGCCTCTTTACTTGGCATTCGCGCTTCTGCAGATTCTGTGCTGGAGCCTGGCGGCGGCCTCTTTGTATTGCAAGATTCCCCTCCTGCATCGCATTGCGTCTCCGGCCGGCGCGATGCTTGTGCTTCTGGCAGCCGCCGTCGCAGGGCTCTACAAATTTCTTTTTACGCGCGGCGCACTATGGAAGATTTGGAAGACCGGCAACTCATCCTCCGAAGTTGCTCTGCCTTGACAGCGGCGACTTCCAGGATGCAATTCCGTTTGGCGTTTAAGACAGGTGTAGAATTCTCTTGAAGATCTCACGTTTGTGAGAGGAGCCTCTGATCATCATGTCACAAAGGAAAACCCTGGCAATCTCCCTGCTCGGCATTGCGGTCATCCTGTCGGGATACATCCTTCACAATCACATCGTCAAAGTGAAAGCGGCCAAGCTGGAACATCGTATGCCGCCCGTCAATTATTTTCCGCCGCAATCCATCTGGACCCAGGAGATCAGCCACGCTCCCGTTGATCCGCAGTCTGCCACGATCATTGACTGGCTCAAGGACGCCGGCGGCTGGGGAAACAATAACAGGATGCAGGTGGATTTCTCCCTCCGGGTCAATCAGGCGGATGAGAGTTCGCGCGTCGTTCCCTTTCAAAAAGGTCCAAATTTTTATGGCGTGGATTCCGACCTGCCCGCGGCTGTCCCACTGCCCGCTCACGGAGGCATCGAAGGGGAGCCAGGTTATCAATGCCCTGCCGAAAATGGTGATTGCCATTTGATTATCGTTGACCGTCCCCATGGCAAGCTCTACGAAGCCTATCAGGCGGATTCCGAGGGGGATGTTCTTTCAGCCAATTTTATAGCGGTTTGGGATCTGAATCGGGTGTATCCGCCCTCCGGTCGCGGCGATCAGTGCACCAGCGCTGACGCCGGCGGCCTTCCCATCGCCCCGCTTCTCTTCAATGCCGATGAAATCGCTGCCGGAAGCATCAATCACGCCATTCGTTTCACCCTTCCCAATCCGCGTATTCGCGCGCACGTTTTTGTGCATCCGGCCACACATGCCGGCGCTCCGCGCGGACCGGTTACCGCGCCGCCCATGGGCGCACGCTTCCGCCTGAAAGCCTCCTATGATCTGACGAAACTGACGCCCGCCGCGCAGGTGGTCGCAAGAGCCATGCAAAAATACGGCATGTTTCTTTCAGACGGCGGCAATATCGCGCTGACCGCGCAGAGCGATCAGGATACGAAAGCAAAGTATGCGGAGATGGATTTTGAATCGCACGATCTTCAGGATCTGAAGGTTACCGACTTTGAAGTGATCGAGATGGGAACGCCCATCCGATTGACCGATGAGTGCGTGCGAAATCCGTAAACCAGGCGATGGCTCTCACGGTTATTTTATCCGGGGTTGGATTTTCATTTTTGCCGCACGGGTGCGGTTCTATTGCGCGCGGCGCGAAAACAACCGCACAGGCGGCATGGAAATGTCAGGACGGAGATTGGGCATTTTTTGCGCGCCTAGCCCGAAGTGTATTCCGATATAAGTCCATATAGGCATCCGCCATGGTTTTCAAGGCAAAGCGCGATCGGAAAGCCTCTTCGGCATGAAAAGAGAATTGCGCTCGCTCCGCCTTGTTGTTGGCCAGCCGCAAAATTGCCGCTGCCATTTCGGAAGGATTGTCTGGCGGAACAATGATTCCGCCTTGCGCCAGCCGCACAACCTCCGCCATTCCTCCCACGCCGGTCACGATTGCCGGCAGCCCGAGCGAGAAAGCTTGCAGCAGAGAGATGGGCAAGCCCTCGGAGGTCGAGGACATGATAAATGCGTCGGCCGCGGAGAAGAACGGAGCCACATCGATTTGCTGGCCCCAGAAGGTCACTTGAGATGTGATGCCCAACTGCGCGGAGAGCTTTTCCAGATCACTTCGCGTGCTGCCGTCGCCCACCATCCACAGCCGCAAATCGGGAAGTGAGACGAGCGCTTGGCTTAAGGCACGCAACAGCAACGCATGGTTTTTTACAGGTTCAAGGCGTCCCACATACACCAGAGTAAAACCGCTTTTGGAGGGCCATTGTTCCTGTCCGGCGCGTGCCAAGGGGACGGCGCCGTTGTGCACGCATCGAATTTTGTGCGTTGGAATGCTGTGCAGGCTCTTGAGGTTGTTCGCCGTCGCCTCGCAGATGCCGACGACCCAGTCGCAACAGCTTGCCGCGAAGAAGTACTTCATTTCTCTGACACAGTCATGGGGCGGCGCCACCAGGCTGTGCCGGGTGGAAACAATGCTGGGCACGCCGGCCATACGCGCGGATATTCCCGCATAAATGGAAGGCGTCGGGTTGTGAAGATGGACCACATCGGGCTGCAGATCTTTGAAGATTCTGTAGAAATTGCGCGCCGAATGAATAAGTCCGGAACCACAATGCGCGCGCACAGCGAAACCCTCTTTCTGCAGTTTTTCGCCCAGAGGGCCAAGCGTTAGAAGAGCGAAGACGCTGGGGTCATGGCTGTCATCCCGTTGCTGACGGCAGAGTTGCGCGACGAGGGTTTCAGCGCCGCCAATCTCCATACTGTCCACGATGTGTGCAATCTTCATAGAAGTTGTCCAAAGCTCCGGTCAATTCTCTGTCACCAAGAAGAGTAACTTCTCTTTATCTCAGACTAAGTCAATGCATGAAATTCACAGTACGCAGGAGGATGTACATCAGCAGCACCAGCGCGGCGGCCAAGGCAGCGGCATAGAGCGCAGTTCGAACCAGCGGAAGGCGCGGAGGAACCATGCCGCGGCTGAGCGCCATTTCGTAAACCACCGCAACCATGCCTCCCAGGAAAAAAAGAGTCAGAACATAGGCGCGGGAGAGAAACCATCCCGTCACGAAAAACCCGGTGAGCGAAAGCACAAGTAAACGTCCAAGGCGGTTGACTTCCGCCTTGTCGATGATCTCGCGGCTCCCCCTCAACAACGGGAAGGGCTCTTCCACGGAGGCACCAGGTTCGCTTTCACTCACCTTTTTGGGCGAGGCGAGCAGCAGTGCATCCCGCATCGTAGGGAACAAGAACATACACCAGAAAAACAATCCAAACGAACCAAGTTCCGCTGCGCATACGACCAGGGAGTTATGAGCAGTATGGCCGCATCCATCGCAATTATCCACAAATTTGCCTATCCCAACTCCAAACAAGGGATGAGTCTTCAGAATCTGCAAGCCATCGCTCCAAAGTGTCGTGCGATCAGATCCTGCTTCGGCGGAAATCTCCCGGCCTCCTGAAAAATGCAACGCCATGGACGCGGCGAAGAAGCCAACCCCAATGACCAGTGCAGGCACCGTGCCGATGCGGCGTCGCGTCGCAACAATAACGATCGCGACCAACGCCAGCAGAGCTCCGCGCGAATGCGTCAAATACGTGCCGAAGAGCATCAGACTCACCGGCAGGAGTACAAATGCGGCATTCCGGAGGTTTTTTTTGGGCCGCCAAAGAATGAAGATTAACGGGATCGAGCTCACCAGCACCTGGCCAAAGTCATTCGGATCATCAATCTCCCCCAGTCCCTTCAGCCGGTAAAACAAGGTTCCTGTTTCGTTTTTCATGGTCATCAGATAGGAATGCCGGGCGTATTCAGGGTTTTGAAAGGCGTCATCGGGAACTCCGCGCATCAGTTCGCCGTAGCCGTGGGCAATGATGAACAGGCAGATAAACAAAAGCGTCAGAACAAGAATCTGAAGTCGATTCCTGGTCTTGCAATGCAAACAAACCAGGAAGAAAGCGAAGGTGCAAGGAAGGAAACCCAAAAATGCTTCCAGGGCTCCGCTCACCCAATGCATCGCAACCAAAATGGACATCGCGGTGGCAATCGCGAATCCAATCAGCGCAAGAGTCTGCGGTGTCTTCCAAATGATTGATCCCTGCAGGCTGGGAAGGGAAGTCAGGGTTAAAAGAAAGGCAAGGATCAACTCAACCCGATACTCGGCCAGCGGTCCGAAGATCGTGGCCGGCGTGAGGTAGTACGTCACGATATAGAGAAGACTAAGAAAGAAACCCATGGGAAGTAACCAACACTCGATAAGAACCCTGGTGATTGGCGCTGAAATCCGCGCCGCCTTTCAACCAAAAACGCGCAAAAATGAAGAACGCTGAAACTGAAAGAAGTATGTTGCAGCGTTTTGAACAAATGGAGCATAATGAAAGCTGCTTACGCCCAGTGCATTCGGCACTTCAGTTAATGATTCCATGGTACATCTTCTGCTATGAACCAGGTTGAACGCCTACGCGTTATACAGGATGCTCTCTCCCAGCAGGACTTTGTGAGCCTGGAGGATCTTTGCGCGGCTCTGGGAGCCTCTCGCGCTACGGTGCGCCGCGATTTGATCCAATTGGAGAGCAGCCACGCGATTCGCCGCGTGCATGGCGGGGCCATGTCCACCACCTCGCGCGAAGAGGCGCTCGACTTCCGGCGGCTGGCGGTCAGTTGCCAGCAGGAGAAGACGCGCATTGGGCGGGCGGCGGCGGAACTGATTCAGGACGGGCAGACGGTGATTCTGGGCGGCGGATCGACGGTGGCCGAGGTTGCGCGCTGCCTGCTTGACCGCCCCATCCAGATCATTACCAACTCGATCCCCGTGGCGCAGATCTTCTGGGAGTCGAGGCAGACCGAGGTCACGCTGACCGGCGGTTCCCTCTATCCGCGCCTGGGCATACAGTTCGGCCCCATCTGCGAGCGGATGCTGCAAAGCGTCTCGGCCGATGTCGCCATCCTTGGCATACGCGGCATCACCGCAGAGGGACTTAGCGACAGCAGCACGCTTGTCGTCGGATCGATTTGCGCCATGATGAAGTGCGCCCAGCGCGTCATCATTGTCGCCGACCACACCAAATTCGGGCGCAAGGCCATGATCCACGTGGCTGATCTCAGCGAACTCCACCAGATCATCTCGGACAGCGAACTTGCCCCGGAGCATCGGCAGCTTTTGGACACACGCCGCGTCAGCTATTTGCTGGCGTGAATCGAGACAAAAAGCGCCTCAATTTATCGCTATTTTTTGCCCGTCTTGGCTCGAACTGAACCGTTTTCTGCGCAAAATCCGCACTATTTTGACAGGAATTTTCTCATCTTTTTGCAGAGATCGCGCTTTTGCGGAGGTGGAAAATTTTTGGTAGAGATTGATTTTAATCAATAATGACGGTGGTTTTCATCACTTTTAACCAGAGCAACCAAGCGCGGCGGCTTCACAGTTTCACAGTCTCACAGTAAATAGGGGGGTGGGGGGAGTGCCTTAAAGGTAATTATTTGCGCGGTTCATTGTTCACTGATAAGTACACACGGAGCCGGCGCGGCGGCAGTTCATCTTCTTCACCCGAGATGATTGTGCGCCCAGAGAATGAAATTATCTGCACCACCTGCGGTGGGGCCAGCGGCTCGCTATCCGCTCGCTTCAGGTTCGTGGCTTTCCTAGTCATGGAAACCAGGACTGTGAGAGAAATGGTATGCATCGGGAAGAGAATTGAGCTGTTGGCTGAAGCAGAGGTAGTAAATCAAAGAAAATTGGTGAACCCTTGGCGACTTTCGGGTAGCAATCCGTGTTGGCAAGAGACTCTGCGATTTTGTACAAAATCAGAATCCGGTCTCATGCAAAGCGCGAATACAAGGACAAGCGCAAACCCAGCAACAGCCCTATTTCTGCGTTCCTTAACGAGGCATCCGACTCGAATTCACATACCTCAATATGGTGTGACCTGGACTGGAACCGCGGTATTATTCATCGCCCCGTTGCCCAACTCCCCGCTAGTTCCCGAACCCCACGACCACAAGCTCCCATCAGTGCACAGAGCCTGGTTGTGAAAGTCGCGCGTCATGATGTACATCGCGCTGCACAGTCCCTGCACCTGGACCGGAACTAGGCTTTGGTAGATGCTGGGAACGCCGAGCTGCCCCGCGCCGTTGGAGCCGAAGGTCCAGACAGTCCCATCTTTGAGCAGGACCGATGTGGACGCATCGCCTCCCAGCGCCATGATCGCCCCGCTCAGCCCCGGAACCTGCTCCGGCGTGTAGTGGTCGTTCTCTGTGCCGTCGCCCAGCATGCCGTATCCGCAAAAGAAGCCAAGATTGTTATTGTCGTAAGAGTCTTCGCAATCAAAAGCCCCCTGCCAATTGTTTGCTCCCCACGTCCACACTGTGCCATCGGCGCGGATCGCCACCACATGCGTCCAACCCGCTGAAATCCACACCACTTGATCGATGCCCGGTACTGGGACCGGCGTGAGCCGGTTGATTGTCGTCCCGTCGCCGATCTCGCCCTCGGCGTTGTTTCCCCACGCCATCAGCGTGTGATCCTGCATCAGCGCTACGCTGAAATTAAATCCGGTAGTGACCATAATTGGGTTGGTTACGCCCGTGACTTCGATGGGAACCAGGTAGTCGATGTTCGGGTCATCCACGCCATTGCCCAGAGCACCATACTCATCCCAGCCCCACGTCCACACCGTCCCATCAGACTTGACGGCGACAGAATGATATCCGCGCCCGCTTAGCTTCACAATTGAGGTCAGGCCGCTCACCTGGACGGGCGTGGAACTGTTCGTCGTCGTTCCATTCCCTAACTGCGCATGGGAGTTATCGCCCCACGCCAACACCGTGCCATCCGACTTTAGGGCGAAGTTATGCTGCTCGCCGCCCATTACTGCAACTATGTCAGACAAATAACCCGTTCCGCCCGGTCCAAGAACCTGCATTGGCAAAGAGCTGTCGGTCGTCGTACCGTCTCCCAATTGCCCCTTTGCGTTCAAGCCCCAGCTCCAGACCGTGCCATTCGGCTTCAGCGTGTTCACCGCACGCGCACCACCCCAGATGGACACTGGAGGCCAGTCTGTCGCACTCCACTGCGCATAGAGAGTCACATCACTGTTGCCCATGGTCAAGGTTGAGCCTATAGCATACGCATCGCCCGATCCATCGGCGGAGGTGTTCCATCCGTCAAAAGCGTAGCCCGGCTTAAAGAAGAAGCCAAGGTTTCCATGGACAGTCACTGTTGACCCCGCCGCGTACGGATTTGGATCAGGCAGCCCGAAGCCGGAGGTGCTTCCATTGCCGGCGTAGGTCACAGTAAATGTTGCTCCGGATGCGACCCACTGCGCATAGAGCACTATATTGCTGCTGCCCATCGCGAAGGTCGCGCTGCCTGCGTAGGCCGTGCCCGAGCCGTTGGCCGCTGTGTTCCAACCGGAGAATGTGTATCCTGCGTTGACCAAATTGCCGGAGTTGCCCAGCACCGTGACTGTCGCTCCAGACGCGTACTTGTTGCTGTCGACGGGCACCGTGCCGCCGGTCGCGCCGTTGCCGCTGTAGGTGACGGTGTATGAAGTTGAGCTTGTCGAATCGGGAGGAACAGCCCCGCCGCCGCAACCTGCAACACCAGCCGCACCGTACAGTAACCAAACAATAGAGAGGACAATTCTGCCGATTTTCATCCATCCCCCTAAATGGCTAGATCGACGTAACGCGATGCTATGTGTAGAGAATTTCTGTGAGATACGTTACCCCTGTCACCTCAGAGGCCCAAAACCCATCGTTTAGTTTTTTGATCCGGATGTGCAGATGCCAGTAGGCATAAATGACCGCATGAGCAAACCAGCTTATTGATAATCATCAGTTTGGCTTCCCAATCGAGCACTACCGAAGGGTAGCAATATTCAGAAATTCTGATGCCAACTGCCGAGAACACGCCAATGCCCTCATCCAGCCTAGTTCGTATGCCAAAATGAGGATTGGGAACGATAAACGCCGCTATCGTCAGTGGGGACGGTTGTGTGCTAACGGATTCCAGGGAGATTTTTCTGGTTGATGGGGCTTTGCGGTTGATGAAGATGCTCCAGTTGGCTCGTGAGCCGGATTGGTATGCGGGATATGTTTTGGGAAAAGCCGCGGGTTGGCTTCCGTTGCGCGGAGATCGCAGGTTGGCGAGTTGGCGACGGGGTGGGGTTTGGCGTGGACCGGGAGGCCGGCGCTACGGTTGGTATCGAGGGCGAGGCCGCAGATTCTTCCCGATTCGGGCTTTTTTCCACTCACCACTTCAATTTGCACAGCTCCAAGTACCTGATTGGCGCGGTGTTGAGCGTCCAAAAAGAAACGTCTGTGACCATGGGCACAGGCAATTGTATACTGAAGACGATATTCGTAGTAACGACGAACCAATCCCGCGCAGCGCTGTCCGATGCTGGAGGTCTGGCGCGCGCTCAGCCCAACAATTGCACGTTACTCGTTGAATGGCTGGGTCGCGCTTCGCCCTCCTCTCCTCCGGGCCGCAACCGCGGAAACCGAAAATACGGAGGTTTTATCCCATGACGCAGGGCGCTGTGGACAAGTCGTCTGCCAAGAAAGCAGACTCAACGTCAACTCAATACGTGTATTTCTTTGGCGGCGGCAAGGCCGACGGCAATGGCAAGCAGAAGGATGTGCTGGGCGGCAAGGGCGCCGGTCTGGCCGAGATGACCAACGTCGGATTGCCGGTGCCTCCGGGATTCACGATTCAAACCGAGGCCTGTCGTGAGTTCATGCGTGGTTCGCTGAGCGCCGCGGTGGACGCCGAGATGTACGCCGCACTTACCCGGCTGGAAGAGCTGCAAGGACAGAAGCTGGGCGCGGGCAAGAATCCGCTGCTGGTCAGCGTTCGCTCCGGCGCCAAGTTCTCCATGCCCGGCATGATGGACACCATTCTCAACCTGGGCTTGAACGACAAGGCTGTCGAAGCGCTGGCCAAGCTGAGCAATAATCCTCGTTTTGCTTACGATTCCTATCGCCGACTGATCCAGATGTATGGCGACGTGGTGCTGGACGTGCCGAAGAAGAGCTTCGAGCACATTTTTGACAGCGTCAAGAAGCGCGCCAAGGTCAAGTTCGACTACGAGCTCAAGCCCGAAGCCTTGCAAGAGATCATCGCCGAGTACAAGAAGCTGGTGAAGAAAGAGACCGGCAAGGAGTTCCCGCAAGATCCCAAGGAGCAGTTGGTGGGCGCCCGCAACGCCGTCTTCCGCAGTTGGATGAACGAGCGCGCCAAGACCTATCGCCGCATCAATCGCATTGATGACTGGCTCGGTACAGCGGTCAACGTGCAAGCCATGGTCTTCGGCAATCTGGGCGAGACCTCCGGCACAGGCGTCGGATTCACCCGCAATCCCGCCACCGGCGAGAAGATCTTCTTTGGCGAGTATCTGATGAATGCGCAGGGTGAGGATGTGGTCAGCGGCGTACGTACGCCGAACCCGATCTCTCACCTGGAAGAGCAGATGCCTGAGTGCTACGCGCAGCTCAAGGACATCACCAGCCGCATGGAAAAGCACTATCGCGATATGCAGGACTTTGAGTTCACCATCCAGGATGGCAAGCTCTATATGCTGCAGACCCGCAACGGCAAGCGCACCGGCCTGGCCGCCGTTCGCGTGGCCATCGACATGGTCAAGGAAGGCCTCATCACGCAGGAAGAGGCGATTCACCGCGTCGAGCCGAATCAGCTTTATGACTTCTTGGTTCCCCGCTTGATCGAAAAGGGCGAGAAGATTGAAGTTCTGGCCACCGGCCTGCCCGCCTCGCCTGGCGCGGCTGTCGGACAGATCGTCTTCAGCGCGGAAGAAGCAGTCAAGATGCACGCCAGCGGCAAGTATCCGGTCATCATCCTGGTCCGTGGCGAGACCACGCCGGAGGACATCGCGGGCATGGAAGTTGCCGACGGTATTCTCACCTCGCGCGGCGGCATGACATCGCACGCAGCCGTGGTTACCCGCGGCATGGGCAAGTGCTGCGTTGCCGGCGCAGGCGACTGCACCGTGGACGAAGCCAAGAAGGAACTCCGCGTCAAGGGCAAGACCTTCAAGCAGGGCGACTGGCTTTCGCTCGACGGAACCACTGGCCGCGTCATCAACGGCAAGCTGAAGACGCTCGATGCGCAGCCTGACGATCCTGATCTGGTCACCTTCATGAGCTGGGTCGATCCGGTCCGGCGCCTGAAGATTCGCGCCAACGCCGACATTCCTCGCGACGCCAAGAATGCACGCCTCTTCGGAGCCGAGGGTATCGGACTCTGCCGCACCGAGCATATGTTCTTTGCCGAAGATCGCATCGAGCACATGCGCACCATGATCCTTTCCAACAATGAGAAGGATCGCCGCGCGGCTCTCAAGAAGCTCCTGCCGATGCAGCGCGCCGACTTTGCCGGCTTGCTCAAGTCGATGGAGTCACTGCCTGTGACCATCCGCCTCCTCGATCCGCCGCTGCACGAGTTCCTGCCCAAGCGCGAAGACTTGCTCGTCGAGATTGCACGCCTCGAAGAGACCAAGCCCCGTTCGCCCAAGCTCAAGGAATTGCGTCCGTTGCTGGCGCGCGTCGAAGAGCTGCATGAGCAGAACCCGATGCTCGGATTGCGCGGCTGCCGCCTCGGCATCGCCTTCCCGGAGATCACCGAAATGCAAGCTCGCGCCATCATCGAGGCTGCTGTTGCGGCCAAGCTGAAGGGTGCCGAGCCGCACGTAGAAATCATGATCCCGCTGGTGGGCTCCGTTGAGGAGATGCGCAACCAGGCCGTCATTGTCCGCCGTGTCGCCGAAGAGGTCTTTGCAGAAAAGAAGACCACCGTCGACTTCATGGTCGGAACGATGATCGAACTGCCTCGCGCGGCCCTCACCGCCGATCAGATCGCTGAAGAGGCTGAGTTCTTCAGCTTTGGAACCAACGATCTGACGCAGACCACCTTCGGCATCAGCCGCGACGACATCAACCAGTTCCTGCCGGCTTACATGAAGGCGGGCATCTTCAAGCAGGACCCCTTCGCCACCCTGGATCAGGCGGGTGTTGGGCAGCTTCTTGAGATTGCCGTCGCCAAGGGCCGCAAGACCCGTCCCAACGTCAAGCTGGGCATCTGCGGTGAGCATGGCGGCGATCCTGAGTCCGTCAAGTTCTGCCATCGCATTGGCCTCAACTACGTCTCCTGCTCGCCCTTCCGTCTGCTGACGGCGCGGCTGGCGGCGGCGCAGGCGGCCATCGAAGAGAAGATGAGCGGACCGGCCCACACCAACGCTTAGTTCGTTTGGATCACTTCAACCCCTCAGGGCGCAGCCATCCGGTTGCGCCCTGGGTGCTTTTAGGGCTCAAATAGTTGCAAGGGGAAATCCGTGAAGATCCTTTCGATGGGCGAAATCCTTTGGGATGTCTTTGAAGATGCGGAGTTTTTGGGCGGCGCGCCGTTGAATTTCTCCGCAGCGGCCGAGCGCCTGGGGCATTCCGTCCCTCTGATCACGGCGGTCGGCGACGACCAGCGCGGGCATCGAGCAATCGAGTCTATGCAGGCCCTCGGACTCTCCACGGAGTTCGTTCAAATCCTGCCGGGAAGAGAGACAGGAACCGCGCTGATCACCACGGACAGCCAAGGCAACGCCAGCTTCTTCATCCAGCGCCCCGCGGTCTTCGATGCAATCCTCGTGGATGAAGCACGACTAACGACCATTGCGCAGGTGCGCCCGGATTGGCTTTACTTCGGGACGCTCGCACCCTTTCATCCGCCCACCGAGGAGCTTCTACATCGGATTCTGGATCGACTGCCCGATGTGCAATGTTTTTATGATTTGAATCTGCGCCAGGGCCATTGGGAGCTGGCGCTGGTCGAGCGCCTCTCGGATCTGGCATCGATCGTCAAGCTGAACGAGTCGGAGGCGGAGACGCTCTTCCGGCTCACCCAGGCAGGTCAAGAGTTCTCTCTGGAAGGCTTTTGCCGCCATTGGTCTTCGGCTCATGCGGTGGAAATGATTTGCGTTACGCTTGGCGAACGAGGGTGCGCGATCTTTGAGACGAATGTATTTCAGCAGTTTGACGGCTATGCAGTGCGGGTTGTGGATACGGTGGGCGCGGGGGATGCCTTTGCGGCGGCATTTCTTCACGGGCATGAGCTCGGGTGGCCAACTGCGCGCGCCGCGGCCTTTGCCAATGCGCTGGGAGCGCAGGTGGCCAGCCGCGCCGGAGCTACCCCTGCCTGGACGGTTGACGAGTGCTGGGAGATGGTCGCTTTACAGTCTCCAACAGCCGTCACAGACCCAACGCGCATGAACGAGTAGCGTCGACCTACCGGGACACGCTTGTTACTTTCCCAGCCTCGGAAGTGAACTGATTGAGGTGCATCAAGTCCACCATAGACGGCCACCAGCTTGGATACGCTATCATTTCAGTGATCCGTATGATTTGATCTTGGGAACACCGGTTGCCGACGCGCTATGCCTGCTGTTGCGCAGGAGGCGCAATGTGCAAATCTCACCTGGTGCTCCCCCGGAATGACAGGAACCGTATGTCGCGCTTGAATCCGTATGTTATTTTGCTCACCCTTATCGCCACACTGGGGGGATTGCTCTTTGGCTATGACACGGCCGTCATCAACGGCGCGGTGGGCAGCCTGAAGGCATACTTCATCGATCCGCGCTTTAGCGATCTGACCAACGCCGCCCAGATCAACGCGGCCAACACGCTGCTCGGCCTGGTGACTTCCAGCGCGCTGATCGGCTGCATCATTGGTGGCCTCATGGGCGGCTGGGTGAGCACACACATTGGCCGCAAGCGCGGCCTGGTCATCGCCGCCGTGCTCTTCCTGCTCTCCGCGCTGGGCGCGGCCGCGCCGGAGTTTCCCTTTGCGCCTATCGGCCACGGCGGTCCTGGATTCATGATTGGTTTCATCATCTACCGCATCCTGGGCGGCATTGGCGTGGGATTGGCCTCGATGCTTTCGCCCATGTATATCGCCGAGATCGCTCCGCCCAAGGTGCGCGGCAACCTGGTGGCGTGGAACCAGTTTGCCATCATCTTCGGCATGTTGGTGATTTACTTTGTCAACTTTGGCATCTCCAAGACCGGCAGCGGCGATGCATGGCTGAATACCATCGGCTGGCGCTATATGTTCCTCTCCGGGGTGATTCCCGCCGGGCTCTTTTTGCTACTGCTCTTTCTGGTTCCCGAGACGCCGCGCTTCCTGATGCTCAAGGGCAATGAGGCCGGTGCGCGCGCCGTGCTGGCCAAGCTGGTGACACCGGAAGAACAGGAACAGGAACTCTCCGAGATCCGCGCCTCGCTCAGCGAACATCACACGGGCGAACTGCTTTCCTTCGGCGCCATGCTGATCTTCATCGGCATCGCGCTTTCGGTCTTCCAGCAATTCGTCGGCATCAACGTGGTGCTCTACTATGCGACGGATATCTTCAAGGGCATGGGCATGAGCACCAACGCCTCGCTCTTCCAAACAATCATTGTGGGGGCGGTCAATCTTACCTTTACTGTGGTTGCCGTTCTGAGCGTGGATCACTTCGGGCGCAAGCCGCTGCAGATCATCGGCGCGCTGGTGATGGCGGTGGCCATGATTACCTTGGGCGCAGACTTCTGGCTGGGCGGTAAAGGCATGGTCGCGCTACTGGCTATGCTGGTCTACACGGCTGGATTTGCGGTCTCCTGGGGTCCGGTGACCTGGGTACTGCTCAGCGAGATCTTCCCCAACCAGATACGCGGCAAGGCCATGGCCGTGGCCGTCGCCATGCAATGGATCGCTAATTTACTGGTGAGCTGGACCTTCCCTATTCTGGATGAGAATCCCTACCTGGTAGAGCATTTCAAGCACGGCTTCGCCTATTGGATTTACGGCGGGATGAGCATTCTGGCAGCGCTGTTCATGTGGCGCTTTGTGCCGGAGACCAAAGGCCGCTCGCTCGAGCAGATGGAAAAGCTTTGGCATAAAGGCGGCGCGAAAGCGGCGTAGGCAGATAAGAATTGATGTTACGGGTGCCCCAGCTCCGGATTTTCAGACCGCAACCCTATAGCGGCTTATTCTTCGGAGCTGGATTTCCGTCTGAACGTGCCGCAATCCACTGCTTGAAACGATCCAGGAGCAGCACTGTCGATGGCCAGAAGGATCTAGGCCAGATAATTCTTGGTAATTCGCCATTCAACCGATGATAGAGCAATCACTGCCAGTCTCCTGCCACTCAGGTTTTGCTCATAGCAGAGGGTTTGATCTCCAGTCAGAAGAAGATCAAAGCCATCCTCTTCGGCCACACGAATCAGATTGCCGTTCTTTAGTCCATCCCAACCTTTGTAACTAGCGGTAAAAACCTCATGCGAACCGAGTTGATTACGCAACCGGTGGTCGAGGTTTTCGTCTAGTAAAACCTTCATGCGCAGCGATGCCGGCGCTGGTTATGGGCAAAGTTTACCAGCCGCTTGATCTGGACGATGGAGAGAGTGGGGAAACCCTCATGGATTTCTTCAATGCTGTCGCCAAGCTCGTAACTATTCACGATGGGATCAGGCATAATGCGTGTGCCGCGGACGATGGGTCTTCCAGAGACTTTGCCGGGGACGCTTTCAATCAGTTCACAAGCCAGCCAATCAATCTCGGTATCTGTGACCATCTTCGCCATCTCGTAACCCTCCCCTCATCGCCCCCAGTTTATCACAAGCAGAATCTAAATCGCTTTTGGCTATCTGATTAGAAAAACTATTCAACCGTGACCGATTTGGCCAGGTTCCGAGGCTGATCTACGTCGCAGCCGCGGCGGACGGCGATGTAGTAGGCCAGTAACTGCAAGGGCACAATCTCGATCAGTGGCGAGAGCAGCTCGATGGCCGGCGGAATAAAGATGACGTGCTCGACCAGGCCGCCGATGGTCGTGTCGCCCTCGGTGGCGATGGCGATCACGCGGCCCGAGCGCGCCGTTACCTCCTGAATGTTGGAGAGCGTCTTCTCGTAGCGCAGTTTGCTGGCGGGGTCGGATTCGTCGCGAGTGGCCAGCACCACGACCGGCAGCGTCTCGTCGATCAGCGCGTTGGGGCCGTGCTTCATCTCGCCGGCCGGGTAGCCTTCGGCGTGGATGTAAGAGATTTCCTTGAGCTTGAGCGCGCCTTCGAGGGCGATGGGAAAGTGAATGCCGCGGCCCAGGTAAAGAAAATCACGGGAGGTGGAAAAGACTTTGGCCAGTTGCTCGCACTGCGCGGAGCGGGAGCGCAGGACCTCTTCGATCTTGCCGGGAATGCGGCTCAGCTCTTCAATCAGCGCAACCGATTGCGCCTGGTCGAGATGACCGCGCAGTTGGCCGAGCTTGAGCGCCAGCAGGAAGAGCGCAGTGAGCTGAGCGGTAAAGGCCTTGGTGGAGGCGACGCCGATCTCGGGGCCGGCGTGGGTGTAAACCGCTCCGTGGGCCTCGCGCGCCACCATGGCATCCACGACGTTGCAGATGGCCACGGTCTTTGAGCCGAGGGCCTTCATCTCGCGCTGCGCCGCCAGGGTGTCGGCGGTTTCGCCGGATTGGGTGATGAGCAGGCCGAGGACGCTGGGGTCGGCAATGGGGTCACGATAGCGGTACTCGCTGGCGTAGTCCACATCGACGGGCAGGCGGGCCAGCCGCTCGATCATATACTTGCCGGTCAGGCCGGCGTGCCAACTGGTTCCACAGGCGGCGATGCTGAGGCTGGTGGCGCGGGCCAGCTCCTCGTCGCTGATCTTCATTTCGCCAAGATAGACTTTGCCGGAATCGAGCGAGACGCGCCCCCGCGTGGTGTCGGTGATGGCTCGCGGCTGCTCCCAAATCTCCTTGAGCATAAAGTGCTTGTAGCCGCCCTTTTCAGCCTGGATGGGGTCCCATTGGATGCGCGTGATAGCGCGCTGGATGGGGTTGCCGTCAAAGTCGGTCAGCTCAACGCCGGCCAGGGTGAGAAGAGCCATGTCGCCGTCAGCCAGAAAGTAGATGTTGCGCGTGTGGTGCAAGACCCCGGGGACGTCGGAGGCGACAAAGTACTCGCCTTCGCCGACGCCGATAATCACCGGCGGACCAAAGCGGGCGACAACAATCTTGTCCGGCTCAAGAGCGGAGAGCACACCGAGCGCAAAGGCGCCGGTGAGGCGCTTGACGGCGCGGCGGACGGC
>Ga0181529_10003755_pt1 | contig 16966 bp, 20 predicted proteins | sample PEATcosm2014_Bin_36_FD_119763 | JGI IMG/M metagenome (GOLD analysis project Ga0181529, IMG submission 119763) | Peatland microbial communities from MTU Mesocosm Facility, Houghton, MI, USA - PEATcosm2014_Bin10_30_metaG | ecosystem: Environmental > Terrestrial > Soil > Wetlands > Peat | place...
GTTAATCGTCGCCACCAGCGCGGCGTTTCGCTGCTCTAGGAAGGCGTTGCGCTCCTCCAGCACGGCGATTTGATGGTCGCGCCACTCCACCGCCCCGCGAACGGTGGCGTAGCTGTAGACGTAGCCTTGCTCATCTCCCTCTGCGAGCGTCGGCTCCATGCGCGTGTGCTGGATTGGCGTGTTCTTCATGACGTGGCTCCTGGCTGCTTGCGGGTGTAGGTTGCTCGGCTACGTTCGCGGGCGCACTTGAGGCAGTAACGCTGTCCTTTTTGCTTACCGCCTGGGCGGATGCCTACGTTTTTTCCTCGCATGACGTGACCTTTACTGCAACGGTAAGACTTCTGTGCGCCCATGAATCTCCTTCTCCATCGCTCACCTCAATATCGACAATATCGCATAATGCGAAACCGCCTGTCAACTAAAAAGCGCATAATGCAAATATTTATTTTCAGACGTCATTTTTCGTGCTTCCGTTATCCCAATGCACCCCCGCCCAGTTTGGGCGCAAAGGAGAGAAGATGCTCACAGCGATAATTAATACCCGAGCGCATTCCGGCCGCCCACGCTGCTGTGGTTGATTGAGATGGCGCTGATTTTTCTTGCATTGGGAAGCGTGGAGCGGTAGGATGTTCTTGCGCGGCTTGATCACCGCGTACCAGTCGCCTGACAGGTTAAGGGGCAGGTCCTTCATCCGGCCTGCCTCCCCCAACTCAGCGCTGGTGTGGGGTTTGAGGATGTAACTAATGCCTGCAAAGTGGCAGTTATGGTTTCCTTTTAGGATCGACGCGTTTAGAGGTTCTCCCGCTGTCCAGGCTATGTCGCCAGCGGCTCGGGCCGGTTATATCTATTTGCTCGCCTCTTGCTGGCAATCTGACGACTGCTCCATACCCGACGATGACATAAAACTTGCAGAGATGAGCGGGCTCATAGACTCGCTCTGGGAGACTCACCGTGACCGAATCTTGCGCAAGTTTATCCAGCTCGATGATGGTCAATTAACAAATGAGGCCCTACAAAAAGATTGGATGGAAGCTAAAAGAGTCTTTGAATCTCGCACATCTGCCGCCCAAAAGACCAATAAAGAACGGTGGGCGAACGGTGACCGATCGGTGACCGATGGCAGACCGAGTCGCTCCGCCTACACACGTACAGGGACAGGGACAAATACAGAACAAAAGCAAAAGCCTTCCCGCGTAAAAGCCGCGGGCGGGGCGAAAGATCCCACAAAAACAGACGAAGCAAAAACCCGTCATGCCGATTTCAAAGCGATCATCAGCGAATACTGGGTGTCGAAGAATCCTGGCGTTCAGATGCCGTGGGATGGCCGCGAGGGTAAGCACCTTGAGATGTTCCTACGGGCTGCTCCACACATTACCACCGACCAATTCCGCATGTTCCTGCGGAATCGCTACAAGAGCGAAGTAAATCACGGCGAGAGGGCTTCGCAATGGATTGACTGGGTGGCGAGTTACGCCGCTGGCCCAGTGGATAGGTTTGGCAAAACGATCGGACAGGAGAAAAACAATGGAACGAATCACAACAGCCCAGCTAAACAGCGCGTTGACAACAACCGAAGGGCGCTTGCAGAGGCGGCTATCAAACGAGGATGGATTGACCCTCACCGCGATTTTGGAAGCGGCTCAGCGCCGATGGCCGAACCAGGACACAGCGGAATCGATGGAGGAATATCTAGCGGACTTCGAGCGGTTGACCCTGAGATACTCCCTCCCGAGGGTAGAGGCGGCCCTGGCGAAACTGCGAATTGATCCCAATCAAGTATTTTTTCCTCGACCAGACGAGGTAGCCTCTAAAATAGAGTGGATGAGATCGCAAGATGCAGCGAAACTTGAGTTTACGCGCACTCAGAAATATCTGGATTATATGCGGGAAGAGGCTGTCAAGCATTACGAATTCAAGAAGGCTTGGCTCGCATCAGGTTTGACGCTCGCCGATTTCTGCAAAAAGGAACCGGCGCAGTCGGGAGATTTGTTCGCATGACCGCTCGCAAAGACCCAGCCAGGCCCCAGAAGGTCGGGTGCAAACTCAACCCCGTGCGGGCTGTGCTCATGGCGCAATTTGGGCTAACCTACGCGCAGACGCGCAAGGTCAAAAACATAAAGGTATTACTTGACCAGCTTATGCACTGTGCAGACGATGAGGCGAGGCGCATAATCCTGCGAACGTCGGCGCCGATGCCAGCGCACCCGCCGGTAACATGGCGCGCATCGGCCGCCAAGCCGGTCGTGAGCGCGACCGTGGCGGAAATGATGCGGCTGGCGGCGAAGGTGTGGGCGCGAAGGGCATGAGCGAGATTACGAAAGCATTGAGTGTTAGGGCTCCGTGGGCATGGGCGATCATGCACGGCAAGCCGGTTGAGAATCGGGACTGGCCTACGAACTTTCGCGGGGTGATATGGCTGCATCAAGGAAAGCGTTGGAAACAAGCCGAAATTGACGATGATTGGGAATCAATTCAGTACATGGCCGGTGCTGACGGCTTAATTCTTCCGACCGTAGACTGGGAAGCGATGAAGGCCGCGTGTGGGTGCATCATCGGCTCCGTCGAGATCATTGATTGCGTCAGAGCGCATCCTAGCGCGTTCTTTGTGGGCGAGTACGGCTTTGTGCTGCGTAATCCTGTGCCACTGGAGACGCCGATACCATTCAAGGGAGCCTTATCATTCTTCAGCGTGCCCGCGTCACTGATCGGGGATGCGGCATGAAACCATCGACCACTCCACAGGCCTACCTCGCCATCCACCAGACCGCATTGTGCTTAGAATCTTTCAGGCCACAATATCTAGTGGCTTGACATAGGGGTGTACCCTAAAAGGGAAGTAATTTCTCCCCTATGCAGCCGAAAACCAAACCCGTTGATCCCCACGCATCCATTCCGATCACCAAACTCAAGCCGTACGCACACGGGCCCGCATGGAAACCAGAGCCTAATACAGCCGAATTACTCAGAGCATTACGCAATCTCAAGGTGGCGGACTTCAAACCTACGAAAGCGTGATAAACTTGCATCCAATGTGCAGCGATGCAAAAGACATCCACAAGCCCGCGAGTGCAAGTCCGCACGACCGTACACTTGGTCGACACGCGCGGTGCACTCGTCCTGCACTCTCAGCGCATTGCGATCTACCCGGAGAAGCGGGCGGCGTGAGTGGGTCGCTGAAAGAAGCGCATTGACACGCTGAAACAAACGCGTTACCGTACCGAATAGAGCTATTTTGCTCTCGTCCTCCGGGCACGCAGTCCGCGACCTCCCAGAATGAGCCAAGACACAAGAATCCTCAATCTCACACGCGGGTTTCGCCTCAAGCGGAATCAAGCCTTGCGCGCCATTGAACAATGTGCGTGCGCCTGGGTAGAAATCAACGTGTCAGTGCGCGACTTAACCATCGCAGAATCAATACAGGCGCGCAATAAGCAAGCAGCGGAACGTGAGTTGCTCGCCGCAAGCGAACTGCCAGGGCTCGTCTACAAGCCTGCCATCGGCGCTCAAGCAGCCTACGCGATGGAACGGCGCACAGCATTTGAGGCTGACAGGTTTTACGTGAAAGCGATTCAGTGAGAAGCAATGGCAAGGGCAGTAATCTACAAGCCGCAAGACTTTCTTCCTGAGATCCACGCTTGGATTGAGTCGGGAAAGACTCTCCGCGCGTATTGCAGACAAGATGGAAAGCCTTCATACGGTTTGGTTTACGACTGGCTTGAAGAGGACGCGAAGACAGAGGGAACGCCCGAGAGTTCACGCTTCGCACACGCGCGCGATTTAGGGGAAGCACAGATACTTCAGGAATGTCTCGAAATCGCTGATACAACGCAACTTGGCGAGATCGTGACGCAGAAGGCCGACGGCTCAACTGAGATCAAGCAATCTGACATGATCGAGCATCGTAAACTGCGAATTGAGACGCGCCTGAAACTGCTCGCAAAGTGGAATCCGCGCAAATACGGCGACAAGGTGCAGCAGGAAGTGAGCGGCCCTAACGGTGGCGCGATCCCTGTAGCTATTCAAGTGGATTTCGTGAGGACTAGTGGAACCCCGCAAAATCAAGGCTGAGTTCCCCGAGAAGCTCGCTGAGCTATTCCAGCCGCACCAGTACAAGGTGCTTTACGGCGGCCGCGATGGGTGCAAGTCCTGGTCAATCGCCCGAGCGCTGCTGATTCTTGGCACCCAGAAGCCCATGCGCATCCTTTGTGCGCGCGAGACGATGGACTCGATCAGGGAGTCAGTTCACCAGCTCCTGAGCGACCAGATCGTCAACCTGGGGCTGGAAGACTTCTATTCAGTGTTGCAATCTGAAGTACGCGGAGCAAACGGGACAGAGTTCGTGTTCGCCGGTCTCCGCAAGCAGACGGTATCTAGCATCAAGTCCTATGAAGCTATCGACATCTGCTGGATTGAAGAGGCAAGCGTAGTCAGTCGCCGTAGCCTCACAATTCTGCTACCAACGATTCGCAAGCCGGGCTCAGAGATCTGGTTCAGTTTAAATCCCGACTTAGAAACTGACGCGGTTTACCAAGATTTCATCATCAATCCGCCGCAAGGCGCATTTGTTTGCAAGATTAGTTATCACGATAACAACTGGCTCAGCGAGGAATCCAAGCAGAAGATTGCTACCCTCAAGGAACGCGACTATGACACATTTCATCACGTATACGAGGGCGCCACACGGTCAACTGTCGAAGGTGCCATATATAAGGCAGAGATTCAGAGAGCTGAGACTGAGGGCCAGATACGCGCTGTTCCTTATGACGGAATGCGGCCGGTCGATACGTTCTGGGATCTGGGGTACGCCGACAGAGTAGCGATTTGGGGAGCGCAGCGGACGCCGTTTGAAATCAAGGTGTTGCGCTACTTCGAAGGCGATCACCAGGCAATTGACTATTACCTGCGCGAGATTCAGACATGGGGCTATGTTCTTGGCACCTGTTATCTTCCGTGGGACGGCGGCACAAAGCAGCTTGGCACTGGACGATCAATCGAAGAGCTGATGCGCGCTAAGGGCTTCAAGGTCCAAGTCAACCGGCAGACGAACGTGGCAGATGGCATCAACGCGGTGCGGACGATATTTCCGCAGCTGTACTTTGACGCGGGGCTCTGTTCGGACGGCCTAGGCTATCTCAGGCGCTACCAATGGGGCCCGGTAACAGCTCTGGGCGTGGCAAGGCGCGAACCGCTGCACGATGATGCGAGTCACCCAGCAGACGCGCTCCGTACACTGGCAATGGGCATCAAAGAACCGACAGGCCCTAAACCGCAACAGAAGCAAAGACCGGCGCTGGCGTCGGCGTGGAGTTGAGTATGGCAAAGTTAGCCGCAGCAGAACGTAATGCAATTCCCAAGAGCGAGTTTGGGCTCCCTGGCTCGCGCAAATACCCCATGCCAGATCGTGCTCATGCCGCGAATGCGAAGGCGCGCGCGACCCAGATGGTGGCGAAGGGTAAGCTGTCCAGCGGGGCTGCAGCCAAGATCCGCGCCAAGGCGAATCGGCTACTCGGCGAGTAATAACCAGTTTGGTACACAAAGGAGAATCATGGCGAAAGAACATCGTGAGATCAGGCGAATGGAGATTGAGCCAGCCGAAAACGGGGGCCATACTGTCACTCATAACTACAAGGAGCGGCCGCGTCATAGCTCGAAGATGGGCGTCATGCCTGGCTATGAAGAGCCGGAGCATCATGTCTTTGGGCCGGAGGAGGGCCACGAGATGCTGGCACATATCGCCAATCATCTGAGCATCCCTGAGGGCAAAGAGAAGGACGAGCCTGAGCGGGAAGAGAAAGAAAAGGAGGCCGAAGAGTAATGGCTTGGACCGCTCCAAAAATTCAGGCCATGCTTCTGCACACCGCGGCCCCGAAACTGGCGGAGCCTCCTAAGCTACGGCTGAGCAGTCCCCCTAGTCGCCAACCCTCTCCGCGCGCGGCCGGATCGCAGGAGCATACCAGCTATGGCGGTCGTTGATCTCGGTGGAATCCGCGATGAGGCAGACTTTCTCAAAGCCTCGCTCAAGCGCATGGGCCTGGAGCCGGATATTGCCAAAGCAATCGCTCAGATGGGGCGTTTGGTGCGCGATCATAAGCATTTTGAGCGGCTGCTGACCGAGGTAGACGGGGGAATTCGTCAGGAACTATATGAATCTCTCCGCCCGCACCTGAGGTTCGAGGCTAAGCCCCTTGACTGGTACGTTTCGCAGGCCGGACAACGTGCAGAGCGCGAACAATGGCCCACGCTGGGTGAAAACGGACACTTGCAGGCGTTCAAGCCAGCCGCAGACGTGTCTTCGACTATCAAAGATGCCGAGAATGCCATCGCTAAGTCGCTGGCAGAGCGAACACTTACTTTGGTTTGTGGAAAATGCACAAGAACGGGCATCTTTTACGCAGTTGGCGAGGAAACGAACGTGGATGTGATCCTGAAAGCGCGTCGGGATGGATGGATTTACGACTTCAAGCATGAACCGCCGCGGGAAATATGCCCTGAATGCCCCACCGCACTGAGAACGACCTCGAATGGCTGATAAGGATCTCGACCTCGGTACTGGAAATGACGCGCTGCTGAAGCGTATCCGCGAACGCTACCGCTATGGCATGGAGAAGTGGCGGAAGAACCGTGAAGAGGGCCAGAAGAATATCCGCTACATCTCCGGAGACCCATGGGATGACGAAGATAAGCTGGCCCGTAAGGGTCGGCCAACTGTTTGCGCGGACGAGCTGAATCAGTACGTCAACCAGGTGTGTAACACTGCCCGCCAGAACCCCCGCGGCATTAAAGTAGACCCGGCCGGCAATAATGCCACTGACGAGCTGGCAGAGTACCGCGAGAACCGCATCCGGGCGATTGAATATGGCTGCAATGCGAGCCGGGTCTATATCGGCGGCCTGCAAGGCGCGGTAGAGCGCAACCTGGGCTTCTGGAAGGTCAGCAGGGCGTATGTGGATGATGAAACCGATGAGCAGGAAATCCTGATCTTGCCGATCATGAACCCAGACGCAGTGCTTATTGATCCTGATTACAAAGAACTTGACGGCTCAGATATTGAATGGGCGTTTGAGTTGGACCGGATGCCACTCAACGAGTTTGAGAGAATGTTTCCAGACGCTGAGAAGGTCAGTTTCGCCGCAGCAGACTTTGGGGAGGACAGCAGTCTCTGGTATGACGGGAAATCGATCCTGATTACCTCTTATTGGGAGGTCGAGTACAAAAAGAAGAAGGTGGGCAAGAAAGAGCGCACTGTCCAGGCGCGCACGATTTGCCAGTATATTACCAACGGGGTCGAAATCTTGCAAAAGGGGGATATTCAGCCTGGGCCGTATATTCCCATTGTGCCAGTGTTCGGCAAGGAATTATGGATCGAGGATGGCGGCGTCCCTGAGCGCGTACTGTTATCGTTAGTATCCCTGGCGCGTGATCCGCAGAAGGCGCTTGCGTATGTGATGAGCGCGATGTTGGAAAATGTAGGCCAGCTTCCCAAGACGACTTACATTGGTGCCAAAGGACAATTTGAGTCAGATTCCGAGGCTTGGGGGACCGTCAACACGGTTTTCCACCCCACGATCCAATATGATCCGATTGTGGACCCAGCTAGTGGGCAAACGTTGCCACCTCCGCAGCGCACGCCGCTGACTCCGGACTTCCAGGCTTACGCTACGGGCGTCGATATCTGTCACCGGGCAATCCAGTCCGCTATGGGCGTGGCGCCGCTACCTACCGCCGCTCAGCGCCAAAATCAAAAGTCGGGCGTAGCTCTTGAAAAGATCCAGTCCGAGCAAGCGATTGGCAGTTATCACTTGGTGGATGCTTACGACCAGGCAATTAAGCTCACTGGGCGGATTATCAACCATTGGCTGAGCGAGACGGACCTGGGCCAGACGACCAAGCCGGTGCGTCTAGCGGACGGAAAGCACAAGTTGGTGCAGATCAATAGCGACGAGCCTATCGAGAATGGGGATCACACCTACCACTTCCCCATTGAGGACGACAAGGGACGCTATCAGGTCACGATCAGCAGCGGCCCATCTCACGAATCGCAGCGCGAAGAGGGTTCTGAATTCGTCGATACGTTGATGGGGAACCTGAAGAACCTCCCGCTTGCGCCCCCGCAGATGCAGAAGTTGATGGCGCTAGGTATTCGGCTGAAGCAGTTAGGGCCGTTGGGGGATCAGATGGCGGATGCGATTGATCCACCGAACCAGGGCGCGCAACAGCAGCAGCAATTTGCGCAATTGCAGGCGCAATCTCAGCAGCAAGGAGAGCAGATGCAGAAAATGCAGGCTGTTTTGCAAAAGCTGATGATTGAGCGCGAAGGCAAGGTCATTGAGCAGCAGGGTAAGGCGCAAGTCGTGCAGATGCAGGAAGCTACCAAGTTAGCTGTAGCTCAGATGAATGCCAGCAAGGATATTCATGAGGGCATTGCTGACCGCGAGATCGATGTCTATCAGTTACTGCACGGCTCTGCGCACGAGACGGCCATGCAGGCTCAGGATCAGCAGCACCAGCAGCAGATGGGGCAGCAACAGGTACAGGCCCAGTCGCAGCAGAGTGCGCAGGATGCGGCGCAGCAGCAGTCCGCGCAGGCCCAACAAGTTTCCGCTACTCCGGCGCAAGGAGAATCAAATCAGTAATGAGGTTCAATCATGGACGTAGAACAAGCGGCTCCGTCATCCGCACCGGTAGCAATCGAAATTCCCCGCAGCGGAACCAGCGAGTATGCCGAATGGCGCCTCAGCGGAACCCTGCCGGAAAAGCCAAGTTCCAAGCCTGAAACTGCGGATACGGCTTCCGCTGACACGTCGAAAGAGACGACTTCCGAGGCTGCAAAGCCTGAAATTGCCCCCGGCACGGAACCGGGCAAAACTACGCAGGAGTCACGCCGGAAACCCGGCGCGGAAGCTCGCATTGGTGAATTGACCGCGAAACTCAAGCGAATCGAAACGGAACTGGAAGAAGCGCGCACAAAGCCTAAATCGACGCAAGCGGAACCGTCACCCGCAAAGGCAAGTGAGCCCGCAGCACCCCAGACTTACCAGGAATGGCGAAAAGCCTTCAAGCCTACCGAATGGGCGAACAAGTACGCAACCGACAATCCGCAGGCGACTTGGGAAGACATTATGGCGGCACAGGCGGACCACCTGGCAGATGTGCGGGACCAGTATCGTGAACGTGAGCAGCAAGTTACGCAGTTGCGCCAAACGGTATCTCAGAAGCTCGAAGAGGCCAAAAAGCGTTACCCGGACTATGAAGCCGTGGCAGCGCCGGTCGTTCGGGAGCTTTTGAAGCCGGATGTTCCGCGCGAAGTGTTTTCGGTAATGAATGATTCTCCAGTTCTGGCGGATCTGCTCTATACGATTGGTGGAACCGAGGAAAGCAAGGCGGATTTTCTCGCCGCCTGCCGCTCGAATCCCTCTAAAGCGCTGCGTGTTGCCCTGCTGATGGAGCAGGAGATCATCGCAGAGCTTGCGAAGGGCAAGAGTGCCACGGAATCCACCATACGCAATGAGCAAGGTCAATTTGTAGCGCCAGAACCTAAAGGGTCAATAACTCCCGCCAAGAAAAGCCCAGAAAGCGCCTCAGAGCCGCCGATTGAAATCAACCATCGCGGATCAGGGCCAGTCGATGAGACTGGAAGAGCGTTCAAAGCCGGTGATTTTCGGGCGTTCAAGCGCGCCGAAGATGCCAAAGATATGCGGCGCCGCCGCGGAGCTTAACCAATGGCAGGCAACAATTTTCTAAATACGCAATGGGTATCGATGAAGGTACTGCGCCTCTTGCTCAACAAGCTGGTAGTCGCGGAATACTTCAACCGTTCATGGGAAAAGGACTTCGAAAAGGAATTCGCGCCCGGCTCCCAGGTAACGGTTAAATTCCCTCAGCGCTTTACGGTGTCCGATGGCATGGGCTACCAACCGCAAGGGATCAACCGTCTGCAAACTGCCGTCAATCTCAATCAATGGCTTCAGGTTGCTTTCGAGTGGGACGACTACGAACAGGCTGTCAAGTTGGAGCGTTCGGAGGAGGAGCTCGAAGATCAGTATTTCGAGCCAGCAGCCGCCGCTCTTGCGCAGGAATGCGACTCGCGCTGCGCCAAATGGGCTTACCAGAATGCCAGCATGACCGTGGGTGCTCTCGGAGTTGACCCAACCACCGTCCAGACCTACTACCAAGCCCGCCAGCGCCTCGAAGAAAACGCGGCCGGCGTCCTTGGCAAGCGTGCGATGCTGATTTCTTCGAGCATGATGACTTCGCTCGGGACCAACATCACCAACATCTTCCACCCTGCCGATGAAATCGATCAGATGTGGAAAGAAGGCACCATCGGCAAGTTGGGCGGCGCGACATTCTATGAGTCGCAATCGCTCTACTCGCACACGGCAGGCACCTGGGCTGCGTCCGTAGTGGTTTACGGATCAAACCAGAGTGGAACCTCGTTAGTCATCACGGCCACGGCAGGCGACACCTTCAATGTGGGGGACAAGTTCTCCATCTTGAATGTGAATACCGTTAACCCGATGACTCGCCGCGTTCCTGGCCACGCTACAAACAAGGTCTTCACCATCACCCAGGCGCTTACGGCTGCCGGCGGCGTGGGAGCGGACACGATCAACTTCCTGCCCCCGATCTACGGGCCGGGCTCACAGTACCAGAACGTGGACGCGCTGCCGGTTAGCGGCGTGGCACTCACTCTCTGGCCTGGAACCACAGCCCCTAATGGGAAGGTCGGCACGGTTGGCCTGAACCTGACTCGTGACGCTTTCGCTTTCGTCGGCTCGAAACTGTACTCGCCGAAGGCAGTTGAAGAGAGCGGATCGGCTCAGGACCCCGATACCGGCCTCTCCGTCCGCAAGGTCAAGGCGTGGGACCCCGTGCGCAGCGTCCAGGTGAACCGCATGGACTCACTTTTCGGCTTGGGCAACCTCTATCAGGATAACGGCGCAGTCGCCGTGGCAGGAGCGTAACCATGAGCACAATTCCAGCAACAGCCAATTTGCATCCGATTGCTGATTACACCCCGGAGAAGCAGTCACCGAGTTTTTCCGGCCTGATCAATCAGCAACTTACGCCTACCACGATTATCGGCGCCGCGGTTACGCTGACCCCTGCGCAGATACTCGCAGGCCTTATTCTGCGCGATACCAGCAGCGGTGCAGTGTCGGATGTCCTTCCGACCGCCGCGCTTTTGGTTCCGCAGATTGAGGCGGCTGCGGTGGGCACAACCATCCGTTTCATGATCCGCAATATCTCTGCCGGAGCGGGCACCTTGACGCTTTCGGCAGGAACGGGCGGAACATTGACCGGCACGTCAGCCACAAGCGCGATTCCGTATCTCCATCAGGAAGAGTACCTGTTGGAAGTTACGGCAATCGGCCAAACCCCGACCTATTCTATTTACGGGCTCGGACTCGTCACGTTCTAAGCATTAGGGGAGCTTTCGGGCTCCCCGCCCTTTTTCTTATGCCAATTCCAGAACCCGGCAGTATTCGTCGATCTAATCTCACGAAACAGCAGCAGCAAGATCAACTTGCTGCGATCTATGGAGTTACTATGCCAACTCAGCAGCTGAGCGAGCAGGAAGTTGTTCACATGCGGCAGATTCTTGCCCAGCACGATTCAGAACACAAGCCGATGCAGGTTTTTGACCTGAACAACCCGCCTAAGGAGCAATACCATTTCCAAAAGTTCCCGATGATGCTCTACGACCATGCAAACAGCCATTCGGCCTACGACGAGGAGCGGCCATCGCGCGTTGGCATGGGGACTGATACCTTCCATGTGCCAGCAAGGGTTATTACGCTTGTCGTCGAGACTGAGGAGCAGCTTCAGCGGGCGCTGGGAGACGGTTGGAGTGAAGAAGCGCCGGAATTCAGCGAAATGCCCAACGAGCATTTGTCGGCAAAGCTGGCGGCGGAAGCGGAGAAGGTGCAGGAGCAGATTGACGCACGGCGCCGAGGCCCTGGCCGGCCCCGCAAGGAAGTAACTGAGGCGGCATAATGACCGCCCTGGATATTGTCACAGACGCATTGATGGAGTTGAACGTAGTCGCCCAGGGGGAGACTGCGCAGCCCGGAGATGCGTCTTTTGGTTTGCGGAAGCTCAATCGCCTACTCGATAACTGGGCTGCGCGGAAGGTCTACATCTACAATGTGACTTTCCCGACATTTACGCTGGTTGCCGGTCTATCCCCGCACACGATTGGGCCGAAAGCGCAGATTACTCAGAGTTCGAGCAATGGAACAGTTGCTACCTACATCGCGCAGAACAATTTCGTAAATGGGCAGTCGGCCACGATCCCAAACTCCACGAATGGACTCAGCGGGACCGGGAATGTCCAATCGGCAACGGCAGCAAAGTTCAGTATTCCGCTCATTAGAGCTGCTGTTGCTCTGGCGGCCGATACCGGCAACGCGGTTTTGGCGGGGAGTGCTCTTCCGACCTTCGCCACCCCCAACATGGGTCAGCGCCCGCAGCGTATCGAGGCTGCAAGCCTTATTTTGACCGATCAGACGCCTAATGTGGAAATCCCGATAAATATCAGGGATGACGACTGGTGGATGAACAATCGCATCAAGGCTCTCGAGAGCAACGTTCCGACCGATCTCTATTATTCGACAGATTTTCCGAACGGAGGGCTCTATTTCTGGCCTGTGCCGAATTATAACTACGGCGTGCGGCTTGAGATTTGGGGATCAATTCCGCAATTCCCAGCGCTGAACTATGTTTTCAGTCTTCCGCCTGGCTACCAAGACGCAATCACCATGAATCTGGCGCGCACAATGGCTGGCGCATTCTCTGCGCAGTGGTCGCAGCAGCAGGAGAGCAGTTGGGTTCTGGCCATGAAGGCGGTCGAATCAAATAATGCCAAGTCGCCGCGGGGAGTGACAGGCGATGCCGGGATGCCTGGGATCGGCACTCATGGCGGCTTCAACTATTACGATTCGCTGCCGAGGTAACTGACAAATGGCTCGATTTTCATTCTGCGGACCAACGTACCAGTCGCAGTCGATCATCGCTGACTGTCAGCGGACGTTCAACTTCTACCCTGAAAGCGACGAGAGTGGCCAAGGCAAGTCGCAGATGCCTATGTATTGCACTCCGGGGCTCGCGCTGTTCGTTGAGCTGCCAACAAACCCCGTGAGGGGGCTGCTGGAGATCAATGGGCGGGCCTTCGGGGTGGGTGGATCGAAGCTCTACGAGATTCTGAGTGGCGGCACAGCCACCGAACTTGGCGACGTGGGGAACGACGGCAACCCGGTAACGATGGTCACTAATGGCACAGCCGGGAATCAGGTATGCGTCTGTTCTGCCGGAAACCTTTACGTTTTCAATCTGAAAACCAGTACCTTTACCATTGTGGCCCCGCTTGAAGGAACGCCTTCCATGGTTGAATGGTGCGATGGATATGGGATCGCGTTGCTGGCTAATTCCAACAAGTTTCAGGTATCGAACTTGGAAGATATGACAACCTGGAATCCGCTGGGCGTTCAGCAGGTTTCCGTATTCCCCGAGAATGTCGGCGCAATCAAGCAGGCGTTTCGGCAATTATTTGTCCTGGGAATTGATGGACACGCGCAGATCTACTACGACTCCGGAGCGAACCAATACACTCCGTTCGATGTAATCTCCGGCGCATTCATGGAACAGGGCATCAGCGCGCCGAATTCCATATGTGTGCTGGACAATACGCCTTTCTGGATTGGCGGCAACAAAAATGGAGTGGGAATCGCATGGCGCGCGAATGGTTATTCACCACTGAGGATTTCAAACCATGCGATAGAAACTGCCTGGGCGACCTATCCGCAGGGCAGCGCGGACGCTGTTGGCTATGCCTATATCGACCAAGGGCACACATTCTGGGTGCTACGCTTCCCGAGCGCGAACGGCGGCCAGGGAGCGACGTGGGTATATGACGCCGCTACGCAGATGTGGCATGAGCGCGGGTACTGGATTCAGCAGGGAGTAACGGGATACAGCGCGCATCTCTCGACTTGTCACTGCTACGCTTTTGGACAGCATTTAGTAGGCGATTGGAATAGTGGCAACATATATACCATGTCGATTACCATTCTCGACGACAATGGGCAACCGATTCGCCGCTTCCGCCGCGCCCCGCATATTTCGAGTGAGCAACAGCGTATTTTCCACCAGCAGATGCAGATCGATATGGAAGTTGGAGATGGCCCCAGTCCGCCACTTGTAGATGCGAACGGCGATCCCCGCGATCCTCAAGTAATGTTGCGTTGGTCTGACGATGGCGGCCGCTCATGGAGCAATGAGCATTGGATTGGCGCTGGGCAAGTGGGAACCTATCGCACCCGCGTTCTCTGGAACCGGCTTGGCTCCTCCCGCGACCGTGTTTATGAGATGGCGGTCAGCGACCCGATTACCTGGCGGGTCGTAGATGCCTACTTGAAGGCTTCGCCTGGATTTACAGAGCCAACCGAGCGGTATGCCAAGCAAGTCGCAAAGATGACTTAAGATGACGCAATCTAACACCTTCGTATTAGCTCGCGCCGCGGCCGTCAACCCAGATGGAACCCTTACATGGGCCGGATTGCAGACGTTTCTTGTCTGGAACACGCAACTCCAGAATGGGCTAAGTACCGAGGGAAATCTAATTAGCGCCCTCGCGCAACAAGTAGCGATCATTGGCAAGCAAGGGACGATTGGCACGATCACGCAGAATATCGATGCAAATGGCGTCATTACTGCTGACGGAATCGATTTCTCCCGCATATATAAGAATCAAAATATCGATTACATCGCGGACGGGACCGGTAGCCCGCTTGCGGGCGGTAAGATCGCATTTCTAGCACTCTCGAATCCGCTCACGGGTAATGTTCTGGAGTGGGATGGAGCGAGTTGGCAGTGGGTAGCGCGCGCTCAGACCCAGGCGCCTACATCTCATGAATGGCTGGCAAGCTACGACCAAGCAACAGGAAACTTTACCCAATCGCAGCCCGCATTCTCGGATATTAGCGGGACCGCAGCGAAAAGTCAGATAGGGACTGGAACGCCGCTGGCGGGCGAATATGTAGACGGCGGCACGGGGGCTTGGACCCCCCTTCCGGGCGGATCAGGGCCAAACTTTGCCGACAATGAGATCCTTGCAGGCAGCGGTACGGCGTGGACGTTTGCCAATGCGCCAATATCCGCGCTTCCGGCTTCGACAAGTGTTCATCTCTATGTACAGGAATACAACGGCGGTCCTTTCGTTCGCTTGCCGCCAAGTGCGATTACGTCGATCACCGGAACAGCAATGGTAACCGCGGCTTCGTGGACGGCTGGGGCATTGATGGCAGACTACAGGTACTAAAGGGAGATTTTCATGAAAAGGATTCTTTCGCTTCTCGCGATCACCGGCGTCTTGAGTCTTCAGGCTTTGGCGCAGACGGCTAACTACCCTGAAGTGCAGTTGCAACCGTCCTACGCGGCTGACACTGGTGCCGCCAACGTACTCACGGCCACGGTGAACAGTTGCCCGACAGCCTATACCACAGGCATGTTTATCAAGGTGCTACCGCTTCACGCCAATTCGATCACTACGCCGACGCTCAACTTCTGCGGCCTTGGCGCAAAGACGATCACCAAGAAGGGTATCTCGGCGCTGGCTGCGAACGATTTGATCACAACTCAGATCGCCACATTCATCTACGACGGCACCGGCATGGAGCTGCAAAATCCGGCGACTGGCACCGGTTCTGGCGTCACGTCATTCACGGGCGATGGAACGGTGGTCACCAACAGCGGTTCGACTGGGTCCGTGACGATGACCATCTCAGGTACGAGCGGAGGCATCGTCTACTTTTCGAGCAACAGCGCCTGGGGATCGACCGGCCTTCTCACGCAATACGGCATCTTGTTAGGAGGCGGAACGGGTGGCGCACCCACATCCACTGCGCAGGGTGCATCGAACATGCCTCTGATCGGGCAGGGAGCCTCCGCTCCGGTTTGGAGTACGGTTGGGCACCCTTCAAGCTGCGGAACTGGCCAAGTGGTTTATGGTTCGTCGGCAACACAACTCGCTTGTCTCAGCGGCTTCGTGCTGAACAGCAGCGGCGCGGCCACAACCTACGATGGGATTACCACGGCGGGTCTTGGGCTCGTCACCGTTGAAGGTGTTTCAGATAAGACGGCGCAATCTTCGTCTCTGACCACCCAAAACCTCATCGCTTCTACGGGCGCGGCAGGGCACTACCTTGTCCGTTTTTACCTGGATCAGAGCGCGCTCTGCACGACTGGCACAGGTTCGGTTTACGCAACAGTTAGTTGGACCGATGCAACTGTCACGCGCACGGCGCAGACCATTCCTTTGACGCTCACCAATACCACCTCTACGGCTAGCGGCTTCGTTGATGTTGCGCTCCCTTTCTGGTCGGCTACCTCTTCGGCCATCAGTTACACCACCACCTACACAGCTTGCACGAGCGGAACGGGCACTTATGACCTTCATGCAGAAGTTGAACGCACTAATTAAGCTCGGTCTGGCGCTGGCCTTGTTTGCAGGGATAGCGCACGCTCAGTCAGCCAATAACGGCTATCCCTACTCTTCGTTGAGCGGGGCACCGACCGTGGTGCCCACGCTTCAAGGAACCACCTACTACACCGCCACAGCAGCCAGCGTAGCCTCCGTAACGACGGCCTCGTACACGCCTTATGCTAATGGAGATTTGATTGTCGTCAACTGCCGGATGACATCTAGCGGAGTCACAGGTTCGACGATCACATCATCTCCAGCAGAAACCTTCCACGCTCTCACTTATCAATCCAATTCGACCGCAGGCAATCAGATGGCGTGGGCGGTTCTTTCTAGTGGTGCTGCACACACCTTTACTTGTAGCCCAAGTGCCTCAACCTCCTATATCGGCATGATCGTTTTGGAGTACTCAAACACCAGCGGAACCTTGAACACGAGTGCGACTGGGGCAACCTCAAACGGCACATTTCCCACTGCAAACACATA
>Ga0181529_10003756_pt1 | contig 16965 bp, 18 predicted proteins | sample PEATcosm2014_Bin_36_FD_119763 | JGI IMG/M metagenome (GOLD analysis project Ga0181529, IMG submission 119763) | Peatland microbial communities from MTU Mesocosm Facility, Houghton, MI, USA - PEATcosm2014_Bin10_30_metaG | ecosystem: Environmental > Terrestrial > Soil > Wetlands > Peat | place...
CGCCGGCGAAGTAGAACTGCCGCGTCAGCGACGAATTCTCCCACGGGATCTGCGCGCCGCCGGTGGCGGCGATGACGTCGCGGCGCACCGCGATCATCATCGACGAAACGTCGATCCCCGACGTGGCGACGTGGCCGAGCAGCGCGCGCGCGAACGGGCTGTTGCGGCCAGCGCCGTCGTAGGCGACGTTGTCGGGTTGGGTGGCGAAGGCGATCAGGAAACCCGCCGCGTCGCCGACCCGCGCCAACCCCGACGTGTGCAGCGCGACGTTGAGGTCCTTGAGCGGATTGTTGCGGCAGGCGTCGAGGAAGACGAGGTGGATGCCGTTGCCCTTCGCCAGGCTCTCGAGCACGCCGTCGAGATGGATGGTGCGCCTGTCGATGTCGTCGACGCTGCGCAACTGCGCGTCGACCGGGATCAGATAATTGTGGGCGGCGACCTGCAGGCCATGGCCGCCGTAATAGAACAGCGAGACGTCGGCGGTCGCCGCGCTGTGGGCGAAGTCGTCGATCGCCCGCTGCATCCGCGCCTGGTCGAGATCGACGCCGAGGGTGACGGCGAAGCCAAGCGACTTCAGCGCGTCGGCGACATCGCGCGCGTCGTTGGGCGGATTGGCGAGTTCGGGAACCGAGCGATAGCCGCCCTCGCCGATCACCAGCGCCACCCGGGTCTCCGCCCAGGCCGGCGCCGCCGCGACGAGAAACAGCGTAACCGCGAAAAGACCAAGCGACCCGCGGCAACGCCGCAGCGTCGCGCCGAGTTCCGCCGTTCCGTTCAAGGCGTCCATCGCGGCCATCCTGAAAATCGGATGCCGTTCCGACGCCGCCGAGTCAAGCCGCCAAGCGCCGCCTCAGAGGCCGCCGCCCTTTTCGAGCGCGAGGCTGGCGACGTTCAGCGTTTCGGCGACGAAGTCGCCGCCACGGGTGAGGCGCGGATGATCTGGGTCCTCCGCCTTCACCAGCTCGATGTCCTTGTGGATGATCGCGATCGCATCGTGCAGCGCGCGCTGCGCCTCAGCCTTGCTGCGCGCGGCGCGCACGCGTCGCGCCGCCTGCGCGACGACGTCCGCCTCGTTCTGCAATTGCGGCGGCAGGCGCGGCGTAACTTGCGCGAGGGCTTCGGCGTATTTGTCGAGGGCGCCGGCGATGCAGTCCTGCGTCGCGCAGCCGCAATTGCGGATGTAGGATTCGGTGGCGCGCGACAGCGCCTTCACGTCGTCGCCCGCCTCGCTGAACGTCGGCAATTTGGGCAACGTCGGCCCGGCGGCGCAGGAATCCAAGGCCGCCGGATCGGAGCCGTTGCCGCCCAGCGGGGCTGGCGCGGGCGCCGATGGGGCGGGGACGTGACCGCGTCCGTTGCCGTCGGTCTGCGCGAACGCGACGCCGCCGACAGCGAGCGCGACCGCGAGGACGAGCGCAGCCATCGAGAATTTCATCATTTTCGTTAGGGTCGTCGCGCGCACCGTGGCCTCCTCCTCCAGCGCAACGGCGGCCTACGCCGCGTATGCGCTGAATCCCCGTCAGTTTACGGTCCGGTCCGGCGCCTATGATTACGCGAAGCGCAGCCTCGCGTCCAATCCCCGCCGCGCCGGCGCCCTTTGCCGCCGCCGCTCGGAAAGTGCCGCCGAGCGGGCGACGGAGGCTATGGCGATGGGCGGCGAAGGACGATGCGACTCCGGGCGCTTCGGCCGCATCGACGTCGCACTGACAATCAACGCGGCGCGCGCATCGCCGCTCACGCCTTCTCCACCCTGACCTCCGCGCCGTCCTCGACGGCGACGACGCGAACCTTCGCGCCTTTGGGCAGGTTGTCGCCGGCGACCCGCCACACGCTGTCGCCGACCCGGATGCAGCCGTGGCCACGCTCGATCGCCTCGTCGAGGTAGAACTCCTTGCCGATCAGCGCGTGAGCGCGACTGAGCGGCAATTGCGGCGCGCCGGAATCGAGCGAACCGTAGACCCGCCGGCCGGCGAAGACGAAGACGACGACCAATGCCGCGAACAGCAGCAGCGCCGGCGTCAGCGCGATGGCGACGAAGAATTCGACGATGCCGATGGCGACCGCCGCCAAGCCGATCCAGATCAGGAAGGCGCCGGGAACGAAGGTCTCCGCGGCGCACAGCGCCAGCCCGACGACCAGCCAGACGACATAGGGATGGACGGCGAACAGCTCGAGATCGGACACGACCTAGCTCTGCCCTGACGATGGCGGCGGCGGAGGGGGCGAGTTGGGAACGACGCCCGCCGGGCGTCCGGGCGGGCGCGCCGCGCCTTCGCCGAACGCGCTCGCTGCGATCTGCGAAATGCCGCCGAGCGTGCCGGCGAGCGAAGACAGCTCCATCGGCACGATGAACACCTTCTGATTGGGCGCCTGGGCGAACGCCTGCAGCGCGCGCACGTATTTGTCGGCGATCAGATAGTTGAGCGCCGCGACGTCGCCGTGGGCGGTCGATTCGCTCACCACCCGCGTCGCCAACGCCTCGGCCTGGGCGGTGCGTTCGCGCGCCTCGGCGTCGCGGAACGCCGCTTCCTTGCGCCCTTCGGCTTCCAGCATCACCGCCGCCTTGCGCCCTTCGGCGCGCGTGATGTCGGACTGGCGCATGCCCTCGGCCTCGAGGATCACCGCGCGCTTTTCGCGCTCCGCCTTCATCTGCCGGCCCATCGCCTCGACGAGGTCCTTGGGCGGCTCGATGTCCTTGATCTCGATGCGCGTCACTTTGACGCCCCAAGGCTCGGAGGCGGCGTCGATGACGCCGAGCAGCCGCGCGTTGATCTCGTCACGATGCGAAAGCAGTTGGTCGAGGTCCATCGAGCCCATTACGGTGCGGATGTTGGTCATCACCAGATTGAGCAGCGCCTGTTGGAGGTTGGCGACCTCATAGGACGCGCGCCGCACGTCGAGCACCTGGTAGAAGGCGACGCCGTCGACCGTCACCGTGGCGTTGTCCTTGGTGATGATCTCCTGGCTCGGCACGTCGACGACCTGCTCCATGACGCTGAGTTTGCGGCCGATGCGGTCGACATAAGGAATGATCAGACCGAGGCCGGGCGTCAGCGTCTTGTTGAAGCGGCCGAAGCGCTCGACCGTGTAATTGTAGCCCTGCGGCACCTGCCGCACGCCCATCAGGACGGTGATGACGACGAACAGCGCGATCGCGATCGCGACGATGCCAAATCCGGCGATCATGGCCACTCCCCCTCGCGTCGCGACGGCGACGCCTAACGCGCTGCGCCGCTTACGGGACGGCGGGCAAGTCTAGCCGCCGCGGCGCCGCAAGGCCATAGACGACGGCGGCGCTCACGGAGCGACGGGCGGTTCTTCCACCGTCACCGTGACGCCGGCGGCTTCGAGCGGCCGGCCCGCCGCCTGCGCTTCCGCCGCGCGGTCGATTCTCAGCAACGCCAGCGCCTTGTCGCCCGCCGCAGCGCCGAGCGCGCCGACCGCGAGCCCGCCGTCGGTCACCGGCGTGCCGGGCGCCGGCGCGGCGCCGGCAAGGCGAACGCGCACAACGCGCTTGCGCGTTTCGCCGCGGTGTTTCATCCGCGAGACGACTTCCTGGCCAACGTAGCACCCCTTGTGGAAGTCGACGCCGTTGAAGAGATCCATGTCGGCGTCGTGGGGGAACGTGTCGCCATAGGCGAAATCGACGCCGCCCTGCGGCGCGCCGACGCCGATCCGCGCCGCTTCGTAGGCGGGCAGCGCGGCCTCCGTGAAGGCTTCGGCCGCCGAGCGCGGCAGGATCGCGCGTCGTCCGAGCGCCGCGGCGCGCGGATCGGCGTAGATGTGGGCGGCCGCCGGAAGGTCGGTCGCTTCGCCCCAGTTGGCGACGATTCCGAGGTCGGCGCTCAAGTCGCGGATCGCCACCTTGGCCCTGAGCTTGTACATCGACAGTCGCTTGGCGAGGTCGGCGGCGAGCGCCCTTGGGCAATCGAGGAGAAAGGCCGGCGCCGCGCCGGGCGTGCGCATGACGAAGAAATCGAACAGGATCTTGCCTTGCGGGGTCAGCAGCGCCGCATAGCGCGCCTCGCCTCCAGGCAGGCCGACGACGTCGTTGGTCAGCAGCCCCTGCAAGAAGCCTGGCGCATCCTCGCCTTCGACGCGAACAACGCCGCGGTCGGCGAGAAAGACTGCGTTCGGACTCATCGAAAGACCCCCAAAGCGACTTGCCAGGACGAAGCCTGTTAGTTAGGCCGATCAGGCGTCCGCGCAAGGAAGGAACCGGAATGCCCCGCCAATTCGACCTCATTCTCGCCGGCGCGACGGTCGTCAACCAAGACGGCGCCTCCCAGCGCGACGTTGGCGTCACGGACGGCAAGATCGCCGCGATCGGCGACTTCTATGCGGCCGCGGCGGATGAGCGGATCGACTGCCGTGGGCTGCACATCCTGCCCGGCGTGATCGACAGCCAGGTCCATTTTCGCGAGCCGGGCCTGACCCACAAGGAGGATCTCGAGACCGGCTCGCGCGGCGCGGCGCTCGGCGGGGTGACGGCGGTGTTCGAGATGCCCAACACCGATCCGCTGACGGTCTCGGCCGAGGCGCTGGCCGACAAGGTCAAACGCGCGACCGGTCGCATGCATTGCGACTTCGCCTTCTGGGTCGGCGCAACCTACGACAACGTCGGCGATATCCCCGAGCTCGAGCGCCTGCCCGGCGCGGCGGGGATCAAAGTGTTCATGGGCTCCTCGACCGGCAAGCTGCTGGTGCCCGACGACGCGGGCGTGCTGGCGATTCTCAGAAAGACGCGTCGCCGCGCCGCCTTTCACAGCGAGGACGAGCCGCGACTCGTCGAGCGCAAGGACTTGCGGGTCGCCGGCGACCCGACTTCACACCACGTTTGGCGGGATGTGGCCACTGCCGTCCAATCAACTGAACGGTTGATCCGCCTCGCCCGCGAGGCGCGAGCCCAGGTGCATGTGCTGCACATCTCGACCCGCGAGGAGATTGCGCTGCTGCAGGAGGCCAAGGATGTCGCGAGCTGCGAGGCGACGCCGCATCATCTGACGTTGAGCGCCGACGACTACGCGCGGCTGGGCACGAAGCTGCAGATGAACCCGCCGGTGCGCGGATCCGAGCACCGCGACGGCGTGTGGCGCGGCCTTTCGCAGGGTGTGATCGACGTGCTCGGCTCCGACCACGCGCCCCACACGCTGGAGGAGAAGGCGAAGCCTTATCCACAAAGCCCGTCGGGCATGACCGGCGTGCAGACGCTGGTCCCCATCATGCTCGACCATGTCGCGGCGGGGCGGCTGACGCTGCAGCGCTTCGTCGACCTGACCAGCGCCGGCCCGGCGCGCATCTTCGGCGTCGTCGGCAAGGGCCGCATCGCCGCCGGCTACGACGCGGATTTCACCGTCGTCGACCTCAAGCGGCGCGAGACGATCCGCGATTCCTGGATCGCTTCGCGCAGCGGCTGGACGCCCTACGACGGCAAGCCAGTCACCGGCTGGCCGGTCGGAACCTTTGTGCGCGGACGCAAAGTGATGTGGGAGGGGGAGGTGACGACGCCGGCGCAAGGAAAGGCCGTGCAGTTCGCTTAAGATGTCAGACTCTCCCGCCGCCGCAGGCTAGCCGCGGCGCGAATCCCCGCATCGACGGCGGGCTTGATTTACTGCCTCACTTGGCCGCGATATAGCGTGTTCGCCCTTCGTCCGCCCGACGATCCCGCTCAAAGCCAGATTGCTCATGACTTCTGCTGACTTCGAATTCCGCTTCGCGCTTGAATCGTTCAAGCGCGGCGATCACGCCGACGCGGAGCAGCGTTTGAAGGCGGCGGCGAAGGCCCAACCGCGACATCCCGGCGTGCTGAATCTTCTTGGCGCTTTGTTGGCCTCGCAAGAGCGCTACCAGGAAGCCGAGCCCGTTCTGCGCGCGGCAACGAAGATACAGCCGGTTTCCGCTGCGACTCTCTACAATTATGGCCTCGCGCTGCAAAACTTGAACCGCCGGCAGGACGCGCTCGCCGCCTTCGACAAGGCGCTGACGAAGGATCCCCGCAGCGCTGACGCTTGGTTTGGGCGCGGCAGCGTGCTGCTGGAGAGCGGCAAGCTGCAAGAGGCGATCGCTTGTTTCGACCGCACGCTCGCCATCGACCCGAATTTCGCTCTCGCCTTCAGCAACAAGGGCGCGGCGCTGCTCGCACTACGTCGATATTCCGAGGCGATGCTCAATCTGAACGAGTGTCTTCGGATCGAACCCTCGCTCGCGACCGCGCATCTCAACAAGGCTCGCGCTCTCCACAGCTTGCGCCAGTTCGGTCTGGCGTTCGCCAGCGTCGAAACGGCGACCACGCTCGCGCCCAATGTCGCACTGGGCTGGGCTGTGCGCTCGAACATTTGCCAAGAATTGCGCCGCACCGACGAGGCGGTCGAGTGCTTGCGAAAGGCATTGTCGCTCGATCCGTCGAACAGGGATTGGCGAGATAGTCTCATCGAACGGAAACTATGGATCTGCGACTGGTCGAACTATCAAAACGATTTTGACGCGCTCAGAGAAGAGATTCGTTCCAGCCGCGCCGTTTCGCCGTCGCTTTGCGTCTCGTTGCCGTTTTCGGCCGCCGAACAATTTGCCGCCGCGCAAGCGCGGGTCAAGGCGTCGCCTTCTCGTCTTCGATCTGTTTCACGCGATCGACCAACGTCGCGACAGGGGCGCATTCGCGTCGCCTATCTTTCGGCCGAATTGCGGGCTCACCCGACTGCCACCCTGTTTGTCGGCGCGCTCCAGCGCCATGACCGGAGTCGTTTCGAGATCGTGGTCTTGAACGATGCGGCGCGAGACGACTCGCCATTGCAGAAGCGCATCATCGACGCCGTCGAATCCTTCGTCGACGTCTACGAGTTTGACGACGATCGTCTCATTGACTTCATCAGGAAGCAAGAGATCGACATCCTGGTCAATCTCGACTTCGCCAATGATTCCATTCGCACAGAAGTGTTCGACGCGCGCGCCGCTCCCCTGCAAGTGAACTACCTCGGCTTCCCTGGAACTGCAGCGGCGCCGAACTGCGATTATTTCATCGCCGATCCGATCGTCATTCCTCGGGACAGCAGACAATGGTTCGCGGAGAAGATCGTCTACCTGCCTGACTGCTACCAGCCCAACGATTCGAAGCGCGAGATTGCGACGCAGCCGGTGTCGCGACGCGAAGCCGGCCTTCCCGACGACGCGTTCGTCTTCTGTTGCTTCAACAACAACCTCAAGCTCAACCCCGACACACTGGACGAATGGGCTAGGATTCTGTCGGCCACACCCGGCAGCGTGCTGTGGTTGCTCAAGGATAGCGCCGCAACGATCGGCAATCTAAAGCGGGAGGCCGAGGCGCGGGGCGTCGATCCATCTCGCCTCGTCTTGGCCAAAAGGATCACGGGCCCGGAACACTTGGCTCGCCATCGGTTGGCCGACCTTTTCCTCGACAGTTGGCCCTATGGGGCTCACACGACGGCGAGCGACGCTCTATGGGCAGGGCTGCCGGTGCTTACGTACGCCGGCGAAACCTTCGCCAGCCGCGTTGCGGCTAGCCTGCTGACTGCAGTCGGTCTGCCGGAGCTCATCGCCGCCAGCCGCGAGGCCTACGTCGCGACGGCGATCAATCTCGCTGCGGACCCCGATCGGCTCACGGCGCTGAAAGAAAGACTCGAACGCAACCGCGCAACCGCGCCGTTGTTCGCCACCGAGCTTTACATGCGACGCTTCGAGGCGGCGTTCGAGGCGATGCACGCGCGGTGCGGCGCTGGACTGCCGCCCGACGATATCCACGTCCCGGCGTGACCGGGGACGCTCACCCGGCCGCCACAAGCATCGTCAGCCATTGCGCGACCAGCGCCGGTCTTTCGGCGTCGTCGATTTCGACCTCGGCGTCGTAGCGCAGCAGCCACTCGCGCTCCGAGCGCCGCGCGACTTTCGCAAGCGCGAAGACTCCGCGCAGGCGCGCGCCGGCCTTGACCGGCGCGACAAAGCGCACGCGTTCGAAGCCATAGTTGAGGCTAAGCGCCGGTCCGGCGACGGGCGGCAGCGCGTCGTCGGCCATCGCCGACAGCATGGCGAGCGTCAGGAAGCCATGCGCGATCGTTCCGCCGAACGGCGTCGCCTTCGCCGCGACCGGATCGACGTGGATGAACTGGCGATCCTCGGTGACGGCGGCGAAGGCGTCGATGCGCGCTTGGTCGAGCGTGAACCAGCGCGAGGTGAACGGCGCGCCGCCGACCCGCGCGGCAAGATCGGCGATCGCGATCGGCGCCGACGCCTGTATCGCCTCGCTCATTCGCGCTCGCCGAACAGCGACGGCGGCGCGAAGGCGGAACCGCCGCCGTCGACCGGCACGATTGCGCCGCTGGTGTAGGCGCCGCTGCGACCAACGAGATAGAGCAGCGTCCCGGCGATGTCTTCCGGTCGACCAAGACGCCCGATCGGCACAGCTTTGGCGCTGTGCGCCGCGCCGGCTTCGTCGCCGACGGCGAAGCGCGTCATCGCGGTCGCGAAAGGCCCCGGCGCGATCGCGTTGACAGTGACCTGTCTGGCTGCGAACTCGGCGGCGAGGATACGAGTGAGATGATGGACCGCCGCCTTCGAGGCCGAATAGGCGTAGGCGTTTCCCGCCTGGGTCACCGAGCCCATCACCGAGCCGACATTGACGACCGTCGCCGGTCGTTCGGCCGAAGCAGCGGCGAAAAGCAGCGGCGCGAGATCGCGCGTCAACGTGAACAGGCCGGCGACGTTGACGGACGTCACCCGTTCCCACGCCTTCCACGGATAGGACACAAACGGCGCGCCCCACGACACGCCGGCGTTGTTGACCAGGATGTGCAGCCTGTCCGTGCGGGCGCGAACCTCGCCAGCCAGGGCGGCGACGCCGGCCTCGTCCGCCACCGTGCCGCCAAAGCCCTCGCACGGCCCGATCGCGGAGAGCTCGCGCGCCGCCGCTTCGCAGGCTTCCGCCTTGCGCGATGCGATGAGGACGCGCGCGCCGGCCGACAACAGCGCTTCGGCGCAAATGCGCCCCAAACCCGTCCCGCCGCCAGTGACCAGCGCAACACGGTCGGCGACGGAAAAGAGTTCGGTCAGGGCAAACATCGGCGCACTTCCCCCAGAAGGACTCGGGGCGGAGACTAGGCGAACGCGGCCGGCGCGCCAATCGGGCCCGACCAGCGTCTTTTGCGTAGCGTTGACTGCGTTGATCCGCATTGGATAAGGATCGGAGAGCTAGGCGGCGATCGCGCTTCGCGCACCGGCGCGGTTAACGCCAATGCCCTGGGAGGTCGTTCGTGGCGAATGCTGGATCGCTGCACTTCGTCGTCCTGCTTGGCAGCCTACGGCGTGGCTCGTACAACGCCGCGGTCGCGCGCGCCCTGCCCGCTCTCGCGCCGCCGGGCGTGACGATCGCGCCGCTCGGCTCGATCGGCGATTTTGCGATCTACAACGGCGACGTCGAGGCGCAGGGCGTCCCAGCCCCGGTCGCGGCGATGGGCGAAGCGATCGCCAATGCTGACGGCGTGATCGTCGTCACGCCAGAGTACAATTACTCGATTCCCGGCGGCCTGAAGAACGCGATCGACTGGCTGTCGCGTCTGAAGCCGCAACCCTTCCTCGACAAGCCGGTGGCGATCGAGAGCGCCTCTCCCGGCATGCTCGGCGGCGCGCGGGCGCAATACCATCTGCGGCAGACGTTCGTCATGCTCGAGGCGCGCGTCTTCAACAAGCCGGAAGTGTTCGTCGGCCAAGCCAACCACAAGATCGACGCGACGACCGGCGAATTGACCGATCCGCCGACGCGCGACATCATCGCCAAGCAGCTTGCCGGCTTCGCCGCCTTCACAAGCGCCCACAGACGCGCTGCCGCTACGACTTGACGCCCGCCTGCCCGGCGCCGACATATTCGCCCAGCCTCTCCAACGCGTGCGGTCGCCGATGAAAGTCTCGCTCATCCAAATGAACTCGATCAGCGACAAGTCCGCCAATATCGCGGCGGCGCGGACGTTGATCGAGCATGCGATCGGCGAGGACGGTCCGGATTGGATCCTCTTGCCCGAGCAGTTCGACTGGGCCGGCGGCGCGCGGGGCGACAAAGCGAAAAATGCGGAGACGCTGCCAGGCGGGCCTGCCTATGCAATGGCGCAGGAGCTCGCCGCTAGGCACGGCGTCTTCATCCACGCCGGGTCGATCATGGAAAGAATCGAAGGCGAGGAGCGCATTCACAACACCAGCGTCGTCTTCGACCGTAGAGGCGGGGAGATCGCGCGCTACCGCAAGATCCATCTCTTCGACGTCACGACGCCCGACGGCGCCGCCTACAAGGAGAGCGAGACGGTGAAGGCAGGCGACGCAGTCGTCACCTACGATTGCGAGGGCGTCACCGTCGGCTGCGCGATCTGCTACGACCTGCGCTTTCCCAATCTTTTCCAAGCGCTAGCGGCAAAGGGCGCGCAAGTTATCGCGCTGCCGGCCGCGTTCACGATGCAGACGGGCAAGGATCATTGGGAGACGCTGCTGCGCGCGCGCGCGATCGAGACCGAAACTTATCTCTGCGCCGCCGCACAGACCGGCAGCTTCACCATCGGTAACGAGCGGCGCGAGACCTACGGCCATTCGCTGGTCGCCGACCCGTGGGGCCATGTCGTCGCCAAGGCGTCGGACGGGGTCGGCGTCGTCTCGACGCGGCTCGAGATGGCGGTCGTCGAGCGGGTGCGGCGGCTGATCCCCGTCGCCCAGCATAGGGTTGCGCTGCCGCGGGCATGAGGCTCGACCCCAGGCGGCGCCTCCTCGTGACGCCCGAGCGATCGAAGGATAAAGGAATATGCAGATCCGGCCGGAGCGGCCAAGCGAATTTTCCGAGATCTACGAGTTAGTCCGGACCGCGTTCGCGACCGCCAAGGTTTCCGAGGGCGACGAGCAGGACTTTGTCGATCGGCTGCGCGCCGGCCCCGACTACATTCCTGAGCTGGCGCTGGTCGCGGAGGACGAGGGCGGCATAATCGGCCACATCATGCTGACGCGGACGTCCGTCGTGACCGCCGACGGCGCGCGCCAAGTTTTGCTGCTGGCGCCCATATGCGTCGCTCTGGAGCGACGGGATCGCGGCGTCGGAGCGCGGCTTATTGGCGAGGCGCTGCGTCGGGCGCGTGAACTTGGCCATACCGCGGTAGTCCTGGTCGGCGATCCTGCTTACTACGCGCGCTTCGGCTTCAGGCCGTGCGCCAGTTTCGGGATCGCCAACGCGAATGGCATCCCCGACCAATACGTCATGGCGCTCGAACTTGCGGCCCGAAGTCTCGCTGACGCTGCAGGCTCGATCCGCTTCTCGACGTGAAATTCAGCCGAAGCCGGCGCGCAGCCAACCTTCGACTGCGAAGCCGACAAACAGCAGCAGGCCGGCGTCGCGGTTGGCGCGAAAGAGTCTTAGCGCCGTCGCCTCGCTCGCGCCCTCGACCTTGGACAGTTGCCAGGCGAGATGGGCCGTAAACGCCGCCCAGCCAAACTCGGCGATCCAGCCGCCGCCGGCCGCGAGCAGCGCCGCCTGAGTCAACAACGCCGTCAGCAGGTAGAACGCGCCGACGCCGAGCCGCACGTGGCGGCCGAACAGGCGGGCCGTCGACTTGATCCCGACGATGGCGTCGTCGCGCGCATCCTGCAGCGCGTAGATTGTATCGTAGCCGATCGTCCAGCAGAACGCGGCGGCGTAAAGCAGCAGCGCCGGAGCGCCAAGCGCGCCAAAACGGGCCGACCAGCCCATCAGCGCGCCCCAGGAAAAGGCGAGCCCGAGCGCCGCCTGCGGCCAGGAGGTGACGCGCTTCATCAGCGGATAGATCGCCACGACAATCAGCGAGGCGAGACCGAGCCCGATCGAGAAGCGATTGAAAGTAAGCAGAACGACGAGACCGATCAGCGCCTGGACGACAAGGAACAGCGCAGCGGCGCGCGCACCGACGCGACCCGACGGCAAGGGCCGGCTCTTCGTGCGCGAGACGCCGGCGTCGAGATCGCGATCAAGGATGTCGTTATAGGTGCAGCCGGCGCCGCGCATTGCGATCGCGCCAATCACGAATAGCAGCAGGCGCCAAACGTCGGGCCCGCGATGGACGGCGTCGCCAGCGAGCGCGGCAGCCCACCAGCACGGCGCGAGCAACAATTGCCATCCGATCGGCCGGTCGAGCCGCGCGAGCTGTACGTAGGGAAGCGCAAAACCCGGCGTCAGCCTCGACACGAGGCTGTGGGGACGCGCGTCGGGCAGCGCGCCGCGGCGCTCGGACTGGGCGGTCAAAGAGGGCCAGTCGGCAACGGTTGGACTTGCGGACCGCCGCCGTTCTCCGCCTGCTCCTTCGCCTTCTTCAGTTCGCCAGCGACTTTGCACGCTTTGGCGGCGAAGGCGGCGCTCTTGGCGTGATTGGCCTTGAGGCCGTCGAGCGTTTCATCGGGGATCCCGCACCAGTCCTTGTTTTTTTCCATGTAGACGATCATCGCGTTCTCGGCAGAGATGAGACCGCCGGACTTGGCGCAGAACACCGCTGGATCGAGCTGTTTGCCCTTGGACGCTTTGATGATGGCGTTCATCGTCGCCATCTCGGCTTCGCGGCGCTGCGCGAGTTTCTGCAGGTCGTCGCCGCAGCTTTGTGCAATCGCCGGAGCCGCCCAGGCCACGCCGACGAACGCCAACGCCAACGACGCCATTGCGGTAGAACGCATCGTCATTGAACCCTGATCCCGCCTGTTTGCCGCCGCCGAGCTTACCGCAACTCGCGACAGGGCGCGACTGAGAGCAAGAAAGCGGCGAAATCGGGGCAAAGGGCGCTCATGCCCAAGCTCGCGAAGCGTAGTCGATCGCGTAGCGCTGCGGCGCGGCGGCGATGGCGGCCATGCCGACCAGCACCGCGTCGGAGCGCATGACGAGACGGGTGGGAATGCGGCGCGCCAAGGCGTCGACCGGCGCCTTGGCTTCGAAGGCGTTACGGAACGCGGCGTCGTCGAGGAAGTCGACGATGCGCGGCAGAACGCCGCCGGCGAGCGTGACCCCGCCGGTGGCGACGAAGGCGACGCCCATGTCGCCGGCGAAGCGGGCGACGATTCGCCAGTAGAGCCTGAGGCTCATCGCCTCTGGACCCGTCCGATCGGCGAGCGCCGCGGCGACGACGGCCGGCGGATCGAGTGTCGGCCGCGGTCGACCGAGCGCGGCGATCCGCGCCGCATGAACCCGCGCCAGGCCGGGGCCGGCGAGCACGCTCTCGGTCGTCACCCGGCCGTAGACGCGCTCGAGCTGCGGCCAGAGCGCGCCCTCCTCCTCGCCGACCGGGCCGAAATCGATGTGGCAGGCCTCGGAGGCCAACGGCGTGTGGCGGCCGGCCGCCTCGACCAGCGCGCCGATCCCAAGGCCGGTTCCGGGTCCGAGAATCACTTGCGGGCCCGCAACGCCGAAACCGACCGGACCGATCGGCCGCGCCCAACCCTGCGGGATCGCCGGCAGCGAGAGGGCCTGCGCCTCGAAATCGTTGAACAACAATCCCTGGGCGAGGCCGAGCCGCCGCGCCGTTTCCGGGCCGTCCATCACCCACGGGGCGTTGGTGAGCTTGAGCTTGCGCCCGTCGACCGGACCGGCGCCGCAGACGAGAATCGAGCGCGGCCGCGCGCCAAGCGAAGCGATCGCCGTCTCGGCCGCTTCAACCAGACCGGGATAGTCGTGGGTCTTCAGATGAACCGCGGCGCCAAGCGGCGCGTCGGGCGCCGGCTGCAAAGCGAAGCGCGCATTAGTGCCGCCGACATCGACGACGACGACAGGGAAAGGTATGACGAAATCGCTCATGGCGGGGCCATAAACGCCGCAAGCCGCGCGCGCCGTCAAGGCGGGGGGTCGCCGTCGCGGCGGCCATGTCGCCGCACGGGGGTGAAGAATGCTCTATTCTTGCCGCCCGTGAGCGATTCGCATTCCTCCCACCGACCCGGCTTCTACGAATTCTTCTGCGGCGGCGGCATGGCGCGGGCGGGGCTCGGCGACGCCTGGCGCTGCCTGTTCGCCAACGACTTCGACCCGCGCAAGGCGCGCGCTTACGCCGACAATTGGGGCGCGGCGGCGTTGCGCCTCGGCGACGTCGCGACGCTTCGCCCTGCCGACCTGCCCGTCTGCGCCGATCTCGCCTGGGCGTCGTTTCCCTGCCAGGACCTGTCGCTCGCCGAGGCCCTCAGAGCAAAAGTTTGGCTTGTGATCCGCAGCCCGTTGGGTTAACGATCCATTAAGAACAAATCACGAACATGCGGTAGCCGCGTCGTCGGCCGTTTCGTTCGAGGTCGTCCCGCTCAGTTCATCAACAGTTTAGTGCGCAGGGACCGTCGTCTCAGCGATCCGCGGGTTTGCGAGCAGCCTCATTCAGTTTAGACCGTTCACAGGGGTGTTCGCCGACATGACCCAGTACGCATTTTACGAGTTCTTTGCGGGCGGAGGAATGGCGCGCGCCGGACTCGGAAGCGCTTGGCGGTGCCTCTTCGCCAACGACTTCGACCACAAGAAGAGCAAAGTCTACGAAAGGAACTGGGGCGGCGGCGTTCTGAAGACGGCTGACGTACGCTCATTGACCACCGGTGAATTGCCTGGCCAAGCGGATGCCGTTTGGGGTTCCTTTCCCTGCCAGGATCTCTCGCTGGCCGGAGGAGGCGCGGGCCTAAAAGGCGATCGCTCCGGTACGTTCTGGCCCTTCTGGAGCCTAATGCAGGCGCTGGTCGAAGAGGGACGCGCACCGCAGGTCATCGTTCTCGAAAATGTCTGTGGCACTCTCACCTCGCACGGCGGAAAGGACTTCTCGACGATTTGCTCAGCGTTTGAACGAGCGGAGTACCGGTGCGGCGCGGTCGTGATTGACGCGTGCTTGTTCGTCCCGCAGTCGCGGCCACGCCTTTTCGTTATCGGAGTTCGCAACGATCTTCATATTCCGTCCTCCTTATTCGCGGAGAACGCGACGGGCGTCTGGCATACGCGCGGCCTTCAAACAGCTCACGCTGGTCTCCCAGCGAGGGCCAAGAACAACTGGCTTTGGTGGACCTTCCCGAAACCCAACCAGCGCAGCGACCGTTTCGCCAACTTCATTGAGGACAGCCCATCGAGCGTTGAATGGCATACACCTGCGGAGACGAGGCGCTTGTTGGCGATGATGAGCGAGGTCAACCTCGCCAAAGTAGAACAAGCGAAACGCGCGGGCCGGCGAATGGTCGGGACTGTTTACAAGCGCACTCGGCACAACGAGGATGGCCTCAAGGTGCAACGAGCTGAAATCAGATTCGACGATGTGGCCGGTTGCTTGCGCACGCCTGCGGGAGGATCTAGCAGGCAGCTTATTGTCGTAGTCGATGGCCGCAGTGTGCGCTCACGGCTGATCTCCAGTCGGGAGACGGCACGGCTTATGGGCCTCCCTGATACATACAACCTCCCCGAAAATTACAACGAAGCCTACCATTTGACGGGCGATGGCGTCGTGGTTCCCGTGGTCCGCCACTTGGCAGCCAACCTTCTCGAGCCAATCCTCGCGAGCCAAACTAACCCCAAACAGGTTGCCGCATGACGATTATTCCCTGTGAGCAGAATAGGGAACTGCACGAGAAGATCGAGCAATTTGCTGAAGCCCTCAAGACACAAGCGCACACGCTCGGTGAGCACCGTCTGAGTGAACAGGAATTTTACAACAGCGGCCTTTTTCGCGGTGCGATCGAGCGCATACGCGGCCAATTTTCCGCCACGATGCGCGACAAGCGTGAGTTCGTGCAGCACGTTCTGAACTTTATGCAGGACGGCAAATTCATTGAGGACTGGGAGGTGGCCGGCGAGGCCAACCGTCATGATTACACTGTGCGACTCAACAGTGGTCGAACTGCTGCGATCGAACTAAAGGGTTGCCTTGACGGCAATAACACGAACATTTTTGAGCGCCCCCCGAACGCACACGAGTTCATCCTTTGGAGCGTTTGCACTAACCCCGGAGCCGACCCACGCCACAATGCGTGGTCGGGAATCCATACGAGGCTCAGTGCGGAGATAATATTTCGCGAACAGCGCGTCGACGGATTGTTGATTTTCGATATGGTATGCGGAACTATAGGCCGTCCATGCCCTAAAGTGCAGGATCATCCTGAACGGCTTATGGAGGTCGGCCCATACATATTACCCCCTCCGTGCATTTACTTGTTTCCTGCAACCATTCCTAGTCCGCGAAACAACCCAAGTCCGGTTGCGCAATGCCTTCACGATGTGGAGATTTTGGAGGCTTTTCACGATTGCTTCCACGTCGATCCCGCTGAGGTAAGCTATGTAGACTTTGAGGTGCACCACCGTGGTGCCGAGACCTTACGCACGACTACGGTGCGCCGAGACGGTGTTACACAGCGAGTTTCAGAGGCGACAGCCATTCGCCGTGCGTGAGCCCATCCGCAAGCCCTCTCCCGAACGCTCCGCCGTCATGCGGGCGGTGAAGTCGCGCGACACCGGGCCGGAGATTGCGGTCAGGACGATGCTCAGAGCCTTTGCGCCCGGCTATCGGCTCTGTCGCGCCGACCTGCCGGGCAAGCCGGACATTGTCTACGGTCGCCGCAAGTTGGCGATCTTCGTCCACGGTTGCTTCTGGCATGGGCACGACTGCCCACGCGGCGCGCGCATGCCCAAGGCGAACGCCGAATATTGGCGCGCCAAGATCGCGCGCAACCGCGCCCGCGACGCGGCGGCGGCCGAGGCGCTGACGGCGATGGGCTGGCGGACGCTGACCGTCTACGAATGCGAACTGAAAGACCCGGCCGCTCTGCGCGCGCGCCTCGGCGCCGAATTTGCTTGAGATTTTGGCGACCGAGCGAATCGGTGGGCGGGGCCAGCAGTCCGCCGCTCGGACGCCGACCCCAGCGCCGCCCCTCGGGCCGGCCCCAGGCTTTTCGGGCCTCGGGCGCCGCACTGCGCAAACTGCTTGCGCCGCGCTTTGATGCGCTGCACAAATGCAGGGGGCGCCCCCC
>Ga0181529_10003757_pt1 | contig 16963 bp, 15 predicted proteins | sample PEATcosm2014_Bin_36_FD_119763 | JGI IMG/M metagenome (GOLD analysis project Ga0181529, IMG submission 119763) | Peatland microbial communities from MTU Mesocosm Facility, Houghton, MI, USA - PEATcosm2014_Bin10_30_metaG | ecosystem: Environmental > Terrestrial > Soil > Wetlands > Peat | place...
CCGGTTCAGCGCTGTCTATCCCAAATTCGGTCACTATTGGCCTAAATTCATGCATTTACGACTTTAGAAACTTTGGTCAGCAAATTGCAACGAAGACAAGCGAAGGTGTCGAATACTCGCTTTCTGAAGACTCATGAAAGTGGAAGGAGGGCAAGGGATGCATAAGAATTGGTTAGCTTTTTGGCCGGCAATGATCGTTATATCCGTGGCGACGATCACGGATTTACGCAGCCGTCGCATTCCCAACTGGCTTGTCCTTCCCTTTTTAGGGTTGGGGATTGTGATTTCTCCTTGGCGCTCGGACTGGTCCGGCGTGCGCAGGGGAGCTTGGCTGGCCAGAGATTGGTCCAGCTTTTGGCAGGACGGATGGTCCGGGAGCAGCCACGGATTCGGTTGGTCTGGCTTGAGTCAGAGCATTGAAGGCGCGGCGCTGGCGTTTCTGCTTTTCGGAATCCTTTACTGGAAGTTCGGCATGGGTGCCGGGGATGTGAAACTGGCTGCCGCAATCGGGGCATGGATTGGCCCGCAACAGTTGTTGTATGCGCTTTTTTTTACCAGCCTGGCTGGGGGGATTCTGGCGCTAGGCTGGCTTGCTTATCTCAAGGTTATCAGGAATCTGGTGCAGTGCGCGGGCGATTTTATCCAGGGACGAAAGAGGAAATTCAATGACGGCTCGACAAACTCTATGTCTCATTTGCTGAAGCGCAGCATACCGTATGCTCCAGCCATCTCGATTGGTACGTTCATGTCATTTTTTGCTTCTTAGGATTTGGGGACAGGCTTTATGACCGACTCATCATCGACTTACCATTATTCGGATTATCAGCAAGCCAAGTCTCGCTCGACAGGGGGGAATAAACCTGTGAACTCAGACACTTCTCAGTACCTTGATGACCAATATCCGGATTCTCTCGGCTCCGATCTTCTGTCGATCGCGCTGATCGGACCGGACGAGGGTCGCCGCAAGGCGGCGGCCACCGCGCTGGCAGGATGCCAGGGCGGAGAGATCCGCGAATTCTCCACCTACCCGCCCAGTCTGGACGATGTGCCCAAGCTGCTCGAGCAGCGCTACGATGTGATCATCATCGACCTGGACAGTATGCCCGAGTATGCGCTGGAGTTGGTGGAGAGCATCTGCGCCAATGGTACGGCGACGGTGATGGTGTACTCGGTAAAGGCAGATTCGGAGCTGCTGGTACGCTGCATGAGGGCTGGCGCGCGTGAATTTCTGACGCTGCCTTTCACGCACAGCACCATGGCGGAAGCACTGGTGCGGGCCTCGGCTCGGCGTCCGGCGGCAACACGTTCCGCCAAGAAGACCGGCGGCAAGCTGATGGCTTTTCTGGGCGCCAAAGGCGGAGACGGCGTGACGACGCTGGCCTGCAACTTTGCCGTTTCCATGGCCAAGGAATCGGGCCAAAGCACGCTGTTGATTGATTTGGATCTGCCGCTGGGCGATGCCGCGCTGAATCTGGGCGTGGTGGCCGAATACTCGACGATCAACGCGCTGCAGAATGCCGCCCGGCTGGACTCGGCCTTCCTCTCCAAACTGCTGGTCAAGCACACTTCAGGCGTCTCCGTGCTGGCTGCGCCTGGTAAATTCCCGCAATTTCCGGCAACCAATGAGGCGATTGACAGACTGCTTGCCGTGGCTCGGCAGGACTTTGACAATGTGGTCATCGACATGGGTTCCCGGCTTGATCTCATGGGGACGAGCCTCTTCAAGGACGGTTCCACGATTTATCTGGTTATTCAAGCCGGCATTGCGGGACTGCGCAACTCGAATCGTTTGATCTCACAGTACTTTGCTACCGGAATACCCAGGCTGGAAATTGTTCTTAATCGCTATGAGCCGCGCACCCTGGGCGTGGCGGAAGATCAGATTACCAAGGCTTTGACGCGTCCGGCGCAGTGGAAGATTCCCAATGATTATGCCGCTGTGCGGCGCATGCAGACCACAGCCATTCCACTGGCGCTGGAGGACTCGCCGATCTCCCGGTTGATCCGGCAGATGGCCCGCACCGCCACTGGGTTGCCAACCACACAAGAGAAGAAAGCCGGTTTCAGTCTCAAGAGTCTCAGTCGGAGCTTTTCCGGCAGATCATCGTCCACCGAAGAGAATTCGAACTTTACGCAGCTTGGCTTGGGTTCGCCGTCCGATGAGCCTGTTGCGGCGCGTCCGGCGGTTGCTCCCGAGCCTCCACCCGCGTCGAAGGCCGCCTATGCCGCACCGGTTCAGCCTCCGCCCGCCGCTGCATCCTATACAGCTCATGAAAGCGTGGAGCGCGCCCCTTTTCAACCCCGGCGACCGGCGCCCAGCGCACCGGCATCCGTACCAGCTCCCGCACCAGTTCGGCAGCAAGGGCAGCTTGAGACGCGAACCTACAAGGGTGCGACCTATGTAAAAGGTCTGGATGGTGAATGGCATCTACAGCAGCCTACCGCCCAGCCAGTCCATGAATCCGCCCCCGCCGCCGCTGCTCCGGTCAAAGTTGAGGAACCGGTTAAAGTTGTGGAAAAGGAGACGCCGGCGGTTGCGTGGTCGACACCCGCGCCGATTATCTATGGCACCCCGTTGACCACTACGCAGCTGCGGGCGATGGCATCGGTTCCCGGAAAGTTCGTCTACACGCCCAGCTTGGGCGAGATGCTTCCGGCTGGATCGCATACGCTTTCAGTCACTTTCACGCCCAACGATTCGGCCGGTTATACGACAGCGCAGGCTACCGTTATACTGATCGTCAACAAGGCCACGCCCGCCATTGTCTGGTCAGCGCCCGCGCCGCTTCCTTACGGCTCTCCGCTCAGCGCAGCGCAATTCAACGCTACAACTTCGATTCCGGGAAAATTTGTTTATACGCCTAGCGTCGGCGAGGTGCTTCCTGCTGGAACGCATACTCTTTCGGTCACCTTTACTCCTGCCGACAGTGAGGGATTTTCGACGGCGAAGGCCTCTGTTTCTCTGACCGTCACCAAAGCGACGCCTACCGTAGTCTGGCCTGCACCGGCACCCATTGCATACGGAGTTGCCTTGGGCGCCGCGCAGCTCAATGCGTCGGCATCGGTTCCCGGCAAATTTACCTACACTCCGGCCGCCGGCGCTGTGCTTTCAGCGGGTAATCAGACACTGACCGCCGTATTCACACCGAATGACGCGACCAATTTCACCACGGTACAGGGTACTGTTTCTTTGACCGTTACCAAGGCCACACCGACGGTCTCCTGGCAGAAGCCTGCGCCGATCGTCTATGGAACCGCGCTTGGCGCCGCCCAACTGAATGCCACCTCTCCGGTTGCCGGAAAATTCACCTATATTCCTTCCGCCGGCGCGGTGCTGGCAGCGGGAACACATACGCCCACGGTGACCTTTGTTCCGGCCGAGAGCGCGAACTATAACCCGGTGCAGGCTGCTATCACGCTGACCGTGACCAAAGCCAATCCGGTCATCACCTGGCAAGCGCCGACCCCCATCACTTATGGCGATGCGCTGGGCGCCACGCAACTGAACGCCACAGCCTCCGTTCCGGGCAAGTTTACCTATACGCCAGCAGCCGGTGAGGTTCTACCCGCTGGAACGCACACCCTCTCTGTGCTGTTCACGCCGACCGACAGTTCAGACTACGCCACGGTGCAAAGCAGTGTAACGCTGACAGTGACCAAGGCCAAGCCGACGGTGATCATGTGGCCGACCCCCGCCTCGATTACCCAGGGCACTCCGCTCAGCGCGGTGCAACTGAACGCCACGGCGCCGGTTCCGGGCAAGTTCGTTTACACGCCTGCCATCGGCGAGGTGCTTTCAGCGGGGACGCATACTCTCTCCGTGCTCTTCACGCCAAGTGACAGCAACTTTCCGCCCGCCCAGGCGGCTGTTTCGCTGAGCGTCACCAAGGCTACGCCCACGATTACATGGACAACGCCAACGGCTGTCTCCTACGGCACCGCGCTCGGCGCCAACCAGCTGAACGCGAAGGCTTCGGTTCCAGGAAGCTTTGTTTATACACCAGCGGCAGGAGAGATTCTCCCAGCGGGGACTCACTCGTTGACGGCAACCTTCACGCCCAGGGACACGGCGGATGTTGCGACGGCGCAGGCCGAAGTTTCACTGACCGTCACCAAGGCCACGCCTATCATCACTTGGCCGACGCCAGATGCCATCTCCTACGGAACCCCGCTTGGCGCTGCGCAACTGAATGCCACAGCGCTGGTTCCAGGCTCCTTTGTTTACACTCCTGCCGCGGGCAATGTGCTGACGGCGGGCACGCAAAAGCTTTCAGTAACCTTTATGCCCAAAGACACTGCGGATTACACCTCCGCGCAAGCTACTGTGTCATTAGTTGTTGAAGGGTTGCCGAATATCGCATCCTTGATGCCGACCGCGGCTGATTTCGATGCGGATTACACTGACCTCGCCGATGCAAAGCAGGGGACGCAGCCAAGCGGCAGTGCCCCTGAAGAGCAGAGCAAACTTGAAACGCGCACTTACAAAGGTGCTACTTACGTGAAGGGAGCCGATGGCCAATGGTACCTCCAGAAGAAATAGAATTGAACGCGCCCACAACACTTCCCGCTGATTTCGGTGAATGGGATAACTCAGAACCACCCGCCGCGCAGCCTGCCGCTAACAGCAACGCTTTCGATGGATTCCCCGGAGCTGTTGCCGCTCCCAAACCGGTAGCAAAATCGGCGACGGCGCGCGTCGCGGTTTTACCGGTTGCGCCCAAGGCGCCGAGCCCCGCTCCGCGCCGCCCCGCGCCCGTCTACGCGGAAACGGAGCAGGTCTATCAGCAGCCGCAACCCAGAGCCGCCAAGGCGGCAACTCCGGTGCAAGAGCCTAAGGGCAAAAAGACGGGATTGTTTGTCGGCATCGCGGCAGCCTTGGTGCTGATTGCAGGCGGCGGATATGGCTATCTCCATATGCGCTCCAGTGTGACCGCTCCGAAGACCACCGCGATCTCGCAGACGTCGGATAATTCATCTACCACGTTAAAGCCCACGCCGGCCGGTTCCACGGGATCGCAGGCGCAGACAGTTGCGCCCACGACAGCAGCCGCGGCCGCAGCGACACCGGATAACACCGATAACGGACACCTGAGCCGCGCCGATTCGGAGATGATGAACCATCAGTTGAATGCGCCTTCGCGGATCTCCAGCGACTTGAAGACTCTGGCGGGAAAAGACGCTCCGCCGGCGGCTGGATTTGGCGCAGCTGACCTGGGTGGTTCAACCAATCCAGGCGGCAGTGTTTTCGGCACGCAGTCCGGTCCCAAAGTCAAGGTTGCCTCGCCGCAGAAGGTGAGCATCTCGGCCGGTATCGCTGTCGGATTGGTGATGCAGAAAACTGCGCCGGTTTATCCGGCGATCGCCAAAAGTGCTCATGTCCAGGGCACTGTGGTGATTCAGGCTACCATCTCCAAGACAGGCTCGGTCGAAAATCCGCATGTGGTCAGCGGTCCGGTGATGTTGCGCCAGGCTGCGCTGGACGCCGTCAAGACCTGGCGATTCAGGCCCTATATGCTCGACAGAGAGCCGGTCGATGTGGAGACTACCGTCAATGTGAACTTCGCTCTGGGCGGATGATGAATCCCCTGTTTTTTCTTCGCTTTGTTGACGGCCAATAAGATGGTAGTGTGGATGAGGAACAACTTGCCTTGGAAGGTTGGACGTGGAACTTCTGAATCTGGAAAAGTATAAAGCGGAAATACATCGGACGCTGATCTCCAAGCTGGACCTGGAAAAGCTCTCGCGCGTCAATTCCAGTCAGGCGCGTCAGGCCGTGGCCGGCATTGTCAAGGAGATCATCTCCGACCAGCGCGTGCCTTTGAACTTCGACGAGCAGGAAAAGATTCAGGCAGACCTGCTCGACGAAGTCTTTGGCCTCGGGCCTTTGGAACCGCTGCTTCGGGATCCCAAGATCTCCGACATCCTGGTCAACGACAAGGATCATGTTTTTGTGGAGAAGAGCGGGCTGTTGCAAAGAGTCGATACGACTTTTCGAGACGACCGCCATCTTTTGCAGATTATTGACCGCATCGTTTCGCGCGTGGGACGCCGCGTGGATGAATCCTCTCCGATGGTCGATGCGCGCCTGCCCGACGGATCGCGCGTGAACGCCATTATCCCTCCGCTGGCGCTGGATGGACCTTCTCTTTCGATTCGCCGCTTTGGAACCGGTCCGCTGGCGGCCAATCAACTGGTTCAACTGAAGAGTGTTTCGCCGGAGATGATGGAAGTACTCTCCTCGGCGGTGAAGGCCCGGATCAGCATCATCATCGCGGGCGGCACGGGCGCCGGCAAAACAACATTTCTCAACATTCTCTCGCAGTACATTCCGCGCAATGAGCGGCTGGTTACCATTGAGGACGCGGCCGAACTCCGCCTGGCGCAAGAAAACATTGTGCGCTTGGAGACCCGCCCGCCGAACATTGAAGGCCAGGAGCGGTCAAACAGCGCCAACTGCTGATCAACTGCCTGCGTATGCGCCCGGACCGCATCATCATGGGCGAGGTGCGTGGCGAAGAGGCCTTCGATATGCTTCAGGCGATGAATACAGGCCATGAAGGCTCGATGACCACCATTCACGCCAATACGCCCCGTGACGCCATCTCCAGGCTGGAATCGATGGTGGCCATGGGCATGAATATCCCTGAAAAATCCGTTCGTCAGCAGATTGCCTCGGCCATCACAATTATCGTGCAGGCTACGCGCATGAGCGATGGCACGCGCAAGGTGACCAGCGTGGCTGAGATCACCGGAATGGAAGAGAGCATTATCACCATGCAGGAGATATTCAACTTTACAAAAAAAGGGATTGGTCCCGATGGCAAGGTCATCGGAGTATTTCAGCCAACTCATATCCGTCCCCGGTTCCTTGAACGTCTCCGCGTCTCGGGTATCGTTTTACCGCCGATCCTGTTCGAGCGCGAAACGCAGGTCAATTGAGCAGAAGGGAGGGCCGTGGCTATGAGTACAGGATTGATTGTCATTATCTTTTTGCTTGTCTTTGCATTTGTGGCGCTGGTTGCAGTTGCCTTGGGCAGTGGCGCCTCCAAGCAGGCCAAACAGGTTCATGCAACGCTGGACTCCGCCTTGGCTACAGAGAGTCCGGAGGAACATGGTCCCGTCCTCGACCTGCGCAAGGCCGAGCAGCAGTTGAGCAGCATCCCCTGGCTCAATCAGAAGTTATTGCAATTTGAACTAACGCCCAGGATCCAGTCACTGCTTTATCAGGCAGATGTCAAGTGGACTCCCGGAGGGGTGATGGCCAGCTGCGGGCTTTGCTTTTTGATCCCGGCCTACCTGGTTTATCTTCGCTTTAATTCGGTTTTTATCGCTGCTGGAGTTGGGTTGGTGACCGGATCCCTGCCCATCCTTTGGGTGCGCCACAAGCGCACCAAGCGACTGGATACCTTTCAAAAGGGATTGCCGGAGGCGCTTGATCTGATGGTTAACGCCATGCGCGCCGGGCACAGCTTGATTGCTTCGATCGGCTCCGTGGCGCGCGAATGCGCGGATCCAATTGGATGTGAGTTCCGCTCCTGTTTTGAAGAACAGAACTATGGCCTGGAAATGAAAACCGCCATGGACAACATGTTGAACCGGGTTCCGTTGCAAGACCTGCGCATCGTAGTCACCGCGATCATGATTCAAAGAGAGAGCGGCGGAAACCTGGCTGAAGTCCTCGATAAAACCTCGCATGTGATCCGGGAGCGATTTCGCCTGAAGCGCCAGGTATCGGTGCATACCGCGCAGGGACGCATGACAGGATGGGTGCTGTCGCTTCTTCCTGTGGTTCTGGGCACCCTGCTGTATTTCGTAAACCCCGAGATGATGAGCATGCTGTGGAAAAACCCAGTGGGCATCAAGTTGCTATGGGTATCGGGGGGAATGCTGGTGATTGGCACCCTGATTATTCGCAAGATTGTCAACATGGACGTTTGAGGAGATTCGATGGGAAATACACTCTATGTGATCCTGGCATTTGTCGGCGTCTTCTTGATGATCCTCAGCGGCGGGTTGCTTCTTTTTTATCGCGAGGAGATGCTGCATCGAATTGCCGAGGCGATCAATCCACAGCCGAAGGAGAAATCCCTTTTAACGACCATCCAGAAGACTGGCCTGTCTATCGGCGGGGTCATTGAGCACTTTGAGAATGTTCTGCCCAAAAGCCAGGCCGAGGTCTCCAATATGCTGCAGAAGTTGCAGCACGCCGGTTTTCGCAACGAATCGGCCGTCAAGATCCTGTATGGCTCGAAGGTTTTGGTTCCTATTCTGCTCTGCATACTGTCATGGGCCTCAGGGCTGTTGCATCTTGGCGGGCCTTTTGTTCTTATTCTTGGCGCTGCGCTGGGATTTCTGGTTCCGGATTTCTGGCTCTCTAACCGGATCAAAAAGCGCCAGAAGGCGATTCGGAAGGGACTGCCGGATGTTCTTGATTTGCTGGTGATCTGCATCGAAGCCGGACTCAGCCTGGACCACGCGACCGCACGCACTGCGGTGGAATTGAAAGATGCGCAGCCGGAACTATGCGACGAATTGAATATCGTCGTGCTGGAGCAGCGCGCCGGACGCCCTCGCGGTGATGCCTGGAAACATATGGCGGAACGAACCGATGTGGATTGCGTGGGTAATCTGGTTTCCATGCTGATACAAGCCGAGCAATTCGGAACCAGTATTGCCAGAACCTTGCGCGTACATAGCGACACATTGCGAACACAGCGGGTGCAGGCTGTGGAAGAGGCGGCAGCCAAGACTACGATCAAGCTGCTCTTCCCTCTTGTGATCTTCATCTTTCCCACTCTTTTTGTGGTGGTTCTCGGGCCCGCGTTTCTATCCATCATTGCGTCATTCAAGAATTTTTAATCATCGAAGAAAGGAGGAATTGAGATGAGTACATCTGCTATCCAAATCATCGCTGGAGTTCTTGCAGTTGTAATTTTGATTGTCTTGATTCAGCGCCGCCGCACCAAGTCAAAGTAGCAAGTTGCTCAAGGAAAGGCATGCCGTCGGTGCGGAAAAGCTGCGCGAGTAGCGCCGACTGGATTTGGCTTTCTCGCTGCCTGGGGCAACTTTGCGTAGCTTCGCATCCCTGCGCAAGGTTCCCCTGGCGGTTAGCGAATTCTGCGTGGGAAAGCGTGAAGCCATGACTCGGGTCATTTGCAGGGAAGCAGTTATGTGTTATTTTCGCCCGCTGAGTCGACGTTGCCGGCCGGATTCAAGTCAATTTGACTGAATCTGCCAATTTAAATATCAGTGCCGCAAAAAAGGGCTTGGCTGCCCGTTTCTCGCTGGAGGCGAGAAGCTAGATGGAACTTCAGAGACTTTGCGCATATAACCAGACCCGCGAATGCTTTCTTGGCTTGGAGGTTGCTGCTGCCGATGTTTCATTCGCAGCACTCAAGGACCTGTTGGGAAGGCTTGCGCTCAAGTCCGGTGAAGGTCTTTGGATCTCCCCATTTCGAGGGATTCCTGATACAAATATGCGCGTCCCGCTTGACCTGATCTATCTGGATGAGGATTGCCGGGTCATTGAGATTGTTGAATCTTTTCCCACCTTTCGCGCCAGTGCATCCATTTCTCATATTGCGAGCGTCTTGGCGCTGCCTACTCACTCAATCTACTCCTCAGCGACCCAGACTGGCGATCAGCTGGTGCTGTGCGCGGCCGAGGAGATGCAACACAACCTGGAACGCTTCTCCAGCACAAGCAGCACGATCAGCAGTGTGCAGAGCGCGGTTCTATTGAGGGGAAAGCCTCTCTGGAGTGGCGGTCCGGGCGTGGTGGAATTGGAGGATCGCTCCGCTGAAGAGAGTCTGGACAAAGAGCTTTCTGAAGAGGAACTCCCCAAGAAAAGGCGATCCAAGACAGCAAAGATCTATGAGATGAGCCTGGCCGATCCGAACGCGGAAAATGTTCGTCCGCCCAAGAGTTGGCTTGAGCGCTGGTGGTCTCCTGATCCACGGAAGGCGCCCGAGCGGAGGAAATCCGCGCGAACACCTTCTTCCGGTTTGGCCGCCTATTATTGGACCGGTGCCGCGCCAACCGCACATAGTGTCAAGAATTTCAGTTCCACGAGTTTGTATGTGGTGACAGAAGAGCGTTGGTATCCAGGTACGCTGATCTTGATGACTTTGCAAAAAACCAGCAATGGGGAAGCTAGCGTAGAGAAATCCATCTCCGTGCATTGCCGTGCCGTACGCTGGGGCAATGATGGCGTAGGGTTGCAGTTTGTTACGGTCGATGACTCGGCGGCGCGTAAAGGGCTGAATGAGCTTGTGAATGGCGCGAGCCGGAGAGATCTCGATCAGTTTCTGGAGCAGTTGCGCCAATCGTTCGAATAATGAGCCCTTCCTGGATGCTGCAATTGGCAGGCGAACGGACTGGGACTAAAGCATCCGAAATATTGTTTCTTATTCTTCTATCTCGGGAATGATCAACAAAATTTCAACTTTAACATTCTGTCCGTTTTGCATGGCTGGCCTGAACTGCCACTGATTCAGCTTGCTGAGAACAAACTGCGCCTGCGCGAACTGCGGTGGGAAGGCGATCGTCAGCGCCTCAAAGCGGCCTTGCAGATTGATATATCCGTGCACCATCAGCGCATCCGCATCGATCGATCCGGGAGCGATATTAGGCCGAACGATGTCATACGGCCAGGGAGCTTCGAGGCGCGCCGAGGATGCGCCATTGTCGGCGCGCGGCAGCGAGTATTGGAGTATCCAGTTCTTTGGCAATCCGACCGGCACATACACGGAATAGGACATCTTGCCACCCATTAAATCAGCCATTTCCGGATACCGGTCCTGAAGCGCGGATCCAACAATCACTGAACCGAACTGGCCTTCTTTGGGTTTTGTAATATGTGCTGCGTGGGAGTAGTCTTCCAGCCCAACTCCCTTCTGCACAGCAGAAGCTTGGGCGCTGCCGGCATTCGCGCCCTGAACGGCTTTGACGGGATCCTGTTTATCGGGTTGTTTGCCGTGTCCAGCCTGCTCTTGAGGCTTATCCGAAGCCATAGTCCCTGCCGTGGGCTTGAGGGCGGAGGAATTCACGGGTGGCAGGTTGACGCTGCCTTTATCCATATGATGCTCGGAGAGCGACAGGATCGCGGTGGGAGTCGGCGGCGTTGCTGCGCTTTTAGCCGTCGTCAGTGGCGCGGGCGGCGTGGGTTTCGGTCCCAGAACAACAATCGGTGAAGTTGAACCAGTCAGAACCGGCCTGGAATGAATTGCCAGAGCGTTAGTAGGAAGTGGAACTTCGGCTAGGTTCTGTTCATCATTTGGCGTCAGGACGGAGGGCTTGAAGTTCGTGATCATGGGCGGCGCGGGCGGCGGCGCAACAACCGTCTTGACCTGAACCGGTTTGCCCGACCAGATCACCACCTTTGGCACCGGAATCTCAACATTGAGCGGCACGGGCTTGGGGATATCGGGCTGAATCAGCGTCTGTTTTCCTTGCGGCGCTTGAATTGCCAGGCGCAATGCCGAGGGTGGGGAATCTTCGCTTCTTGCGACGGTGGCAGCAACGTGAGTCTGAACCCGCGGAGGTTTCACTTCATCCCGCGCGCGCTGCATTTCTGATTCCAGAGACTCCAAATCCAGATGCCGCACCACATAGCGCTCGGCAATTTTGGTGGGTTTGATTTTGGGGGCGGTGACAATTCCTAGAAAAACAAGGCCAACAACGGTAATATGCGCCAGGATCGAAAAAAGGATCGAAAACGGCTGGCGGCTCAGTTCGTGCTGCTCGGAGAAGAGCGAGATCGTAGGAGAAGCCCTCATGCGCGGATGAATTTCCTCCCTGACGCGACCTGATTCCAAGCGGCGGCGCGGATCGCAAGCCAAAGCTGCTCAATTGCGCCAACGTAGAAGAAATGCCTATCGTCCTTGCGCATTCCTCAATTATAATCGCCTCCAGCGCCGGGGGGAGAGGAAGCCTTTATTGGATAACCCTCTTGATACCTCCCCGTTGCAGAATCGCCTTTGCTGCTGTATTCATGCGGCCTCAAGGGAATACACTGGACACGCGTTACAACTTGTTGAATTGTCGGTTCACGCAAGAGCCGTTTCGGCGTACAATCGAAACTGGTTTTCTCAAGGTCCGGCAATTGCCACAAGGGACAGAAAGGCGAAGCTGGCTGGGTAGCCAGTTCAGGCAGGCTCACACATGAACCGAAGACTACTCACGATCCTTCTCGTCGCTCTCTTCATTGCGTTTATCTTCACATTTATTGTGTATCGCGTGATACAGAAACAGAGCACTGCACAGCGCGCTCCAGCCACTGTTCGTTTGGTGGCAGCCAAGACCGACATCAAGCTCGGCACCATCCTTTCGCAGGACAATCTGACCACTGTCGAGATTGCGGGAGTTGCCCCCAAAGGAGCCATTCTGGCCCGCGACGGGGGAACCGCATTGGGACGCGGCGTGATCTCCGACCTTTATGAAGGGGAACCCATCATGGATGCGCGTCTTGCCCCGGCGGGTTCGGGCGGCGGCTTGGCGGCCACCATCCCGCAAGGTATGAGAGCCTGCGCGGTCAAGGTGGATGACGTGGTCAATGTGTCTGGCTTTGTCACGCCAGGAATGCGCGTGGATGTCATCATTTCCGGCACGCCTCCCGGTTTGCAATCCACGGCGCAGCAGACCCAGGTATCGCGAACCTTGTTGCAAAACATTCAGGTTTTGTCGGCGGGTACGGAGTTCCAAAAGGACAATGATGGAAAGGCCAAGCAAGTGACGGTTGTGAATTTGCTGGTTAGCCCGGAGCAGGCAGAGACACTCAGTTTGGCCAGCAACTTTTCCATCCGCCTGGTGCTGCGCAATCCTTTGGATACCAAGGTTGCAGCAGTGGCCGGCACAGATGCCAGCGCCCTTTTTGGCGGCGTGGCCGCCGCTTCCCCCAAGCCCACCAAACACATTGTGGTGCACAAGACAGCAGCACCCGAGCCCTTCTCAATTGAGGTGCTCAATGGTTCCAAGAGCAGTCAAGAAAAATTTGCATCTCCCGGGGGACACCAGTGAGAGCGAAAACTGTACTATCAAGTGTATGTTTCAGTGCGTGTGGCTTGCTCCTATGCGCTGGAGCGGGCCTACTGGCTCAAACCTCTCCGGCTCCCTCCGATTCCGCCGCGATTGCCTCGCAGGACACGGCCAATGACCTGTCCGTGGCTGTAGGCAAGACGGTGCTGGTTGATACGACTTGGCCGATCAAGCGCGTAGCTCTCGGAACAGATGAGATTGCCGAGGTTCATGGAACCGGTCCAACAGAGATCATTGTGAGGGGCAAAACACCTGGAGAGACCAGTCTCATTGTCTGGGATACCCACGGTGGTCGGCAGTTCTTCAATCTTGCCGTCCGGCCCAGCACTGCTGCGTTGAACGACGCGCTGGATTCTATCCGCCGCGAACTGCGCACCGAACTACCCGGGCAGCCGCTCAAGATCAGCGCTGGCCCCGGAGTCATCTACCTGCGCGGAACCGTCAAGAACTTGGATGGCGCGGCGCGCGCAGTCAAGATTGCATCGGCCGGCGGCAAAGTCATTAACCTTCTCAATGTCGACGTTCCCGATAGCGATCCGCAGATTCTGCTCAAGGTGCGTTTCATCAGCGTCGACCGCACAAAAGAAGCCAAACTCGGCTTGAATCTCTCTAGCACAGGCGCGCTGAATACCCCAGGGAGCCTTACTACTGGACAGTTTACTCAGCCGAATATCAACGCCTCGCCCATCGGCAACCTGGCCATGGGCCTGGATATTGAGGCCTTGACTACCAATATCGGCGGTCAGGTTCTGGCCGAGCCCAATTTAATTGCCGCTAACGGCAAGCAGGCCAGCTTCCTGGCAGGCGGCGAATTTCCTTATCCGATGGTGCAAGGCGGTTCGGGCGGCGCTGGAGCATCGGTTACCATCATGTTCAAGGAATATGGCGTTCGACTGAATTTTATTCCAACGATTACCCCTCGTGGAACCATTCGCCTCCAGGTCGCTCCTGAGGTCAGTTCCCTGGATTTTGCCGATGCCGTTACCATCTCAGGATTTGAGGTTCCGGCCATCACCACAAGGAAGGTCAATACGGAGGTTGAGCTCGCAGACGGTCAGAGTTTTGTCATTGGCGGCCTTCTGAACAATACTGAGTCGGATACCTTCGATAAAATCCCTTTTCTGGGCGACATCCCGATTCTCGGCAAGTTCTTCCAGTCCATGGATAGAATTAAGCAAAATACCGAGTTGATCGTCATCGTGACACCAGAGGTTGTGGCTCCCATTCCGGCTGGGGAAGCTACTCCACAGTTGAAGTTCCCGACAAAGTTCCTGCCGCCCAATACAGGCATTCCCATGAACAATCCGGATGCCAAAACGCCGGCCAATACTTTGCCGCCGGCGCCGCAGACCATCACGATTGAAAAGTTGAAAGAGAGCATGAAGCCGGAGCAGCCACTGAGCCTTGAAGGCGGAGTTGCTTTTGGCGCTGGAGGGGGAACAGCCGCTGCCTCGGCGACTACAACTTCCTCGGATCAGTAATCTGGATTCCTTCCAACTGCCCTTCCAGGCAGTTGGAAGGAATGCCAAAGTGCCGCATGATTGCATGACAGGCGCGAAAGGCTCAGCAGCAGGATGAATTTCTTTCGTTGGCTTGAATCGGAGCTTCGTAACTATTTTGCTCCCCGAGGCTGCACTGAAGAGGAATCTCGGTTACGCGTTACCAACACGACGCGCAACACGGTGCTGGCCAACTATTTGGAAGTTGCCGATAGCGCCGCCAAGCGCAACAAAGGCCTGCTTGGTCGCGAGAGTCTGGCGCCGGGAGAGGGGTTGTGGATTATCCCCTGCGAATCTGTGCATACATTCTGGATGCGCTTTCCCATCGACTTGGTCTATCTGGACCGTAAGAAGAATATCCGCAAGCTGAAGAGTGCCGTTCCAGCTTGGAGGCTTTCGGCATGTCTTCGGGCACACTCCATTCTTGAACTTCCCGCGGGCACTATTGAACAAACTCAGACCCGCTTGGGGGACGAATTGGATTTTTCACCTGCAACCATCGCTGAGGCTAATGGGCCACATTCCGACCCAGAAGAATCACGCTGATGGTTGAGAAGTTCTATTCAGCATCCTTTTTTACGTGCAAGAAACTCATGGATTGCAGGGCGAAGCACGCTTTGTCCCAGCTTCCAGGTGGAGCATTTGCAACCAAGTACCAGCCCAACCAGGCAGGCGCAGCCCATATCGTCCAGCGGTATAAGGCCGGGGGATAGTGAATGCTGCAAAGCAGCGCGACTTCGACCAGCGCGCTCAAGAAAGCCAACGCAATCAGCAGATTTCTGGAGCGCGCAAGAAACACGCTCGGCAGCAGAGCCGGCAAAATTACGCCGTGATCGTAGATCCAGGCGTAGGGGGCCGCAGCCAACGAAACCAGCAGCAAGGGCGCGCCATTCTTTAACCAATCCCATTCATGACGTCGAGGCCAATAATACGTTAGTGCCCAGATGCAACCCAGCAAAGCGGGAAGAAATTGGAGCCATACCGAGGCCGGGCTGATCCAAAAACGGAGCAGGGAACTGGGGCAAGGAATCGGTTCCCGCTCAATGCGCGCTGTGCCGGCCATCCGGGCATACTGCACCCACGCCAACGGATCAATTATTGTTGTAATGGCGCAAGCCGCCACCAGGGTTGTCACAGCGCCGGCAAGCACTTTGTAGGCTCTTGATACGGCAATCCACCCGAGCAATGCTACGCCAAAGGGCAGAAAGAGATGAGGCTTCAGCGCACAGAGCGAGAGCGCAGCTCCGGCCAGAAACGGGCGCGTGCGATACAGGCCAAGAAAGAGAACCAGCCCAGGCAAGATAAGAAGCGAGGTTTGCCCGTAGAGCAGGCAGATCATTGCAGGCGCAAAGGAGAGCCCCAACATGTAACGGTCGTTTCTTTGGCGGCCCATCCAATCCCAGAGCAGATAGACCGAAGCCGCTAGAGCCGTTAACAGGAGGAAAAACCACAGAATCCATCCGGCTCGCGGACTGAGGAAGCCGAGCGGGTAGATGAGCGGCAGCGCCCACGGCGGGTTCCGCATCAGTCCGGCGTGACCGGCGGAAAGCCCCGCGGAGTGTTCAAATTGGCTCATGGCCAGTGCGTCATACGGATTGTGATGTTGGGTCAATTGTCGCGCAGTGGCCCAAAAAAAGAAATAGTCGCGGGTGGTTGGCCCCTGGGGCATTAGCAGCGCCAGCAAAAGAATCCCGGCGGTAAAGCCGAACCCGAGCCCGCAGATGGTGACAAACGGCAAGGTGGCCGCAAGGGATAAAACCTTCTTTGGCATGCCAGGTGCTCTTGTTGAAGTGATTGCGGAAGCCTGTCTGTCTTCAAATGACATAGGATAAATGGCCTGCTTGCCATGGAGGTAATTGTACTTCGTTTTCTTGATTAAGTTGATCGATGGAACAAGAGGAAGGCAAGAATTAATTTCTGTATACAACTTCTAATGGCTGGCGGCATAGTGTATACATTTGTTTACAGTTTGAAGTAAAATTCTCCACCGTTACTTCCGTAAGTCATTGTTTTTTAAGGATAATAGTTTTTATTTGTGAATGGCACGTCAGTTGCTTGTTCCCAAGTGCCCTGGTTTATCAAAGCCAGGAGATTTCACCTTCGGGGAGAAAACCTATGAACACCATGCTTCTCAAAATGTATGTGAAGTTCCAGGACCTGCTGAACCGTGAAGAAGGCCAGGATTTGGTTGAATACGCCCTGGTTCTTGCCATCATCGCCCTCGGCATCGTCACCACCATGAAGTCAGTGACCACGGCCCTCAGCACAGCGTTCTCCGATATCGCCGCTGCGGTTACCACCAACGCCTAGTTCCTGTCAGTCCATCGTCAGGATCGACCTAGCATTGCCGGGTTGGACGCGCCAAACGCATTTCAAAGGGAGTCACTTTTGCGAAGGCTCTTTGGCCTGTCCAATATGCTCAATTTGAG
>Ga0181529_10003760_pt1 | contig 16955 bp, 17 predicted proteins | sample PEATcosm2014_Bin_36_FD_119763 | JGI IMG/M metagenome (GOLD analysis project Ga0181529, IMG submission 119763) | Peatland microbial communities from MTU Mesocosm Facility, Houghton, MI, USA - PEATcosm2014_Bin10_30_metaG | ecosystem: Environmental > Terrestrial > Soil > Wetlands > Peat | place...
GAGGTTGCCGATCGGCATCTGGCCGCTGCTGATCAGGTGGCCGCCGAACCAGAGGACCGCGACGCTGGAGAGGTTCATGATCCCCATCAGCGCCGGCATGGCCAGCACGAAGATCCGGTTGACACGCAGGCCGGTCGCGGTGAGGCTCGCGTTGGCGGTGGCGAAGCGGCGCTCCTCGTCCTCGGTGCGGACGAAGGCGCGGATCACCCGGACGCCGGTGATCTGCTCGCGCAGCACCTGGTTGATCCGGTCGATCTTCACCTGCATCGACTTGAACTGGGGTACCGCGACGAACAGCATGGTGACGACCAGCGCGGCCATGAGGGGCACCGCCACCACCAGCAGGAGGGAGAGGGTGGCGTCCTCGTGGATGGCCATGATCACGCCCCCGACCATCATGATCGGGGCCGCCACCATGAGCGTGAGGGCCATCTGCAGGAAGATCTGGATCTGCTGGACGTCGTTGGTGTTGCGTGTGATCAGCGAGGCGGTGCCGAAGCTGTTCATCTCGCGCGCGGAGAAGCGCATCACCCGCGAGAAGACGGTGGCGCGCAGGTCGCGGCCCACGCCCATGGAGGTGCGGGAGGCGAAGTAGGTGGCGACGACGGCGGCCACCCCGCTCAGCAGGGTGAGTGAGAGCATCCACGCGCCGGTGCGCCAGATGTACCCGACATTGCCCACCGAGATGCCCTTGTTGATGATGTCGGCGGTCAGGTTGGGGAGGTAGAGGCCGAGGACGGTCTGGATGACGATCAGCCCGAGGACGATCGAGACCTGCAGCCGGTAGGGGCGAAGGCGGGCCAGCATCATGCGGACCAGGGTCACGGGCGGAGCCTCCGAGTGCGCCCCGCCGCAGGCGGCCGGGGCTCGGTCCGGGCGGAAGGATCAGGGGAGGTGGGGGTGGGGGTCATGTCCTACATGTACTGTACCATTCTTGCCAAGCAAGATAAAGGTCATGTAGTGGATTTGTGACCCTCTGCCCCGGCCCGGCCAGGCCGGCGGCGCGACCAGACGATCAGGGCCACGCCGGCCAGGGCGATCACCACGAGGCCGAGTGCGATGGTGATGAGCCACTTGCCGGTGAGGCTGCCGCCCGAGTAGTTGGGGATGGTGGGCTCCGCCTGAAGCCGGTGCACGTAGAGGCCCTGGCTGGTCCCCGCCCAGATGGCCGGAGCGGCGCCCGAGACATCCGCGGCCAGGCCCAGCACGTCGTCCGGGAGCCCGGGGTCCGCGCGCAGCCAGTCGTCGCCGCCGTCCGAGGTGAGCAGGGTTCCGTACCCGGCGGTTCCGATGTAGACCACCCCGCTCACCGCAGCGGTGTTGAAGCCGGCGATCGAGGTGACCGCCGGGGTCCCGGTGAGGAGGGTTTCCGGCAGGAGCGCCAGGGAGACCGACCAGCCGCCGCCCGGGCCTCGCCGCCAGACCGTCCCCCCGGTGCTGACGGCGACCACGAAGCCGGGCACGGCGAGGGGGGCGGCGATGAGATGGGCGCCCGGCCCCAGCTCGGGACTCCCCGGGTCGCGGCGGGCGGCCCCGCCGCTCTCGGCGACCCTCACCTCTCCGGCGGCATCGATGGACCAGGTGCGCGCACCGGTCGTGACCGTCGCCGGGGCCGCCGGAGGCGGCGCGGCAGCGGCGACGAATCCGGTCGCCGTCTGGACCATCGCCTCCCCCCCCACCAGGGCCGTGACCCGGCCCTGGACCACGGCGACGCGCGTGACGGTCTGCCCCGGGAACGCGGCCAGCTGCCACCACGGACCCGCCGCCTGGGCTGCGCTGGCCGCGGCCGGACCGAGGGTCACGGCGGCGAGGGGCACGGCGAGGAGCAGCCTGGCCCTGGGCACCGTCCGGCGACGGGGCGGCTCGGACCGGGTCAGGGGAGTCTCGTCGACCTTGCGAGCATCGTCAGCCCCCGGATGATCCACAGGCCCCCGATGACGATGAGCCCCCAGGGGACGTAGTAGGCCCCGCCGGTGGCACTGCTGGAGGCCGCGCCGTAGGTGCCCACCGTGATCACGACGCCGATCACCAGGATCACCGCGCCCATCACGGTGCTGCTGATGCCCCGCCGGCGGAGGTAGGCGCCACCCATCGGTCGCATGCGACCCCTCATCCCCATCATGGGATACCCCATGCCCGGGTAACCCGGGCCGCGTCCGTAGGGTCCCTGCCCGTAGGGTCCCTGCCCGTAGGGGGCGGGGCCGAAGCCCGCCGGGCCGGGCATTCCGGCTGCATTGGGCGGAATGCCGTAGGGCGACGGCGGAGGACCGGTGGTGTCGGGCGTCCCCCCGAATGGCCCCGGCTCAGGGGCCGCACCCGGACCGGGCACTCCCCAGGGAGCGGAGGGATCGGGCGGCGGGTCCGCCGAGGCCGGCTGGCTCCCGGGCGGTGGGGCCATGGGCGGCGTGCTGCTGGGATCCGGGGTCCAGGGCGTGTACCAGCTGGACTGGTCATCCAGGGGAGACGGCGAACTGGGATCCGGGTTTCCGGAGGATCCGGGATCCGTGGGGGGGTAGCCTGACTGGGTCATCCGACCGTCTCCGCATGGCAGGGGTGGAGGCTTCGAGCATACCGGTTCGCGCGCCCTCTCACCGCCGGGCGCGCGAGAGGGTTCGCATGCCAGACTCCACCCCGTGAGCCGGATCGGCGTTGCGGTTATCGGGTACGGCCTGGCTGGGTCGGTGTTCCACGCGCCGCTCGTCGCCGCAAACCCCGACCTCGAGGTGAGGGCGATCGTCACCGCCAACCCCGAGCGGCGCCGGCGGGCCGGGCGCGACTTCCCCGAGGCCCGCCTTCTCGCCACCCCCGACCAGCTCTGGAACGACACCAGCGGGATCGGCCTGGTGGTGGTGGCGACCCCCAACCACCTCCACGCACCTCAGGCGATCACCGCCCTGGGTCTGGGGCTCTCCGCGGTGGTGGACAAGCCGATGGCGCTGAGCACGGCGGAGGCCGGGACCATGCTGGAGGCGGCCGAGCGCTCCAGCGGCGTGCTGTCGGTTTTCAAGAATCGGCGGTGGGACAGCGACTTCCTGCTGCTGCGCGAGACGCTCGAGAGCGATCGGCTCGGCGGCCTGCTCCGCCTCGAGAGCCGCTTCGAGCGCTTCCGCCCGGAGGTGAAGAGCTCCTCCTGGCGGGAGGCGACCACCCCGGAGGGGGGGGGAGGGCTGCTCCTCGACCTCGGAGCTCACCTCATCGATCAGGCGCTGTTTCTGCTCGGACAGCCGCGCGGTGTGTACGCGGAGATCGCCCTGGCGAGGCCTGGGTCGGTCGCCGATGACGACTGCTTCCTCGCCCTGGACTTCGCCGGCGGCGCCCGGGCCCACCTCTGGATGAGCACCCTCGCCCCGTCGATCGGGCCTCGCTGGCGGGTGTGGGGCAGCCGCGAGGCCCTCGAGGTCTGGGGGCTGGACCCTCAGGAGGCGTACATCGCGGGCGGGGGACGACCCGGCGATCCCGGCTACGGGCAGCCGGATGGAAGCCAGCGGGCAGTGCTCACCCGGGGCGGTGAGGATGGTCCGGGGCGCGAGGTGGCCCTGCCCGCCGGACGTTACGGTGACTACTACGCGGGCATGGCGGCGGCGATCCACGGGGAGGGGCCGGTGCCCGTCCCGGCCCAGGCCGGCTGGGATGTGCTCGCCGTGGTCGAGGCGGCGCGGAAGAGCGCGGCCACGGGCACCGTGGTCAGCCCCGCCACCCGAGGCTGACGCCCTCTCGATCGGCCGGGCAGGCGCCGAATTGCTCAGAGGCCGTAGAGGCCGGGCAGGACGGCGAGGGTCACCACGACGTCGGCCACGCCATGGACCACGATGGCCGGCCAGATCGAGTTGGTCCTCTGGGTGACCCACCCGAGCACGAAGCCGAGCAGCATGGTCAGCGGCACGAAGGGGGCGATCGGCCCCTGGTAGACGATGGCGAGGTGGGCGAGCCCGAAGACCACCGACTGGCAGACGTTGGCCACGAGCGGGGTGGTGAGCCGCTCCAGGCTGCCGAGCAGCAGACCGCGGAACTGGAGCTCCTGGGCCGCCCCCTGGAGCATGTTGGCGGGGACCAGCCAGGGAGCGTCCCGCAGCACGGCGACGAGCGGCAGCCCCTCGCGCCCGAGCAGGGTGGCCGGAATCAGCAGGAACACCAAGCAGAAGAGGGCGGTGCCCCCCACCCCGAAGGCCACGGCGCCCCACCCGAGGTGGAGCAGCCGGAGCCGGGGGTGGTCCCGCCGCAGCACCAGCCAGACCAGGCCGAGGATCGCGACGGTCACCCCGCACCAGGCCACCGATGCATTGAGGTTGGCCTGGTCGCCGCTCTGCTGGACCCCCGCGTGGCCGAGCAGGGCGGGCGCTCCGAGGAACGCCGACCAGCCGAGGGTGATGGCGACGAGGCTGACCAGGATCAGGCGGGCGCGGGCCAGCCCGGGCATCACCAGGGAGACGGCGAGCAGGCCCAGGGCGACACCGCTGGTCCGGAGCGTGTAGGGGTCGAGGCCGTTGGGGTCGCTGTAGAGGTTGGGGGCCAGCACCACCACCCCGAGGGCCACGGCGGCGATCAGGAGGGGGACGAGCGGGCCCCAGGCGGCCCGCGGCGGCGCCGGAGCAGGCGGCGCTCCGGGCGGGCCCTCCAGGTCCGGCGCCCCCGCCTCCGGCGCGACGGGGCCGGGGTCGGCGGACACGGGTTCGGGGTCAGCCGGCGGTGGTGTGGACATCTCGCCAGCGCTCGATGACCTCGGCGACCCCGAGGTCGGCCCGGCCGGCGGCCTCGGCCAGCGAGGTGTTGGCCGCGGGAACGACTTCGACGCCGATCAGGCGGTGGCAGGCGATCAGCAGATCCATGTCGTCCTCGGCGATGGGAGCGACCGCCATCATGCCGCGCATCACCACCCAGTCGCGGGTGACCCTGTACCCGAGGCCGATCAGCTTGCGGCCATCGACGGCGACGTCGCTGAACCCGGGACACCAGCCGCCCTCGACGCGCCCGCTTGCGGCACGCACGCCGAATCGGACGAGGGCGGTGCGGAACCAGTCGCTGAGCGAATCATTCATCCAGTCGAGGGGCATCCCGGGCTCGGGAGGAGGCACCCCGACCGCGCAGAGGCCGATCCAGCCCGGGCCACCGATGACGAAGGTGCCCCCGGCCGGGCTGGTGGCCAGCCCGGGCAGCCCCGGGAGGGCGCGGACGGCCGCCAGGAGATCCGGCTTGCGGGCCAGCCCGGCTCCGACCGCCACCCTGCGCACCGTGGTGCGGAGCTGCACGGCGACCGTCCCCGGCTCCCCGGCCAGGTGGAGGGGCAGCTCGGGCAGCTCGTCGACGTCGCTCTCGGCCGTGACCTCGGCGACCCGGACCGCCCCCGTTCGCGGCAGGGCCCGCGGGCGCGGGGCCGGGACGTCGAGCTGCTCCGCACTCACCAGACGGACGGTAGCGCAGGCCGGCGCCCCGGCCGGCGCCGGAAATGACAGGATTGCGAGCCGTGCCCGATCTCTCGCTGGTGCCCGACCGCCACGTCCACACCGAGTGGTCGTGGGACGCGGCTCACGGCGAGATGATGGCCACCTGTGCCCGCGCGGTCGAGCTGGGCCTCCCCGCAGTCGCCTTCACGGAGCACGCCGACTTCAACGCCTGGGTGCCGAGCGCGGCGGGCGGGGACGCATCCACCGGGGTGGGATCCCGGAAGGACCCCGGAGCGGCGGCGGGGCACGCGCCGAGTCGCTGGGACTGGTCACAGGGGCGCATCCCCGGGCATCGGTGGCCGGTGCGGACGCCGGTCAGCCCCTCCCGGAGCGGCTACCTCGACATCGCCGGCTACTGGGAGGCGATCGACCGGTGCCGGGCGGCCCACCCCGGCCTCCGCATCGAGTCCGGCGCCGAGCTGGGCGAGCCCCACCTCTTCCCCGACCAGGTCGCGCGGCTGCTCAGCCACCGCCCGCTCGACCGCCTCCTCGGGTCGATGCACTGCATCGAGGTCGAGGGGGAGCTGGTCGACATGAGCGTCCCGGAGCTGCTCGCGCCGGAGCACGCGGCCGACCGATTCCGCCGCTATCTGGTCGCCACCCTCGAGCTGGTGGAGAGCTCCGCCCCCTTCGCCGTCCTCACCCACCTCGACTATCCCAAGCGGTACTGGCCGCACGCGACGCTCAGGTTCGACGAGCGCGACTTCGAGGAGGAGTACCGCGCCGTCATGGTCGCGCTGGCCCGCAGCGGGCGAGCCCTCGAGGTCAACAGCAGCCGGGCCATGGGCCCGCCGCGAGGGCCCTGCCCCGGGCCGCTGCCGCTCCGCTGGTGGCACGAGGCGGGCGGCGAGGCGATCAGCTTCGGCAGCGACGCCCACCGCCCCGAGGATCTGGCCGCCGGGCTCTCCGACGCGGCCGCCATCGCCGAGGCGGCCGGCTTCCGCCCTGGGGACGACCCCGTCGAGCTCTGGCTCCGGGCCTGAGCCGCACCGGCGACGCCCCCGTCCGGAGCTCGACCGGATACGCTGCGTGTGCTCGATCCGCATCCCAGGAGGCCCGGTCATCAGCGTCACCATCCTCATCGGCGGCCAGTGGGGCGACGAGGGCAAAGGAAAGGTCATCGACCTGCTCGCCGGCTCCGTCGACATGGTCGTGCGCTCCCAGGGCGGTGACAACGCCGGTCACACCGTGGTCGTGGACGGTCAGACCTTCAAGTTCCGGCTGATCCCGAGCGGCATCCTCTCGCCCACCACCACCTGCGTCATCGGCCACGGGATGGTGGTCAACCCCAAGTCGTTCCTCGCCGAGCTCGACGAGCTGCACGCACACGGGGTCAACACCGACAAGCTGGTGATCAGCGACCGGGCCCACATGGTGATGCCGTATCACCCCGTCTTCGACCGGCTGGGCGAGCAGCAGCGTGGCGACGACCGCCTCGGCACGACGCATCGGGGCATCGGCCCCGCCTACGAGGACAAGGTGCGCCGGGTCGGATTCCGGGTCGGCGACCTCACCAAGCCGGTGTTCCTCGAGAAGAAGCTGCGCTTCGTGCTCCGGCTCAAGAACGAGTCGCTGACCCGCCTCTGGGACCACGAGCCTTTCGACGAGCGGGCGATCCTCGACGAGTACCTCGAGTACGCCGAGCGCCTGGGGCCGCGCATCCGCGACATCTATCCGATCATCCAGGGGGCGCTTCGCGAGGATCTCCGGATCCTCTGCGAGGGCGCCCAGGGGGCGATGCTCGACCTGGACCTGGGCACCTATCCCTACGTCACCTCCTCGGCTCCGACCGCGGGAGGGGCACTCACGGGGAGCGGCATCCCGCCGTCCAAGGTCAGCCGGACCATCGGCGTCTTCAAGGCCTACACCACCCGGGTCGGCTACGGCCCCTTCCCCACCGAGCTGGAGGGGGCCCTGGGCGAGCTGATCCGCGAGGTCGGGAGCGAGTTCGGCACGGTGACCGGCAGGGCACGCCGGGTGGGCTGGTTCGACGCCGCGGTCGCGCGCTACTCGGTCAACACCAACGGCATCGACTCGATGGCGATCACCAAGGTGGACGTCCTGGACCAGATCGAGACCCTCCGGATCGCGACCGGCTACCTGAGCAAGGGAGAGCACTGGGATCACCCCATGGCCAACATCTCCCACCTCAAGCACGCCGAGCCGGTGTACGAGGAGATGCCGGGCTGGCTGACGTCCACCAAGGATTGCCGGCGCTTCGAGGACCTGCCCGCCGCCTGCCAGGCGTACGTCGAGCGCCTCGGCGAGCTGGCCGGCGCCCCGGTGGATGTGGTTTCGGTCGGTCCGGACCGGGAGCACACCCTGGTCCGACGCTCCATGGTCTGAGTTATCCTGGCCCGACTCGCCGGCCGGCGCCGCCGGCGCGGGCGGGGACGCCCCCTGCGACACACCTCTTTCGCCCGCCCTTTGGAAGCCATTCGGATCGCCACCGCCATCAGGAACCTGAACTCCCCACGCCGCCGGCTGCGGTCCAGACGGCTCGCTGCACCGGTGGTGGCTGGAGCCGCCGCCGCACTCCTCCTCACCGGTGCGCTCTCCGGGCCTGCCGGCGCGGCCGGCTGGGCGGCGGCGGGCAGCCTCCCGGGGCTCGGCAGCGGGGAGATCTGGCAGGTCGCCTTCGCTCCACAGGACCCGCTTCTCGCTGCCGCCGCGACCGACAACGGCGTCTACATCAGCCTGGACGGGGGCAGCACCTGGACCTCGTCCGGGCTCCGCGGCTCGCGGGCCTGGGCCGTCGCCTTCGGCGACCAGCCGGGCCAGGGGGTGTCCGTCTACGCCGGTCTGGCGGACGCCGGCATGCGGGTGTCGCTCGACAGCGGCGTCTCCTGGTCGAACGACTCCGCCGGCCTGCCGAACCTGGACGTGCGGGACATCGCGGTGACCAGCGGTGGGATGGCCGCCGGCACCGACGACGGGGTGGCCCTCTCTGCCGCCGGCGCGACCTGGTACTCGGGCGGGCTGACCGGCGACAGCGTCAGCGCCCTGGCCGGCGTCGCGGGCCCGTCGGGACCGGTCTTCTTCGCCGGCATCGACTATCCGAACACCGGGTCGACCTTCCTCTACCGGCGCAACGCCACCGACGGCCAGTGGCAGCCGATCAGCTCCGGGCTGCCCTCCGGGGACGTCGTGAGCTCGATCAGCATGGGCCCGACCACCGCGACGATCACGACCAACCCCGTGATGGTCACGACGGCCAAGGGGACGTACCGCTCCGGGAACGGGGGCACGTCCTGGACCGAGAGCACCGGCATCCCCCAGAACACCTACCTCACCGACGCCGCCTTCAGCCCGCTCGACCCCAATCTCGTCTACGCCGGAGCCGATGCCGGCGGGAGCAGCGGGGGCGGCCTCTTCCGCTCCACCGATGCGGGCCAGAGCTTCACCGCAGCCAACCAGGGGCTCCCGACCACCCACAGCGCCGGTGAGCCGGCACGCCAGGAGGTGGAGAGCGTGGCGGTGTCCCCCGGGCAGCCGTACGCGACCGTGATCGCCGCGCTCGACCCGTACGCGGGTGGCGGCTCCGTCTACAGGGAGGTGGACGCGGCCGCGCCGTCGCCTCCGGTGCTGACCACCGCGTCGGCAGGCACCTCCACGCTTCCGGCATCGGGGGCCGGCACCCCGTCGCCGTCCAGCCGGGCCGCGGGAGCCAAACCCACCCCGACCCCGGGTGCCAAGGCGTCCCTCGTCGGGCAGGTGTTCGGCAACGTCTTCCACTTCCCGACGCCGCTCGTCTTCGAGCTGGCATTGGTGCTGCTTGCGGCCGGCCTCTACATCCGGTGGAGACGCCACTACTACGTGGACGGGCCGCCCTGAGTAGCGGGGTGCGGAAGTGCCCCCGGCCCGCGAGCGGGACCGCCCTCAGGTCGCGCGGTAGACTGCCGTCAACGTGGCTTCGAGACGCGCCCCTCCCCCTGGAGACGCGGCCGCTCGGGCGGATCGGGTCGACGCCGAGGATGCCGGGGCGGGCCGGTGGTTTCAGCGGCAATTCGCCAACCGGATCGTCCGGCCGTTTGTCCTGAGGCTTCTCCGCATCGTGTTCAAGGTGCGCATGGAGGGCAGCGTCCCGCGCGAGGCGTGCGTCATCGCCGCCCACCACAGCTCGTATTACGACGGCCCGCTCCTGGGTCTCGTCGATCGGCGGGTGCAGCCGATCTACAACCGGCGCTTCGGGGAATCGCGCAGCTTCGGCTGGTTCTTCCGGGCCGTGGGCGGCATCCCCACGCGCACCGACACCCTGACGCGCGCCTGCGAGGTGATCCGCGCGGGCGGGGTGGTGTGGATCGCGACGGCCGGTTTCACCCCCGGCGAGGTGCAGAAGCGTCCCCGGCGCGGGGCGGCGCGCATCGTCCAGGAGACCGGTGCTCCGCTCGTCCCGATGATCGTCCGGGGGCTCGAGGACATCGTGCACATCGGCGACATCCGGCCGCGGCACTTCCGCCGCCTGGTGCGGATCGTGCTGGGCGAGCCGCTGAAGTTTCCGGCAGGTGCGACGGTCGCGGAGATCACCGACGCCTGGCTCGCGAGCATCGCCGGGCTGATGGAGGCGTTCCCGGCAGCGCCTCGACCCTAGCCGGCCCGCGCCAGTGGCAGCCAGAAGGTGACGGTGGTCCCGGCGCCCTCGGCGCTGGTGATGGCGACGTCACCGCCCTGCGCGCGAATCAGCCCCTGCACGATGGAGAGCCCCAGCCCGCTGCCTCCCTCCTCACGGGACGGCGACCTCTCCCCGCGGTGCTCGGTACCGGGGCTCCTCCGCTCGGAGCCCGCGCCATCGGCTCGGCTCCTCGCCACGTCCCCGCGGTAGAAGCGCTCGAAGACGTGCGCGAGGTCGGCGGCCGGGATGCCGGGGCCGTCGTCGTGCGCGTCGACGCGGGCGCGAACCCCGTCCACACGCACCGACCACTCCTGGGGCGCGCCGGGTGCGTATTTGCTGGCGTTGGTGAGGAGGTTGCGAACCACCGTGGCGAGCGCCCCCCGGTCACAGCGGACGATGACCGGAGTGCCCGCGAGGTCCCGAACCACCTGGGGCGGCATCCCGGGCACCGCCTCGTCGAGCAGCCGGCCGAGCGCCGCCACCAGGTCGAAGTCCTCGGGTCTCTGCTGGCTGCGTGCGTCCACCCGAGCGAGGGTGAGCAGGTCGAGGACCAGCCCCCGGAGCCGGTCCGACTCCCGAGCCATCATGCCGAGGGCGGCGTCCATGGCCTGCGGGCTCTGGGCGGCGCCGCGCCGCAGCACGTCGATGTACCCGCCCAGCGCGGTGACCGGGGTCCGCAGCTCGTGCGAAGCGTCGGCTATGAACCGCCGCACCCGGCCCTCCGACTCGACCTGGGCGGCGAACGCCTCCTCGATCCGGTCCGCCATGTGGTCGAAGGCACCCGCCAGCTGTCCGACCTCGTCCCCGCGGGGAACCAGGCGGCTCCGGGCCCGCAGGTCGCCGCCGGCCAGCTGACCGGCGGTGTCGGTCAGGCGGCGGAGGGGTCGCAGGGCGGTGCTGGTCAGCAGCAGCCCGAGGATCAGCACCAGCAGCAGAAGCGCACCGCCTCCGATCGCCAGCTCATCGATGTCACCGGAGAGCACGCTGTCGATGGGGGTCATCGGCTCGGAGACCTCGACCACCGCGGTGGCCCGCCTCAGCGTGAGATCGGTCACCCCCACCGTGAAGCCGGCGACCAGGTCGGAGCCGACGATCTGATGCCGCTCCGTCCCCTGGGAGACGAGCGCGCTGAACGTTCCGGGATCGAGCTGCGGAGGGTCGGAGCCGGCCGGGATGGCGTCGAGCCGCACGCCTCGCGGCGCGAAGAGGGCGACCGTGACCGACTGGCCCGACGCCGAGCGGATCAGGGTGCCGAGGGTGCGGATCTTGGCAGCGGTGGTGGACGACGTGAGATCGCCGCTGGCATAGAGCTTCTGGGCCGCCACCAGGTCCCCGCGCAGCTCCGCGACGCGGCCGTCGATGAGGCTGCCCCGGAGCGATACGTACTGGAACACGCCGAGGCCGGCCAGGAGCACGGCGATGAGCACCAGGTAGGTGAGGGTGAGCCGCCAGCGGAGGCTGCGCAGCGCCCGGCCGATGCGGTTCACGGGGTCACATCAGCCCTGCGCCACCGCGCCGACCGCGTGCAGGCGGTAGCCGACCCCGCGCACGGTCTGGATCCGCCGGTGCTCCGTGTCCCCCAGCTTCTGGCGGAGGTAGCGGATGTACACCTCGACGTTGTTCTCGTCGCCGAAGAAGTTGTGGCCCCAGACCTCGTCGAGGATGCGCTGGCGGAGCACGACCTCGTCGGCGTGCACGGCCAGGTAGTGGAGGAGGTCGTACTCGCGCACCGACAGATCGAGCCGGCGCGCGGCCACCCGGACCTCGCGGGTCGCGGTGTCGATGGAGAGGTCTCCGACCTTGACCACACGCTCAAGATCGGGTGCCCGTCTGCGCAGCACCGCCTTGATCCGCGCCAGCAGCTCCCCGAACTCGAAGGGCTTGACCAGGTAGTCGTCGGCGCCCAGCTCCAGGCCGTGGATGCGGTCGGTGGTCTCGTCCCGGGCGCTCAGGATGATGATCCCGCGCCGCGGCTCCCCGGCGATCGCCCGGCACAGCTCGAACCCGTCCAGGCGCGGCATCATCACGTCGAGGATCACCAGGTCGGGCTTGAACTCGTCGACGGCACGGAGCCCCTGGTGCCCGTCGCCCGCGGTGGCCACCTCGTAGCCCTCGTGGTGGAGGCCCAACGCGATGAAATCGGTGATCGCCGGCTCGTCGTCGACCACCAGGATGCGGCCGCGCTCGGTCATCTCGCCTTCGAGTATATGGATCAATCGATCCGCTCACCGGGCCCGCGTCCGCTTCTCATCGAGCTCTCAGCGCGGCCGGCGCCTGCCCGCGGCGCCCGAGCGGCGTTAAGGGGGGATGAAGAGCCGGGTGGTTAGACTGCCCGGAATGTCCTCCAAGGCAGCCGGCGTCGTCGCCTGGATGAGCCGCCGCCCCGCCTGGGCCCGCCGCTCCGGCCCCATGGTCGCCGTCGGTCTCGGCTATGTCGTGGTGGTCGCCGGGATCATGATCTGGCGCGGCATCTCGGTCTCGCCCGACTACCTCCTGCTCATCTTCATCCCGGTGGCGCTCCTGAGCGGCCGGTTCTTCCGCTTCCTGGGTGACTGGGTGCCGTTCATCGCCATCTTCCTGGGATGGGAGGCGATGCGCGGCATCGTCCACAACGACGGCATCGCGCCCCAGGTGGCGAGCCTCGCCAACCTCGAGAAGTGGCTCTTCTTCGGCCACGATCCCAGCCAGGTCCTGCAGCACGCGGTGAGCGGGACCACGCTGCACGTGCTGGCGGTGGCGGCCACCGTCGTCTACTTCTGCCACTTCGCGGTGCCACTGCTGGTCGGGCTGGTGCTCTGGCTCAAGGACCGCGCCCAGTACCTGCGCTTCGTCACCGCGCTGCTCGGGATGTGCATGGTCGGGTTCGTCTTCTTCATGCTGGTCCCGACGGCGCCGCCCTGGTACGCGGCCCAGGACCATGTCCTGAGCGGGGTCACCGACCTGATCAACTCGCAGCACACCCTGCCCAGCGCGATCAGCCCCTTCTACAGCCTGCTCAACCCCAATTCGACGGCCGCCTTCCCCTCGCTGCACGCGGCCTTCCCCTTCCTCTGCTTCCTCGCCCTCCGCCGCGTCTACCCGCGCGGCTCCTGGATCCTGTTCGGCTGGTCCTGCCTGGTCTTCGTGAGCGTCGTCTTCCTCGGCGAGCACTACGTCATCGACGTGATCGGAGGCGTGCTGCTCGCCTCGGCCGCATGGTGGGTGATGATGCGTGCCGTCGTGCCCCACGTCACCGTCCTGCGCACCGCCCGTCCCGTCCTCGAGGCTCCGGCCTCAGCCGTGGAGCGAGTGGGTGTCTGAGCGCATCCGGGTCGGCGAGGGACTGAGCGTCGCCGAGGCCCACAGTCACACCGTCGCGAGCGATGGCATGGTCACCGCGGTGGAGCTGGTGCGCGCCGCCGCCGCCATCGGGCTCTCGGTTATCTGCATCACCGACCACGACACCCTCTCCCCCCTCGCCGAGGCCACCGAGGTCGGGGCCGGCCTGGGCGTCGACGTGGTCGCGGGGGAGGAGGTGACCTGCGCCTTCCCGCCCGGCATCCACGTGGTCGCCCTCTTCATCGACCGGGCGATCCGGATGCACATGTCGGTGGAGGACACCATCGACGCCATCCACGACGCCGGCGGCCTGGCGGTGGTGGCCCACCCCTTCATGCCCACCTGGTTCGCCTCGATCGGCGAGGGCCGGCTCCACCGCCTCCTGGAGTCGCGGAGCATCGACGGGATCGAGGTCCGCCACACCGCCCCGGTGCGGCCCGGCACCTGGAAGCGGCTGGACGAGTTCTGCGCGGCGCATCGGGAGCGGGTGGGGGCGATGCTGGCGGCCGGAGACAGCCATTTCGGCATCCACGACCTCGGCCGGCTGGTCTCCGTCTACCCGGGGAGCGGGGCCCTCGATCTCCGCCGGGCCATCGAGGGGCGCGGCACCTCGCCGCTCCGGGGGCTCGAGCCGGCCGGGCCGCCGCTCTCCCTGCGGCTGGGTCAGCAGCGCCGCTCGCTGCTCGAGTTGAACCTGAAACGGTGGCGGGGGATGGTCGGAGGCCGCCCCGGCTCCCCGAGCGCAGGTGCCGTGCGGCGGTAGAATCGATCGGCGAGGGGTGGCCGGCGGCTCCGATCGCCGGCCTCGGACTGGCCCGCTTAGCTCAGTTGGTAGAGCAGGGGACTCTTAATCCCTTGGTCACAGGTTCGAGTCCTGTAGCGGGTACCAGGTTCTTCTGAAGGCGCTCCTGCTGGGTCGCTCGCTGGTCAGGCGCGGAGAGATGGGAAGTGCGACTCCACCCAGGTGACGTGCCGAACCGGCGCTCACCGAACCGCACACTGGATCTGCGTCGATGAACCGACCGCTGCTCATCTTCGACGGCGAGTGTGGCTTCTGCACCGCGTGCGCGACGTGGGCCGGGCGGAGGTTACAGCACGCTGACGTCGTGCCCGGACAGCGGATCGACGTCGCCGCGCATGGCCTGACGGCGAGGGATGTGTCAGCGGCCGCGTGGTGGGTCGACGAGCAGGGGCGCCTCTATCGCGGCCACCGCGCAGTCGGAAAAGCCCTGCAGGCGTGTGGCGGATGGTGGAGGGCGGTGGGCTGGCCGTGCCTGCACCCGCCCTTCTCCTGGGCCGCGCGGGCGGGGTACTTCCTGGTCGCTCGATTCCGGCATCGGCTTCCCGGCGCCACGCCGGCCTGCCGTGTCCCGCCCGACGACTGACGCACCGCGACCGGATTCCGCGCTCAGCCCCGAGATCAGCCCGGGTTCTTGCGGCGCGCCACCCGGAAGGCCGGGTAGCCGGGGGCGATCCGCGCCAGGTCGGCATCCGGGGCGTCCGGTCCCACCCCCTGGAAGAAGGCGCCGATCTCGACCTTCCAACGGCGAAGGTAGGCCCGCAGCACGGCCACCTTCTCATCGTCCGCCAGCTCGGTCAGCTGGACCGGCTCACGTCGGCGCCCGATCCGCAGCTCCACCTCGCAGCCGGCGCGGACGTTGCGCACCCACTGGGTCGCGCCCCGGGGCGCCACCAGGTAGCGCGAGCCCTCATGGGTGAGGAGGTTGACCGGGGTGGTCCGCCAGAGCCCCGTCTTGCGCCCCCGCACCGCCAGGATCCGCGAGCCGAGGACGCTGATCCCGATGCGGGTCAGCCCGGCGACCAGCCGGTTGAAGACGTTGGTCGTGAACCATCCGGGGCGGAGGTATCGGGGCGCCACGACCCCATTCTCCGCGGATGAGCTCACGCGGGCGCCGCGCGCGGACGGGCTCGGTGTTAGGTCGGAAGTCCCCACGAAGCGGGGTCGTCGAGGACGGTTGCCGCCGCGGCGGACTGCAGGCTGCGAGCCTCGGCAGTCGGCAGGCCGTCGTCGTAGCCCAGCCCGGCCGGGCTCTGCCGGAAGATGGTGGCGTAGAAGACGCAGGCGGCGAGGTAGGTGCCGCTCACGGTGGGGTGGCTGCCGTCGGACTGCCACAGGCTGGGGTGGGACGCCGCGCCGACCACCGTCTCCCAGGCGGCACCGACCGGTGCCACCGGGACGCCGAGCTGGTCCGCGATCCCCATGTAGCCGGTGTCGATGGCGGCCTGCATGCTCGCGTAGTCGGGAAGCCCCTCCTCCGGCCAGCCGTCCTGATGCGCGAAGGTGAGATAGAGGAGCGGCGCGGCGCCCTGCCGACGGACCATCGCCACCAGCCTGGTCGCCGCCGGATACATGATCCCGGTCCGGTCCGCGGCGAGCGCGGGGAGCTGACTCTGCTCCTGAAGCACCACGTCGTCCCAGTGCCTGGAGTCGATCGCGGGCGCCGTCTCGGAGGCCGTCAGATGCTCTGCGAGGGTCCAGCCTCCCTCGTCCAGAGCCTCGATCTGGACCCGGTGGCCGCCCGCCCAGCCGAGGTTGGCGAAGGTGTCGGGAAGGTCGTTGACCGAGGTGTAACTGTTGCCGATGAAGAGGACCCTGGTGCAGGTCGCGCCCGGCAGGCTGCATCCCGGGTTGCCCCAGAGACCGAGCTGAGGCGCCGGGAACACGCCGAGGACGGCGGTGGCCACGATCGCTGTCACCAACCCCCAACGGAGCCAGTGCGCTCTCCTCTGGGGGCTGGCGGGGGGCGATGGCGGCAGCTCGACGCGGGGAGGGGTCGCGAGAGCGCCGGGTGGCGGCGCGGCGCCGCCGGAGGTGAGCGGAGCACCGCATTGTGGACAGCTCCCGAGCGTGCCGGGAAACCACGTCCAGCAACTGGTGCAGACTCTGTCAGCCACAGCGAGGCCGAGGATGGCACCGCCCGGAAGAGACCATGTCCGCCACCATCGCTTCATCACAGGTTCGAGTCGCGCGGGCACGCTGACCGGCCGTTCGGTCAACGGCGCTGCCACGCTCCCAGCCGTGATGAACCGCGTTCCGGACCTCAGCTCCTGATCGCGGCCGGGGCGAGGCGTGTCCCCGCGGTGACAACGGCAAGCAGGATCAGGGCGATCACGAGGACTGCGGTGACCTGGCCGCGAATGATCAGCACCGCACCCACCAGCGCTCCGCCGAGCATGGCGGCGATGGAGATCAGACGGCGGCCCGCCCGGGAGCCGGTGCCCCCTGCCGCGCGGGTGTCGGCGGCGATGCCGGTGATCGTCAGGGTGAGGACGGTCGTGGTCAGATCGGGCACGGCGAGACCGCGCGCGGTCGCGTTCTGGATCCCCATGGCGACGGCCAGGACGGCGACGAGGCCATAGCGAAGACCGTCCTGGGGCGAGCCACCCGCGATGGCGGAGAGGATGACGGCGGCGACCAGGAGGATCAGCTGAGTACCGGTCGCGACGGCGAGCTGCCGGTGGAGTCGGGAGCTGAGGCGCGACCGGAACAGGCCGCCGGCCAGCGCGCCGAGGATGAAGGCGCCGACGGCGACCAGCGAGGTGACCACCGAGAACCCGCCGAC
>Ga0181529_10003761_pt1 | contig 16954 bp, 17 predicted proteins | sample PEATcosm2014_Bin_36_FD_119763 | JGI IMG/M metagenome (GOLD analysis project Ga0181529, IMG submission 119763) | Peatland microbial communities from MTU Mesocosm Facility, Houghton, MI, USA - PEATcosm2014_Bin10_30_metaG | ecosystem: Environmental > Terrestrial > Soil > Wetlands > Peat | place...
ATCCACATCAGGTCCAGTTCATCGAGGGCGCTCCAGAGCGTGCGGATGGCGCGTTTCAGAACCGAAGTGTAGGCCACATCGAAGGTGTAGCCGCCGGCTTTGAGGACCTGGCCGGCCTCCTTGGCTTCCTGGCGGCCCTTTTCGGAGAGGTCCACGTCGGTCCAGCCAGTGAAGCGATTCTCCTTGTTCCAGGTGCTTTCGCCGTGGCGTAGCAGTACGAGTTTGATCATGGGAGTCTCCATTATTTGTGCCAGTGGGACAGACGATCGACTTTTGTCGTCTATCGAGCTTCTCGGGTTCTGCGAGCATTGACAGGCCACGAAAAGCGATGGCCTGTCCCACTGGCGCTCCAACTACTGGCGGAACGCCTTTCTGCCGAGGAACTTCGCCGCGGCGCCGAGCTCTTCTTCGATGCGCAGCAACTGGTTGTACTTGCAGATGCGGTCGGTGCGGCTGGCCGAGCCGGTCTTGATCTGTCCGGCGCCGGTGGCCACCACCAGGTCGGCGATGAAGGGGTCTTCGGTTTCTCCGGAACGATGCGAGACCACCGCGGTATAGCCGGCGTTCGAGGCCATGCGCATGGCTTCCAGGGTCTCGGTCACGGTGCCGATCTGGTTCAGCTTGATGAGGATGGAATTGGCGATGCCCTGGTCGATTCCGCGCTGGAAGATGGCGGGATTGGTGACGTAGATGTCGTCGCCTACCAACTGAATCTTCTTGCCGAGAGTGTCGGTGAGCAGCTTCCAGCCTTTCCAATCCTGTTCCGACATGCCGTCTTCGATGGAGATGATGGCCGGATACTGGGCGACCCACTTGGCCCAATATTCCACCATCTGTTCGGAAGTGCGCTGGCTCTTGTCGGACTTCTTGAAGACGTACTTACCGTTTTCGAAGAACTCGCTGGCCGCCGGGTCGAGGCAGACGCCGATCTGCTCGCCGGGCTTGTAACCGGCCTGGGTGATGGCTTCGAGCACGGATTCGATGGCCTCTTCGTTGGACTTCAGCATGGGCGCGAATCCGCCTTCATCGCCCACAGCCGTGGAATAGCCCTTCTTGTGCAGCACTTTCTTGAGGGTATGGAACACTTCCACGCCCATGCGCAGCGCTTCGGAGAACTTCGGGGCGCCGAAGGGAGCGATCATGAACTCCTGCACGTCCACGGAATTGTCGGCGTGCGCGCCGCCGTTGATGATATTCATCATGGGAACGGGAAGCACGCTGGCTCCCACGCCCCCGAGGTAGCGGTAGAGCGGAGTGCATTCGGATGCGGCGGCGGCGCGCGCCGTGGCCATGGAAACCGCCAGGATGGCGTTGGCGCCGAGGCGGCCCTTGTTCTCGGTGCCGTCGAGCGCGATCATGGCGGCGTCGATAGCGGCCTGTTCGGTGGCATCGCAACCGGTCAGCGCGGGGGCGATTTCGGTATTGACGAAACCAACCGCTTTGCGGGTGCCTTTCCCCAGATAGCGGGACTTGTCGCCGTCGCGCAGTTCCACGGCTTCGTGTTCGCCCGTCGAAGCGCCGGAGGGCACGGCGGCCCGTCCGATGCTGCCGTCGGCCAGATGGACATCGGCTTCCACGGTGGGATTCCCGCGGGAATCGAGAATCTCTCGTCCTACAATTTTAATGATCGTCGTCAAAGTATTACTCCTGTTACCAAGCTGTTTACGCCACCACTACGATGCCACCCTCGGTGACGTGATAACCTCGGGCGCGGTCCGCCTCCAGGTCGAAACCGATGACGCTGGATTCCGGAACCTTCACGCCGGTGTTGACAATGGCGCGGCGGACACGGCTATAGCGGCCGATCTCCGCGCCAGGCATCAAAATCGAATATTCCACCTCGCAGTAACTGTTGACCCGGACTCCGGGAGAGAGCACGCTGTGCAGCACGCGGCCCCCGGAGACAATGGATCCGGCGCTGACGACGGAATCCACTGCCAGCCCCATGCGCCGGCCTTCCTGGGCGAAAACGAATTTGGCGGGCGGCTGTTGCGTGACGCAGGTGCGGATGGGCCACTTATGATCGTACAGGTTGAACTCCGGCACTACGTTCACCAGGTCCATATTGGCTTCGTAGTAGGCGTCCAGAGTTCCCACATCGCGCCAATAGCGCGACTGTTTGTCGTTGATATCGCGGAAATCGTAGGCGATGACGCGCGAACTCGCGGCCAGCCTGGGCAGCACGTCCTTGCCGAAATCGTGGGAGGACTGGGGATCTTCGGCGTCTTCGTGCAGGGCGCGCAGCAGCACGCCGGTGTTGAACACGTAGATCCCCATCGAGGCGCTCAGCCGGTCCGGGTCGAACGCCGACCGCCGGGGGGCGCCGTGTACCGGTTTTTCCTCGAATCCGACGACGCGGTAATGGTCGTCGATTTCGGCGATTCCGAAGTGGTGGGCTTCCTCGGGCGCTACCAGGGTAGTGGCAATGGTGACGTCGGCCGAGTGCTGTTGGTGCCAGGCGATCATGTCGCCGTAATTCATCTTATAGATGTGATCGCCGGCGAGGATTACGGTGTAACGGGGGTTTTCGGCTTCGATGCTCTGGAAATTCTGGAAGACTGAGTCGGCGGTGCCCTGGTACCAGTCCTCATGGACCCGTTTCATGGGGGGCAGGACTTCGATGTATTCGCCCAGTTCGGGAGAGAGGATGTTCCAACCGTCGCGGATGTGGCGGCTCAGTTCCAAGGACTTGTACTGTGTTAGGATTAGAATTCGACGGACGTCGGAGTTGATGCAGTTGGAGAGGGTGAAGTCGATAATGCGATAAGCTCCTCCGAAAGGCACGGCCGGTTTGGCAATGTCTTTCGTGAGGGGAAACAGGCGCTCACCGGCGCCTCCCGCCAGCAGGATTGCGAGAACATTTTGCATTTCAGCGTAAATCCCTGAAAAGAAAGTGGGTTCGAATTACTGGCCGGATAGGACGGCGCACGTCGGAAAATTTAGGCTTGACTTTATCTGTCAACCACCTATGATATCAGTACCTTCGGTGCGAGGTGCAGGAAAATTGGGTCGCGACCGCTCAAAGGGGCGCAACGATCCCAAATCCAAAGTAGCCGCACTGAAATATAGGACTAGTGGGGAGGTGCATTTCGATTGGCTGAAGTAAAGCTTCAGGAGGGCGAAACGTTAGAGAACGCCCTACGCCGCTTCAAACGGAAAGTCCAGCAAGAGGACATCATCAAGGAGGTCAAGCGACACTCCTTCTACTTGAAGCCGGGTGAGAAGCTCCGGGCCAAGCAGGCGCTGGCCCGCAAACGCAACCGGAAGAAGAATCGCCGGGAGATCGAATAGTAACGCGGCGGCGGGGCTGTTGAGCTCCGCCGTCCTTATCCAGGTTGATAACGGGCAGGGATGCTATGGCGGAGTTTCAGGATCGCGTCCTAAAGTGTGTGGACTGCGGCGCGGATTTCGTATTCACAGCGGGAGAACAGCACTTCTTCCACGACAAAAACTTCAAAAACGAACCCAAACGGTGCAAGAACTGCAAGACCAAACGGCAAGGCGCGCCGGGCGGCGGGTTCGCCAAGACCGAAACCATGACCACTTGCTCGCAATGCGGCCGGGAAACCACGGTACCTTTTAAGCCGACACAGGGCCGTCCGGTGTATTGCCGCGAGTGCTTCCTCAGTAGAAAAGCGACTACCGCCACAGCGGCGGGCTGAGAGCCGGGGTCAACCGCGACCCTGTAGCGCCCGTTTCTTCCTGGCCCAGTCCGGTTTGACGGTTTGGCGCGCGCGGCCAATCGCCAGAGCGTCGGTCGGGACCGTCTCGGTGATTACGGAACCGGCTCCCAAATAGGCTCCGTCGCCGATTTCGAGCGGCGCCACCAGCGTCGAGTTGCTGCCTATGAATGCGCCCTCGCCGATGTGCGTGGGGTGTTTCCTGGCGCCATCGTAGTTGCAGGTAATGGTCCCGGCGCCGATGTTCGAGCGCGCGCCAATTTGCGCATCGCCCAGGTAGGCCAGGTGGTTGGCCTTGGCGCCCGCCCCCAGCCGGGTCTTCTTCAACTCCACGAAGTTTCCGACATGTGCGCCCGGCTCCACGTGGCTGTTCATGCGCAGCCGCGCGAACGGCCCCACCTGGGCGCCGCGCTCCACGTGCGACGCCGCGATCAGGGTGAACGGGCCGATCTCGACATCGTCGCCCAATTCGGAATCGCTCACAATGGCGCCCGAGCCGATGCGGCAACTCTCGCCGATGACGGTCCGGCCCAGGATCTGAGCGAACGGCGAGACCACGGTGTCCATGCCGATGCGCACGTCCATATCGACGGTGACGGTTTCGGGCTTCTCGATGGTGACGCCGTCCACCATCAACTCGCGCAGTTTGCGGGTGCGCAGCAGGCGGTCGGCTTCGGCCAGTTCCAGGCGGTTGTTGATGCCCAGCACCTCGGTGGGGTCGTCGATGCGCACGGCTTCCACCTGGTGGCCCCCGCGGTTGAAGATCTCCACCATGTCGGTGAGGTAGAACTCGTGAGCCGGATTGTCGGGGCGGATGGAGTCCACGTGTTTCCAGAAGAGGTCGGCGCGATAGCAATAGATGCCCATGTTGGCTTCGCGGATGGCCAGTTGCTCGGGCGTGCCGGCCTTCTGCTCTACCACCGCCTCGACGCGATTGCCCGCGCCGCGGATGACGCGGCCGTAGCCCGTGGGGTCGCTCATTTCGGCCGAGAGGAGGACACCCGCTCCGCCGCTCGACTCCGCCGCGTGCAGCATTCGTTCGAGGGTTTCGGCGCTCAGCAGCGGACCGTCGCCGTAGACAATCATGAGGTAGCCGTCCAGCCCGGCCAACGCCTCGCGGCCCACCATCAGGGCATGGCCGGTGCCTTTCTGCTCATTCTGCTGGATGAAGCCGATGCCGGGAGTGGTGACGGCGCGGCGGACCTCCTCGGCCTGGTGCCCCACCACGACGAAGATGCGCTCGGGCGGCGCGATGCGGAGCGCCGTCGAAACGACGTGCTCGATCAGGGTCTTCCCACCGGCCTGGTGCAGCACTTTGGCTTTGCGCGATTTCATGCGAGTTCCCAGGCCCGCGGCCAGGATCGCGATCGTAACGGGTGTAGGCATCCTCTTCATTATGGATGGATGAGAGCGGTATGGGAAAGTGCGCGGTAGTTAACCGCTTGCGAGCGTTGCGCGCCCCCCGGTATCGCGACGGTTAGAAGCTGTGAAATAATTGGCGCGCCGCCGTGGCGGCCAGGAAGACGACATAGGACACGTTGATTTTGCCGGGCATGGTCGCGACACGCGTAGCATGATTGCGCGGCGGGGGACTACGTGCAGCAAGGCTGCAGAACTTGCGCCAAGCCTTGCAAGCGGCGATAATAATCTGCGGAATGCTCTTGCTCCGGTAAGGCGTTCCAGGATACCAATACTCGACGTAACAGCGGAGGAGACCATGTCCCCTATTGCACGCAACCCGATGACGCCGAGCCTGCTCGCCGCCGCGTAAATACGCCGGCTGGACGGGCTGGCTCCCATCGCTTTCAACAAACAAGTTGATCGCCACGATGCACTTGTGTGCCTTGTGGCAGGTTGCGCGTATGCGCGATAGGGAGTTTTGTCTTGAAGCACCATAAACGTCGATCTAAAGTATCTGAATTTGTGGACGATCCGGACTTCGCCGAGGCATTGTCGGGCGGCGAATCCCAACGCCTGTCATCTGAACGACAGGCAGAACGGAAGGCCCGACAGTTTTGTCGGCAGGTCCAGCGAGCCTTGAACCTGGCGTTCGAAGGCCGAAGTGCAACCGAAGACGTCAGCGGTCTGTTCGCAGACGAGGTTTCTCCGGCCCCGGATTGCGGGCGGCTCTTGGTGCACGTGGTTATCCCGCAGGGGAGGCCTGTTGTGGATTCCATTGCCGCGCTCCAACGGGATACCCCGCGTCTCCGCTCGGAGGTAGCGATGGCAATCACTCGGAAGCGAGCGCCGGAATTGTGTTTTGTACCGGTCCTTCAGGATGGAGGCGACAATGACTGAGTCGTCAATTGCGCCCATTCGGACATGGCTTGCAGGGCCGATGGACCATGACGTGTCGGAGGCGGTCGAACGCCTCCGGCGCGCCGCAGATGTTCAGCAGATAGCGGTCATGCCCGACGTACATCTGTCCGCAGACGTGTGCATCGGCGTTGCTGTCGCCACATTGTCTCTGATCTATCCGCAGGCGGTCGGGGGCGACATTGGATGCGGCATGCTGGCGGTTGGGCTGGACGTCGAGGCTGCTGCTTTAGACAATCCGAGGATAGCCGGCGTGATCTTGAACGATCTCCGCCGGGCCGTACCTGCTCGTCGGCGCAATCGCGCCGCGCTCATCCCTCAACCTCCGGAGTTGGCGACCGATGCGTTGAGTCATCCAACTTTGGAGTCCGTCCGCCGAAATGACGGCATGATGGAGTTCGCGACGCTTGGTAGCGGGAACCACTTCATTGAACTGCAGGCGGACGAGAACGGCCGCCTCTGGCTCATGGTGCACAGCGGGTCACGCGCGCTCGGCCAGGCAATTCGCGACCACCACTTGGCGCGTGCGCAACCAGCAGACAGTCGGCTTCGTGCCCTCGACGCCAAATCCGATGAGGGCGCCGAGTATCTTCACGATGCCTCGTACGCCCGGCGTTTCGCCGATGCGTCCCGGAGGTCGATAGCAGCGGAGGTCGGGCGGGTACTGGCAACCGTGCTGGGCGCGCACCTGTGCTGGGACACGCTCATCACGACCGACCACAACCACGTGTCGTTCGAACACCATGGTGGGCGCGACCTTTGGGTGCACAGAAAAGGAGCTATGTCAGCCAAACTCGGTGAACGCGGAGTGCTGCCCGGATCGATGGGAAGCCCTAGTTTTCACGTGGAGGGCCGCGGCCATGAGGCGGCATTGTGTTCGAGCGCCCATGGTGCAGGCCGGGCGTTAAGCCGGACAGCGGCCCGGAGCAAAGTGACCGAACGTGAACTCCGTCGGCAGATGGAGGGCGTCTGGTACGACTTCCGTATCGGCGAGAAACTCCGTGACGAAGCTCCGTCCGCGTACAGAGACATCCGCGCGGTCCTACGGGCCCAAAAGGAACTGGTGAAGGTGACGCGCACCCTTCGGCCGGTGCTCAACTACAAGGGCGTGTGAGCATGTAAATAGGCCTCATCGAAGCGGCACTCTCCAAGGAGAGTGCCGCAGGGCCCCGGTACGACAGTCGAATCGAACTCCGGCGACAGACGAATCCAACCCGATCAGAGTTCCCGCCACTCTTCCACGACAACCTGGTACGAATCTTCATAAAGGACTCTGCCGGGACGCTTGGACCTAAGCATTCGGACCGGAATACCATGTTCTTTCAAAAGGGTTGCGATCTCCCACATTTTCTCCACGGGTACGCCAGCCTCGTCCTTGAACCAAGTGACGGCATCTTTCGGCCAATCGCTCGTCGAGAACGGCGGAACGGGCAGGTTGGCATTCATCCAGGCATAGGCCTCCTCCAGTCTGGCTGTCGCATAGTCGTCCAGTTGACCTTTGTCGCGCAGCAACCGGGCCTCGGTGACTATTCCGGTGAGGGATCTGTGATGCTCGGCGTCATGCCCAACCACGAATCGAATAAACATCAAGCGTTCACTGTAGCCGACGGCGAGGTGTTCCGCACGTGGCCGTCGCCGAAATAGCGTGGCCGGATGCGCCTGAAGCATGCCGCACACGCAACGCAGCTGCCGATGAAGCACCGGGGCTCGATGCGCGATCTAGGCCCGCTGACGCGGCCTGATCGCCTGACCGCAACGTTCGCAGTAGTGCGCAGTTGCACTGACAGAATGACCGCTCGGGCATTCCCAACGCACCTGCTCTTCAACCGCCGCGGAGGAGAGAATCGCGAGGGCGGCAGAGTAGAATGCCATCCAGTGCCCGGAGAAGCCTCTCCAGACAACTGCCGGTGGATTTGCCCCGCCGCCACCAGTAGGAGCCTTCGCCATAAACAGCAGGAAATTGATAACAGCGTAACCGAAGAACGCATACACCATGTAGCGCATCCACTCCGGCGTTCCACGCAGGACGATTTTCCAAAAGTCCTTCCGGTTCACGTTGCCAGCAATGCGTTGTGCGACGAGCACCGCAGGGAACCAGACGACGAAGATCCCGATGTGCAGAATCCAGAAGAACGCCTCTGGCGCGACCCGCCGCCCCATAACCGCTCCCAGGTGCACCCAGAGGCTGACTGCGAGCCCGATGCCGGCAACGCAAGTGAAAGGCCACAGCAACGGCCGGATCCACTCCGGAATCGAATCAGCAGCCGTGTGCACTTCGGGCGTTAGAACGGGCGTTCGGTTTTGTAGTAAGGCATCGAGGGATGGTTCGGATATCACGGAACGTGAGGGGTAATGTTGGTCATAGTGCACCGCCACGGGTTTGCCCTTCAGATCGCGCACAAACTCATACGCCTCCTGCTCAGTGGCGAGGTCGTGACGGTACGATCCGGCGTTCCGCTCGCCGGCTGCCAAGTACGAGTATGTTAGTTCTGCGACGTATGGAGCCGAACGGCCCCGCGTGCTGAACAGGGTTGGTTTAGGCTGGATGACCTCAGCGGATTCGATCTGGGCTGTGGCGATGGGCCAGTCCGCCGTTCTCCTTCGTTGAAACCATCGCCATGCTGGTTTCAGGAATCCCGATAGCATGACCGCAATCCACAAATAGATGAACCACGGCCATGTTGAAGGATCAGTCCATTTCAGAGGCATCGATCCCATACTCTAACCCGATTAAGCCTCGCGCCGGTTGTCTCCGAAAACTGTGCCCATTTTTGTGCCCACCCCACGCATAGAAGCGTTGCCCGGAATTGCCAGTCCCGGCGCGCGGAAGGCCCGCAAGCCTTTGAAGACTCGCGACATATCGCAACCCTGCGAAAAACTGCTGGGCCGCCGCACAGTCTTTGATATTACGTGGGTTGATGGTTCGGGACCAGGAGGTCGGTGGTTCGAATCCACTCGCCCCGACCATTTATACCACTGAAATCACTACTACTTAGCGCCACTGGGGCAACAAGTGCAACCGAGCCCGATGGTGCACTATGCCCGGTTCTTGCCGCGGGGGCACCCTCGAAAGCGGCCAGCACCGTTTCCGTTTGCAGGGGAACGGTAACAGGATTAGATCACAACGCGAACGGATTGGTGACCCGGACGCCGAGAATTTCCTGTCCGTGGTTCAAATCCTCGGTGTACAGTACGGTGGCGCCGGTCCGTGCCGCGGCTATCACAATCAGGGCATCCCAGAAAGAAAGCTTCTGTTGGCCGCTCAACCCGCCGGCCGCTCGAATCGCCGCGTAATCCACTACCATCAGCGGCCAGGCCGCCAAGTCTTCCAGTACCGCCAGTGCTTCGCCGATCGAACAGGGCTGACTGACTTTGCGTGTCAGCGTCACGAAAAGCTCCTGCAACACCTGGGTGCTCAGCCGCAGCCGGTCTTCATCCATTAACTGGTTCAGAAGCTCTTGCGCCACCAGGGTCTTCGGCGATCCGCTTTTGTCGAAGGCATACACCAGCACGTTGGTATCGACGAAACTAAGCGGCTTCTCACCGGTCATAGAGATCGTCGCGGCTCCACGTCCGGTCGCCCACGCTAACCAGCCCGGTGCGGAACATCTGGCTTAGCCTCGCGCGGGCCAACCGCTTCCGGCTGTGCTCCTCCACCAATCCCGCCAGGTACTGCCGCACCAGTTGATTCACGCTGGTCCGCCGATCCAGTGCGATTTTTCTGGCCGCCAGGAGAAGATCCTCCTCGATCACCAGAGTTACGTTCTGTTTGGATGCTTCCACAGGTTCAGTGTAGCACGGGGGTCGTGGCGTTGTCGAGTGAGCGGACATCAAGGCCGGGTTGGCTGTTTCCAGAACTCCTCGATCTCTTCCAGAGGCTTATTCTTCGTCTCCGGTACGAAGAACCACGTGAACACGGCTTGCGCCACCGACATCACACCCAGAAACCCGAAGGTGATGGCTTTCCCCACCTGGTGGAATGCCAGCGGAAAGAACAGCACCACCATCGCATTGGCTACCCATTGCGTCAGCACCGGCACCGTCATGGCTTTGCCGCGGATGCGATTGGGGAAGATCTCCGGTACCAGCGTCCAGAATACCGGCCCGATGCAGGACGCGAAGAAGGCCAGGTACATCAGGATGAAGGCCAGCACCACCGTGCCCTGAAACCGGTCGAGCAGCGCCGCCGCGGTCAGGATGGCCAGCGCTATCGCCATCCCCAGCGAACCCACAATGTAGAGCGGCTTGCGGCCGTAGCGGTCGATCACCCAGAACGAAACCAGCGTGAAGAGGAAATTCGTCAGGCCCACGATGAATGTCGAGAAGAGCGCCGCATCGATCTTCCAGCCCGCCGATTTGAAGATGGCCGGGGCATAGTCGATGATCGTGTTGATCCCCGAGACGTGCACCAGAATCGCCAGGCAGAATCCCACGATCACGGCGCGGCGGATTCCCGGGCGCAGCAACTCGCGGAACGTTTGAGGCTCGGCGCGCAGGCCGCCCTCCATTTCGGAGATCTCGAACTGCGCCGTCCCGCGGTTCGAGATGCGCTCCAGGATGGCGAAGGCCTCCTGCCGCTTGCCCTTGAGGAATAGGAAGCGCGGCGTCTCGGGCGCGCGCAGCAGGAGGGCGAAGAATAGCGCCGAGGGCAGAACGCCGGTCAGGAACATCCAGCGCCAGTTGGCGGCGCCGGCATCGCGCAACAGGTAGTTGATGCAGTAGGAAAGCAGAATCCCGGTGATGATGGACAACTGGTAGAGCGTGCCCATGCGGCCGCGCATGGAAGGTGGGGAGACTTCCGCCACGTACATGGGCGAGAGAATCGACGCGCCGCCCACCGCCAACCCGCCGGCGAAGCGCGCCAGGATGAAGAGCGTGAAGCTGGAGGCCGTGGCGGTGGCTACCGAGGTCAACGCGAAAAACAGCGCCACCCACAGCAGAATGCTGCGGCGCCCGTACTTATCGGTGAAGCGCCCGGCGGCGAAGGAGCCCACCACGCACCCGAACAGCAGCGAGCTGAAGGCCCAGCCCAGGCTCAGGTCGCTGAGATGGAAATGTTCCGTGAGGAACGGCCCGGCGCCGGTGATGATGGCGATATCGAAGCCGAACAGCAAGCCTCCCAGAGCCGCCGTGGCGGCCAGAAAGACGACATAGGACACGTTGATTTTGCCGGGCATGGTCGCGACGAACGTAGCATGATTGCGGGGCGGGGGACAATGCGGAGCCAGTCCCCGCGCGTCCGCCCTCACCGCGTTACAATCTGGCTTAGCCCGGCACTCACGTTATGACCAGCAGGGAACGGCTGCAAGCGGCGCTCCGCCACGAACAGCCCGATCGCATCCCCGTAGATTTCGGGTCCACAGGCACCACCGGTGTTCACGCCAGCGTGGTCGCCGGGCTGCGGGAGCATTACGGGCTCGAAAAGCGGCCCGTCAAGATCCACGAGCCGTACCAGATGCTCGGCCTGGTGGAAGACGACCTGCGCCAGGCTATGGGCCTGGATGTGGAAGGCGCCTTCGCCCTCAACACCATGTTCGGATTTCCGGCCGAAGCGTGGAAGCCGTTTCGCCTGTGGGACCTGGACGTGCTCGTCCCGGTGGATTTCAATACCACCGTCGATACCAATGGCGACCTTCTCATTTACCCGGAAGGCGATCTCTCCGCGCCGCCCAGCGGACGCATGCCGCGCGGCGGTTACTTCTTCGACAGCATCATCCGGCAGGAGCCGATCGACGACGACCGCCTCGATCCCGCCGACAACCTGGAAGAATTCGGCCCCATTTCCGAAGCCGAGGTGGCCCACTACCGCCGCATCGGGGCGCGCGCCGCGGCCAGCCAGTGGGGCGTGATCGCCGCCCTCCCCGGCACTTATCTGGGCGATATCGCGCTTGTGCCGGCGCCATTTCTCAAGTACCCCAAGGGCATTCGCGACGTCACCGAGTGGTACGTTTCCACCCGCTCCCGCCGCTCGTACATCCACAAGATGTTCGAAAAGCAGGTGGAGTACGCCTTCGACAATCTGGCGAGGGTGCACGCCGCGGTGGGCGACGCCGCCTTCGACGCGGTTTTCGTCTGCGGCACGGACTTCGGCACGCAGACCTCGACCTTCTGTAGCGTCGCCACTTACCGCGAATTGTGGCTGCCGTACTACCGGGAGATCAGCGGCTGGATTCACCGCAACACGCGCTGGAAGACGTTCAAACACTCCTGCGGCGCGGTGGAGAAGCTCATCCCGTCGTTCATCGAGAGCGGCTTCGACATCCTCAATCCGGTGCAATGCTCGGCCTCGGGCATGGACCCGCGCCACCTCAAGAGCGCCTACGGCCGGACCCTGGTATTCTGGGGCGGGGGAGTCGATACCCAGAAAACACTGCCCTTCGGCACGCCCGAAGAGGTGCGCCGGGAGGTGCTGGAGCGTTGCGAAGTGTTCTCCCGGGACGGCGGTTTTGTTTTCAATTCCATCCACAACCTTCAGGCCGGCACGCCGGTCGCGAACGTTGTTGCGATGCTCGACGCGGTTCGCGAATTTAATGGGAGCGCCAAAGGAGACTGAAGCATGGACGATAGCAAAATACTCTACGACGCAATTGTGGCCGGCAACGCCAAGGCGGCGCTGGCTGCCACGAAGGCGGCTCTCGCGGAGGGCGTGGAGCCGTTCGAACTGGTGTCGCGCCAGATGATCCCCGCCATGGACGAAGTGGGCAAACTCTTCGAGTGCGAGGAATATTTCGTACCCGAACTGCTCCTCGCCGGCCGCGCTATGAAGGGCGCGCTGGAGGTGATCCGCCCATTGCTGGCCGCCGGCGGCGTGGAACCGGTGGGCCGCGTGGTGATCGGAACGGTCAAAGGCGACCTGCACGATATCGGCAAGAACCTGGTGGCCTCGCTGCTGGAAGGCGCCGGATTCGAAGTGGTGGATCTGGGCACCGATGTGCCGGCGGCGAAGTTCGCGCAGGCCATTCGGGAGAAGAAGGCCGATATCGCCTGCCTCTCCGCGCTGCTCACCGTCACCATGCCCGCCATGCGCGACACCATCGAAGCCTTCCGCCAGGCCGGCATCCGGGACCAGGTGAAGGTGCTGATCGGCGGCGCTCCGGTGACGCAGCAGTACGCCGACGAGATCGGCGCCGATGGCTACAGCGACAACGCCAGCGCGGCCGTCGGCCTGGCCCGGAAAATGGTGGGAGTGGGCGGCCAACCGAACTAGGGTTCGCGCACGTCCGTGGCGCACTAGAATAGTCGCGAGGGGGGAATCCATGTCCAGATATCCCATCACCGACGCCCCGGCCGCCCAATACCACGATGAAGGCTGCGTGCTCATCCGTGCGATGTTGGACGCCGGCGGGATCGACATGCTTGCCCGCGCCGCCCGCGAGTGCTTTGCAACCACAACGAGACCTTGCATATGACTTTTCCAGATAGTCTTGGCGCACCCCCGTGGATCACGGACGGCGCTTGGGGCACGGAGTTGCAGAAGCGCGGCCTGCCCCCCGGTGGATGCCCCGATGCGTGGAATCTCACCAATCCGGACGCCGTCTCCGAAGTGGCCCAGGCTTACGTGGACGCCGGCAGCCAGATCATCCTCACCAACACGTTCCGCGCCAACGGGGTGTCGCTGGCCGGCGCGGGTCTGGCCGCCCGTGCGCGCGAGATCAACGTCGCGGGTGTGCGTCTTTCGCGCCAGGCGGCGGGCGGCCATGCTCTGGTCTTCGCCTCGATGGGCCCGACGGGAAAGATGCTGGTGACCGGCGAAATCGACGAGGACTCGCTCCTGGCGGCATTTCGCGCGCAGGCCGAGGCGCTGGCCACTGAAGGCCCCGACGCCCTGCTGCTTGAGACCTTCAGCGATCTGGAGGAAGCGGCGATCGCTCTCGGCGCCGCGCTGACGACGGGATTGCCCGTGGTGGTGTCGTTCGCCTTCGATTCCGGCAAGAATAAGGACCGCACCATGATGGGCGTGGCTCCCGAGCGGGCCGCCACCCGCATGGCCGAAGCCGGGGCCGCCGCCATCGGATCCAATTGCGGAGTGGGGATCGAGGCGGCCGCCGCCGTCTGCCGCCGATTGCATGCGGCCTGCAGTCTGCCCGTTTGGATGAAGCCCAACGCCGGCCTGCCCGAGGTGGGGCCGGGCGGGGAAGTGGTCTACCGGGCGACGGCCGAAGAGTTCGCCGGCCATGCCGCCGAATTGCGCGACGCCGGCGCCAGTTTCATCGGCGGCTGCTGTGGCAGCACTCCCGGCTTCATCCGGGCGCTGGCGGCTGCGAAGCCAGGTTGGGGCAGTGACCGTTAGCCGCCGCACCGGGACATGTGGGGCAGGTTGGCAACCTGCGGCCGATTTCACTCGGCCTGCCGACCAGCATGCAAATGCCGACCAGGCCGAGTACCACTCGGCCGCAGGATACCATCCTGCCCCACATAAGATCGCATGAAATGCAAGCTCATTAGTTGCGAGGTGCTGTACCGCGAAGCCTGTGCCGCCGTGGCGCGGTCGCCGCACCAGGTGGACGTGGAATTTCTGCCCAAGGGGCTGCACGATATCGGCGGCGCCGGCATGTGCGCCCGCTTGCAGGAAGTGGTGGACCGCAACGACCCTCTCGGCTACCAGTTCATCCTGCTGGGCTACGCGCTTTGCGGCGGCGGCACGGCCGGCCTGCAGGCCCGCCAGACGCCGCTGGTGATTCCGCGCGCGCACGATTGCATCACGCTTCTGCTGGGCAGCCGCGACCGCTACCGGGAGTATTTCTCCAGCCACGGCGGCGTCTACTTCGCCTCCACCGGCTGGCTGGAGCGCGGTCAAGGCATCGACCAGCGCGTGTTGGCGCAAACCCGCGAACGCACCGGCGCCGGCTGGACCCTCGACGAGCTGATCGCCAAATACGGCGAGGATAACGGCCGCTATCTCTACGACGAATTCAATAGTTACGAGAAGGCCTACCAGCGCCTCACCTTCATCCGCACCGGCCTGGAACCGGACGGCCGCTTCGAAAATCAGGCCCGCGAGAGCGCCGTCGAACACGGCTGGGAATTCGAGCGGGTGGAGGGCGACCTGCGCCTGGTCCACGCGCTCGCCGATGGCCTCTGGGACTTGCCCGCCAACGCCGCGGACTTCTTGGTACTCCGCCCAGGCGAGCGCCTGGCGCCTTCCTACCGGGACGATATCTTCCGCATCCTGCCTCCGGAAGCCTAACCGCCATGGACCCCGACTGCAGCCTCCGCCTGTTGCCGCTTGGCGAGCGAATCGACGTCGCCCGGGGAACCCCGCTGCAGGACGTGCTGTTCCTGCACGGCGTCGAGTTCCCGTGCGGAGGACATGGCCGTTGCCGTGGGTGCCGCGTCCGCGTCCTGGAGGGCGAGCTCGCCGTCACGCCCGCAATGCGCCGCAAGCTTTCGGACGCCGAACTGGCCGCGGGCTGGCGTTTGAGCTGCTGCGCGAGTGTGGAGGGTCCGCTGGCGCTCGAAGTGGCGCAATGGACCACGCCGGGTCTTGTCACCAACCTGGCGGACACGCTTGAAGTCCCCTTCGAGCCCGGTGAAGGCTTGGGTGTCGCCGTGGATCTCGGCACCACCACGCTGGCCGCCCAACTTCTGGACCTCTCGACGGGCGAGGTGCTGGCCGTCGAGTTGGCGCTGAATCCGCAGTGCATCCATGGCGCCGACGTCATGAGCCGCGTGGAGTTCGCGCTGCACGGGGGCGCCGGCCAGTTGACCTCGCTGGTGCGCCAGTCGATCGGCGGAATGATCGCGCGCATGCTGGCGTCGGCGGGACGCGCCGCGGAAGTGCGCCGCGTGGAACTGGTGGGCAACACCGTAATGCACCACCTGTTCTGCGCGATCGATGTGGCGCCGCTCTCGCACGCCCCGTTCGAGCCCGTGGACGATGATCTGCAGCGGCTCACCGCCGCCGGGCTCGCCTGGACGCTGCCCGGCAATCCGGCCATCGAATTCCTCCCCTGCCTGGGCGGCTTCGTGGGAAGCGACATCCTGGCCGGGGCGATCGCGCTCGACCTTTTCGATGCGCGTGAGCCCGCCGCGCTGCTGGACCTGGGCACCAACGGCGAGATCGTGCTGGCGGCCGGTGGCGCCATGGCGTGCGCCTCCACCGCCGCCGGCCCCGCGTTCGAGGCCGCGCGCATCCGCATGGGCATGCGTGCCGCCGCCGGAGCCATCGCGCGTGTGGAAGTGGCCGAAGGCGAGATGCGCTGCCACGTCCTGGGAGGCGGCGCGCCGCGCGGAATCTGCGGCAGCGGGCTGGTGGACGCCGTCGCCGCGGCGCTTTCGCTCGGCCGCATTCAACCCGATGGCCGGATCGCCGGCGGCGCGCGGGAACTGGCGATCGAGAGCCCCGTGGTGCTGACGCAGCGCGATGTTCGCGAACTGCAGCTTGCCAAAGCCGCCATCGCCGCCGGTGTGCAGTTGCTCTCGCGCGAAACGGGGCTCGACCCTCGCGACCTGGCCACGGTACACCTGGCCGGCGCCTTCGGAAACTATCTCGACCCCGCCAGTGCCGTGCGCATCGGCCTGCTTCCCGTGGACCCGGCGTGCATCGTCTCCGGCGGCAACACGGCGCTCCGCGGCGCGCGTCTGCTGCTGCTCTGCCCCTCGCGCAAGGCCGCCCTGATCGAGGAAGCGCGCACCCGGATCCGCCACATTGCGCTGGCCGCGAGCCCCGATTTCCAGGACGTTTTCACCGATTGTCTGGGCTTCCCGGAGGCGTGACGGCGCGGAAATTGTGGGGCAGGTTGGCATACTGCGGCCCGGCCCAGAGGGCGCCCCCAATGGGCCTGGGCGGCCCGTGCAAATGCGCCCAGGCGGGTTGACAACCCGCCGCAGGTTGACACTAGTGTCCAAATTAGCTTTTCGGCTTCAGGTGGAAGATCCGCTAGATTGAGATTTGGGGTTGCAAGCCAAATCCAATCGAACGGAGACTTCCACCATGAGTTCAGTATGCAGCATCTTCG
>Ga0181529_10003762_pt1 | contig 16953 bp, 11 predicted proteins | sample PEATcosm2014_Bin_36_FD_119763 | JGI IMG/M metagenome (GOLD analysis project Ga0181529, IMG submission 119763) | Peatland microbial communities from MTU Mesocosm Facility, Houghton, MI, USA - PEATcosm2014_Bin10_30_metaG | ecosystem: Environmental > Terrestrial > Soil > Wetlands > Peat | place...
CGCTGCTGTCGGGCGACGAGCAGACGCTCATGCCCATCGGGGTCGAGCGATACGAGGTCGAGAACGCCTCGAACGATGAAAAAAAAATCACGCTGGTCGTCCCCAAGCCCTCGCTGGTCAATCTCCAGGAAAAGGAACTCAAGCCCACCGACCAGGACTCGGTCTACATTTCGACCGCCGCGGTCCACGGCCACAGGCATGAGGAATTCCGCTCCGACGGCGTCCGCGGCGCAGTCATGGGGAGCACGGAGAGCGCGAATCGAATGGTGCTGGCCGTGGCCGAGACCGAGGGCGTGTCGATCGACGTGCAGCCCTACTTTTGCCTGAATCGCTGCAAGGACGACCTCTTGCTCAACGAGGACGGCAGCTTCTTCGAGAAGCGGCAGCCGCTCGCGCGCAGCGATTACGGATGCGCCATCAGCCTCAGCTTCACGCTCGAGCCCGGCGGGCGCCGGCAGGTCGCGGTGGCGGTGGGGCTGGACTTTCCCGAGCAGGTCTACGTCGACGGGACGAAATTCCCCCGCAAGTACCTCAAGGATTTTTCCAATAAAGAGACGCGGGCAATGGACCTCGCCAAGGTCGCGCTGGCCAATTACCCCAGGTGGCAGGACAGGACCCTGGCGATCCAGAAACGCATATTCGACACGATCCATGCCAGCCCTTCATACCAAAGCGATCGCGTCGGCGCCCTGCGCTTGACCAGGCTGATCCTGAACGAGCTCCATTTCCCCCTGTCCAACGCCATCGTCTGGATCGAGGACGAGGCGGGGAAGGAGCGCGCCCGATTCCTCGAATGCTTCGACTACGCGTATATCGATCCCTCCGACGTGGATTGGTATTCGATGGTGCTGCTGATGCTCTTCCCTTCCGTGGAAGAGGACCTGTGCCAGGCCTTCATCGACTCCATCCTGGCGGAGGATCCCACCCCGCGCTGGTACCACTATCACGCGTCCTTCGTCGAGGCGAGGCAGCATTTCCTCAGCCATCCCGAGGAGTACGAGGGCCTTTCGCTCACTCAAATCAGGGACGACTTCAAGACCAAGGGCTCGGTAGCCCACGACGTAGGCGCGATGCCCAAGGGCCATCCCTTGCGCAACGTGAGCGACTACGCCTGGTACAACAACAACTACTGGGTGGACCTCTACCCGAAGCTCGCGATGCGCGTCCTGCGCAACGTCAAGTTCACCGGCGACCTGGGATTCCTCCGCAAGAACTGGGAGACGCTCAAGTTCGGCCTCGAGGCCCTGCTCAAGCTCGACTTCGACGAGGACGGCATCCCGGAGGGCTATCCCGACGAGGTGAAGAACACCTTCGACAACCTGGAGGTCTTCGGCGCCGACGCCTATGACGCCACCCAGTTCCTCGGCGGCTGCAAGGCCATGCTCAGGATGGCCGACATCCTCGGCGACGGAGAGGGCAAGGCACGCATCCAAGCGGCCTTCGACAAGGGATGGGCCAGTCTCGAAAGGCTGTGGCGGGACGGGACGAGCAAGGCGGGCGAGCCTCTGCAGTATTACGTCACCTGCTTCGATCCCGAATCAGGGAAGCGCAATACCGACGTCTGGACCAACCAGCTGGACGCCCATTGGTACCTGCTCAGCATCGGCGAGGGACCGCTCATCCCCGAGGACCGCGTCGAGAAGATCCTCAAGACCGTCTTCAGGAACAACCGCGCCTTCATGGGCTGGGCCATGTGCAAGACCGAGAACGGCAAGCCGGTGAAATCGGATCAGGGCAAGGACGTCTACACGACCTCCAATTACGTCTTCGCCCAGCTCCTGGAGTACTACGGCATGGCCGAGGAGAGCAAGGAAGTCTACCAGCACATGGACCGCGTCGTTTTCGCCTACGCCAATACCCTGATCACGCCGGACAACCTCCGAGCGGAGCTGGAGAAGGAAGCCGGAGAGACCGCGAAGGGCCCGCATTACATCGTCGCGGCCTATCCGCGGCCGGGCGCCATATGGACCCACCTCGTGCTGAACCACGTCAAGCGAGTTCAATCCGCGTCGAAATCCAAGACCGTCGAGTCGGAGTTACTGAGGCCGTTCTTCCCCGAATTGCTGAACGGCCCGAAGGACGACCGATAGAATCGGCTTAACCAAAGGAATCCAACGAAATGCCCAAGAAGTACGACATCACCTTCATCGGTCACATGTGCTATGACGAGATCATCCCCTTCGGGGGGAAGCCCCACATCGCTCCAGGAAGCGCCGTACTGTGCGGGGCCATGGTGGCCCCCCGCGTCGGGAAAAAGGTCGCCGCCGTCGTGAAGATGGCCAAGAAGGACGAGGACATCTGTCGGCCGATGAAGGACCTGGGCGTCGACATTTATGTCGTCCCCAGCGAGGAGACCACGTATTCGAGGGTCCTGCACGAGTCCGAGAACGTCGACGAGCGCAAGCTCACCCTCGTGAAATCCGCGGGCTTCATCTCCATAGACGACGTGCCGAGGCTGGACTCGACGTGCGTCCACCTGGCGGGGATCTCCGACACGGAATTCGACATGGCGCTGATGAAGGGCCTTAAATCCCGGGGCTATGGCCTGTCGGCCGACATGCAGAGCTTCGTCCGTCATGTCGACCCCGCCACCCGCGAAATTCAGTTCTCGGACGTCGCCAGCAAGAAAGAGATCGCGGCCATGATGGACAAGCTCAAGCTGGACGTCGTGGAGGCCCGCATCCTCACCGGCACGGAGGACCTGGAGAAGGCCGCGGTCATCGTCGAGTCCTGGGGATGCCCGGAAGTCATGATCACGCACTCCCAGGGCGTGCTGGCGCGGGTAAGGGGCAGGACCTACTACGAGAAATTCTCCAACGCCAATGTCACGGGCAGGACGGGTCGAGGCGATACGACCTTCTCGGCCTATCTGTCCTGGCGCCTGGACCACGAGATCGCCGAGTCCCTCAAGTTCGCCGCCGCCCTCGTCTCGATCAAGATGGAAACGCCCGGCCCATTCAAGGGGACGCTTCAGGACGTCCTCCAAAGGATAAAGGAAAAGCATTCGTCCTAGCGAGCTATGGCGGCCTGCCGATATCGGCGGGAATCGCCTGGGAGGGCCATGATGGTAAGGTCGGATCGAATCGCGCTGAAGGACGCGTATAAGGACTGTTTTCTTGTCGGCGCCGCGCTCAGCGCGGATCAGATTCTCGGCCGTGAGCCGGAGGCCATGGCCCTGGTGGAAAGGCATTTCAACAGCATCACCCCGGAAAACGTGCTGAAGTGGGAGGAGGTCCATCCGGAGCCGGACCGCTACCAGTTCGAGGCGCCGGACCGGTACGTGGCCTTCGGGGAAAGGCACGGGATGCGCATCATCGGCCACACCCTGGTTTGGCACTATCAGACGCCGGACTGGGTCTTCGAGGACGCGGCGGGAAGGCCCTTAAGCCGCGAGGCGCTCCTGGAGCGGATGAGGGAGCACATCTTCGCCGTGATGGGGCGCTACCGGGGACGGATCCACGGCTGGGACGTCGTCAACGAATCCATCCTGGCGGACGGATCTATCCGGAAATCCAAATGGCTCGAGATCATAGGCGAGGACTACGTGCTCAAGGCCTTCGAATTCGCCCGCCAGGCCGATCCGAGCGCCGAGCTCTATTACAACGAGTTCGACTACGAGTACAGGCCCAAGCTCGAAGGAGTCATTCGGCTCGTCAAGGGCCTTCAGGCCAAAGGCGCGCGGGTGGACGGCGTCGGCATCCAGGGCCATTGGTTCCTCGACTTCCCGCGGCTCGAAGAGCTCGAGGCCTACGTCCTGGCCCTCGCAGAGCTGAAGGTGAAGCTGATGATCACCGAGCTGGACATAGGCGTGCTGCCTTTCGTCCATTTCGACTCCGCGAAAAGCGACATCGCCTCGTACGACGCGGAGACCCGCAGGCAGCTCGATCCCTACGCGAAGGGCCTCCCCCGAGACATCCAGGAGGAACAGGCGCGGCGCTACGCCCAGCTGTTCGCTTTCTTCCGAAAGCATCGCGAAATTTTCGACCGGGTCACGCTGTGGGGCGTGCACGACGGCCAATCCTGGCGTAGCTATCTTCCCATCGTCGGCCGGACCGAGTATCCCCTGCTGTTCGACCGGCGCTGCGAGCCCAAGAGCGCGCTCCACGCCGTCGTCGAAGCGGCCCAAGGGAAGGACTGAGGCTCAGGGCCCGCTATCCCTCGCTTCTCACCTTTCAAGCCACAGTATCGACGTGACGAGCCGCGGGTAGAGCCTCGAGCCCAAGTCCTTGCCGGAGGAGGACTCCACCTGATCGGTGGCGGCATAGTCGGCGCTGCCCGTCCGGAGCCAGCGAGCGTGGACGGCGTCGCGGGCCGTGCGCTCGTCGCTTAGCCCCAGGATCCTTTCGGCCACGTACTGATTCAGGAAGATTTTGGACAGCCACGTGTTCTTGTTCGTCGACGAAAGCTTCCATCCTCCGGAAACGGAATCCAGGCAGATCCCCGGCTTGAGCACCGTATCGAGGTGCCGTGCCAGGGCGCGGATGAGCTCGCCATAGGGCCCGTCCTTCTTCACGGCCTCGGGGACGCCGCAGAAATTGGGGTAGGCCAAGCCCTCGATGGCGGGAATGATGCACGAGCGATCGTCGTCCTCGAAGACGGCCGGTATGAAGCCCTCGGGCTCGAGCATCCTGCCCACGATCGTCGTGGCCGTGGCCCGAGCGGCCCCGGCCGCCGCCTGCGCTTCCTTCGATTCTCGGCCGTCGATCCTGCGGAACAGCGCTTCCAGGCACACGAACGCCGACCAGGCCTTCGTGGCCAGGTACAGGTTGTTGCGCGCCTGGCCCAGGCTGATGTCGATCGAGTCGTAGGTCGTGATCTCGGAACCGCCCGAGCAGCGGTCGGAGTCGCGGTCGATGACCCCGTCCCCGTTCTCGTCGCGGGCTATGATGGAGGAGAGGCAGGCCGAGAGCGTGGACCTCCGTCCCTTGGCCCAGGCCTCGTCCTTGGCGAGGCTCGCGTAGATGCAGGCGGAGATGACCCAATTGAGGGTCTCCTCGTAGCTCATGAAGCTGAAGCAATCGCTGAGGCCCTTCATCTCGTAGGCCGAGCGGCCCCTGGGCGAGAAGCAGTCGCCGACGCCCTGATCGTGGGCGAAGGCCAGGCCGAGGGAGTCCTCGTAGGACGAGCGCTCGGCGAAGGACTCGAGCTCGTTGCGCAGGGTCCAGGGCGAGAAGCGCGCCTCCCAGAAGGCCTGGTCGACGGTCAGGTCGAGTGTGTTCATCATCTGGTACTCGCCCTCGTTGACCACGAAGAGGTGCTCGCCCGTCTCGGTGAGGAGGAGCTCGGTGCTCGCGCAATAGCTGTGGGCGGCGTGGGCGAGGAGGAATTTACGGTGCTCGGATAGGCCTGAGCGGTCGAGGATGGCGTCGACGCGCGCCGCCCTGGCGAGGATCCCGGCTTGGTCTTCGAGGGCGCTCTCGAGCACGTCCTCGAGGTCCTTGAAAAGGCAGGTGTGGTAGGCGTGGGCAGGCAGCCCCGATGTGATGACGCCTCCGCGGAAGACGCCGAGGGCGATGACGTACTCGGCGCGGGAGCCCGAGGGCAGGCTGAACCGCAATCCGCCCTCGGAAGCCAGTCGCCGAAGCGACCGGGCTCCGCCCTCGGCGCCGTTGAAGGCCGCCTCGACGACCGACCATTCCATCACCTCCTCCACACCCTCGCCAGGGCGAATGGCGAAGCCGAAGGACGTGCCGGAGGCCATGCCGAGCAGGCCCCCCGCCGTCGAGTCGGTGAGGGGCCGCCGGATGCCCTGCATGCCGAAGAGGCCCGTCATGGGCCCTTCGCCAGAGCTGTTGTCGAAGCCAAGGACGACGAGGAGGGCCGGCCTGAAGGCGGAGCGGGCCTCGGCAGGGGAGGCGGAGCGGGGATCGGGCTGCTCGCCGAGGAAGGACACGATGCGCATGCTCATCGCCCCGGCGCGCCACTCCTCGCCCGACAAGGAGACTCGGCGCTCGATCTCGGCCTCGCCGAAATAGGAGGCCCCGCGGAGGCTGTCGGCGCGGCTGGCCTCGACCTCGTCCTCGCGATAGTCGGCCGCGCCTAGGCCGACGCGCCGGCCCTCGGAGAAGGGCAGGAGCTTCGGCTCCCCGCGGCCGACGCGGTAGCCGGCGAAGAGGCCCGTGTGCGGGGGCTTGACGTCGCCGAGGACGATGCCGGCGCCCCTGCCCAGCCTGCCGAGCGCGAGGGAGCTATAGGCCCCCCATATCCCGTGCAGCGAATAGTAGTCAATCTCGGGAACGCGTACTGGCATCCATCCCTCTCAGCCGCGCCGCCTAGAGGGCGCTGCGCATAGCATAGCGGAGAAGGCGAGCCCCGCTCATCGGGGAAGAGGCCGATTATCGCATCGGCCTTTTCACCTATGCCCCGGCCCCCACTCGACGGCGAATTTGCGCAGGTCGGAGGCGCTGGGTAGGCCTAGCTTGTCCTTGATATGATCGCGATAGGCGTTTACGGTCTTGACCGAGAGGCCGAGGCGCTCGGCGATCTCCGCGGCGCCGCAGCCCTTCCCGATCAGGGTGAAGACCTCGAGCTCCCGGTCGGAGAGCCTATCGACGGGCTCGACCTCGGGCTTGCCCCCTACGATTCCCTCGAGCATGCGCTCGCGCAGGGCCTTGCTCACGGCGAGGCGGCCCTCGAGGACCTCGCGCACGGCGTCGACGAGGGCCGTCGGGCTCTCGTGCTTCATCACGTAGCCCCGCGCCCCCGCCTTGAGCGCGCGCTCGCCGTAGAGATTCTCCTCGTGCATGGACACGACGAGGACGATGGTCTCGGGATACTCGGACTTGATGGACCTGACGAGGTCGAGGCCGCTTTGGCCCTGGAGCGAGATGTCGACGATGGCGATCCTCGGCCGGTGACTGGCGAGGAGGGCCATCGCCTCGCCGATGCTGCCGGCCTCGCCTGCGCACTCGAGCCTGAGCTCCTGGCCGATGAGCATCGTGACGCCGTGGCGATACAGGGGATGGTCGTCGACGACGATGAAGCTTGGACGTATCGCCATGGTTACCTCGGTATCCTGCAAGTGATCGTCGTGCCAGAAGGCGAGGACCTGATGCGCAGCTCGCCGCCCAGGATCCCGGCTCGGTACTTGAGGATGTGCAGGCCCATCCCCTGGTCCCCGCGCTCGCCGGGAGGGATGCCCACCCCGTCGTCGCTCACCTCCGCCGTGACGGTCTCGCGGTCCGCGTAGAGGCCGACCTTGATGCGCCTGGCCTTCGAGTGCCTCACGGCGTTCCCGAGGGCCTCCTGGACGATGCGGTAGACTTGAAGGGCCTTCTCTGAGTCCTTGATCGCGAATCCGCGAGTGACCTCGAAGGCGAGCTCGCATCCCTCCCGGCCCCGCGCCGCGGCGACGAGACGATCGATCGCGGAGACCACGCCCCTCGCCTCGAGTTCGGCAGGGTAGAGGCCGCGCGCGATGTCCTTGGCCCGCGCCGCGGTCTCGCCTGCGCCCTTGGCCAGGGCCGCGGCCTCGCCCGCGAACTGTTCGATATCGCTCGCGAGCGCCTCGACCCGAGGGGCCTCGGCGACGGCTTCCCCGCCCGCGGCCGTGCGGCGCAGCTGGCCCTCGAGCACGGCGGCCATGATGCCGAGACCGGCTATGTCCTGGCAGAGGTTGTCGTGGATGTCCTGGCCGATCTTGCCCATGATCCGGTTGGAGACGTCGAGGAGCTCGCGCTCGAGGCCCTTGCGCCGGGCAGCCTCCTCGAGGAGCCTCGCGTTGGCCTCGGAAAGCTCGAGGGTGCGCGCGCGGACGGCGCGCTCGAGGCTCCGCTCCCGGTCGCGCTCGGCCGTCATAAGCATGGCGCCCTTGAGGGCGCTCGAAACCTGGTCCCGCAGGGCCTCGTACATTCGCCGGTCCATGGAGTCGGCGGTGCAGATGAGGAAGCCGAGCCTGTCCTCGCCGAAGCGCAGCGGCACGAAGACGTAGGCGCTCCGCGAGGCGGGCAGGCCCCCGGGTACGAGCTCCGAGCTGCGGAAGCGGAGGCCGAAGGGCGCGAGGATCCGGCTGCCCTTGGCGTCGGAGATCAACAGGAGCCGTGACCACTCGGGCGAGGCGTCCTTCGAGTCGAAGAGGCAGAGCCAACAGCCCGAGATGCCGAGCTCCCTGGTCCCGCGCGCGATCTGCCTCAGGATGTCCTCGACGCCGAAGGACGAGACGAGGGAGGAGACGATCCCGCCGAGCACGGCCGATCTCCGCTCGGCGGCCAGACGCTGCGAGGCCAGGAACCTGCTCTCGCCCTCGGCGACCGCGAGGAGGGCCGCCTCCCGCAGCGAGGGATCCAGGTCGCGGTGGCGGAGCCGGGAAGGATTGCGCCCCGCGCGGATCTCGGCGTTGATGTCCGCGGCGAGCTCGGCCAGGGGGTCCTCCGCGCCTCGGGCGGCCCCGCGCGGCGCCTCCTCCTCTTGCGCCTTGGGCTCCAGGTCCTCGGGCCTCGCGTGGGGGGCGCAGCCGCAGGACTCGCGGACGACGAAGGACACCGTCGGGGCGGCGACGAGCTCCGCGCCGAGCATGCCCAGGCTCTCGGCGACCTTGCGGACGGCGAGCCGGCCGATCGCCCTGGCGGGCTGTCGCACAGTCGTCAGCGGCGGCAGGGAGAAGCGGCTGTCCTCGGTGTCGTCGAAGCCGGTGACGGAGACCTGCCTGGGGACGTCGAGGCCATGCTCGGCGAGGGCCCGCATCGCGCCGACCGCCATGAGGTCGTTAGCCGCGACGACCGCGTCCAGGCGGGCCCCCGACTCGATAAAGGCCGAGGCGCGGCGGTAGGCGTCCTCCTCCTGGAAATCGCCGTAGACCACCTCGACCTTGGGGCCAGGCCCCGGTCCGAGGCTCGCCAGCAGCGAGGGAGCGGCGAGGGAGCGGAGGAATTCCGCCTTTCGCGCCTCGGACTCGTCATGGCTCCGCGGCCCCGCCAGGAAGAGGAAGGCCCTCCTGCCGTGGACCCGCGTCAAATGCTCGGCTATGGCGCTCATCCCTCCCGAGGCGTCGACTTGAACGCAGGGAAGGCCGGGGAATTCTATGCCGATCGTGACGATCCTTACCTGGCCGAAGCGCCGCAGGAAGGCTTCCTGCTCCTCGCCGGTGATGTAAGTGCCGATGACGTTGGACATCACGACGAGGCCCGACATACCCGAGCGTTTCGCCAGGTCGAAGGCGATGTTATCGAGCGCTTCGTACCCTATCGGGCTGCCTATCTGACGACCGCCGAAGAACACGAGGGCGGCGCCCATGTTCCCGGCCTCCTCGACGGCGCCCTCCCAAACGGCATGCTGATAGACCTCGTCGAAGCGCTCGGCGAGGAAGCCTATCGAGAGAGGCTTCGAGGCGGAACGGCCTTCGTCTGAGCTCATCGTCCCTCAGGATAGCGGAAGCTCGGCGGGAAGGTCCATGCTGGAGTCCGGGCGGCGGTTTCGCAACTCCTTGACAGCGCCGGCGCACCGCCGGCGCTATTCCTTCACCGCGCCGGCGATGGTGCCCTTGATGATCCACTTGTGCCCCGCGATGTACAGGATGATCGTCGGAAGGGCGGCGATGATCGCCGCGGAGGCGTACCTCGGCATCCGGTCGGTGCCGTAGGCGCCCAAGAAGGAGTTCACGCGCAATTGCATCGTGAAGAGGTTCTGGTCCGTGAGGAGGATGAGCGAGAGGAGAAAGTCGCTCCATGCGCCAATGAACACGAGGAGGAGGGCCAGCACCGTCGCCGGGTTGGCGAGGGGCAGCATGATCCTGAAGAAGGTCTTCGAGTGGCTCGCCCCGTCGATCCTCGCCGCCTCGGTCAGCTCGTTCGGCAGCCCGCTGAAGAAGGATCGGTAGATGAGGGTCCAGAAGGGTATTCCGAATGTGGCCATCACGAGGAAGAGCCCATAGAGCGTGTTGCTGAGCTTCGTCGCGACCTCGAACTTGTAGAGGGGGATGAGGACCATCTGAGCGGGAACGAAGTATCCGACGAGAATGCAGTAGAAGGCGACCTCGGTGACCTTGTTTTTGTAACGGGCGAAGATGTAGCCGGCGAGGAAGGCGGGCGGCAAGGTCGTGATGATGGCTCCTATGGCCACGATGAAGGTGTTGACGAGTCCCTGGTCGATGCGGATCGCCTTCCAGGCGTCGCTGAAGTTGCTCATCAGGAGAGCCTTGGGCAGGGACCAAGGATGGTACGAGAACTCGAGCTGGGTCTTGAAGGCGAACAGCAGGGGTATGATCAGCGGCGCGATGACGACCAGCGCGAGAAGGATGAGGAGTACGGTGACGAAGATTTCCGAGTAGCCGTACCTGAAGCGGCTCGAGCGCTCGCTCATATGGGCTTGCCCTCCCTGTTGCCGACGGTGAACTGGATCACCGTGAAGAGGAGCGAGAGGACGAAGATGATCACTCCGATCGCCGAGGCGCTGCCATAGTTCCAGTTGACGAAGCCCTGGTTGTACAGGGTTATGCCGAGGGTGACGGTGGAGAAGCCCGGCCCTCCCGCGGTCATCATCTTGGGCAGGTCGAAGAGCTTGATGGAGCCGACCGTGGAGAGCACGGCGAGGATCCGGATAGGGTAGTTGAGATCGGGGAGGACCACGCTCCGCGCGTATCGCCAGGCCGACGCCCCGTCGAGCTCCGCGGCCTCGCGCAACTCGCGGGGGATCTGCTCGATCCTCGCCATGAGATAGATGATCGGGAAGCCCGTATAGGCCCAGGTCGCGACGGCGAAGAGGGACCAGAATGCCAGCCTGGGGTCGCCGAGGTAGTCGATGGACCCGAGCCATTTCCACCCGATCGCGGAGGAGAGACTCGAGATGATCCCATACCTCGGGGCGAAGATGAACTTGCCGAGCATGGCGATGATGGCCGAGGGCATGACGTTCGAGAGATAGAATATCGACCTCAAGGGTCCGGTCAGCTTGTTGCCATAATAAGTGAGCCCGAAGGCCACGAGGAAGGCGAGGGGAATCTGGATGATGCAGCTCCAGAAGGCCCACGTGAAGACGTGCCAGAGGCCTTGGTGGAACTCCTCGCTCAGGAAGAGCTTCTGGTAGTTCTCGAGCCCAACGAAGACCCCGGAACCCATGCCCGTGGTCTTGGTCAAGGAGAGCCGCACGGTCTCCTCTATCGGGTAGTACATGAAGACTATGAGAAACAAGAAGGCAGGCAAAAGGAAGAGGAAGATAAAGGGGCCTTTTTTCGGGTCCCGCACGCCGTGCGCTTTGGGTTTGGGCTCTCGGCTCACGCTCAACCCTCCGTCCTGAAGCAGTATAGTTCTCTTTGTTCGAACTGCGCCATAGGGCCCGCGGCCCCCTCTCGGGGGCCGCGGGAACGCGCGGCCGAGGGACGGCCGCGGAAGGGGGAAACCTACTTCTTGACCGGGCCTAGCGCGTCGGTCACGGTCGCCTCATAGGCGGTCAGGGCCTTCTTCACGTCCGTGTCGGGCAGGAAGAAGCTCTGGATCGTGTCGTTGAGCGGGGAGGTGACGGTGGGCGGCAGGTCCTGGTCCCACCAGAAGGTGACGTTCTTCGCGGTGGCGAACACGTCAGCGGCCTGCTGGACGAGCGGATCCTTGACGGTGACCTTGGGCACGCCGGAGAGGCGGCCGGAGGCGGCGACGACCTCGGGGCTGGCGGCGACGGCGAGGAACTTCGCGACGGCGTCTTCCTTGCCCTTGGCGGCCTTGGTGACGATGAAGCCGATGTCCGTCATGCCCATGATGTCGGTAGCCGGGCCCTTGCCGCCGGACTTGAGGGCCGGGAAGGGGTGGAAGCTGATCGTCTGGTCCGTGAAGTCCTTGCTATCGTAGGTGCCGCACATCCAGGAGCCGGTGAGGTGCATGGCGGCCTTGCCGGTGGCTATGAGCTGCTGGGCATCGCCATAAGCCTCGCCGAGCGGAGTGGCGCCGAAGTAGCCGGCCTTGACCCACTTCTGGTAGAGCTGCGCTGCCTTGACGAAGGGATCGGCGTCGAAACTGCCCTTCCTCGTGGCGGCGCTGACGAAGGCGCCGGTCCCGCCGAAGCGGTCGGTCAGGTACATGTAGAGGGCGAGGGCCGGCCACTTGTCCTTGGCGCCGCAGGCGAAGGGCTGGATGCCCTTGGCGAGGAGGGTGTTGCAGACGGCCTCGAAGCCCTCGACCGTAGTCGGATAGGTGAGGTTGTTGGCCTTGAAGATGCCGTCATTGACGAACACGCCGGCGACCGCGAAAATCGGGGCAACGCCGTATACCTTGCCCTTCCAGGTCATGGCGCTGGCCGCGGCCGGGGAGATGGGGATATTCTTCGCTACCGAGGAGATGTCCAGGAGCTGACCGGCATCGGCGTAGCCGCCCATGACGGAGCCGCCCCAGCCCTGCATGACATCGGGCAGGCCGGAACCGGAGGCCATAGTGACCTTGACCTTGTCCTTCAGGGGGTCGTTCCCGAGCGCCACCCAGTCGAGCTGGATGTCGGGGTACTTGGCCTGGAAGGTGGTCACGAGGGCCTTGGCATAGGTGTGATTGGGATCGTCGTCGGGGATGTCGATGCCCCAGACGGTCAGCTTCTTCTGCGCATAGATCGACGACGCCGAGAACATGCTCAGAGCGAAGACGGCCAACGCGAAGATACTGCGTTTCTTCATGCTAACTCCTCCTTACTAAATTCGATCCGGGTTTGCGCGGCGACTGTCGCGTTCCCAGGGTCCCAGGGTAATCCCCGATTGAAACTCCCGCGATAGGGTAAACGACGCATTCGGGGGTAGGACTTTTCACCTATGGGCGTCTTCCCGACCCGGGTCCGGAGCGGAGTTACGCCAGCTCGTTTCGTCCGAAAGCCCCTCAGAGCATGGCCACGTCGAGGTAACCCCCGCATTTGGCCGAGGCGCTCTCGGCGAGGGCCTCCTTGACCCTCGGCCTCGCAATCCCCTAGCATCTCCCCTCCGGGAGGTTCGCGTGCCTTCTTCCGCGAGAGCGTCGAGATGCTACTACGGCTACGCCAGGCCCCTCGCCGCGGCCTTGCGGAGGCCCGCCTACTTCGCCCGCGGGCTCAGGACCGCCGTGGAGGCGGTCCGGTCCTTTTTCTACCCGCAGTTCGAGAACGCGTTGTTGCGCCGGAGGCCGGTGGCCAATGTCGACCACCCCCTCGACCCGTCGGTCCCGCTCGACCCCAGCCGCGTGGGCAAGTACTCCGACTTCGTCCGCCTTTGGATGGGCGCCTTTTACAAGCTTGACCGCCTCTACGGGCCTCGCGCCCGGACCGAGATCGAGGAGTTCATAGACGCGATCCGTTCCCTCTACGCAGAGGCCGGCAGCGTCTACAAGGTCATCCACTCCACCACGACGAGGCCCGCCAAGAACTACGACCTGCATTTCGCGATAATCCACGCCTTCGATCCCCACCTCGAGTGCGTGCCGAGCCTCCACGTCCTAATCGTCGTCTCCGCCTGGCTCCTCGCCGCCCAGGCCGTCGAGAGGCTGGGCAGCGACCGGGCCGAGGGCCTCGACTCGGTCCAGATAGGCCAGTGGATAGCGAGCCTGCGCGCCGAGGCCCTCGCGATTACGGAGAGCGTGCTTTTCGTGAAGCAACACAGCATCAATTGCATCGGCGCCTCCCTCTTCTACCTCAAACGGCGCTTCCCCCTCTTCGGGGACGAGGAGGCGGGGACCTTCGTTTCGGAGCTTTTCGCCGCGGGGGCCATCGAAGGCTCCAAGGCCGAGGAGCTCCGCGCCGCCGCCCTCGAGCTCTGCGCCTCGATGGAGCGGGACTTCGCTCGAAGCCCGGACCAGGGCTGGCAGGGACCTGTCCTCCGCTACCTCGAGAGCTACCTGCACTGATGACAGAAGACGGCGGGCGGTCGATACTCGCGAGCGTGCCCGGCTTGCGCACTCGCCGCCCCTCCTCGCTCGGCCTGGTCCTCCTTTTTATTATCGCCCCCCTCTGGGCCTTCGCCGAATCGCCCGTCAGGGCGAGTCTATCGGCCGAATCGCCCTCGCTTAGGCCCGGCGGGGAAGTCATACTCGACCTACACATCGATATCGAGCCCGGTTGGCATGTCTACGGCCCGTCCGTCGCCGACACGGGCCTCCCCACGACCTTGAGCTGGAAACTGCCTCCAGGCTTCGGCGCCCTTCCTCCGGACTGGCCCCCAGCCGAGCGCTTCTCCCTCCTCGGCGTCGACTCCGAGGGCTATGCGGGACGGCTCCTCTTGCGCGCTCATGTCCAGGTGCCACGCACGGCGAAGCCCGGATCGAGCGTCGAGATCGGGCTCAAGGCCGAGTGGCTCGCCTGCCGTGTCGAGTGCACGCCAGGCGAGGCCGAGCTCGCCATATCCCTTCCGGTCGACGCGGCGACGCAGTCCGCCATCCCCGAGCCCGGCCTCTCTCTCGCCCTCGCCCTCCTCCTGGCCTTCGTCGGCGGCCTCGTCCTCAACCTCATGCCCTGCGTCCTGCCCGTCCTCTCGCTCAAGCTCCTCGTCTTCGCGAAGAGATCGAGCGAAGGCCGAAGCGCCTTCGCCCAGGCCCTCTATTTCGCCGCCGGGGTCCTGGCCTCGTTCTGGGCCCTCGCCGGCATCCTCATTGCGCTTAGGTCGGGCGGGATGGCCATAGGCTGGGGCTTCCAGCTCCAGGACCCCGCCTTCGTCGCCATCGCCGCGACGCTCTTCTTCCTGATCGGCCTGAGCCTGTTCGGCGTCTTCGAGCTCGGGAGCGGCCTCTCCCGCCTCGGAGCCCTCGGTTCGGGCCGAGAAGCCGCGCTCGCGGCCTTTCTCAATGGATTCCTCGCGGCGCTCGTCGCGACGCCCTGCAGCGCGCCGTTCATGGGCGCGGCAATCGGCTTCGCCTTGACGCGAGGCCTCGCGACCGTTCTCCTCGTCTTCACGGCCCTCGGCCTCGGCATGGCCAGCCCGATGGTTGCGCTCAGCGCCTTCCCCGGCCTCCTCGCGAGGCTGCCCAAGGCAGGCCCTTGGACGGTACGGTTGCGCCAGGCCCTCGGCTTCCCCATGATGGCCGCCGTCGCCTGGCTCTGCTTCGCGCTCTCAGACTTGGCCGGCCTCCCCGCCCTCCTCTCCCTCCTCGAGGGGCTCCTCGCGACGAGCCTAGGAGCCTGGATTTGGGGCTCGTGGGCCAGCGCGGGAAGAAGGCCCGCCACGCGGATAGCGGCCGCGAGCGCCGCGATCGCCCTGGTCGCCGGAGGGATCGCCTGGTCGACGCGGCCCGCCGCGCTCTCCGCGACGCGGGCCGAGAGCGCCGAGGGCCCGCCTGCCGCGAGGGCGGTTTCGAGCGCGCCTGGACCGTCCGGCCCCGGAGGCGTGACGGGGGCGCGGGAAGCGGCCGATCCCTTCTGGCGGCCGTGGAGCGAGGACGCGTTAGCCGAAATAAGAAGCGAAGGCCGTCCCGTCTTCGTGGACTTCACGGCCTCCTGGTGCCTCAGCTGCCGGCTCAACGAGGCGGTCGCCCTGAACGACCCTAGGCTTCGCAGGCGCTTCGGCGAGCTGGGCGTCGTCGCGCTGAAGGCCGACTGGACCGCGCGGGACGACGCGATCGCTCGGGCCCTGGCATCCTTGGGCCGCGCCAGCGTCCCGACCTACGTCCTCTACGTCCCCGGCGCCGCGGCGCCGGCGATTCTGCCGGAGATACTGACTCCGGCCATCGCGCTCCGCTATCTGGACCGGAGCCTCGCCTCGGCCCGAGCCGAGGGCAGGATCAGGGAAGGAGGCCCTTAGCCTTCATGGCCTTGGCCAAGCTTGGCTCGAGCGAGCTCCCTCGCAGGGAATCGCCTGCCGCGATGATCCTGCCGGTATCGCCATCGACGAGGATAGGGTCGGGAATCGCCTGGATGCCATAGAACCTCGCGATGCGCGACTGCCAATCCCTGCCGTCGTAGATCTGCCGCCAGGGCATGCCGGTCTTTTCCTCGAAGGCGAGCAGACCTTCTAGGGCCTTGGCTTGGTCGAGGGAAATGCCGAGGACGTCGAAGCCTTTCGCGTGGTATTGGGAGTACGCGGCTACGAGACCCGGAACCTCTCCGACGCAAGGCCCGCACCAGGTAGCCCAGAAATCGAGGAGGACGACGCGCCTTTCAAAGTCCCCGGGGAAGGAGACTGGCCTTCCATCGGTGTCGACGGCCTTGAACGACTTGGCCGCCTGCCCCGGGGTGAAGCCGGGAAAATCCTGCGCGGCTGCGAGCGCGGGCGCAAGAGCTACGATCACAGCAAGGGCTACGGGAGCGAAGCATCGAGGGCTTTTGGTGCGTGCCATGGCGCAAATGTATGTCCAATTTCCTATATAGGCAATCCCAGAAGAGGCAGGGCCTCATTAATCGCGGCGTATTGACAGGGTGAATACCTTTTTGGAGAATTGAACATTCCAATGTCCATCGCGCATAGCGAGGTACCCATGTCGACGAAGAAAATCATCCTATCGGCCGTCGCCCTTGTCCTGGCCGCCGCATCCCTCTCTGCGGCTCCCCTTCCTTCGGTCATAAAAATCGGCGTCGTCGAGACGCTCACCGGCGACAATTCCGCATATGGGGTATCGATTCGAAAAGGCATCGAGCTCGCGGCCCAGGAGATCTCCGCGTCGAAGATCCTCGGCGGAAGCCAGCTATCGCTCGTCGTCGCCGACGACAAGGCCGACAAGCAGGAAGGCATCAGCGTCTTCACGAAGCTCATCAACGACGACAAGGTCTCGGCCATCATGGGGCCGACCCTCAGCGGCACGGCCTTCGCCGCCGACCCCATCGCCCAGAGCGCGGGAGTGCCCGTCCTCGGCACGAGCACGACCGCGGTCGGCATCACGGCGATGGGCGATTTCATTTTCCGCGACAGCCTGCCGCAGGCCGCGGTCATCCCCGGCACCCTCGCCGCGGTCGTCGCCAAGTATAAGCCGCAGAAGGCCGCCATCCTCTTCGAGTCGGACCAGGAATACTCGAAGAGCGAGGCCGATGTCTTCAAGGCGGCCCTCGCGAGCCAAGGCATCCAGCTCGTAGGCGCGGAGAGCTATAATAAGGGAG
>Ga0181529_10003765_pt1 | contig 16942 bp, 13 predicted proteins | sample PEATcosm2014_Bin_36_FD_119763 | JGI IMG/M metagenome (GOLD analysis project Ga0181529, IMG submission 119763) | Peatland microbial communities from MTU Mesocosm Facility, Houghton, MI, USA - PEATcosm2014_Bin10_30_metaG | ecosystem: Environmental > Terrestrial > Soil > Wetlands > Peat | place...
CGCGCATCAGATGCTGTCGAGCATGATGTACGCGCTGATGGGCGACGTGTTCAAGAAGTCGGATGTCGCGACCGCGACCGGCGTCGCCGGCATGTTCGGCTACCTCGGCGGCGCGCTGTTCACGCTCCTGGTCGGCGCGCTGGCGGCCACGATCGGCTACGAGCCGCTGTTCGGGCTGCTGTTCGCCTTCGACCTCGTCGCCGCCGCGACCCTGTGGGCGTTCATCGGCGTGCGTCCGGGGACGGCGGCGGCGCAGGCGGCGGAGTAGAGAGAAGAGGGCGCGCTGCGGATCGGCGCGACAGCCGCCTGGGGCGGACCTGGTCGCCAAGAGCTCGGCGGCGAAGACCGTCCCAAAGGCGAGACCGCGGACGAGCGCGTCGCGCCTGCTCGAGAGCAAACGCCGTCATCGCGAAGAGCGAAGCAACGCGATCCAGGAGTGAAGGGCGCGAGCCCTGAGAATCCTGGATGGCTTCGCTTCGCTCGCAATGACGGCGACGACGTTTCCGAGTCGACGCCGCTCCCGCCTACGCCGGACCGCCGTGCCAGTGCATGTTCCAGCCGAGATAGCGCGACGTCGCCTCGTGGACGGCGGCGGCCGAATTCGACAGGTTGGCGGCGACGTGATGCTCGAAGCCGTTCTCGCAGATGTAGCGCAGCAGGCGCTGCAGATCGGCAATGGCGACGACGCCGATGCCGCCGAACGTGTCAATCGGGTCGTTGGTGAAGGCGCCGCCGCCGACGTAGCCGCGCATCTTGCCCGAGACGTCGTCGGTCGAGAAGCGCGCGAAGCTCATCGCGCTCGCCTTCACTTTGCCGACCAGCGTGCCGTAGGTCTTTTCCTTGCCGACCGTGCCGGCGAGGATCTCCTGGTAGTCCATCCGCGCGGTGTCGAAGAACGCCTTGGGCAGGTTGCTGCAATGGAAGCAGACGGCTTTGTTGGGGTCGTCGCCGTAATTGTTGTTCCAGTCGAGCAGCGCGCTCGGCGTCTGCGACGCGGCGGCGAGCGCGTGCATGGCGATCGCGCCGCAGATGTCGACTTCGCAGGCGCTCGACATCAGGTTGTTGCTCATCATGCTCATCACGGCGCAGGGCACGACGCCGAAATATTCTTCCATCGCCGTCCAGCACTGCACGGCGCTGATCTTGACGTCCGTCTCCCGCATCCAATCCTCGATGACAAAGCCAAGCTTGGCCATCTTGATCAGAGACGAGTCGGGGACGCCGGCGGTCGGCGCGTAGGCGCGGATCTGCTCGAGCTTGCCCTTCACGCCCGTATGGTCGTCGGCGAGCTTGCCGATGCGACCGACGATTTCCGACAGGTCGACGGTCTCGATCGAGATTCCGTTCGCCTCGAGAATCTTTTCGCTGAAGCGCACCGTGTTGAAGGCGGCCGGCCGCGCGCCGATCGAGCCGACGCGCAGGTTCTTGAGGCTGCTGAAGACGCGGCAGGTCGCGGCGAACGCGTCGAGGTCCTCGGCGAACTCCGTCGAGTCGAGGCCCTCGGTGTGCAGCTTGGTCAGCGTGTAGGGAATGCCGTACTGGCGCAGGTTGTTGCAGGCCGACATCTTGCCGCAGAAGCTGTCGCGTCGGTGCTGGATCGTCATCTTGCCGGCCGTGTCGGGGGTCGCCTGGACCAGCACGGGAACGCCAAGGTCGGCGAAGCGCAGCGTGTTGGCGATCGCGCGCTCGTCGCCGAAGTTGGGCAAGGTGACGATGACGCCGTCGATGCGGTCGCGATTGGCCTTGAACAGCGCGGCGCATTTCCTGGCGTCTTCGAGCGTCTCGACGACGCCGAAGCGCGTATCCTCGGGCGTCAGCACAACCGAGTCGTAACCCCTGTCGGCAAGAACCTTGATGATCTCCTCACGTCCCGATTTGGCGAGCAGGGCGGGGAAGAAATTGCGGTTGCCGACGATCACGCCCATCGTCATCTTGCGGTCGGTCATTTCGTTTGCCTCCTGATCGTGCGCCGCTTGGCGGCGCTCCGAACGCGTATCCTCGCCGGGGATACAATTCCTGCTGGCGCGCCCTACCCATGATTTGAGTCAATCGACCCGGCCGAGGCGGAGCGGGAGAGGGCGGCGCGAGGACGCGTCGGACGCGCTTTTGCGCGACGCCCGGACGGCGATTGGCGTCCCGCTCAGACTTGACCGCGACCACGTATATCATCGAATTCGCGCCATGAGTCTTAGCTGCGACGCGGCTCGACATTCTGCTTCGGCGCACGCGTGAAAGTTCCGCCGGCCGCGGGGGTCGGCTGAGGGCGCGGTCGATCGGCGCGAAGCCCCGAGGCGGCGGGTCGGGCCTAAGCTGCGCCCGCGGCGAAGCGCGCGCGGCGCCGCCGCTCGGGCCGGTTCGGCGAGACCGCGATCAAGCTTCCGACAGCGCTCCCGGCGCGCTCCACATCGCTGTGGTGACGCCCTTGTCGACCAATATCTTCTGCGCGGCGTAGGCGATCTGCCAACGGGCCTTGGCGTCGTCGTAGATGGCGCGATTGGCGAGGTTGGGTTCGACGCTGCGCTCCCAACGGACCATCGCGCCGGCGGCTTCGGCGAGATCGCGATAGAGCCCGATCCCGACGCCGGCCGCCGCCGCTCCGCCCAGCGATGTGGCTTCGCGCACCACCGGGATGCGGATCTCGCGTCCGGCGACGTCGGAAACGATCTGCGGCCACAGCTTTCCTTTTGACGCGCCGCCGGCGAAAACCAACGCCGAGGTCGGGTTGGCCTCGGCGAACTCGCGCACGCGCTCGAGATTGATGGCGGAAACGATCGCCGCGTTCTCCTCCAGCGCCCTGAACAGCACGCCCTTGTTGCAGCGCGCCGGGTCAAGGCTCAGATTGAGAAACGACGGCGCCGCGTGATACCAGCGGCTGAAGTCCATCGCGTCGGAGAAGATCGGAATGACGCCATAGGCGCCGGCCGGCGCTTGCGCCGCCAGCGCCTCCATCAGGTCGTAAGGATCGGCGCCGCTGGCGCGCGCCTCTCTGACCTCTTCGCCGCACAGCGCGTCGCGGAACCAGCGCGCGGACAAACCGATGAAGAAACTGATGCATTCGGCCTGGTTGAGTCCGGCGATGGCCGCCGGATTGATTCGCACGCGCATGGCGGGATCGACCCGGTCGGCCGGGATGTTGATCACCTGCTGCCAGAACGTGCCGCCCAAGATCGCGGCGTCGCCGACATGGACGATTCCAAGTCCAATCGAACCGAGTTGAACGTCGCCGCCGCCCGCGACCACCGGCGTGCCGGGCGCCAGGCCCATCTCGGCCGCGGCGACGGCCGTCACTTTGCCGATGATGTGTCCGGTTTCGACGACGCGCGGAAACAGACCCCGATCAAGCCCGGCCTTTTCGATCAGCGCATCCGACCAGTCTCGCGTCGTCAGGCTGAGCAAGCCGCTGGTGCCGCCATTGGTCGGTTCGACGACGATCTCGCCGCTGAGCCGCGCCGTCACCCAATCATTGAGCATCGAGATGCGGTGCGCCTTCTCGAACACGTCGGGGCGATGCTTCTTGACCCACAGCAGTCTCGGCAGCGCGCCGAGCGCGAAGGTTTGGCCGCTGACGGCGTAGAACTCGTTCTCGAACCCCGTCTGCCGCGCTTTCAATTCGCGGACTTCCGCTTCAGCGCGGCTGTCGACATTGGCGCAAGCCCAGATCTCCTTGCCGGAGCGGTCGTAGAGAACGATGCCCTCGCGCATGCTCGTCGAGCTGACGGCGCGCACCGAATCACGGCTGACGCCGGCCGCCGCGAGCGCCTTGCGGGCGCAGCGGGCGAGCAACGCCCAGTTGCGATCGCAGTCGAACGACATCGATCCCGGCGCGTCCGGCTCCGAAAGGTGAGTCCACTCCTCCTGCCCGACTCCGAGCTGGCGGCCGTCGCTCGCGAAGACCACGGCCCTGCCGCTGCCGGTCCCCGCGTCGAGGACGATCAGGCATTCGCTCATTTGGCCCTCCTCAGGAGTTCGGCCGCCGTGGTTTCGTCGGTAATCAGGATGTTGACGATCCGTCCGCGCAGCACCCCGAGAATCGGATCGACCTTGTCGGGCCCAGCTGCGGCGGCGACGATCGTCGGGATGCGAGACAGTTGATCGGGGGGGACCGCCACCACCAGTTGATGCAGATCGAGCGGCAGGATCCGGCCGTCGCGATCGTAGAAGTAGCCGAGGATGTCGCCGACCGCCCCTTGCCGCTCGAACAGTTCAATCTCGGAGGCGGTGCAATAACCGTAACGCACGAGCGACGCGTTGCGCGACATCGCGCCAATGCCGACGAGCGCAATCCGCGCGGTCAGCGCCATCGCCATGACGTCGCGAACATAAGGTTCCGCGCGCAGCATCTCGGCTAGACTCTGCGACGTGACGCGAAGCGGCGTCGGGATGATGTGAAAATTGCTATGCGGGCCGTAGATGCCCGCGCTGTCGACATAGGCCGACACCCCGCCGGTCATGCTGACCAGCGAGATCTCATTGCGCACCAGGGCGGGCGACATGTAGCGCAGCGCCGTCGTCGCCGCTTCGCCCCATCCGATCGCCAGGAGATCGCGCACCGCCAGCTTGCTGATGAGGAAATTCGCTGCGGCGCGGCCGATACGAACGCCTGGCGGCGCTTCGTCGAGGGCGGGGATCACGCGCGCTTCCATCAATCCGAAAGCGGCCGCCAGCTCCTGCTGCAGGACGAAACAGCCTTCGTGCGGGGAGTTGATGTGGACATGAATCAATCCGCTCTGACGGCCTTTTTCGAGCAGCCGGGAGACCTTGATGCGCGACACGCCGAGTCGGAGCGCGACGTCTCCCTGGGTCAGGCCGTCGTTGTAGTAGTACCAGGCCGCCCGCGAGACGAGTTCCTCGTCGTCCGCGCTTCGATCGATCAGGTCGTCTGGCGATTCCGGCTCGTCCGCTCCCGCCATGCCAATTCTCCGCTCGCACGCAGTTGAATTTGTGATCAAATGATCGCAAGCCGGTCACGCGCCGTCAAGGGCCACGGCCGCCTTTTGCGGACTTTCCCGAATTATGGCCATTTTCGCCCTGAGGCAGGACGCGGTGGCTTGACTTGAACGATCATTTGATATTCAACGGAGCTATTGATCGCCGGACACTCACGTCCGACAGCTGAGGCGCAGGGTGCGATGTTTGTCCAATTCGTGCACATGAAGGTGAAGCCCGGCCGGGTGAAGGACTTCCTCGAGGCGTTCCGCATCAACTACGAAGGCACCATCCGGGAGCCCGGCAACGTCCGCTTCGACGTGCTGCAGCATCCCGACGATTCGCACGCCTTCCTGATTTACGAAGTGTTCGTCTCGGAAGACGCTGTCGCAGAGCATCGCAAGACGCCTCACTACAAGGAGAGCGTGTTGAGGCTGGACGACCTGCTCGCCGGACCGCGCACCAAAGACTATTTCCAGATGGTCATGCCAGCGGCGAAGGATGCGCGGGTGTGAGCGGCGCCGCGACCCAAAGCCTTCGGCGGCGGTGCCGCGGCGTAAGCGCCGGCATCTTCGCCGCTGACGCCGGCAAGCTCGCGGAAGCCGCAGTGGCGGTGGCCTCTTGGGGCGGGACGCTTCTGCATTTCGACGTCATGGACGGCGTTTTCGTTCCGGCGATCACCGGCGGCCCATTGTTCGTCAAGGCTCTGGCGGCAGGCATGGCGCGCGACGTTCATTTGATGGTGGACAGACCCAGTCGCCACGTCTCGGCGTTCGCCGACGCCGGCGCCGACGTCATCACCGTTCACGCCGAAGCCAGCGACGCGGCCGATGCGCTGAAAGCGGTGCGCCTCGCGTCGGACCGATTGCGGCGGCCGATCCTGGCCGGGCTGGCGCTGATGCCGGAGACCTCGGTCGAGAGCGTAGCGCCGCTCTTGGCGCTCGAGCCGGATCTGATCCTGGTTCTCTCGCTCGATCCACGCAGCGGAACGGCCCCCGACATCGCGCGCGCCTGCGCGAAGCTCGACTGCCTGGCTGAGCGAACCGCAGCGTCGGCGCCGTGGCTCGCGTTCGACGGCGGCGTGACCGCCGCGACGATCGGCGCGGTGAGCCGCAGTCGCCCGGACATCGTCGTCAGCGGCAGCGCGATCTTCGCCGCGCCCGACCCCGCGCAGGCTTTTCGGGCTCTGACGGCGGCCTGGGACGGCGCCCGTGTGGAGCGGAGGACCGTCGATGCCTGAGGTCAACCAAGCGACCGATCCTTCGGCCAACGCAGGGGTCGCCCCGCCGCTCGTTTCGTTGAAGGGCGTGTGGAAGGTGTTTGAGAGCGTTCCGGTGCTCAGAGGCATCAGCTTCGACCTGAAGGCGGGCGAAATCCACGCCCTGCTCGGCGGCAATGGATCGGGCAAGTCCACCACGGTGAAGATCCTTTGCGGCGCGCACAAGCCGACTGCGGGGGTCATCGAACTGAACGGCCAACCGCAGACTTTCGATCGGCCCTCCGACGCGCACGCGAAGGGCATCTACATGGTTCCGCAAGAGCCGCACATCTTCGCCAATCAGACGGTGCGCGAAAATCTTCTCATCGGCCTCGCCGGCGACGTCCGGGCCTATTCCGAACGCTGCGAGCGACTCGCCCGCGAACTTGGCTTGACCTGCGATTTCTCGACCTGCGCCGGAGAGCTGAGCATCGCCAGCCAGCAACTGATCGAGATCATCCGCGGCCTGCTTCGCAACGCGCGCGTGCTGATCTTCGACGAGCCGACCTCGGCTCTCACCATTCGCGAGGTCAAAAGTCTGTTCGGCCAGATGAAGAAGCTGAGCGCCGACGGCATTGGCATCTTCTTCATTTCGCATCGCTTGAACGAGGTTCTGGAGATTTCCGATCGCGTCAGCGTGCTCCGCGACGGCGTCTTCGTTCTGACCGCAGCGACGGCGACGTTGACCACCAACGACCTGGTCGCGGCGATGCGGCCGGCCGGCAGCGCGCCCACGAACGCGCCGGAACAAGCCCAATCCTCGGCGGCGCGGTCGCCGACGCCGACCCTCGAAGTGAGGAACCTCTCCGGCAAGATGTTCCACGAGGTGAGTTTCAACGTGTTCCCCGGCGAGGTGGTCGGACTGGCCGGGCTCGTCGGCGCCGGCCGAACCGAACTTGCCGAAGCGATTCTCGGCATCGACCAGCATGTCAGCGGCGACGTCGCGATCGACGGCCGAGCGGCGCCGGCGCGCAGCCCTCGCATCTGCCAAAGGCTGGGTCTGGCCTACGTTCCGGAGGATCGCCACGCGCACGGCATATTTCTCGAGTTGCCCGGCGCCCAAACGATCAGCGCGTCAATTCTGGCGCGCCTCGGACGGCCGTTCCTGTCGGCCAAGCGCGAAGCCGCCGTCGTCGCGCAATTCGTGCAGCGCCTCGGCATCAAGCTGTCGAGCCCGACGCAATTGGCGCGCACGTTGTCGGGCGGCAACCAGCAGAAGGCGGTTCTTGCGAAAGCGCTTGCCGCTTTGCCGCGGATCATCATCCTTGACGAGCCGACCCGCGGCATCGACGCTCAAGCGCGCCAGGACGTCTATCGGCTGATCCGCGACCTCACCGCCCAGGGCGTCGGCGTTCTGGTGATTTCCTCGGAACTCGCCGAGATCATCGACCTCAGCGATCGGATTTTGGTGATGTACCGCGGCCGCGTCGCGGAAGTTCCCCGTTCGCAAGCCAGAATCGATCAAGTCTCGGCCGCCGTATTCGGGATGGCGGGAGGGGCTGCCGCATGAACCGCATTGTGAGAAATCGCGAACTGCTCGTCCTCGCCATCCTGGGCGTTCTGATCGTCGTCATCGGCGCGATCAGCCCCAATTTCCTGCGTCCGGCGACGCTGATCAACATCGTCAACTCCAGCTTGTTTCTGCTGTTGATCGCCATTGGCGAGATGTTCGTCATCCTCACCCGCGGCATCGACGTTTCGACCGGCGCCATGGCGGGTCTGGCCGCCGTCATTCTCGGCGTCAGCCTGAACGCCGGCGTGCCGTTGCCGGTCGCAATCGTTCTGACGCTGTTGACCGGCCTGGCCGCGGGTACGGTCAATGCGGTCGGCGTGACGGCGTTCCGCGTCCCTCCGATCATCATGACGCTTGGCAGCCTCGGCGTTTACCGCGGCTTGATGCTGCTGATCACCGGCGGAAGCTGGATCGAGACGATTCCGCACAGCATCAAGTCCGTGGCGGCGTTCAGGGTCGCCGGCGTTCCCGCGTTGATCTGGATTTCGCTGGCGATCGCCGTCGGCGTCGCCTTCGCGTTGAAGAACCTGAAACAGGCGCGCTACCTCTACGCCGTCGGCGACAATGAGGAAGGCGCCTTTCTGCTCGGCATCCCAGTGAAGGCCACCATCTTCTCCGCCTATTGCCTGTCAGGGTTGTTCGCCGGCGCGGCCGCCGTGGTGTTCGTGGCGCAGATCGGCTTCGTGCCGATGCAGACCGGCTCCGGCCAGGAACTCAAGGCGATCGCCGCGGTGGTGCTCGGCGGCGTCAGCCTTTCGGGCGGCACCGGCAACTCGATGTCCGCGGTCGTCGGCGCGCTGTTCCTGACGGCGGTCGACAGCATGATGATCTTTCTTAAGGTTCCCGGCTTTTGGAACAATGCGGTGGGCGGCGCCATCCTCCTTGCGGTGGTCGTCATCGACTACCGCATCCGATGCACCGTGAGGGACCAGCAGCAGCGCGCCCGCGCCAAGGAAATGGATCAGTCGACGTTCGAGAAAAATAGCGCGGCCGCCCGTTCGGCTTCCGTGATGGGGAAGGCGACATGATCCAGTGGAAATGGTTGCGGTCGTGGGAGGCCGTTCTGGCCGCCGCTTTGGTGGTCGAGCTTCTGGTGCTCGGCGCCATCAATCCCGCCTTTCTCAGCGTCGAGAACCTGCTGTTTTCGACCAGCGACTTCGCCCACGTGATTCTGGGCGCGCTCGGCCTGACCTTGGTGGTCATCACCGCCGGCATCGATATTTCCGGCGTGTCGATCATGGGTCTGGCGTCGATCGTGCTCGGGCTTTCGTGGGTAGCCGGCGCCGACATCTGGGTCGCGGTGCTGATCGCTCTGGCGGTGGGCAGCTTGGCCGGCGCGTTCAACGGATTGCTGGTCGCCAATACCGACGTCAATCCGCTCGTCTTGACGCTCGGCTCGATGTTCATGTTCGCCGGCATCGCCACTGGCCTGCCGGGCGTTCTCGATCTGCTTGGGTTCAAGGCTTACGGGGCGGGCGGTTTCGCCGCCTATCAGTATGAAGGGATCACCGGCCTTCCCAAGTCGTTCACCGCCCTTGCGCACGGCGGCGTCGGCTGGGTGCCAAATCCATTGATCGCGGTTCTGTTGTTTGCGCTGGTGCTGTCGCTGATCCTCCATCGCACCCGCTTCGGCCGCTATCTCTATCTCATCGGCGTCAACCCGAACGTCGCGCGCTACAGCGGCGTCCCGGTCAAGTCGGTGCTTGTCGCGGTCTACACGCTGAGCGCTTTCGGCGCTGCGATGGCCGGCGTCATCCTCACTTCGTATTTCACCTCGGCCCGCTCCGATCTCGGCAGCGAGGCGCTGCTCAACATCATCACTGCGGTCGTGCTCGGCGGCACCGACATTCTTGGCGGCAGCGGCACGGTGCTGGGCACGCTTTTGGCCGGGCTGGTGCTCGGGTTCCTGCGCCAGGGGTTGCTGGCGCTGGGGGTCAGCAACGACGTCATCCCGGTCATCGTCGGCGGCCTTCTGGTCGGCACCGTCGCGATGAAACTCGGCTTGATCGCCTTCAACCAGAGGCGCGGCAATCGGCGCGCCTACCAACTCGAAATATCAGAGACAAGAGAGGGAGGCGGATCACCTGCGTAGAGATGGACACCGCATACAAAGTGGAACCGGCATCGGTTCTTTCAGGGAGGTAGGTCATGGTCTCGACATCTAGTCTCGTAAAGCTGGTCGGCGCTTCAGCGATTGTCGCGTCGTTGAGCCTGTTCAGCAGCGCCGCGTTCGCCGACGGCTCCAAGATTGCGTTCATTCCCAAGCTGACGGGCGTCGGCTTCTTCGAGTCGGGCGGCAAGGGCGCCGTCGCGATGGGCAAGGAAATCGGCGCGGCGGTGAAATACGATGGACCGAACCAGGCGAGCGTCAGCGGCCAGGTCGAGTTCATCAACAATTTCGTCAATCAGGGCTATAACGCGATCGCCATCTCGGCGCTCTCGCCCGACGGCCTCTGCGAGGCTCTCAAGCGCGCCGAGTCGAAGGGGATCAAGGTCCTGACATGGGACTCGGACGTCAACCCCGAGTGCCGCTCATACTACATCAGCCAGGGAACAGCCGATCAGCTCGGCCACTTGCTGGTCAAGATGGTCGCCGATCAGATGCCCGACGCGAAGACTGCGAAGAAGAAGATCGCGTTCCACTATTCGAGCCCGACGGTGACCGACCAGAATCAGTGGACGGAAGTCGCCAAGAAGGTGATCGCCGACGAGTATCCGAATTGGGAAATCGTCACGACGCAGTACAGCTTCGAGGACGCCCAGAAGGCGGTTCAAGTTCCGACCGCGATCTTCCAGACCTATCCGGATCTCAACGCGATCATCTGCCCGGACGCCAACGCGCTGCCTGGCTCGGCGCAGGCGGCTGAGAATCTCGGCTTGACCGGGAAGGTGATCGTCACCGGCTTCTCGACCCCGAACAACATGCGCCAGTACGTCAAGAGCGGCACCGTAAACCGCTTCGGACTGTGGGACGTGGTGGTTCAGGGTAAGCTGTCCGTTTACGTCGCCGATCAGCTGGTCAAGGGCAAGACGTTCAACGTCGGCGACAAGCTCGACGTTCCCGGCATCGGCACGGTCGAAGTGTCGCCGAATTCCGTGCAGGGCTACAAGTACGAAGCGAAGGGCAACGGCATCATCCTGCTGCCGGAGCGCACGATTTTCGACAAGGACAACATCGACAAGTTCGACTTCTGATTTCCAGAGTCGGGCGAAAGCGTTGCCGCGCTTCCAAGCGCGGCAATTCTCTGTGAACGCGAAGGCCGCAGCCAAACCGCAACGTGCGGCGAGCGACCCATGATTGGCGACGCGAAGCGTCGTCTCGTCCGGCGGACGTCGCCGATCTCATCGAGACCCAAGAAAAGGAACAGACAATGGCAGACCTGGACGACGTGAAGGAAGGAAAGGACTTCGGTCTCGGACGTCCCGTTGACACGCAAGGCTTCTTCCTCAAGGGCTGCGCCAATTACGATTGGGGGATGAAGAACCGGATGAGCCGGATCTTCAATCCGAAGACCGGACGCACCGTGATGCTTGCGTTCGACCACGGCTATTTCCAGGGGCCGGCGACCGGTCTCGAGCGGATCGACCTCAACATCTTGCCGCTGCTAGAATACGCTGACGTGTTGATGTGCACGCGCGGCGCGCTGCGGGCGACGGTTCCGCCGTCGATCACCAAGCCCGTCGCTCTGCGCTGTTCGGGCGGCAACTCGATCCTGAGCGAACTGTCGAACGAAACGATCGCCGTCGACATCGAGGACGCGGTGCGCCTCGGCGCTTGCGCGATGGCGGCGCAGGTCTATATCGGCTCCGAATACGAGCACAAGTCGATCGCCAACGTCATCAAGTTGATCGACACTGGCATGCGCTTCGGCATTCCGACCCTCGCCGTCACGGGAGTCGGCAAGGACATGGCGCGAGACGCGCGCTACTTCGGCTTGGCGACCCGCATCGCCGCTGAGATCGGCGCCCAATACGTCAAGACCTATTACGTCGACTCCGGCTTCGAGCGGGTGGTCGCCGGTTGCCCGGTGCCGATCGTCATCGCGGGGGGCAAGAAGCTGCCTGAACTTGAGGCGTTGGAGATGGCCTACAAGGCGGTCGATCAAGGCGCCGCCGGCGTCGATATGGGCCGCAACATCTTCCAGGCGGATGCGCCTGTCGCGATGATCAAGGCGGTCGCCAAGGTCGTTCATGAACTTGAACGGCCGGACAAGGCGCTGCAGTACTACAACGACCTCAAAGCCGAGAAACGCTGAGGCGGTTCAAACAAGGATCGCGTTTCAAGACCGGAAGAGAGACACGCCATGCCCAAAGCAACGTCCTTGCCGACGCGACCATTCGGCCGAACGGGAATGGAGATCACGCGCGCCGGATTCGGCGCTTACGCCATCGGCGGGGCCGACTGGCAGTTCGGCTGGGGCGAACAGGACGACAACGACTCGATCGCCGCGATCCGCCGCGCAATCGAGGGCGGGCTCAACTGGATCGACACCGCCGCGGTCTACGGGCTCGGCCATTCCGAAAAGCTGGTGGCGCGCGCCCTGCGCGACATTCCGCGCGCCGACCGACCGTACGTATTCACCAAGTGCGGGCTGGAGTGGGACGACGACAATCATCTCGCGCCGATTCGCCAGGTCGGCGCGCCAGCCAAGTTGCGCGCCGGACTGGAAGCGTCGCTGCGTCGGCTCGAGCTCGAGCGGATCGATCTGCTGCAGATGCATTGGCCGCCGGGATCGGACCACACGCCGCTCGAAGACTATTGGCAAACGCTGTTGGACATGAAGAAGGAAGGCAAGGTCCGCGCCGTCGGCCTTTCCAATCACAACGTCGCGCAACTCGAGGCGGCCGAGCGGCTTGGTCATGTCGACACGCTGCAGCCGCCGTTCTCGGCGATCCATCGCGAGGTCGGCGCCGCCGAGCTGTCGTGGTGCGCCAGGCACGGGACCGGGGTGATCGTGTACAGTCCGATGCAGGCGGGGTTGCTGACGGGCGCGTTCACCGAGGCGCGCCGGGCGGCGTTGCCGGCAAACGACTGGCGCACGCTTTCGCCGGACTTCAACGGCGAGGATCTGCGGCGGAACATCGCGCTGGCGGACGCGCTGAAGCCGATCGCAGCCCGGCACGGCGTCATGCCGGGGGCCGTCGCGGCGGCCTGGACCCTGGCTTGGCCGGGCGTGACGGCGGCGATCATCGGCGCGCGTCGGGCGACCCAAGTCGACGGTTGGCTCTCCGTCGCGAAATTGGAGCTGACTGCGGCGGATCTGCGAGAGATCGCCGATGCGATTGCCGCGACCGGCGCCGGTTTCGGACCCTCGACGCCAGCGCTTAAGGCCTGAGCGCCCCGTCCCTGGCCGGGCGGCCTGCCTGTCGGGCCGCCGCCGCGGCGGCGCCGCTACGGCGGTCAGGCGGGTAGCGTCCTCGGGTCGCTCGGTCGCCCGCGCTGAACAGGGAAAGTCGAGGCAGGCAAAGCCCCGCATCGAGTCGTTCGCTCTCGCCGCGGGCCTTTCTCGATAGCGGACCGCTACGCGTTGCGACTTGTCTCCGTCGGGTTGCCGACAGACTCAGCCGCGCGAAGGCGCCAGTTTCCGCGCGTTCGGCGAAAGAGGCCGGGCCACGAGGAGACCCGCGCCATTGCGCGCCGGCCCCGGTCAAGGGGAAGTCATCACGGATATCGTAACGGCACCGGCGCCGGGCGTCAGCATTTTCGACGGCGTCGCCGCGTTTGCTTTCCTGTCGCGGTTCGGCGCGGGCCTGCAGACTTGGACCTTGTTCGCAGGGCGGGCGACCCTCCGCCATTGGGGCGGCAAGGAACCTGAGCCGATCGGCGTCCAGGCTGCATGTCGATTGACCGGCGATCGGCATTTCGCTCGCCTGCCGCCGATAGCCGCTCTGGACCCGTTGCGGCGGAACGCCGCAACCCCAACAAGCGGCCTCGCAGACGCCGCCTCGAACTCGGACGACAGAGCGATCCGTCGCGCCAGCTCCGTCGTCGCGGTCATAACCGCTGAGGAAGCGGCTCGAAGACTGAAGCCTTTGATCCGCGGCGCTGATTCCTCCCGCCAAGTTGCGCCAGCAAATCGTCCGCCTGAAGCGGAAACATGTCGGTCGGCCCCAACCGCCCACGCTGGAATGCGCGCTTGATAAGGTTGCTTGACACGTATCACAATTCGTTGTTAAGCTTCACATATAAGACGTGATAAGTCGTACAAATGCAGCGCACAGGATCACATTTCTTTGTGATGTGACCGTTGGCGCATGCAAAGGGGGGTGGAGGGTTGCTCGATCAACGGCCTCTGCAACGCCAAGGCAAGACCAGCGCGCCGGCTCTGGATGGGGCGATCCTGAAAGGCGGCGACGCGCCCGGCGATGAACTGCCGACTGACGCCGCGGCCATAGTCTGCGACAACGTCTCGAAGGGTTTCGACGGCGTGCCGGTCTTGCTGGGGATCACGATCTCCTGCCGGCCCGGCAGCGTGAACGTCCTCGCCGGCGAGAACGGCGCCGGCAAGTCTACGCTGTTCAAGATCATCTCCGGACAGATCGCGCCCGACGGCGGTTCGCTCAGCATTTTTGGCCAGCGCGTCCGTCGCTTCACGCCCAGGCATTCACAGCAGCTCGGCGTCTCCATCATCCCGCAAGAGCTGGCGTCGCTGCCAGACATGGCCGTGTGGGAGAACCTGTTCATCGGCCGCGAGCTGTGCGCCGGGCCAGGAATGCTGCGGCGCCAGGAAATGATCCGGCAGGCCGGACGACTGCTTGCCGACTTCGGCGTTGACGTCGATCCGAACGCGCCGATGCGCTCCCTCAACATCGCCGAGGCCCAGATGATCGAGATCATCAAGGCCACGACGCGCGACGCCCGCATTGTTCTGATGGACGAGCCGAGTTCGTCGCTGAGCCGCACGGAGACCGAGCGGCTCTTTCAGGTCATCCGACAATTGCGCGCCAAGGGCGTGTGCGTCCTCTATGTCAGTCATCGCCTCGAGGAGATCGAGGCGATTGCCGACACGGTGTCCATTCTGCGCGACGGGCGACTGGTGCGCTCCGCTCCTGCAGCCGAAATGACTGAGCGGCAAATCATCACCGAGATGGTCGGCCGGGACCTGCAAGCCTTCTTTCCCAACCGGCCTGCGCTCACGTCCGGGGCCACCGTGCTCGACGTTGAGGGTCTGCGCCTCGATGAGGCCGGCCCGAGCGTATCGTTCAGCGTCCGCCGTGGCGAGATTCTCGGACTAGGCGGGCTGGTCGGCGCCGGGCGAAGCGAGATGCTCGAGGCCCTGTTCGGCATTCGTCGGGCCAATGGCCGCGTGCTTCTGGACGGCCAGCCGCTGTGCTTGGGCCGACCGTCGGAGTCAATCCGCCGCGGCGTCGCGTTCGTCCCTGAGGACCGCAAGCGGGCCGGCGTGCTCACCAGCATGTCCGTTCTCGACAACACCACTCTGCCGCAGCTCTTCCACATGACCCGGATCGGAGGCGTCGTCCTCAATGACCTGCGCGAGCGCCGCGCGCTCGATATCCTCGGTCGGATGCTCGTGCGCTACTCGGGGCTTGGTCAGAAGGTCGCCAACCTTAGCGGCGGAAACCAGCAGAAGGTCGCCTTGTCGCGTTGGTTCGCAGCCTGCGAACCGCGTCTTCTGCTTCTTGACGAGCCGACCCGTGGCATCGACGTCGGCGCCCGCAGCGAGATCTATCAGTTCATTGATGAATTGGCGGCTCGCGGCTTGGCGATCGTGCTCGCTTCTTCAGACATGCTGGAGCTGATCAACCTCAGCCACCGGGTTCTCGTCATGCGCGGCGGCGCCGTCATGGGGGAGCTCGCCAAAGACGAATTGCAACAGGAACGCATCCTGCGGCTGGCGATGGGCAAGGGTGACCATGTCAATGTCTGAACAATTAACTCGCAATGTCGCATCCTCGGCGCCCAGTTCGGCGCTCGAAAAGCAGGGCGCGACGCATCGGCGGCAAGATGTGGCGCGCTTCCTGCTGCGCTACTCGCTGCCGTTGGTGCTGCTGCTGTTCGTCGTCGGGCTCGGCCTATCGAACCGGACGTTCTTCACGTTCTCGAACTTCCGCGTCATCCTGCTGGAGGTGTCGCCAATCGCCTTCCTCGCGGTCGGCGAGACCATGGTGATCCTCACCGGCGGCATCGATCTCTCGGTCGGTGCGATCGTCGGTCTCAGCGGCGTGGTCGCCGCCCTGATCGCTCAGAATGACGGCGCATGGGCGGCGACGTTCGCCGTCGTGGGAGGCGTCGCCGTCGGCGGCCTCGTCGGCGCGACGACCGGCTTCCTCGTGTCGGTGGCCAAAGTTCCGCCGTTCGTCGCCTCGCTTGGCGCCGCGACGACGGCGCTGGGATTCGGTTACGTCTTCAGCGAGGGACGGCCGATTTCCGGCCTCTCCGATCAGTTTCTCGCCGTCAGCGGCGGCATTGGTCCGGTGCCCATCCCAATCGCCGCGATGGTCATCGTGATCGCCCTCGCGTGGCTGGCGCTGACCCGCACGATGTTTGGCATGCACGTCTACGCTGTGGGCGGCAATCCGCAAGCGGCCCGCGTCGCCGGCGTCAAGATCCGCAAGATCCGCTTCCTTGTCTACACGATCAGTGGGCTGCTTGGCGGCCTGAGCGGCGTGACCCTTTGCTCGCGCGCCACGGCCGGCATCATCACCACCGGCAGCGGCTATGAGCTCAACGCGATCGCGGCGGCCGTCATCGGCGGCGTCAGCCTGATGGGCGGGCGAGGCAGCGTGCTCGGCGCCGTGCTCGGCTTCATGATCCTCGGCGTGGTCGGCAACGGCATGAACATCCTGAACATCTCGCCATTCTACCAACTGATCATCAAGGGGGTGATCATCGTCGGCGCTGTGTTCACCGATAGCTACCTCAATCAAGAACGGGAGTGATGTCTGACGTCCGACGGCGAGAGCCGCAGCGGGGGTGAAGACGAGACGAAGGAGAGGAAACAATGAAATCTTGGAAATGTTTGACCGCGCTTGCGCTCGGCGCCGCCACCGCTTTGGGTTCAGGCGTCGTCCCAGCGAGCGCCGACAAAGCGCATCCGGTGATCGGGATGACCGTCTACTTCATGTCGTCCTGGGTCGCCTGGGGCCAGCAGGGCGCGGACGCGGTCGCCAAGGCCAACAACGTCGACCTGCGTTGGGTGAGCGCCAACCAGGACGTGAACACGCAGATCTCGCAGATCCAGCAGTTCATCAACCAGAAAGTGGACGCGATCATCATCGCCGCG
>Ga0181529_10003773_pt1 | contig 16922 bp, 11 predicted proteins | sample PEATcosm2014_Bin_36_FD_119763 | JGI IMG/M metagenome (GOLD analysis project Ga0181529, IMG submission 119763) | Peatland microbial communities from MTU Mesocosm Facility, Houghton, MI, USA - PEATcosm2014_Bin10_30_metaG | ecosystem: Environmental > Terrestrial > Soil > Wetlands > Peat | place...
ACGCCGAAGCGATGCTGCTCGTCGACGACGGTGAGCCTCAGTTTCTTGTACTCCACATCGTCGGAGAATAGGGCTTGTGTGCCCAGCACGAGGTCCACTTCGCCCGACTTGATGGCCGCGAGGAGGGGGGGGCGGGCCGCGTCTTCGACGTTGCCGGAGAGGAAGCCGAGCCTTACGCCCAGCGGCTCGAGGAGCCTCGAGGCGGTCGCCGCGTGCTGCCGCGCGAGAAGCTCAGTCGGTGCCATCACGACGGCCTGGCCCCCCGCCTCGATCGCGTCGAGGCAGGCGAGAAAGGCGACCAGGGTCTTGCCCGAGCCGACGTCCCCCTGGAGCAGACGGGACATGGGCCGGGGCGAGGCCATGTCGGCGGCGATATCGGCTGCCGCCTCGATCTGGCCGCTAGTGAGCTTGAAGGGCAAGCGTTCCACTAGGCGACGCTTGAGCAGGCCCTCCGGGCATGTGCGCTCGACCTGGACCTCGCGGCGCCTCATGGCCCGCCTCGCCACGGCGACTTGGAAGTAGAACAGCTCCTCGAAGATGAGGCAACCGCGGGCCGCGGCCAACTCGTCTTGGTCGACTGGGAAATGAATCGCCCTCAATGCCTCGCGTTTGGGCATCAGGGAGCGACTCTCCTGCAAGGCGGCCGGGAGCTCCTCCTCGACCTTCGCCCCGTACTCCAAGAGAGCCGCGCGCATCAGGCGCCTGAGCTGGCCTTGGGCCAATCCCTCGGTAAGGGGGTACACGGGAAGAATCTGTGCGTCGGGGTGGGCTCCGGGAGCGAGGCTCTCGATCTCGAAGGCCGAGGACTGGATCTCCCCGTAGCGGAAGCCGAACTTACCCGTCACGACCGCGCGGGAGCCGACGGGCAGCTGTTTCTCGAGGAAGGGTCTATTGAAGCAGAGCAGGACGGCGCCCGTGGTCGAGTCGCGGATGCCGACCTTGAGGGTCCTCATGCGGCCATAGCCGAACCACTCATGGGAGACAATCTCGACGACGTTGTGCACCCGTGGCTCCCGCGCAAAGTCCGTCAGGGGGACGAAGCGGCTTCGGTCGTCATAGTCGCGGGGATAGCAGACGAGGAGGTCGGCGATGCTGAAGATGCCCAGCCTGGCCAGACGCGCGCAGACCTGGGGGCCGACCCCCTTGAGCACGCTCACCGACTGGCCGAGCTCACGGACGAACATCGGCTACTTATAATACGGGTGCCGCTCTGCGGACAATCCCGCCTTGCCCCCCTCCTCTCTCGGTGCTAGGATTCGCGAACGACCAAGGAGAGACGATGCGCAAGGAATTATCGCGACTCATCGAGTTGGACCGCGAGATCGTGCTCATAAGCCATATTCAGGCTCTCCTAGGATGGGACCAGGAGACGTACATGCCGCCTAAGGCGGTGGACGAGCGGTCGGAGCAGATCGCCTTCCTGGAGGGCATCGGCCACGAGAAGCTGGTCTCGACGGAAATAGGGGATCTTCTGGCGGCCCTGGGCTCCTCGTCGGAGCGCCCGGCGGGCGACCCCTCCCTCGCGCCGGCAGAGGGCGCCTTCCTGCGAGTCCTAAGGCGGGCCTACGACCGCGCCGCAAAACTGCCCACCGACCTCGTCGCCGACCTGGCCCGCGCGACGACGCTGGGTCAGAGCGCCTGGGTAGAGGCCAGGTCCAAAAGCGATTTCAAGGCCTTCGCTCCCTACCTCGAGCGCATCGTCGAGCTGGAGCGCCGGCGGGCTTCCTGCCTCTCGGGAGGCAGTGGCCGCGCCTACGACTCCCTCCTCGACCTCTTCGAGCCGGGGGCCACCGAGGCGGGCATCGCGGCCGTGTTCCATGACCTGCGGCGAGACCTCGTCGAGCTGATCGGCAAGATCCGCTCCAGGCCTCAGGTCGACGATTCATGCCTCCATAGGCCTTGCCCCTCGGCGCGCCAGGCCGAAATCTCGGCCTGGCTCATGTCCATCATGGGCTACGACACCGACCGCGGCAGGCTGGACACCGTAGCCCATCCATTTACCACGACCTTGGGCGTCGACGACGTGCGTATCACGACGCGCTATCTGGAGGACTACTTCGGCTCGAGCTTATTCTCAACGATCCACGAGGCCGGGCACGCGCTCTACGAGCTCGGTATAGCGCCGGGGGCCGAGTTCACGCGTACGCACCTCCACGATGCCGTGTCGATGGGCATCCACGAGTCCCAGTCGCGAATGTGGGAGAACATGATCGGCCGCTCGGCGGCCTTCTGGAAGCCCAATTTCGCCAGACTCTCCGCCTTTGCAGGCGAGGCCCTAGACGGGGTGGAGCTCGGCGCCTTCGTCAGGGCGATCAACAAGGTCGAGCCCTCCCTCATCCGTACTGAGGCCGACGAGGTTACCTACGGCCTCCACATCATACTCCGCTTCGAGCTCGAGTCGGACCTCATCTCCGAGAGGCTTTCGGTCAAGGACATCCCATCGGCGTGGAACGCCAAGATGGGCGAACTCCTCGGCCTCGTCCCGCCGGACGACGCGCGCGGCTGCCTCCAGGACGTCCACTGGTCGGCGGGGCTGTTCGGCTACTTCCCCAGCTACGCCCTCGGCAACCTGTACGCCGCTCAATTCTGGGATGCGATGGAGAGGGACATGCCCGACCTCGAGTCGCGCATCGAGTCCGGCGATCTCGCCTCTCCCCTTGGCTGGCTTCGCAGGCGCATACATCAATCTGGCGCCTCCTTCCTGCCGGGCGAGCTCGTGCGGAACGCCACGGGCTCGGATCTCGATCCCGCGCACTTCATCCGCTATCTGAACGGCAAATACTCGCGGGTCTATGGTCTCTGAGAATGCGGCTCAGGCCTTCGGCCGGACCTTCGGCGCGACTGGAGTCTGGGCTGATCCCTTCCTCTGGGCGGGGATGATAGCCCTATTCGCCGGCCTCGCCGGGGGACAGTGCCTCCGGGCCTTCGTCTATATCCACGAGAGCGATTCCAAGGCGAGGCGCAGGCGGCCTCGCCGCCTGGCTCGCTCGATCTGTTGCCTCAGCCTCGGACTGCTTGCCCTCGTGGGCCTCCTTGTCCTGCCCGACAGGAGCCTCAAGGCGGATGGGGGGCTCGCGCCGACCCTGCTCTTCCTAGCCATCGCCGCCTGTGCCGGCTTCCTCTCGGGCCTCCGGCCTCTCGCAGCAGGCCTGCCGGTCCTGGCCCTCGCCTCGATGGCCTTTTTTCTCTTCCATCTTTCGCTCGTCGGGTGGATAGCATATGCCCCAGCAGGGGGCGGCCCGATTCCCATAGCGACCATTCTGCCCTACGAGGTCGGTGGAGCCTCCTTTCGAGGCCATTTGGACATTTCCGGAAGGGCCGGAACCCAGGGGCGGGAGATAGAATTAGCCTCGAGCTCATGTGCATTGAGAGCCGAATGTCTCCGTCTTTCAGGGGCCCTCGGGCTGCTCGCCGAGCTCGACGCTCGGCTGGAACCTATACCCAAGAGCGCTCAACTCGGCTACCCCGCCCGCTACTATCGCATCGTCGGAGCCTTTTCCTCCGGCGCGACCGGGCAGGAAATCGCTAGGCCGCCCTATCTCGGGCTGTTGGACGCAGTGCGTCCCTTGCCGTCTGGCGGCCCCGAGCCGGGAGCGGCGGCGGTCTCGGGCGAGGCCATGCTCAGCCTATTCCAGCGGACTCGGTTGACGAGTCCTGCCCGGCCCCTCTACGCCCTCAGCCCCGTTGTTTTCGGGCTCGGCTTCGAAGGCGCGGAGCCGAAGCTGACTATCGAGAGCGAGATGACGTTCTCTCAATAGAGGATTAGGTAGTGTTGCGAAGCTTTGATCTCGAAACGCGGCTCGAACCTATGACCAAAGGAATTATGACAAAGCTGCGAGGAGAGATGTACTTCCGATGACTCAGTCTTACAATTCAGCAACAGTTCGGCTAAGGACGCACGAGCGCAACAAATGTTCGTAACACTCACGAGAGTTCCCCTCTCGCTCCCGTCGCTTTGTCTGAAAAAAAAAGTGGCTCCCAGGCAAGGAGGCGTAGCCTGGGAGCCGGTGCCGCTCGCTCTCGCTCTGGGAGGGGTTCTCTTCGAGTTCGAGTGAATGAAGACCCAAGTCGTCCTCTCGGGTCTAAATCTAGTATATCTAAAATCTCTAGAATCATCAAGCTTCGCTGTTCTTCTATTTACCCTCAGGAACTTGTAAGTCCGCCGATAATACTATACATATGTGTAGTATGACAGAAGATTCACTCCCCCTCCTGGGGGCGCGATCCTGGTTTTCGCTCATGGACGGCTCTCGCTCGCCCGCCGACCTCGTCGCGGCCGCGGCGGCGAGGGGCTGGTCCGCCTTTGCTCTCGCTGATCAGAACAACCTCTACGCGCTGCCGGAGCTGGTCGACGCGTCCCTGGAGACGGGGATGAAGCCGATCGCCGCCGCCGCCCTCGAGACGGGCGGCGCGGCCTTGAGGGCCTACTGCCTTGATCGTCGCGGCTATGCCCGGCTGTGCGAGCTCCTGACCAGGATCCTCGCCGTCGAAGTGCCCAGGCGCCGAATGCGCTTGCCTCCCGAGGTCCTGGCGGCCGAGGCCCGCGACCTTCCCAGCGCCGAGGAGCTGTTCTTCGGTCGGGAGCTGGACTGGAGCGAGGACAAGCCGGCCCGGCAGGGATTCGCCGGCCGCGGCCGGTTCGCCGCTGAGGCTGCGGGCGGAGCCGCAGTCGGCACGGGCAGTGCGGCGAGGGGAAGCGCCGCGAGGAAGTCCGCTCCGCCCGCGTCCTACGATCTGATCGCCGACCTCCGCTCGGCAGGATGGGAGGGCCTGGCCCTGGCCTCAGAGGATCCGCGCATGCTGGCGACCCTCGCGGGTCGCCTTGCGGGCGGACTCGCCGGCCGAGGCAGGCTTTACGCCGCCCTGCCTCTCGGCTTCCCGCAGGAGGGGACGGTCCGAGCTGCCCGCGAGCTCGGTCTGCCTCTGCTCGCGGAGCACTTCGCCCGATTCACGGAGGCCGGCGACGCCGAGCTCTGGCGCCTCGCCCGTGCGGTGGAGGAGCGCAGGACCCTCGCCTCGATCGAGCGCCTCGGCGAGGCGGAGGAGCCTCCGGGGGCCGCCCTTCTCCCTTCCTCGCGGGCCCACGCCCTACTATCGGCCTTCCCGGAGGCGCTCGAATCCGCCGCGGCCCTGGCCGAGGAGGCCGCCCCGGCGGCCTCCTTCTTCTCGGACGTCCCCGTCTTCCCCGCCTATCGCGGCCTGGACGACGAGGAGTCCTTCTTCCTCCTGCGCTCGCTCTGCGCGGAAGGGGCGCGGAGGCGCTACGGCCCCCGCTCCCTCGAGGGCCCCAGCCGCGAGTCCTCCCTCCGGGGCCCCCACCGGGCCCTCCTTAGGGAGCGTCTAGAGCGCGAGCTTTGCATCATTCGCGACAAGGGCTTCTCGGCCTATTTTCTCGTCGTGCGCGACATCGTCTCCCGCTGCCCCCGGACCTGCGGCAGGGGCAGCGCGGCCTCGAGCCTGGTCTCCTACCTCCTCGGGCTGACGCACGTCGATCCTCTCGAGCACGACCTCTTCTTCGAGCGTTTCCTCAACGAGGGGCGCAAGGACCCGCCCGACATCGACATCGACTTCCCCTGGGACGAGCGGCCCGCCGTCCTCGCCTCGGTCCTCGCGGAATACGAGGGAAGGGCGGCCATGGTGGCCGAGCATTGCCGCTTCTCGAGGCGAGGTTCCCTTCGCGAGTCGGCCCTCGCCCTCGGCATGGGTGAGGAAGACATCCGCGGCGCGGCGAGGGCCCTGCGCCTGGGCACGGCCGGCGAGCTGCAGCCCGAGCTCCTGCGCCTCTCTCGCCTCGTCGAGGGCATGCCCCGCTACATCGGGACCCACCCGGGCGGCATCGTAATCACGCCCCAGCCGATCTCCCGCTACTGTCATGTCCAGGATTCGCCTGCCGGGCTCCCGGTCCTCGCATGGGAGAAGGAGGGGGCTGAGCGCGCCGGCCTCGTCAAGATCGACCTCCTGGGAAACAGATCCCTCGCCGTGCTGCGCGACTGCATCGAGCTGGTCAACGCTGAAGTCGCTATCGCGCCTTCAGCCGCTGAAGCCGCAGAAACGCCTTCGGCTGCCGAAGGCCCCAAGGCGCCGCTCTCGTGGGATTTTCCGGGGGCCGACGCCGATCCCGCCTCGCGGGCCCTTGTCGAGTCCGGGCGGAGCATGGGGGTCTTCTATATCGAGTCGCCCGCCACGAGGCAGCTCCTGCTCAAGATGGGCGAGGTGGACTATCGCCGGCTCGTCGCCGCGAGCTCCATCATCCGGCCCGCGGCCAACAAGTGGATCAACGAGTATGTGCGCCGCCTGCGCGGAGGAAGCTGGAAGCGCCTTCCCGAGGCGGTCGAGGAGACGCTCGCGGAGACCTTCGGCATCATGGTCTACCAGGAGGACGTCTCGCGGGTAGCCATGGCGGCCGCGCGCTTCGACGCGGTCGCGGCCGACGGCCTGCGCAAGGTCCTCACCAAGAAGCGAAGGGGGGGCGCCCTCGAGGACTTCAAGGACCGCTTCATGTCGGGCTGCGCAGCCTCGCTCGTCGGCGAGGAGGACCGCGCGACGCTCTGGGACATGATGCTCTCCTTCGACGGCTACTCCTTCTGCAAGGCCCACTCTGCCTCCTACGCCCTCGTCTCCTATCGCCTCGCGTGGATGAAGGCCCACTATCCCTCGATCTTCATGGCCTCCGTCATCAACAACGGCGGGGGCTTCTACGATACCCAGGCCTACGTGGGCGAGGCGCGGCGCCTCGGCATCGAGGTCCTCCCGCCCCACGTCAACTCGAGCTGGCCCGAGTACCGGGTCGAAGCCCACTCTGATCGCGAAGCGAGCAGAGTGGCGCTCCGAGTCGGCCTATCCCAGCTCCAGGGGCTCTCGCGGGCGACCCTCGAAAGGATCGTCGCCGCCCGCGAGGCCCTGCGGTCCCAAGGGGCGGGGGGCTTCTCCAGCCTGTCCGAGTTCGCCCAGCTCGCGGCTCCCAAGCAGAGCGAGCTCCGCGCCCTGGTGCGCTCGGGTTGCCTCGACGCTCTGCCGGCGCGCTCGGGCGGTCCGCCGCTCGGGCGGCCTCAGGCCCTCTGGGCCCTCCATCGCCTCCGCGAGCGCTCGAGGCGGGCCGCAGGGCGGGGCTCCGAGCCGGCCCTGGGGCCCGCCCTCGGGCTGGAGCTCATCGAGGACTCCTGGGAGCCGCCCGAATGGATCCGCGACTACGCGGCCTCGATGAGGCTCGCCGACGAGGCGCGGCTCCTCGGCCTGGTCCTCGCCTGCGTCCCGGCCTCCCTCTTCGAGGGGAGGGCCGCCCTCGTCGCGCGGCGCAGGGGCCTGCCTCCGCCCTCACCCTCCTCCCGTCTCGCGGGGGGGGAGGGCAGGAGGCTCTGTCTCGCGGGCACCGCCGTCGCGGGCAAGGAGGTGGTCGCCAAGGACGGCCGGAGCATGGCCTTCTATACATTCGAGGATGCCGCGGGCCTTTTCGAGACGGTCTTTTTCCCTCAAGCCTACGCGAAGGCTCTGCCGACACTAGAGGGGAATAGGGCGGTCCTCATGGTCGGGACGGCGAGGCGCGAGTTCGGCGCGCTTTCCCTCCATGTCGAGGAGGCCTTCGGCCTCAACCGTCCAGCGTAAAGCAAAGGACCGTGCGTGACGGTAGCTGTACTCGCTTCTCCCGGAGACGACGCGATTCTCCGCGGCATCCTCGAGACACTCGACGCCGTGGGCGTCGACGCGTACGGCCTCAAGATGCACGATTCCTGGGAATCGATCCCCAGGGAGCGCGTCGCCGCACGCCTCGAGAAGGCCAGCCACTTCCTGGCCTTGGCTGCCCAGGACAGCCTCGGCTCCTCGTGGTTCAGCTTCGCCGTGGGCTACGGCTATAGCCGCGGTTCGCAATTCGCGCTCTACCGATTCGATCCCTCCTCGGCCTTCCCGCGCTACCTCTCGGGCCTCCCGGTCTTCGACAGCCTCGAGGAGCTAGCCGCGTATTACCTCGCCGAGAAGGAGGACTGGCTGATCCAAGAGGAGCGCCGCGTCTCCCGCGCGACTCTCCTCGAGATGGGCATCTCGGTGCACAACGACTCCCTCGCCCAATGCGTTCGCGACGGGGATACGAAGGCCGTCGATCTCTTCATGAAGTCGGGCTTCCCCCCCGACGCCCGCGACAAGTACGGCGTGCCCCTGCTCTGCCTGGCCGCACGGGGCAAGCACAGGGCAGTCGTCGAGATACTCCTCGCCAGCGGGGCCCAGATCGACGCTCAGAGCGAGGACCGGGGCTACTCCCCTTTGATGGACGCGACCCAAGCGGGTTCGGCCGACCTCGTCGAGCTCTTCCTGAGCCGAGGGGCGAAGCCCGACCTCATGAGCAAGGACGGGCAGACCGCCCTCGTCGTGGCCGTCGGGCGGAACGACGCGGAGATCGCGAGCCTCCTCGTGTCAGGCGGGGCCGATCCCGATCTGCCGGACAAGCTCGACCTTACGGCGCGCAAGTACGCCAATCTCTTCAGGAATCCTAGGATTCTCGAGCTCTTCAGCTAGGCGAGCCCTCCCTCGAGCCGCTTCCAATCTTGCGCCGGGCCGGAGGCCGGTGTATTTTGGTGTCGATGATCAACATCGAAGCCGGGGCCGAGGGCTTCGCCCTATCGGCGGCCGGCCGGCGAGTCCTTTCGCACACTCACGCGCATCCTTGCGTCGAGATCGGACGATCCGAGAATCTCGCGCGGCAAAGCCGCGGCACCTACCGGCTCAGGAGGAAGCGGACCGAGCGCGACGATCTCGGGCCCTACCGGATCGTCGAGGCCGCCGAGGATCGCGCCGTCGTCGATTTCGCGGGGAAGCTGAGCCTCGAGGCCCGATGGAGCGAGGGGAGGCTCCGCCTAACCTTCTTCGGCTACGACTCCGGCGTCAACTTCTTCCGACTCAAGCTTGCGGCCTGGCCCGACGAGAGGATCTTCGGCTGTGGCGAGCGCTTCGACAGGCTCGACCTCAAGCTGTCGCGAGCCAAGCTCTGGGTGCAGGAAAGGGGCCTGGGCAGGAGGCGAGAGCTGCTCTCGGGCGGGGACGGCAGGGCAAGGACGCCCTTCCCGGTGCCTGCCTTCGTGTCGACCAAGGACTACTGGTGCTCGGTAGACTGCTCGGCCTATACGATCTTCGATTTCCGCCGCAGTCTCACGACCATCGAGTCCTGGGCCGTGCCTCGGGAGATCGCGATGGGCTTCCGGCCAAGCGCGTCCGAGGTGGTCGCGGATATGACCGCGGCCTTCGGCCGACCTCCCGTCCCGCCCTATTGGGCCTTCGAGGGCGCCTGGCTCGGCGTGACCGGCGGCAGCGCGGCCCTGGAGCGCAAGCTGGAGGCCGTGCTCGAGGCGGGAGCCAAAGTCTCCGCGGTCTTTGCGCGGGATTGGCGCGACAGCGCCCTCTACCCCGACATCGCGGGCCAGGCGGCCGCCCTGCGCGCGCGCGGCATCCGCCTGATCGGCTTCGCGAGTCCCTGCCTGGCGGTCCGAAGCGAGCTCGGCGCCGAGGCCTCGAGAGAAGGCCTCCTCGTCAAGGACGCGGAGGGCCGCGACTACCTGATCGACCAGGCGCCCGGCTCGCTCTCGCCCGTCGCGCTGCTGGACCTAACGAAGCGGGAGTCGGCGGCCTGGATGAAGGACCGCATCCGCCGCGAGCTAATCGACGCCGGCCTGTCCGGATGGATGGCCGATTCGGGCGAGTGCCTGCCCGTCGACGCCGTCCTCGCCTCGGGGGAGGATCCCCTGCTCGCCCACAACCTCTGGCCGCTGCTGTGGGCTAAGATCAACCGCGAGGCGCTCGAGGAGTCGGGACGGGGCGGAGACCTCCTCTTCTTCGCGCGATCCGGCTGGCTAGGGTCTTCGCGCTACGCGACGGCGTATTGGGCAGGCGACCAGCTCGAGGACTTCTCGCGCGGCGGCCTCTCGGGCCTGGTCCCGGCCGCCCTCTCCCTCGGCCTCTCCGGCGCGGGCTTCTGGCACTCGAGCGTCGGCGGGTCGATCGCTTTGGGAGGGTCCCGCCGCGGGGCGGAGTGCCTCGTGCGCTGGATGGAGATGTCGGCCTTCACTCCTTTCTTTCGCGGAGAGGAGGGCTCGAAGCCGGAGCTCTCGGCGCAGTTTTGGTCCGATCCGGGCGTTCTTTCGCACTTCGCGCGGCTTTCGGAGATCTACGCCGCGCTCAAGCCCTACCACCTCGCCGTGGCCGCCGATCAGGCCGAGCGGGGATTGCCTCCTCTCCGCCATCCCTGGATGCACTACGAGGGCGATCCTCTTGCACAGAGGCTGAGCCGCCAATACCTTTATGGCCGTGACCTAATTGTAGCCCCGGCGCTCGCGCCAAAGGCCGAGCTCACGGAGGCCTACCTGCCCGAGGACGAATGGGTCCATATCTGGTCCTCTCGGACTTTCCGCTCGGGCCGCGTCTCGGTGGAGTCGCCCTTGGGCTATCCGGCGGTCTTCTATCGGGCTTCCTCATCCTTCGCGCAGCTTTTCGACGCGCTCAGGCGGACTTCCAGGCGAGCATGAAGGGGGGCCGATGAATTTCCCCGCCTCCCTCGCCACGGCGATCGCCCTCGCGGGCAACGTCGTGCTGTCGGTCGGCATGACCCTCCAGAAGCGCCACGTGGGCTGGATCGGCCGACGCCCCAGCAGGGTCCCCTGGCGCCCGGCGGACATGCCCCTGGAGGTTGAGCGACGGCGGGCAGGGCGCTTCTACCGGGACTTGGGGGTCTGGTTCATCGGCTTCATGCTGGTGAACACTGTGCCGGTTTTCCAGTACTTCTCCCTCATGGGGCTCTCCGCGAACGTGGTCGGGGCGCTCGCAGGCACGAGCGTCGCCTTCACCTCTATCCTGGCCTGGCTGCTCCTGCGCGAGAAGCTCGGGCCGGGCCGGCTAGCCTGGACGATCGTGCTCTTCGCGGCCATCGCAGCGGCCGGATTCCTCGGCGAGGGCGACGCTTCGGACATCGACGATCTCTCCCCCACTGCCTTTTACGCCTGTCTCATCATACCCCTCGTCGCGGGAGCCCTGCTCCTGGCTATTCGCCGCAGCCGAAAGGGCCCGCGGCTAGCCGCCTTCACCGCCGCAGCCTCCGGCTGCCTCGGCGGCTTCATGGTCTTTCCCCTACGCGCCATCCAGGTCGCCGCGAAGGCGAGCTTGGTCGGCTGGCTCTCCTCGCCTTATCTCTACTCGTTTTTCGCCGCGGGCATCTCGGGTTTCGTGCTCACCCAGACGGCGTACAAGGACGGGGAGATGTCGAGCGTCGCCCCGGCCTACTTCGGGATGCAGGTGCTTTGGCCGGCTATCGCCTCGTATTTCGTCTTCGGCTCGCGGTTCATTCCCATCCAAACTCTCGCCTTCGCGCTCGTCGCCCTGAGCGTCGCCTTTATTTCGGGCTTCCACCCCGGCCCCAAGAAGCAGCCGCCTGTCGTAGGACGCTGAGCGTCACGCGCTTTGTTTCGATGGACCGAGCACCGCCTCGACGATCCTCTCGGCGAGTCCGGGCTCCACGATTTCGCCCGTGACGAAGTATCGCAGGTAGATCGCGCCTATGACCGCCTGGAAGAGCAGGACCCCGTCCTGGCCGGGAGCCAGCTCTCCTCGAGCCCTCGCCCTGTCCAGCACTGGTTGGATGCTGAGCATCCTCGAACGCCAATATTCGCGCTTGAGGGCGTTCTCCTCGGTTCCTACCGCGACGAGGGCCTTGAGGAGGAGCATTCCAAGGGGAGTGGCGAAGAAGGCGATCGCGCTTCTCATCGAGGCCGTCAGGTCCCCCCTGAGTGAGCCGGTGTCGGACTGGGGAATTTCCGTGTCGATCCGGTCGAGGATGGTGTCCAGGACGAGACGCTCGACGCTGCCCCAACGTCTATAGATCGTCGTCTCGTGAACGCCCGAGACTCTCGCGATCTCTCCGACGCTCAGGCTCGCGAAGCCTCCCCGCCCGGCGATGGCGAGGGTCGCCTCGAGCACGGCCTCTCGTATCCTCGCGCTCCTGCCCCCGGTGCGTCTGCGGATCTCCTTGTCTCTTTTCTCTTCCAGGCTCATCAGTGACATACTACGTCAAGAAAACTATTAACGCAAGCTTCTTGCTTTTATGTTCGTAAAAAGATATTTTAATGCAAGATAGTTGCATTAAGGAGGAGCCATGAACGAAACGACACAAGGCCTGCTCGGCGCCTGCCTCGTGGGGCACCATGAATTCCATCCGGACGCGAACATCAACTTTGAGATGAATCGCTGGCTGGCCTGGGCCAAGGATCCTTCGATGGTCGGGGAGCTCGAGGAGGTCGCCCCGCGCATCGCTACGCATGCGGATTTCATCCGGGAGTTCAAGGCCTTGGCCGAAAGGGCGGAGCGCGGCGGCGCTCCCGTGAAGGCAGCCTACTATTGGCGCGGCGCCGAGTTCTTCATGGACGCGGCTGATCCGGAGAGAAAGCCGCTTCGCGAGCGGTTCATCCGGGTCATGCGCGAGCTTTACGGGATCGGGGACCGCAGGATCGAGCGCGTACCTTATTCTGAGAACGGAAGGCTGGCCTATCTGCCGGCCATCGAATTCGGGGAGGCGGGACATGGCGATCCCATTCTGATGCACGGGGGCTTCGACAGCTATTTCGAGGAGACGATCCCCATGGCCTCGGCGATCGCCTCGGCCGGCCATCGGGTCGTCCTCTTCGAGGGGCCGGGGCAGGGTGGGGTGCTGGAGGCCGGGATGCCGATGAGCTACAGGTGGGAGCTTCCGGTGGCGGCGGTCCTCGACCATTTCCGGCTCGGGGAGGTCGGCATGGTGGGGCTCTCCCTGGGAGGCTATCTAGCCTTGAGGGCGGCGGCCTTCGAGCCCCGCGTGCGCCGGGTTGTGGCCTGGGACGTGATCTACGACACCCTGGACACGTTCCTATCACAGTTGCCGGTCGCCGCGACCGCCCTAGTCAGGGCCGCTCTCGCCCTGCGAGCCGACCCGCTCCTCGACGCCTTCATCCGGTGGAGGATGGGCCGCGACCTGGTCGTGGAGTGGGGAGTCAAGCAGGGGATGAGGGTGTTCGGCTCGCCGCGGCCGAGCGGCTTCCTGCGCGCCGCCCGGCGCTGCGCCGCCTCGTCCTTCTCGGGCAAGGTCGAGGGAGACGTGCTGCTCCTGGCCGGGGCCGAGGACCACTTCGTGCCGCTCGAGATGCTCTATCTGCAGCATCGGGCCTTGACCAAGGCCCGGAGCGTCACGACGAGGATCTTCACGAAGGCGGACTCGGCTCAGGGACATTGCCAGGTCGGCAACCTGGGCCTCGCCTTGAGAGTCATCCTAGACTGGCTGGAGTCGGTCGAGGCGAGCGCGACGCCATCCATGAGAAGATGGCCGGAAGGGTCTCCTCGATGAGGGTCGCGTTGCACATGTGGTCTCCTCCTTGTACGATGCGGACCTCGCTGGGCCCAGCGACTAAGCCCGCGTTCTCGTAGGCCGAGGCGGGGGAGACGAGCTCGTCCTTCTCTCCATGGACCAGGAGGAGTGGGGAGCGCAGGCCCGAGAGGGCCTCGCGGAAGCCCATGCTCTCGTACCAGGCGAGGGCCGAAGCCTCGTCCTTGGCTCCCGAATAGAGATAGGATCGCTCGCGCTGGAGAGCGGGCATGCGCCTTCGCGTCGAGCGCCACTTCGAGGTCGAGCAGGATGGCCCTCCTAGGCCAGCGGCCGCGGCTATGCGCGGCTCCAGGCTCGCGGCGTAGGGGGCAAGGAGGCCGCCGAAGCTCACGCCCATGACGCCGATGGAGAGCGCCTCGACCTCCGCCCGAGCGCTCAGGTAGTCGACGGCGAGCGCGATCGCCTTCCGGTAATCCTCGGGCCCTCGGCAGCGCGTGCCCGCGAGATAGCTCTCGCCCCAACCCGGGGGGTCGAGGTCCAGCACGGCAAGGCCTTGGGCGAGGGCAGCCTCCTCCATCCGCGTGTTGAATTCCTTCACCTCGTCGTTGCCTTGGACGATCAGGACGGCGGGAGCCTTGGAGGCGCCGCGAGGCGCCCGGAAGTGCGCGAAGATGGTTCCCTCGCCGAAGGGGAGGGTAACTTTCTCGATCGGCGGATCGCAAAGTCTCCTGTAGGCGTCGAAGGCAAGCAGCATGCGTTCGTAATTCCACGAGATCTCGTCCGCGTCGATGCCGAACCAGTCCGAGGCGAGATAGTAGACCGCCGATCGTAGGTAGGCTTCGCGCGCCGCGCCGGCGCTCTGCTTCCCGCCCGACGCCTCCAGCGCGGCTCCTTCCTCCGTGAGCCTCGCGCCGAGGGCCCTGAAGGTCTCGCGCGGATGGATCCCCCTGGCCTCGGGCGATCGCAGGGCCGCCTCGATCTCTTCCCTGCGGCCCCCGAAATTCTCCAGCGACCTGAGAAGCATGGCGAAGACGGGCAGCTCGAAGGCCGATCCGTCCTCAATCTTCCGCGTGATGAGGGAAGAGCGCCATGCTCCGGGCAATACGTCGAATATTCTCGATGCTAGGCTCATCGCCACCTCCGTCCCCTCGCCTCGATCGTTGTGCGCGCGGGGCGTAAGCGAGTATAGTCCTATACGTATCACGGGATAGGCGTTTCGAGAGCGAGACCGGCGACGGTTCGGGGGCGAAGTGTCGACTAGGCGACGGAACGATGCTCAAGTGTCGCCCGATCCGAGGATCGGGCGGACGAGGCGCGCCCTGGTGGAGGCCTATATCGCCCTATCGGGGGAGCGCCCCTCGGGCTCTCTCAGTGTCGTCGAAATCGCCGAGAGGGCGGGCCTCAATCGAGCCACCTTTTATCGCCACTTCGAGAGCGTGGGGGATCTCAGGGATCGCGGCTTGCCCCTTTTTTTCGCCGAGCTCGCGCAGGGCTTCCCCGGCGACGAGCTCGGGATGGAGCCCGGCTGGAAGGAGGCCGCGGAGGCGAGGGTCTCCAAGCTATTCGAGATTGTCCTCTCCCGTCACGATCTCTTCCTTCCTTTCGCGGCGCAGAACCCCGGCTCGGAGGCCTGGACTCAGGCGCTGCTCTTTCTGGAAGCCTTTCTACGCGACGAGCGCCTGGGCGCGGCCACGAGCCGGCTCCGCGTTCCCGCCTCCCTCGCGGCGAGGTCGATCGCCTCTCTCCTCGCCGGGATGGTGACCTGGGCCCTCGAGCACCCTTCGGAGTCCAGGCCTCGGGAACTGGCCCGTCACTACGTCGACATCCTGGACGGGGGATTCCTAGTCCAGCCGCTGGCCTAAAGCGACGACGGCATAGGCCTCCACGGCCTTCCCTTCGCCGACCGCGTCGACCCCTTCCTTGGTCTTGGCCTTTATCGAGATCGCGCCAGGCGAAACGCCGAGGCAAGCCGCTATGCCGGCGCGGATCGTGTCCCTGTACGGGCCCAGCCTCGGCCGCTCGAGGACGACAGTGCAGTCGAGGTTTCCAAGCTCCCAGCCGGCTTCGCGGACGAGGGCCGCCGCGCGCCTCGCGAGGTCCCGCGAGTCGGCGTCCTTCCAGCGCTCGTCCGAGGGCGGGAAATGGCTGCCGATGTCGCCGAGCGCGGCCGCCCCGAGGAGGGCGTCTATGATCGCGTGGAGCAGTACGTCGCCGTCGGAGTGCGCGTCCTCGCCGAACTCGCTGGGCACTTCGATGCCGCCGAGCATGAGGGCCCTGCCGGGCACGAGCCGGTGAAGATCCCAGCCGTGGCCGACGCGGAACGGGATGCGTCCAGGGACGGGAGGCGCGCTCCTCACGTCCTCGCTCGGAAGGTCTCGCGGATAGGTTACTTTTCGATTCCCCTGGTCGCCGGGGACTGAGGCGACCGGGCCCACATAGCGGTCCCAGAGCTCGGCGTCGTCCGTGCAGTCGAAGCCTTCGGACGCGGCCTTGCGATGGGCCTCGAGCAGCGCTCCCAGCCTGAAGCCTTGGGGGGTCTGCGCTCCGCCCAGCGAGGATCGGGGCAGGTGCCTCGTGATCGTCCCGTCCGCCCCAATCTCCTTGGGAGTGTCGACGATCGGCGCGATCGGAACGGCTCCCCCGTGCTCGATTGCCGACGAGAGCACGGCGCCGATCAGCTCGGGCGAGGCCCAGGGCCGCGCTCCGTCGTGGACCAGGACGATGACCTCGTCGAGGCCGGGTAGTCCCCGCGCGGCGGCGTAAGCCGGGGACGAGAGAGCGCGCGCAAGAGCCTCGAGGCCGAGGCGCACCGAATCCCTGCGGGTTTCCCCGCCCGGAACTATCGCGAAGCGGTCGGCCAGGCGCTCTCGGAGCGCGTCGAGGCTCCGGCCGCACAGGGCTTGCCTGAGCTCCCCCTCCCGTCGGGGCGGGGCCGTGATGACGAGCGCTTCGAGTCCGGGAAGGTCGAGGAAGGGAGCGACGGCCCGATCGAGGATGGAGCGGCCCTCGACGAGGGCGAGTTCCTTTTTGCGACTTCCGAAGCGAGCGCTCGATCCCGCGGCCGTCACGAGGACGGCCACGCGAGGATCGGCGCCGTCACCCTTCAAGGCGCCCCGCCTTCAGCCTTCATGGCGCCCCGCCGTCACCCTTCAAGGCGCCCCGCCTTCAGCTTTCAAGGCGGGCGCGGATGAGCTCGGCGATCTCTTCCTTATCCTTGCCGAGGGAGAAGGAGATCTCGTCCTGGAGGAGGTTGAGGGCCGAGTCGTAGAGCTTGCGCTCGAGTATCGGGAGCTCCTTGATCTTCGAACGATGGTAGAGCGATCGGACGACCGAAGCGATGTCCAGGACCGAACCTTTCTTGAGCAGGTCGAGATTCATCTGGTACCGCAGCTTCCAATCCGAGGGGATGGGCGCGTATTCCTCGGAGATGAAGACGAGCGCCTGCTCGGCTTGGTCCTTGGGGACGATCGCCCGTATGCCGAGCTCCGTGGCCTTGTCGACGGGCACCATCACGGTCATGTCGGAAAATTCCAGGTATATGGTGTAGTAAAGCAGCTTGCTGTCCTTGAAGGACTTTTCCGTTATCTCGAGTATC
>Ga0181529_10003776_pt1 | contig 16909 bp, 11 predicted proteins | sample PEATcosm2014_Bin_36_FD_119763 | JGI IMG/M metagenome (GOLD analysis project Ga0181529, IMG submission 119763) | Peatland microbial communities from MTU Mesocosm Facility, Houghton, MI, USA - PEATcosm2014_Bin10_30_metaG | ecosystem: Environmental > Terrestrial > Soil > Wetlands > Peat | place...
CGTCAAGACCTCCGGCGGCATCCTCGACCAGGTTCTGCGCGAGGTGGAGATCGAGTGCCTGCCCGCCGACATCCCCAGCCACATCGACGTGGATGTCAGCGAACTGGCTCTCTATCAGACGCTGCGTGTCAGCGATCTGCCCCACTCCGACAAGATCAAGTACCTCAACGCGGAAGATGCAACCGTGGCCCACGTGATCTCCATTCGCGAAGAAGCGCCTACCGCGGCAGAGACCGAGGCAGCCGCGGCTGCCGCTGCCACTGCCGCCGCCGGAGCCGAGCCCGAAGTTGCCAAGAAGGGCAAGCCCGAGGAAGCCAAGAAGCCCGAGGCGAAGAAGTAAGCCTTGGCCGAGGCAGGCGAGTCCCTTCCCCTCAGCGAGCAAAGATCGCTCGCCGGGGGCCCCGAGTCCGGTGCGCGCCGCGGCCCCTTTTTGGTGGTGGGCCTGGGCAACCCCGGCTTGGAATATCAGTGGACCCCGCACAACGCGGGGTTCATGGCCATCGACCGCCTCGCCCAGCAAGAGGGCGTGGTGGTCCAGAACCGGCGATGCCGGGCCGCTACCGCAACCTGCCGCATGGCGGGGCGCGAAGTGATCCTGGCCAAGCCGGAGACCTTTATGAACCTGAGTGGGCTGGCTGTTGCCGCTCTGGTTCGCGAGTTTGAGGCGGACCCAGCCAGGGACTTGCTCGTGCTTCACGACGAGCTCGATCTGACGCTGGGGACCTTCAAGATCAGGGAGCGCGGTTCGCCGGCGGGACACAACGGAGCCCGCAGCATTACCGCCGCCCTGGGGAACCAGGAGTGGCTGCGCCTGCGCATCGGCGTGGGACTCGACCTTCCACCGGAAGCAATTGCCGCCGGCGGCAGGCGTCCAGGCAAGGATTATCTTCTCTCGCCTATGCGCAAGGCGGATTTATCGGTGCTGGACGAGGTGCTGGACCGGGTGGCGACCGCCACCCGCCGCATCCTCGAACTGGGACCGGCAGCCGCCATGAATGAGTTCAACCGCCGAGAGCGAAACGGCCCGGCGGAAGAGTGAAAAGCAGGGACTAGGGACTAAGGGACTAGGGACTCGAGATCGGGAATCACTGATCGCTGTCCACTGTCATCTGTTCCCTGTCATCTGCGGACTGAGAATGGCCGCTATGGTGATTCCACCGGCGGCAGTGGCTGGGGTCAGGGGACCTCGGCAGAAAAGGAAACCGGATGTCCCGTGTGTATGAGGTTATGTTCATTATTCGGCCCGATGTGACCGAAGAAGATGCCGACAAGCTGATCGCCGGCTTCTCCACCACCGTCACCAATGGCGGCGGCGTGGTGAAGAGCGTCGAGAAAATGGGCCGGCGCAAGCTCGCCTACATGGTGCGCAAGTTCAACGACGGCAACTACGTCCTGCTGACCATCGAGGCCGGCGGTCCGGTGGTGCTGGAGCTCGAACGCCGCCTGCGCGTTACCGAGCCGGTGATCAAGTTCATCACCGTGCGCATCGACGAGGAAGAGAAGCGTCTGGCCAAGGTCAAGGCTCTGCGCGGCGTCCGCCGCTCGGCGGTGGTTGCTGCCCCGGCCGCGGTTGCCGCTCCCGCCCCGGTCGCCGTTGCTCCGGTTGCCGTGCCCGCCGCTCCCGCCGCCGCTGAAACCGCCGAGCCGGCCCAGGCCGCCGTCTAGAGCTTGTCCCGAATTGCCGCTGCCGGTTAGCCGGCTCCGGCCCGATCCAGCCTCCCGCCGCGCCCTTTGGCGCTACCCGGGACCGAAGAGAGTGAAGAGGAAACAGCATGTCTGAAGACACCCCAGGTAAAGCGCCCGAGACGAGCGCACCCGCAGCACCGCAATCCGAGTCCGCGCCCGCGCCCAGTGCGCCCCATAGCTCCGGGCCCCGCCCCGGCGGCCGCCCCGGCGGTCCTGGCGGCCGCCCCTCCGGCGGACCCGGCGGACGCGGCAAGTTCTTCCGCCGCAAGAAGGTCTGCAAGTTCTGCACCGAGAAGATCGACGCCATTCCCTACCGCGATGTCCGTCTGTTGCAGGGCTTCGTGGCGGAGCGCGGCAAGATCGTGCCCCGGCGTCTCACCGGCGTTTGCACCAAGCACCAGCGCCGCCTGACCCGCGCCATCAAGCAGGCCCGCAACATCGCCCTGCTGCCGTTCGCCACACGGCACTAACCATCGGCTGCCGTTCCGCCGATTGCGGGCGCCCCATCCCGCGCGCTCTTTGCGCCGGGTGAGAAGCAAACGCCTTTGGCAGGAGGCAATTTTGTGGATGCCGAATTTAGCATTTTCGGAATTGGTGTAGATCGAAAGCACGTACTCAAGTGGCTTTTTCCCAAAAAAGCCACCTTGCACGCCCTTCAAAAAGTCTACCTGTATTCCGAAAATGCTCTAGAACCGAGTGCGGCCCGCCTTGGCTCAAGTCTCTGTCCTGAAAAGACAGGACCGCCCGCGGCGGTAGCCCGCACACTGGAGAATTAGCCATGGAAGTTATTCTGAAGGAAGACGTAGCCAACCTGGGACACCGCGGCGATCTCGTCAAGGTGGCCGACGGCTACGGCCGCAATTTCCTGCTGCCCCGCAAGCTGGCGCTGCAGGCTACCCTGGCCAACAAGGCGGTCGTCGAGCAGATGAAGACCGCCGCTGCCCGCCGCTCAGCGTCCGAGAAGGCGCAAGCCGAGGAACTGGCCTCCAAGCTGGCGCCCGTGGTCCTCAGCTTTACCCGCAAGTCGGGCGAAGCCGGACACCTCTTCGGCTCGGTTACCTCGGCCGACATCGCCACCGCCCTTGAAGCCAGGGGCTTCGAGATCGATCGCCGCAAGATTCAGTTGGACGAGCCGATCAAGACCGTGGGCGACGTGACCGTGGCCATCAAGCTCTACCGCGAAGTCGCCGCGCACATCAAGGTGACGGTCGTCGCCGAAGCCGCCGAAGAAGTGGCCGAAGCACCGGCCGCCGAGCCCGCCGCCGAAGCTGCCGCAGCCGAGTAGCTCGACTCCGCCGATACCACCCCCGCCTCTCGGCCAGCCGAGGGGCGGACGTGTTTCCCGGGGAGTTCACACCGCAGTCCTCTCCATATAGCCCAAATAGCCTCAAACCGCCCAAAGACCGCAATCCTGAGCTGCCTGAATCCCCTCACAAAGCTGTCGTCCTGAGCGCAGCCGAATCCCGCAACAAAGTTGTCATCCTGAGCAGAGCGCAGCGGAGTCGAAGGACCCGCGGTTGCTTTTGCCAAGTGCCCTATCCATTCCGCAGTTTCATCGCGGAACGGGTGGGAGAACAAGAATCCCCGCCCGCCATCTCCCCTTCGATCGAATCTGAAGCTTCGGCTTTACCGCCCCACCATGGCCAGCGGCTGATTCCGGTCTGTGCGCAGCGTGGGGACGGCGGCCAGCAGGCTCTTGGTATAGGGGTGCTCCGGCGCGGTCAGCAGCCGCCTTGAACTCCCCGTCTCCACCACTTCTCCGGCGCGCATCACCGCTACCCGGCTGGCCACCTGGCCAACCACCGCCAGATCGTGCGAAATAAAGAGCATGGCCAAGCCATGTTGCTGTTGCAGCTCCTTGAGGAGTTCCAGCACCTGCGCCTGCACGGTCACATCCAGCGCCGTCGTCGGCTCGTCGGCAATCAGCAGCCGCGGCTTGTTGATCAGCGCCATGGCGATGAGAATCCGCTGCCGCTGCCCGCCCGAAAACTGGTGCGGAAAGTCGCCGTAGCGCCGCGCCGCGTTGGGAATGGCGACCGCCTCCAGCGCGGAAATCGCCTTTCGTTTCGCTTCTCTTCCGGTCCATGCCGGCGCGTGCGCCTCAGCGGCTTCCGCCACTTGTCGCCCAATCGTCATCACTGGATTCAGCGCCGTCATCGGCTCCTGGAAGATCATGGCGATCTCGCGGCCGCGCAGGCTGCGCAGCGCCGCGGAAGGCTGGCGCAGCAGGTCGGTCATCGCGCTGTTGGCCGAGTTCGCGCCCTGCCAGAGAATCTGGCCGGAAACCTGCGCCGCGGAACCCAGCAGCCCCAGAATGGCCAGCGCGGTGACGCTTTTGCCCGAGCCCGACTCGCCGACCAATCCCAGCACCTCGCCCTCGTCGAGCTGGAAACCGATGCCGCGCACCGCCTCCGCCTTTCCGAAGCGAACGTGCAAGTCGCGAAGATCGAGAAGCGCAGCCATAAAGCCATCGTAGTGCATCTCCTTGCGGAAGCCCGGACTCGCTGCGCGGCCTTGGCCTCATGGCCCTCTAATGCGCTCTTAAGAAGTCAGGAGAAATCACGGGCAGGCAGTTCCTTAAATCTCTGAGCCGATCTTGGACGAACCGCTTGGGCAAAGAGGCCGGAAACAAGGCGAGAATCCCGAGGAACATCCCTCAGGGGCCGAAGCCCCCTTTAGATTACCGGCACTTAGAGCCCGGCTGAAGTCGCGCCCACCCGACGCAGTGCCTTTGCAGGAGTTCATCGCCAGCCGGGAAACCTGCCAGCCCGGCAGCCGCTTCACAGCGCGAATCGACAGCTCCACGAGAATGGCGCAGCAATTGCAAGCTCGCACAGTGCGGCTCTCACCGAAAGTCCCTAGACGCCCTGGAACGGATTGGGGACATCGGAACTGCGGGACCGGGGGTTTTCCCCGACTCCCCGGAATCGCAGTACGGCTCGATGCGTGTGTCTGTGAACGATGGAGATTGGCAGGAGGAGACGGGCTCAACCAAGCCCTCTCCCGCCGATCGGCTGCAAAACAAGGAGCTTTGCTTGACCCGGCAATCACAAGACACAGACACGCGCAGCGAGCGTCATCTTCAACCCCTCTGCGAGGGAGGAGAGAATGGCCGTCCGTGCTGCAGGCGAGCAGGCCATTCGATGAAAGCGAGACGCACGGCAGGCGCCCGGCTTCTCGAGGCTGTTCCGGAGTGCGAGGTTGACGGCGGCGAAGGCGAGCCGTGGTATTTGCTGATCGTTGCCGCGCCGGGGAAACAGGAGTAGCGCATGAAGGTAGTCATCTTGGCCGGAGGTCTGGGCAGCCGTTTGAGCGAGGAGACCATTCTGCGCCCAAAGCCGATGGTCGAGATCGGCGGGCAGCCGATTCTCTGGCACATCATGAAGAACTACTCCGCCTATGGCATCGACGACTTCATCATCTGCCTCGGGTACAAGGGCAACACGATCAAGGAGTACTTCGCCAACTATTTTCTCTACTCGTCGGACGTCACCTTCGACCTGGCCAAGAACACCGCCGAGTATCACCGCAACGGCTCGGAGCGCTGGCGCGTGACCTTGGTAGATACGGGCTTGGCGACCATGACGGGCGGAAGGTTGCGGCGCATCCTGCCCTACGTGCAGGACGAAGAGATGTTTTGCTTCACCTACGGCGACGGCCTATCGAACGTGGATATCAACGCAGTGATCGCGTTTCACAAGCAAAACGGCAAGCTGATCACCATCACCGCGGTGCAGCCAGGCGGCAAGTTCGGCGCCTTGCTGCTGGACGAAGAGGGCCACGTCGAGTCTTTTCTTGAAAAACCGCAAGGCGACGGCCGATGGGTGAATGGCGGCTTTCAGGTGCTGTCTCCAAAGGTAGGCGCGTACCTGCAAGACGACACAACCATCTGGGAGCAGGGGCCGATGGAAACCATCGCGCGGGAAGGAAACGTCGCGGCATACAAGCACTTCGGCTTCTGGCAGCCCATGGACACCGTTCACGACAAGACGGTTTTGGAAGCGCTTTGGAACAGCGGTTCGGCGCCCTGGAAGGTGTGGAAATGAACTGGGCCGGCAAACGCGTACTGCTCACCGGGCACACCGGCTTCAAAGGGAGCTGGCTGGCGCTCTGGCTTCAGCGGATGGGCGCGGAGTTGTGCGGCATCGGCCTGGGGCCAACCGAGGTCAGCCTATTTGAGGACGCCGCGGTGGGCCTTGGAATGCGCTCGGAGATTGGCGACATCCGCGACGTGGAATTGCTGAAACGGATATTTGCCGAGCATCGTCCGGAGATTGTCTTTCATTTGGCCGCGCAAGCGCTGGTGCGCACTTCCTACGAAGATCCCATCGGCACCTACACGACCAACGTGGTGGGCACGGCAAACGTGCTGGAGGCCGCGCGTTCCGCCGCCAGTGTGCGCGCCATCGTCGTGGTAACCACTGACAAGTGCTACGAGAACCGGGAGTGGGAGCTGCCCTACCGGGAGGCCGACCGGCTGGGCGGCTATGACCCCTACAGCAACAGCAAGGCGTGCGCGGAATTGGTGGTTTCAGCGTTCCGGGATTCCTTCTTCAACCCCGCAACCTATCGCCTCCACGGCGTCGCCATCGCCACGGTTCGCGCAGGCAACGTGATTGGCGGTGGCGACTGGGCGCAGGACAGGCTGGTTCCAGACGCGATCCGCGCGTTCATGGCGGGGCGTTCCGTAACCATCCGCAATCCCCTTGCCATCCGCCCGTGGCAGCATGTGCTTGAACCGCTGCGCGGCTACCTGACGATCGCGGAGCTGCTGTTCGAGGACGGGCCCGCATTCGGCGAGGCCTGGAATTTCGGCCCGGAGCAACACGATGCGCGTCCGGTGGAGTGGATTGTGAACGAGGTGGCGCGTCTGTGGGGCAATGGCGCGCGCTGGGAACTGGCAACAGGAGATCAGCCGCATGAAGGGCAAACCCTCCGGCTCGATTGTTCAAAAGCGGCCGACCGTTTGGGCTGGCATTCGCAGTTGCGCATCAAGGATTCGCTGGCGATGACCGTTGCCTGGTACCAGGCAAAGCTGCAAGGCTTCGATATGCGCGAGTTTACTCACGCCCAGATCGGGCAGTATCCCCCGCAAGCGCCGTTCGTCCTCCCCGTCCTGCCCGCAACCCGCGAGGTGCGGGTGTGAGCCTCGAACGGCAAAGCGAGATTCGCGAAGCCATCCGCCAGCTCACGGCGGAATATTACCGGGAGGCGCACGCCGGCAACTCCTTCGTTGCGGGAGAGTCTCCTGTTCCCGTTGCCGGGCGGGTCTTCGACGATCGGGAGATGTTCGCGGTCGTCGAGTCGGGCCTCGATTTCTGGCTGACCGCGGGCCGCCATGCCGATCTCTTCGAGTTCAAATTCGCCAAGTACCTGGGAGTGCGCGATGCGCGGCTCGTAAACTCCGGCTCCTCGGCCAATCTCGTAGCCGTTTCGGTGCTCACCAGCCCGGCGCTCGGCGCGCGGCAGCTCAAGCCCGGCGACGAAGTCATCACCGTTGCCGCCGGCTTCCCTACGACGGTTAACCCCATCGTGCAAAACGGCCTTGTCCCGGTCTTTGTGGATGTCGAGCTGGGAACCTACAACGTCGATGTTGCCCAGTTGGAGAAAGCGCTCGGGCCGCGCACCAGGGCCATGATCTTCGCGCACACGCTGGGCAATCCCTTCGACGCGGCGGCGGTCTCCGCCTTTGCGCGCAAGCGTAACCTGTGGCTGATCGAGGATTGCTGCGACGCGCTCGGTTCGACCTTCGCCGGCCGCCGGGCGGGCACGTTCGGCGATATGGCCACGTTCAGCTTCTATCCCGCGCACCACATCACCATGGGCGAGGGCGGATGCGTGGCTACCAACTCGCCGCAACTGACCAAGCTCATCGAGTCCTTCCGCGACTGGGGCCGCGACTGCTGGTGCCCCACCGGCAAAGACAACACCTGCGGCAAGCGCTTCGACTGGCAACTGGGCGCTCTGCCTCACGGCTACGACCACAAGTACACGTATTCGCACCTGGGCTACAACCTCAAAGTAACCGAGATGCAGGCCGCGGCCGGCGTGGCCCAGTTGCAGAAGCTGGAAGGCTTCGTCACCGCGCGCAAGCGGAACTTCGCCTATCTCGCCGAGCGGCTGCAACCGCTCTCCGACGTGTTTCTGCTGCCGCAAGCGACGCCCGGCTCCGACCCCTGCTGGTTCGGCTTTCCCCTGGCGGTCAGGCCGGAATCGAGCCTTCGCAGAGACGATGTCCTTCGTTTCCTCAACGCGCGCAAGATCGGGACCAGACTGCTGTTCGGCGGCAACCTGCTCCGCCAGCCCGCGTACCGCGCCATCGAGAAGCGAGTGGTCGGCGCTTTGCCCAACTCGGACTTCGTCACCGAGAATGTCTTCTGGCTCGGCGTTTTTCCCGGATTGACGGAGGCAATGCTGGATTATGTGGTGGATAGCCTTGTCGATGTGGTGCGTGCAAGGCACCTGGCCCGCTAATCACTCCTAAACATCCTCCCTGCACCATGAGAAGCTGTTCGCCGTTCATCGCGGCTTTATCGCGATGAGTGGGCCGCAGAACAGTACAATCCCTTCCCAACCACAGACTACCCCCGAAACACGCCCCAGGGTTCAGGATCGACGCCGCGCCTGGAGCGCCGCACCTCCGCGAGCCGCTCGGCGCATTGCGTACTATTTCCGTCCTTTTCCGCACAATGGTTCCAGGTCCAGGCGCGGGCGCAGGCGCCCCGGCCTCCGCAATCGGCGTCAGGCGAGCGCAGATACCGGAATACCGTCTCTAACCCCTTTGCCGAGAGGAGTTTGCGGATAACTTCAATGGTATGAGGGTCTTAGCGCGACACCCATGCCGTATCCCATTGAAAACAAGGATTTTATTCCCAAAATATGGGGTGGGGGGTGCCGTCGAGGTGGGTTACAGGCCGGTCACATACCGGGCGGGTGGCCCTCTTCGGACTCGCCCAGAAATGGGTGCCCGGCCCGCATTTCACGCGAGGCGCGCCAACGAATTTGTAGCGCTGGCCTCCTGGCCGGCTGTAGCGTGGGTCTCCTGACCCACGCCGGACAATGTTTGCTCCATCACCGTGATGGCAAACGGCAAGATCCCTCTGGCGGCGAGGACGCCGCCAGCACAGCCGACCTGGAGGTCGGCGCTTCAGGGTGTCGAGGCGCTACAGAGCGTCGACTTGGCCTGGAGAGATACCACCTAGAAGCTGACGGCGGTGGCGCTGCCAGCCTGAACAAGGAACTTCTCCATCCACGCGGGGCCGGAGTGCTTTTCAGCCAGTGCGACGGCGATGTGCACCGGCTTGACGCCCAGATCCCGGTTGCGGCCCAGTCCCTGCAAGCAGGAAGGGCAGTTGGTGAGGATCGTGCTCTCCCCATCCTTGCGGCGTTCCACAATCTGCTCGCGCTTGCGGTGCAGCATGGAGTCGGTAATGGCCGGCCGCGAGAGCGAAAGCGTCCCCGCCTCCGAGCAGCAGTCGGGCACGGCGGTAATCGCGTCGAATCCGCCGATTTTGGCGAGTACTTGGGCCGCTTTGCCGTCCAGCGAGTCGTGGCAAGGCGCATGGTACAGGTACTTGCCTTCGCCCTGGACCTTGAGGCCGCGCTCCAGCAGGTAAGCGCCCGCATCCACGATCCGCCCGAAGAGCTTGGGGATTTCCATGCCCACCAGGCCTTCCTTGCAGGTTCCGCAGGTCACGACGCAGGCGTCGAAATCGAGATACGAGAACATCTCCCGCATCTGCGCAAAGAGAATCGAATCGCGCAGCACGGTGCGCGAGTGCTGGGCGGTCTTGGCGTTCACATGGGCCGGGAATCCGCAGCAGAGAAACGGCGGAGGCAGAACCACGCGCGTGCCGGTCTCAAGCAGCAAGTGAATCGTTGCCATCGAGATGCTGGAGAAGAGCCGTTCCGAGCCGCAGCCGGGGAAATAGCAGACGGTCTTCTGCTCAGCTCCGGCAATCGCCGCCGGTTCGAAGACCAGCGCCTGATCGGGCTCGCAGTTGGGCAGCACATCGCGCAGCGTCTTGCCGGGATAGGCGGGCAGCGAGGAGCGCAGCATTTGCAGCGGGTAGAAGTTGGCCGCCGCGCCCGCGCCCTGGAACGGAGCGAGCATCTTGCTGGCCACGCGTTGCGCCGTGCCGCCCAGTTGAATCACCGAGGCGCGGAAGAGCTTGTTGAAGGCCGGCGAGTGGCTGTCCAAGTAGCTCAGCGTGAGCTTGGTTGCGATGGGCGTGTGCTTGTAGCCCCAGCCGGAGAGGATTTCCCGCTCCAGCACCGAGACCTCGCCGGTATCGATGTCGACTGGGCAGACGGGCAGGCACTTGTGGCAGATGGTGCAATGGTCGGCCACTTCCTCGAGCCAGGTGAGCAGCTCGAAGTTGGTGGAGAGCTTGCGCTGCGCGTCGTAGAGCAGCGCCTCGATCAACGAGCCGATGGCCAGATTCTTGTTGCGCGGATGAAAGAACATGCCGCGCGCGGGATGGAAGACGCAGCAATTCGGCTTGCACTTGCCGCAGCGCACGCAGTGGGCGATGCTGCGCGAGAGCTCTTCCAACTGGCCGTGCTGCAGAATGCGGGCTTCGAGTTCGAGCAAATTGAACGAGGGCGTAAAGATGTGGCCCAGCGCCTCGTAATCCTCCAGCTTGCCGGGATTCATCAGGCCGCCGGGATCGACGTCGTGGCGATACGCGGTCAGATCTGCGATGCGCTCGGGCTCGATGTACTTGAGCTTGGTGAGACCGATGCCGTGCTCGCCGGAGACCACGCCGCCCAGCGCGACCACCTTGGCCATGACCTCGTCGATTCTGTGGTCGGCGCGCTTGAGCATGGCGCGGTCGTTGGAGAGCACGGGCACGTTGACGTGGACGTTGCCGTCACCGGCGTGCATGTGCGTGGCCAGCACGATGCGGCTCTTGCGCACGTCCTGGTGGGCGTGTTCGAGCGCGTCCAGCATCGCCGGGTATCCACGCATCAGGCTCTCCAGGTCCTGGCGGAATTCCTGATATGCGGTGAGCGAGCGAAGTGTCTTGACGTCAAGGCTTTCGACTTGTGTCCGGAAGTTCGCGCAGAGCTCGATCCTTGCGGGGAGCTGGGCGGCGAACTGCTCCTCGTCCACGCCCTCCGCGGGCCGCGAGAGGATCTCTTCGGCGCGGCGGGCAAAGTAGGTTTGCGAGTAGCGCTCTTCCTCGATGTTGACGCCGTCGACAAAGTGGGCGAACTCGGCCAGGGCATCCAGGGGAAGAACGATGTCCTCGTTCATCTTGAAGGCGTTGGTGCGGCGGGCAATGGCTCCCAGCTTCTTGCGATCGGCCCAGAAGCGCTTGGCTTCCGCGCCGTCGCGGGCCACAAACATCAGGGTGTTGGGATGCTCGGCCAGCAGGGCACGAATCCGCTCCACGCCGACACCGGCCTGCTCCACGCTGTCGCCGGCGATGTCGATCAGCAGCACCGCCTTGGGCGTCTGCGCGCGGGCCGCTTTCACCTTGTAGCCGATGGCGCGGATGTACTCGTCGTCGAAGTGCTCCAGAGCCAGCAGCGCTTCCTGGCCGTCGGCGGGAAAAGGGAAGGCGCGCGAGAGCTCGACGATCACGCGGCTGGCCTCGTCGAAGTCCGGCCCGAAGAACTCCAGGCACAGGGTCTGCTTGGCCTTGTACGCGGGATAGAGCACGAAGGTCGCCGAGGTGATGACGCCGTCGGTGCCCTCCTTTTGCATACCAGGCAAACCGCCCAGCGCCTTGTTGGTGATGTCCTTCCACAGGCCGTTCTTGCGGATCTCGGTGCCCCGCAGCTCGATTTGCCGAACTGCCGCGCCCTGCTCGTCCACCACTTCGAAGGTCACCAGATCCTGGGGCAGGATCTTGCGCAACTGATGGTTGGTGCGGCGCACCGTCCAGTTTTGTCCGTTGGGCATGGCCATCCGCCACTCGAGCAGGTTGTCGATGCAGGTGCCCCAGCGGACGGCCAGCTTGCCGCCGGCGTTTTCTGAGATATTGCCGCCGATGGTGCTGGCCCAGGCGCTGGTGGGGTCGGTGGCAAACACCAGGCCGCGCTCGCCGGCTTGTTCCATGGCGGTCTCCGTGATGACGCCCGCTTCCAACTCCATCACATGGGAGGCAACCATGCGTCCATCGGCGAGTTGAAACTCGCGCTGGCCGATGCCGCGAATGCGGTTCAGCTTTTCGGTATTCACCACGATGCAGCCGGCCCGCAGCGGCACCGTGCCCCCGGTCAAGCCGGTTCCGGCTCCGCGCGGAATGGCCTTGAGGCCCAAGCTCGCAATGGCTGCCAACAGCGGCGCGACGTGCTCTTCCAGGGCCGGTGTGACCACGGCGAGCGGGAGATGCAAGCGCCAATCGGTGGCGTCGGTGGCGTGAGAGACCAGCGAGAAGGGATCGAACAGGACATTGCCGCCGCCAATCACCGCGCCGAGTTCGCGCTTGATGCGGCCGCGCAGGCCGGGAGCGCCTTCCACGTCGCCACGGAACTCCGCGATCAGCTCCCGGCAACGGGCGAGCATGTCCAGGACCCGGGCATCGCCGTTGGCCCCGGCGGTGAGAGCGTCCAGGTCCTTGGCGGCATTTTCAAAAAAGCGCCGGCGGCGGGGAGCGGAATGGACCAGTTCCTCAAAGAGATAGGGATTGCGGCGGTGAATCAGCACGTCGCCCAGGATGCGCATGAGGCGGCGGGCGGAGCGGCCGGTGACGCGGGTGCCGCGCAACTCGTCCACCACCCGTACGGCCTCGGGCCCGAGCAGGAAGCCGATCGCCTGACGATCGTCGGCAGAGGTGTAATTAAAAGGGATTTCGCGGGTGCTGGACGCCAGCGTTTCGTTTCCGCCAGAAATGGTCAACATATCCAAGCGTAGCAAATATCCGGATTCTCCCGCTGTGACGGGCGTTCCAGGCGTTTTACAATGTGAAGCCTCAGCAGCTGGCTCCGGCGGAAGGCTAGCTGCCGCACAAGGATGCCGATTGGAGACCTTCTGCTCGCCAGGGGGCGAAAATCGGTCGCCAAAAAACTCAAGCGCAGGACGGTAATGAGCGGGGGCGGAAGAATCGACTTGAAACCACCCGATCTTCGACCTCCATCTCCGACAGTCGCCCCAAGGCCCACGCCATGGGAAAGTTCTGGGTTACCCCTGCCTTTCATTTTGGCCGTCGCACGCGCCTCCCGGTCGCAGACCGCATGCAAAAGGACCGAAAAACAAGAAAAGAGCGAAAGGTGACCGGTCTTCGATTCCAGCTTCCGCCCAGCGCAACCGGCATGCAAATCAGAATTCCCTGTTTCATCTTCATGTGCATCCGGCGAGCAAAATGCTGTAGCCTTTTCCTGCCATGAATATGAAAAAGTTTCGCATCCAAATCCTCTTGCTCTCCGGTTTCACTTTTGCCGCTTTTTCAGCCCCTCGCATTGAGGCTCAGATGGTTACGCCCTCCATCGACCGGCCTGACCAGCCCTTCTCCTATTTCTCGAAGCCGGTAGACGAGATCGGGGCGATGGATGCCGAAGCGGCTACGGAGATTACGCCCGAGGGCTACCTGCGCACCGGCTTCGGCGAGCTGATGTTCTTTGCCGGCCCGGAGTTGGAGCCCACCAGTGTGCGCATTCGCACCCTGGAAGACGGCCGGCTGCCCATCGACCACTACCAGTTTGCCCGCGACGGCATTGTCTACCGCTTCACCCTCTTCGCTGCAACGGAAGGCGTCCAGAACGGCGAGCCGGTGGGCCCGCTGGTCAACTTCATCCGCATCGAGATGAAGAACGAAGGTGCTGAGCCGGCCCGCGCCATCCTGGCTACCGGGATGCGTTACGACGCGCCCAACAACACCGGCGCCGGCCACGGCGACAACCGCTTCGACCGCCCCCGCGAGGGCAAGTTCCCCGGCGACTACCGCCAGCTTGGCGAGACGTTCAGCCCTGACTGGGTGTACTCGTTCTCTGACGCAGGCTTTCTCCGCGACGGCCGCCTGCTCTACACTTTTCCCGCCGGATACGCCTCGCGCGGCTACACCCTGCACGGCGACTACAACTACCCGCAGGATGTAACCCGTCCCAGGAAGCTCAAGGCCGGCCCAACCGTGCCCGTGGGCATCGTCAGCTACTCCAAGCTGCTCCAGCCCGGCGAAGCGTCGGTGCTCGATTTCAAGATGCCGGTCGTGCCGACCGCCGATCCGGCAGCGATTGCCGCCATCGCCCAGGCCAGGTTTGAGCAGGCCAAGGCGCAGATGACAGCATTGTGGAACGGAATCCTCGCCCAAGGGATGCAGATCTCGCTGCCCGAACAGAAGCCAGTCGATACCTTCTACACCAGTTTGGTTTACGACCTGATTGCCCGCGACCACATCGGCGCGGACTACATCCAGACGGTCAACAAGCTGCACTATCACAGCTTCTATCTGCGCGACGGGGCGGATATCGTTCACAGCTACGACGTGACCGGCTATCCCGAAGTCGCCCGCCAGAATCTCCTGTTCTTCGCCAAGTCGCAGAAGGCCGACGGCAATTTCCTCTCCCAGGAGCAGCAGTACGACGGCTGGGGCGAGGCGGTGTGGGGATACTCCCAGCACTACCGCATTACCCACGACAAGGCCTTTGCCGAGTGGGCGCTGCCGCAGATCGACCGCGCCGTCACGTGGTTGAAACAGGCCCGCGCCGCCGATCCGCTGCATATTGTGCCCGCCAGCGACGTGCGCGACAACGAGTTTGTCCCCGGCCACCTGACCGGCTACAACTTCCTGGCACTGTCGGGCCTCAAGCTGGCAATCGAGATGGCCAACGAGACCGGGCACGGCGATCTGGCCAAGAGCTGGCTGCCGGAGTACGACGATTTCCGTGCGGCGTTCTTCAAAGTTCTGGAGCAGCGCGCCCAGGAGAACAAAGGCTACATTCCGCCCGCGCTCGACGGCCAAAAGGGCGGCTACGACTGGGGCAACCTGCTGGCCGTGGTTCCCGAGCCCACGCTCGATCCCCAGGACCCGCGTGTCACCGCGACCCTCAAGGCCACTCAGGCCAAGTACGCCGAAGGCATCATGACCTATGCCGACGGCGAATTCCTGCACCACTACCTGACCATCAAGAACACCATGACGGAGGCCATTCGGGGCGATCAGGAACAAGCGGTGAAGGAGCTTTACGCCCTGCTGCTGCACACCAGCTCCACCCAGGCCGGCTTCGAGTTCGCCATCCTGCCCTGGGGCAACCGCAATTTCGAAGACAACCTCTCGCCTCACGGGTGGTTTGCCGCCGAATACCGGACTCTCCTGCGGACCATGCTGGTGCGCGAAGAGGGTAGCCAGCTGCACCTGCTCTCCGTGGTCTCGCCGGAGTGGATCGGCAAGGGCAAGACCATCTCCGTCCGCCAAGCGCCTACCAACTTCGGCCCCATTGCCTTCACGCTCACCCAGCCCGCCGAGGGAGAAGCAGTCCTCCGCATCGAGGCGGCCTTTACCTCCGCGCCCAAACAGATCGTGGTCCATCTGCCCTGGTTTGTCGAACTCCAGTCCGCCACTGCCGACGGCAAGGCGGTCCAGCCCGTGCAGGGCGCGCTTGCCGTGTCTGCCGGCGCGAGGGAGATTCGCCTCCATTGGGCGGTCAAAGCCAGTACGCCGTCCCTCAGCTACGTTCGCGCGGTGGGGGATTACAAGGCGGAGTACGCACGACGCTATCGTCTCCTGATGCACGGGGAGACGGCGGCGAAGCCCTTGCCCCGATGATGTTCACCTAACAGCGATACGCCATCCCAGGGGGAAGAGCTGAGACAACGGCGAACCGACGCGGAAAGTTTCGCAGCGCCCCGCCGGGGCTCAACCGTCATGAATGATGACCCTTCCCCAGGGCTTCCGCCCTGGGCTAATTTAGGTTCGCCCCTCCGGGGCGAAGAGGAAACGGCTTCGATTTCTGAAAACAATACAAAAGCGAACAGCATTGAGGTTAGCACTGTACTCTTCAGGAACTGGCCGGTTGAGAGTTTCGCTTTCCCACGCTTTGCGCAGAAGACGCGGAAAGAATGGGGCACGGAGCCTTGGCGGCGCTACAGGCCGGGCTTTGAGCCGGGCAACTCCCCATGCGGGATGGCCGACGGAGCTTGGGGACCGGGGGAACTCCGTCCCAGCCGGGTGCGTATGTAGAATCCAGAGAAAGCAAGGAGAACGCGCCATGGCCAGCCAACCTTATCCCAATCCGCAAGTGATTTTTTACCAGCAGTATGAGGCAGTGCGGCGCGACGAGGTCGTGGGCATCCTGCTGGCGCTGTTTCTGGGTGGGTTCGGCATTCACCACTTCTATCTGCGCCGCACCGGCCTGGGGATTCTTTACTGCTGCCTTTGTTGGACACCGCTGCCCTGGGTGCTGGGCTTTGTCGAGTGCTTCTTCATGCCCGGCCGGGTGCGGGAGTTCAACCATATTCAGGCGGCGGGGATCGCCGCGATGCTGGGCATCCCGATGCCGGGATGGGGCTACCCGATCAACGTGACCGTGAATGTGCCGCCGGGCGCGCAAGCTGCAGCGCTGAATGCCTGTGGGCGCTGCCGGCAGGCCAATCCGCCGGGGTCGAAGTTCTGCTCGGGGTGCGGGGCGCCGCTGTAGATGGGCGGCTGTCGCTGGCCGGTTGAAACGGGGAGAGACTGTAGATAAAAAGCTGTAGCCAAGAGGCTGTGGATAGGGGTGTCCCAGGTTAGAGCATTTTCGGAAAACACGTAGACTTTTTGAAGGGCGTGCAAGGTGGCTTTTTCTTTGGAAAAAAGCCACTTGAGTACGTGCTTTCGGTCTGCACCAATTCCGAAAATGCTATAGGCGCGATGAGCCTGCGCCGGACCTGGGCACCCAGACCACCTGGGGCGCCTTCCGCCGCGCTTACATGTTGGCGTGGCCGGAGCGCATCGACTCGTTGAAGTGTGGCTTGGTGAAGTTGAGCGCCGCATCGAGCGCCGCCTGATACTCCGGGGCGCGGGCCAGCAGCGCCGGAGTTGCGGCGGCAAACTCGCCGTCCAGCACCAGCAAGCCCTCGCCGGCCTCGTGGCCCGCCATGCGCAGCAGATCCTGCTCCGTGGTGTTCAGGTATTGCGCATCTCTGGGGTCGGCGATCCACACCGGCCGGTTCTCGCCCAACACTCCCGAGAGCCAGTAGATCTTGCGCAGCAGGTATTTGAGGCGCTCCTCGTCGTTGGTCTCGGTGAACAGGAACTTCTTTTGCCAGCGACTGTAGTAGCGGGTGGTGACGGGAACC
>Ga0181529_10003780_pt1 | contig 16903 bp, 16 predicted proteins | sample PEATcosm2014_Bin_36_FD_119763 | JGI IMG/M metagenome (GOLD analysis project Ga0181529, IMG submission 119763) | Peatland microbial communities from MTU Mesocosm Facility, Houghton, MI, USA - PEATcosm2014_Bin10_30_metaG | ecosystem: Environmental > Terrestrial > Soil > Wetlands > Peat | place...
ACCCAAACCATTGCCTATTCCCACCTGAAGCTGAACGCGCTCATCTAAACTCAACTGCCTGTAAGACTTCCCCATGCAACATTGTCTCCTTCAAACGTTGCACTTGGAACTGGAGCGCGGCCAGCGCCTCGCCAAATGTCGACTTATTCATAATCAGCCTTGGGCCAGAAGTCTAAGTCGGCTCATCTGGCGTCTGTGCATATTCCTCAATGTCCGCGCGCAGTTTCTTCATATCCCTTCGCGATACGTGCCACCTTCTCCCGACCCCGTCCCAGATTGAAATGGCTTTGAGGTTTCCGGTGCTGATTTGCTCATCAACTCCCGTGAATTCTACGTGTTGCTCCTGCTCTTCGAGTATCTTCGGTAAGTAGCGGGCGCTTACGAGGAAAGTATTACGCCCGTTTACGGGCGTCCGATAGGTGCCTCCCCATCCTTTCCAATTCATTCGCCGTCGCCCCACGTTCGTTACAGTCACTACGACGTACAATTCATCGCCCAGTCCGTGGATATTCATGCTTGGCTCCGCCGCATACCATTGGCTATCGCCTTCTCGCTGTCCAATCCTTCGAATTTGCGCGGTCACCTTGATTTTAGCCCTGTCGCGCAAATCTCTATAGAGTGTCCACCCGAAGGTGATGCTCGACAGCATGGCACCCCAGAAAGCCAATACCGCCGTTAGATCGTTACTATTGTCCGTCTTCATGTCGTTGTGCACATTCTATGCCTCTGAACATGAGGACGGTAAGGTGGTTTTTCTCCATGATTGCCTGCCCCCAGATAGCAAAGTTGACCTCGATGGTGGGTGGCCCTGCTCTCGGCATCCCACAAAACCACACCGAGGGTGCCCGGTCCCTCGCATTTGGGGACCGGGGAGACTCCGGATCTCAACGAGCAAGAAGAAGGCGGGTGGCCCACTTCCGGCTCGCCCAAAACTGGGTGCCCCAGGTCTCGATTTTGAGACCTGGGATCGCATGAATCCCTCCCAGCTACGGCTCACTCCCGAAATGCGTCGTAGGCACCGCCAACTCGCCAACCTGCCACCACGCGCCGCAGGCGCGGCCAACTCCGCCAACCCCGCTAACTCCGCTGCTTTTGCACATAATTACCTGACCCTCCTGCACAATTCACTACAGACGACCTCCAGGCAAAGGCCCACGCGCCCGTAAGCCGCGAGCTAACTCCTTTTGCTGGACGAATTTGCGGCTAACTCCTTGGCGTGGAGGAATTTGTAGCGCCCCGCCCCGCGTAACTCCCTGTAGCAGAGGAATTTACGTCTTGGCAATAGGGGGGGGGGAGTCCCTAGTCCCGATGCGGGTGCTCCAGAGCCTGCCCCTCCGGCAGCGCGGAGGAGAGCAAAAGAATATTCTCCGGCACAAATTGAAGGGCCCAAGGCTGTGGCTGTGATGCCAGTTGCCGCCACATCTGCTTGGGAAGGTCGGCTTGGATCTGCGCCTTCTCGCCCTTCTGCGGCGCGCGGTGCAGGCGCAGATAGAGCGTCATCTCATGCGGCGCTTCGCTGGTTTCCACCAGCCAGCAGGGAAAGACGTTCTCGCCCACAGCGTGCCCTTGCAGCCGGAAGTGGTGGGAGCGATACCCGACCGCATCCACCGCCGCGCCGACCGCGCCGAGGCTCTTCAACGTGCAGCCCCACTCCTCTACGTGCACCTCATGGTCGTTCAACACCCGGGCCGCGGCAATGTTCTTGCAACCCGTGAGCCGCGCCGCAACCTGGGTGCCCGGATCGTCAAACAGCGCTTGGCGCGGGCCGCTCGCAATCACACGGCCAAGATCCAGCACCACCAACTCCGTGCAAAAACGGAAGGCCTCTTCCATGTCGTGGGTAATGAAGAGCACCGCGCCCGGATAGCTGCGCAGCGTCTCGCGCAACTGTTCTTCTGTAGACCGGCGCAGGTGCGGATCGAGCGCGGCAAAGGGCTCGTCGAAGAGCAGCGCCTCGGGCTGCATGGCCAGGCAGCGCGCAATGGCCACCCGCTGCCGTTCGCCACCGGAGATCTGCGCCGGAAGGCTGTTGGCCAGGTGCGCAATGCGCAGCGCGTGCAGCAGCTCGCCCACGCGCTGCTGCCGCTCGTCTCTGCGCAAGCGGAAGAGCGAGTAGCCCACATTCTCCGCCACCGTGCGATGCGGAAACAGCGCGTAATCCTGAAACACCACGCCCATGCGCCGCTCCGCGGGCGGCAGATCGATGCCGTGTTCGCTCGAGTAAAGGGTGCGCCCGTTCAGCTCGATGCTGCCGCTGTCCGCCCGTGCCACCCCCGCAATCATCCGCAACGTAATGGACTTGCCCGCGCCCGATGCCCCCAGCAGGCCCACTGGCCGCTCTCCCGCATTTAGATGGATCGACAGCGAAAAATTGGGCAGAGCTTTGCGCAGTGAAACCCGCAGCTGCGGCGCTTCGCTGCTGGACTGCATCAGGTCGAGTGGCGCGGAGTTCGAGGCTATCTTCGCACTCGTCGCCGTCTCACCCACAAAGCGATTGCGGAAGAGATCGGCGGCGGGCAGATGCAGCAGCCGGATCATTCCCAGCGAGAGCACCACAATCACCGTGACCCAAAGCGCAGCCTCCGCGCGGTCGCCTCCCTCCACGGCGGAGAAGATGGCGATGGGCAGCGTCTGCGTGTGGCCGGGAATGTTGCCGGCCAGCATCAGGGTGGCGCCAAACTCACCCATGGCGCGCGCAAAGGCCAGCACCGTGCCGGCAACTACGCCGGGCCCCGCCAGCGGCAGCAGAATGGTGCGGAAGACTCGCGCCTCGCTTGCGCCCAGCGTGCGGGCCGCATCCAGCAGCGCGGGGTTCACCTGCTCAAAGGCGCCCAACGTGGTGCGGTACATCAGCGGAAAGGCCACCACGGCCGCGGCAATCACCGTGGCCGGCCAGGAGAAGACGACGACGATGCCCACGTGCTCCAGCGCCATGCCTAATAGACTGTGACGTCCAAAGAGAAGGAGCAGGAAATAACCCACCACCGTGGGCGGTAGAATCAGCGGCAGCGTCAGCACGCCGTCCAGCCATGCGCGCAGGTTGTTGCGCACTGCCAGCATCCGCCACGCAGCTAGAATGCCCAGCATAAAGGTTACTGCCGTGGCCGTGGCCGTGGTGGCCAGCGAGAGCCAGAGCGGCGTGGGATCGATCCATATCATTCATGCGCCGCCGTTATGAATCCCTTGCCTGCAAACACCTGGGCTGCGCTGCTTGAGAAGAGAAAATCGCTGAAGGCGCGCGCTTCAGTCGCATGTGCGCTCTGCGCCACCACGGCCACGGGATACACAATCGGATCGTGCGCGGCATCGTCGATGGTCTGCGCCACATGAGCCTTGCTGCTCAAGCGCGCATCGGTGGCGTACACAAAGCCCGCCTCCGCGTTGCCGCTTTCTACATAGGCCAGAACCTGACGGACATCCTTGGCAAACACGAATTTCTCTTTGAGCGCCGCGTCCAGCTTGGCACCCTTCAGCGTCTGCAGGGCATAAAGACCGGCCGGAACGCTCCGCGGATCGCCCAGTGCAATTTTTTTCACTTGTTTTTGGCTGAGATGGTTGAGCGACGTAATGGTAGTTCCCTCAGGCACAATCAGCACCAGTTGGTTGTGCAGCAGAATCCGGTTTTGGCCCGCGGCAATCAGTCCCTTTGCCACCAGTTGATCCACGGGCTTGGCGCCTGCCGCCAGCAGCACGTCCACCGGCGCGCCCTGCTCAATTTGCCGGGCCAGCGCGCCGGAGGAGCCAAAGTTGTTGCGGAAGGTTATCTCTGGATGGATTTTGGTGTAGCTGCTTTCCACTTGCTCAATGGTTCCCGTCAGGCTGGCTGCTACGGAGACAGTAATCTCCACATGGCGGGCTCCGTGGCAACCGGAGAGCAGGGAAGCGAACAGACAGGCGGTTGCGGACAACGCAACACCCCTGCCCGTGCAACGAAGATGCGATAGCACAGCCTGACAACCGCGCACAATGCCCCTTTGCTAAACGCCGACGATCACGTTGGACGACTTGATGATGGCGCTGGCCGCGCTGCCCACGCTCAGGCCCAAGTTGGTCACGCTCTGCTTGGTAATGGAGGCAACAACCTTCGATCCGCCCTGGAGCGCGATGGTCACTTCGCTGTTCACAGCGCCGTCGCCAATGGATTCCACCGTGCCACTGAGCACGTTGCGTGCACTCAGTTTGGCCGCGCCCAGGTCTGTGCCTACAATCACTTCGTTGGCTTTTACAAGGGCGCAGGCGGCCACGCCTTCCGCTAGGCCCAGCGCTTCAACGCTGGCATTGGTGATAATGGAGACGATTTTTTCGCCGCCATCGAGCACCAGCTCGACCTCGCTGTTGACGGCCCCTTTTAGAACCTTGCTCACTTTGCCGGCAAGAATGTTGCGTGCGCTGATTTTCATCGATGTTACCTCCCTGGGAATGTTACTGACTGCCCAATAGTCTACTTGGCCAGCCCTGAAAACTCCACAAGGAAGCAGTACAAAAATGTGTCTGGCAGCGTAACCAGGAAGGCCGCCGGGCGGTTTTGCTAGCGGCTGATGCGGATGGCGAACTGCGCCACCCGCGGGTCGGTGGTGGTGCTGGTGATGGAGCCAAAGGCAGTTGAACCGAAGCTGCCGCTCGGCTGAGAGAAGGCCGGTTGGTTGGTGATGTTGAACACTTCGCCGCGGAACTCGAGATCGACTTCGCCCGGCAGCTTGGAGTGCTTGATCATGGCAATGTCCAGATCGCGGTAGGCCGGCCCGCGAACCGGATTGCGCGAACTGTTGCCCAGGGTGAACTGCGCTGCTGTGGTGAATGCGGCCGTGTTGAAGAAGTGCGCCGGCGTGCGCAGATCCGGAGCCAGAGCGGTTGCTCCGGTGTGATTCGGCCGCTGCAGAGCGTAGCCTGCAAAGGCGTTGTTGTTGGTGGCTTGCGTCACGGTCACGGGCATGCCCGATTGCACCGTGGTGATGGCGTTCAAGATCCATCCTCCCAGCGCGGCGTTGCCCAGTCCGTGGTTGGCCAAGCGATGGTTGCGCCCCGCCGGCAGTGTCCACGATCCGCTGGCCGTCAACACGTTGGGCATGTCGCCGGTGGAAAGATCGCGCTCCATACGCGGATTGAAGGTGTCGGCCGCAATCAGGCTGCTGGAATTCGGCGAGGAAAGCACAGTGGAGGAGTACACCGAAGACGCGTCGTCGATCAGCTTGGAGCGCGTGTAAGCGGCCAATAGCGTGAGCCCGTGTGCAAGCCGCTGCTCCACCTTCACTTCGCTCGCGTTGTAGTTGGTGGTGCCGCTATTGTGCCGGTATATGGCTACGTTCAGAAAGCGCGGATAAGGTTTGAGCAGTTGGGCCGCGGTCACGGTCTTTCCGCCAATCGAACTGGAGACCGGAATCAGGCCGTAGTAAGGGTTGGTGACCGACGTCTGCAGCGACGCGCCTTGTGCCAACTGCGCCTGCGTCAACTGGTTCAGGTTGGAGTCAGGAATGCCCACATGCACAATGTGCGAGCCCACGTAGGCCACTTCCACGGAGAGTCGGGGCGCAATCTCGCGCTGCAGGGCAAGGTTCCATTGCTGTGAGTAGCCCGACCCCGCCGTGCGGTCGGCCGTATAGACGCTCTGCCCCAGTCCGGCATCGCCGTTCTTCACAATGCTGGCAACGGTGGGACCGCTGGCGAGCGCAAAGGCCGCGTTGATGCTGTCTCCCGTCTTCTGCTGCACGTTCTGGATGAAAGGGAATTGCGGCACCGTGAACGGCGTGGTAATGCCTGACTGATCGATGAACACAATGCCGTAGCCTGCGCGCACCACGGTCTTTGGCGTCATCAAGTAGGCCAGGCCCACACGGGGCGCAACGTTGGACCAGTGCAGCTCGCGCGCGGAGCGCGAAACATCGCTCACTCCCATGTAATCCAGTTGCTGGGTTTGCAGGTTGAAGACCGCTCCTTGATTGTTCTTTTCCACCGAAGGCAGGTGCAGCGTCCAGCGTGCACCCAGGTTTACCGTCAGCTTGCTGGCAATCTTCCAGTCGTCCTGCGCAAAGTATTCTTCAATGTGATCGCGAGGCCGGATCTTGCTGGTCTGCAGATCGATCTGGAAGGTGTCCACCTGGCCGAGCAGAAAGCTTGCAAAGGAGTTGCCGGTTCCGGTCACGCCCTGTTGGTTGCTGCCCGTGGTGGTAAAGGCAAACGAGCCCGTTGGGTTGGGTGGCGAGATAGTGTTCAGCTGGTACCAGCGCAGGTCGGCGCCGGCCTTGAACTGGTGACGTCCGCGGGTGAAGAAGACGGAATCCACCACTTGCCATACGCCGGTCTGGTATTGCGCAAAGGTGCTGGCCGAAGGGCCCACCTGCTGGAAGCCCGTAAAGGTGAACAAGGGCAGCGCGCTGTTGAAGGCCCCGTTCGTAGGGATGCCCGGAATCCCCAGCGCGCTCGATGGTGAGCTGCCCAGGTAAGGTCCGGCAATCGTATTGCCACGCCGCGTATAACCGAGGCGCAGATCGTTCTCAAGCGACGCAGTGAATGTGTGTGTTTCATCGAAGACCGCTTGCTGGCCCGCCACGCTGGAAAGGCCCGCAACGTTTCCGGTACCCAGCACCGAGCCGGAGATAGCTCCGCTGCCGCCTGGAAACGGAGTGGCCGGTTCTTCCACTTCCTTGTAATAGGTGTAGCGGCCAAAGGCGCGGTCGCGCGCGCTAAACGCTCCATCCACGCGCACATCCATCTGATTCTGGTGATCGATGTCGTTGGCGGTGCGCGCATAATTATTGGCGCTCGCCGTGGTGGTGGGTGATGGCAGATAGTACTTCAAGATAGTAGACGCAACAGAATCGTAGGCGCGATTGATGGTGTCGGTGGCGAATTCCGTGCGCACATACTTCCCGCTGGCAAGAACCGTAGAGGCCGGATCGTAGATTTTCGATACGCCGGAGAAGATGCCCAGCCGCTCGTTGGCGGTCGGCACGGTGGAGATGCGGGTCACGCCAATCGATTGCTGCACGCCCTGATAATCGGCAAAGAAGAACAGGTGGTCCTTTACGATTGGCCCACCAACGGTGGTTCCGAACAGGTTGCGTCTGTACACTGGCTTGCGCCCCGTCGGGGCAAAATAGTTGCGCCCATTCAGATCCTCATTGCGCAAGAATTCGAAGAGGCTGCCATGATAGGCGTTCGAACCAGAGCGTGTGGTCACATTCACCACACCGCCATTGAAGCGGCCAAACTCCGCAGCAACGTTGTTAGCCTCGACAGTGAACTCCTGAATGTCGTCGAGAATCGGAAAGAAGGCGACCTGGCCCGGCTCCGGTTGCAGCGCGGAGATGCCATCGAACAGATACTCGTTGGTGCGCGGACGGCCGCCGTTGATGCGCGGCAGTAGTGTGCCCGGAGGTAGCGATACACCGGGCGACTGCGTGGCCAACTGCACAAAATTGCGGGTATTCAGCGGCATGGCAACCACCAGCGGGCCCAGAATACTGGTCTGGATATTGCTGGTGGCAACTTGGAGTTGCGGCGCATCGGCCACCACCGTCACGGTCTCGCGGTCGCCGCCTACCGTCAACGTCATGTCGGCGGTCACGGTTGTTCCCGTTACAACTTCCACGCCGTCCCGCAGCAGATGTTTGAAGCCCCTGGCTTCCACATCCACTTTGTAGAGGCCGGGGATCAGGTTATGAAACTGGAAATCGCCGGCGCTGGTGGTTACGGTTTGCTGGCGAAGATTGGTGGCGGTCTGGGTAATCGTCACTTGCGCGCCACCGATCTCCGAACTCGCGGCATCGCTGATGCGCCCCGCGAGTCCCGCTGCTACTTGCGCATGAAGGATGAAGGAAGATGTGACAAGCGTGAAGGCAAGGAGCAGCAGGACGCGAACCTGCACCCGACGAAAATGTCTGGATGTGCTTGCGAGGCAGAATAGGGTCATGGTTCGAGTTTGAATGAATCGAAATAACGAATCCATATGTTTTTAGGCGCAGCTCTGCACAGAGGTGCAATTTATACTCGAAGAGGAAATGCGCAAGGGAGAATGCAGATGGCAGCACGCAATGAGGCAAGAGAAGATGTTCTGCTGAAGCCACGCGAGGCCGCAACCGCGCTGGGCGTTAGCTACGCCACCATCAAGCAGTGGATTCTGCAGGGTAAGTTGAAGACCGTGAAGACGCCGGGCGGACATCATCGCATACCGCAAAGCGAGCTTCAGCCCATGGTCAAGGAAACGCCCACGCCCGCGCGCATTGAATCGCGTGAACGCTTCCGCTCGGTCAGCGGCCGCAATCAACTTGTGGGCAAGGTTGCAGAAGTCAAAATCAGCGGATTGCTGGCCAAGGTGGTGCTCATCATCGGCGATCAGCAGATCACTTCTATCATCACCGCCGACGCCGCGCGTGAGATGCAGTTACGCAAAGGACAGACAGCCGCGGCGCTCATGAAGGCGACCGAAGTGATGATTGTGCGCGTTTAGTACCGCGGCAACATGACGGAGTCGTTATGAGTGAGAACTCAGGGCGCCCCTGGTCTCGATTATGGGACCAGGGAAAGTACAGTTTTGTAGGGTTATGGTGCTAGCGCGCTTCCAGTTGAATCGACACCAATGGAGGCTCCGGCTTCACGCAGGCCTGCTGATGTACCCTGAAGACCTTTTGCTCCATCGGCGTGGAGTGAACAAAGTCGAGATACGCGCGCAGCAGCGTTCCCCGCGCATGTTCGTAGCTCTCCTCTTCGTTGCAGTTCTGCGGCATCTCGCGAAGATATTGCCCCATGCGGCGCAGAATGTGCAGTCGCGCCACGTTCAACACCGTGGGATCGAAGGGGACATTGAGTGCGGCAAAGAATTCCTCGGCAGACGACAGCCTTTTCAGCTTCTCCACAATGTTCATGCGCAGGCCTCCTGAGAGCGGGGTTGGTTGGCAAATGTTCCGCACGTTTGGTCGTAAAGGTCAATCAGTTCGCGGCTGCTGATGCTGCGTTTGATGCACTGTGCTAGCGCGCGCATGCTGCGGAGCACAATCTGTACCTGAGCAGGACTGGCTGCAATGCCGGCTTCTTCAAGCGCCTGGCGCACCGCCGCACTGCCTGAATGTTTGCCCAGCACAATGCTGCGCGTGCGCCCAAACAGTTCCGGTGAGAGTGCTTCGTAGGTAAGGGGATCCTTCAGCAATCCATCCACGTGAATGCCGGATTCATGCGTGAACACCGACCATCCCACGATCGCCTTGCCTGCTGGAATTGGCCTGCACGCAGCATCGGAGACAATCGCTGCCAGCCGCGTCAAGCGCTGCAATTGCACAGCAGTGCGTCCCAACCTTAGCCGCTCGATGCCTGTAGCCACTTCTTCAAGAGCGGCATTACCAGCGCGCTCACCCAAACCGAGTACGCACACGCTGGCATGGGTCGCGCCGGCGCGTATTGCCGCCAGGGTGTTCGCGGTGGCCAATCCCAGATCGTCGTGGCCGTGGAACTCCAGCGCAAGATCGAGATGTTGACGCATCTCCGTAAAGATCTCGAAGATGCGGAATGGGTCCAGAATGCCCAGTGTGTCTGCAAAGCGGAACTTGGTTGCGCCAGCTTCAGCTGCGCAATTCACCGCGCTCAGCAGGAAAGCCATCTCCGCGCGGCTTGCATCCTCGCCTCCCATCGCTACCTCCAGGCCGCGATCGCGGGCGTAGCTAATTACCGCGCGGATCTGTACCAGCAGCTTGTCGGGCGTCAGCCCCAGCTTGGCGCGCATCTGGATCGCAGAAACAGGAATGGAGAGATTCACATGGCGCACGCCGGAACGCAGCGCCGCATCCACATCGGCCCGCGTCATGCGGCACCACGCAATCGCGCGCGCCTTCTCCAGCGAATGCGCAATCACGCCTATCTCCTCGATCTCCAGTGTCCCCATCGCCGGAGTGCCGGCCTCAATCTCATCCACGCCGCACTGCTCCAGCGCGCGGGCAATGGCAATTTTCTCGTCCAGTGTGAAAGCCACGCCTGGAGCCTGTTCGCCATCGCGGAGTGTGCTGTCGTTGATCGTGATTCGTCTCAACTCATCCATACACTGCCTCCTCGGCCGGAGCGTCGGCGTGAAGATCTTCAAGCGTGCTTTCAATTGCCGCGCAGGCACGTTCCACATCCTTCTCCGTGTTCATGCGCGAAAATGAAAAGCGAACCGCGCCGCGAATATGCGAGAACGGTATTCCCATCGCGCGCACAACGTGTGATGGCTCCATGGCCCCTGTTGAGCAGGCCGCACCCGACGAAGCAGCCACTCCCATCCGGTCCAACAGCGTCACCATTTCGTCGCCTTCAATGCCCTCAAACGCAATGCAGGAGGTGTTAGCAAGCCGTGGCGCGCCAGAAGAGAGAACCCTGGCCGATGGAACAGAATCGAGAACGCGCTTCTCCAGCAGATTGCGCAGTGCGCAGATCTGGGCGTTGGAAGAGCTGAGTGCTGCGGTCGCTAGAGCGGCAGCCTTGCCGAAGCCTGCAATCCCAGCCACATTCTCCGATCCAGATCTACGGCCACGCTCCTGCCGCCCACCACGAAGCAGCGGCGAGAAGCTGGTCCCTTTGCGCACATAAAGCGCGCCCACTCCTTGTGGGCCATGCAGTTTGTGTGCGGAAACAGAGAGTAGATCGATCATGGTGGCGCGTACATCGAGTGGAAAACGTCCCATCGCCTGCACGGCATCGCAATGGAACAGAGCGCCGGCCTGGTGTGCGAGTTTGCTCAACTCCGCCACTGGCTGCAGAACGCCAGTCTCATTGTTGGCCCACTGCACGCTGGCTAGCGCGGTGCGCCCGTTGAGCGCGGCCCGGTAGGCATCCACAACGATGCGCCCTTCGCCATCTACGGGAATGCGGTGGACCACTGCCTGCCCACTCTTTTCAAATGCAGCACAAGTCGTAAGGACCGAGGCGTGCTCAAGGGCAGAAACCACAATCTCGTCTCTGCCTATCTGTGTTGCCATTGCGGAGTGCAGTGCAGTGTTGTTGGCTTCGGTGCCGCCCGAGGTGAAGACGATCTCCGCATCGTTCTGCGTACCCAGCAAGGCCGCCACTGCGCCACGTGCTTCAAGCACCAGTTCAGCGGCTTTACGTCCTGCGCGATGCGCCGAGGATGGATTGCCGCAGCCCTGTTCAAGAGCTGCTACCATTGCTCCGAGCACCTCGGGGTCCATCGGGGCGGTGGCGTTGTTATCCAGGTAAGAGCAGGTGAACGGGGTCGTCGTCTGTCGCATGGTACCTCCTGGATCGGCCTTGTCAGCGTCATCTGCTGCTGTCATCAGGGTGACGCGCAGAAACAGCAGATACAGAAAGTAGAGCAATCAGATGGCCATTTGGCCGAGTGTACAGAATCAACTCTTTGCAGCGGGCCGCACGTTGCGATTGTCGGGTTTCCGACAGGGATCTCGTTGGGATGCTACACAACGGCAACTTGGACCAGCGGCAACGTCGATCCCAGGAACTGGTTGCGCGCCAGTAGACTCTCGCCCGATTCATCGCCAAAACAAGTAGAGAAGTCTCCGCACTCACCGCACACCGGAGCACAACAGAGTGAGAATCCTTCCTCACTGCACGTCATGCGATAGAAAAACTTTTTCCACTTCATGTCCTGACGATTGCGCGTGGCCAAAGGCGCGAAATGACGGCTCATCATCGCGCTCAATTCGCCGCGGTGGGCGAAGCCCAGATCCTGCCACAGATGATTGGGGCGCATCGCACGACGTGCTACCAGCGTAGCCAACAACGGTGCAAGCTTGCTCCCCCGCGTGCGGAAACGCAGCAGCAACTCGCGAATGCAGGCTTCCTCCTCGGAGCGTGCAATGGGAGCAGAGAGGCTCAGGTTGGCAAAGAGCGGCGAGGAGTGGGGAAAAGAAGCGTCCAGAAACTTGCGCAGTTGCGCGCCCTCCATCCCCAACGCGTCGCAGAGCGATTTCCCTTGCACGGCTTCCACCGCGGCAATCGCTACAATCGACGCCAGCACATGACGGTCTTCCTGCGCCAGCTTGGTGTTTGCCGCCAGTTCCATCAATCCTGCATAGATACGCTCTGCTTTCATCCGCGCTCCTAATTGTTCACGTAGCTGTGGCAGGCTTTAGAGCAAACCCGGCCGCATGCGCCGCAACCAATACAGTTGCCTGCGTCGGTTATGGTCATCACTTTGCGCTCGATCTCGTCGTCGTCCAGATCCACCAGCTCGCCGTCTTCGTTCACGCCCTGCAAGGCGAGCACCGAGCGCCCGCACACTTTGTAGCAACGGCCACAGCCGATGCAGGTTTCCTGGTTGATCGCGCTCAGGTAGCCTGGCGTCCAAGTGCGCCCATCGCGGGTTGTGGCAACAGTATCCATATTTGTTCAGGCCCCCATGGCTTTCAATTCCGCACGCTTCGCGGTAAGTTGTTTGAAGATCTCGTAGGTCTTTTCCGCCGCATCGGGAATCGACTCCCATGCTGTTGGCAGCTCCTCGGCCAGATCGTGCAATTGCATCTTGGCTTGCACCGACGTAGTGGAGAGCTTCTTGATCTGCGCCTTCAATGTGTCGATGTCTGTGGTCGTTTCAGAAATCAAAGCCATCCTCTCTCTCGATTGCAACGGGCTGTGTTACTCGTGTGCGGCCTCGGGATACTTGCGAATCCACTCTAGGCCGGCGTCCACGGCCTTCGCGCCCTCTTCGCCGAGCTTCTCCATCGTCTCGAATCCAAAGCTATGCACGTCGCGCAAGTGGCGGCTCAGCACAACCAGCCGCCCGGCCAACAGCACCACGCGTCCAAATCCCTCATGATGGAACTTCATCATCGGTGAGACCATCACACCGGTCAGCCGCTCGATGGAGAGGCCAATGGCGTTGTAGTAGATCTCCAGCCGCCACAAGGTATCCGGATCAGGATCGGCCATCAACGGCATCTCGCGCCGCTGCTCTTTCGTGACAACATAAGGCGCAAGCAACTCTGCGTCCGGCTTCCCATCCCAACTGCCATGCAGGTCCTGCGCCCTCCACTGCTTGGTTAGCTCTGTGAGGAACAACTCTCCGCTCGTAGTGTCCTTGGTGTTGAGGGCCTCAACCATGCAGCACCTCGCTGTCAAAGTCAAAGTTGCGTTCTTGCCCCTTTTGGATCGCCTTGCGCAGCCACGGTGGCGGCGTTCCACGCAACACCACCTGCAGCTTGTCCACAAGGTTGGCGATGGTCTCGGTCTCGGGCACACGCACGGGATGCACGTTGCGCGATACCACGCGTGCCGCGCCCGATCCGCCTATGGCAGCGACGTAGAGAATCGCGCAATCGGTGATGGCCTCGATCTTCGGCATCAACTTGTCTTCGTTGCCATCCTCTTCAAGCACGCCGCCAAACTCGAGCACTTCCACACGGCTGGCATCGTCCGCGGTAATCTCGTAAACCGCAATCGTCTTTGCCCATCCAAAGTGGGCGTTCACATGGGTCAGGTCTTCGGTTGCAAATGCGACTTTCATGGCAGCTTCTCCGGCGGATGATCAAGAAGGCAGAATGTTGAAGTGGGACGATGATGACGGCTGTAACATCCCTTCACGCACCCAGGTTGTTGGTGTTGGTTCATGGTCCACAGCCATCAGCGTGTTGCCCACACTGAAGATCAGGTCGCGTGTGGCGCGATATCCAACCGTAGTTAGGTGAGCATTGCCCAGCCGGTCAAAGACGGGAATGCCGATGCGGAAAAGCGGCACATGCAAGCGATCCGCGGCCTGGCGCGCCTGACTGTTGGCCACGATCAGGTCGGCCCCCGCGGCCGCTACCTCCAGATCCTCAAGGTCGCCAAGAATCACCTCATCGGCTGGAATGTCCTCGAGCAGGGGCGACATGGTGCTGGTTACAGCGCCCACAATCTGGCAACCCATGTCATGCAGCCAAGTAGTGATCGTCCACAGCAGATCTGGCTCCGCCGCCATCGCCACGCGCCTGCCGCTAAAGTAGAAATGTGCATCCAGCATTGCATCAACCAACTGTGCGCGCAGCCGGCGATAACGCCTGGGCACGGGCACACCGCTGATCTGTGAGAGGAAGTGCATCAGCTCGTCGCAGCATTCAAGGCCCGTCAATCGTTCAAAGAGCCTATAGGGTACGCCGGTGCGATGCTCAAGCGTGATAGCAGCCCCGCGCATCTGCGTTCCAATGGCGATGGTCCATGCGGCGTTGCCTAGTTCATGCACTTCATCTACGCTGCAGCCGCCCAGTGTGGTCGGCGTAAACTCCTCGGGTATGTGTCCATCGAGCGATCCAGAGAGGTCCGGCAAGAATGTGGGGATCAACCCAAACGTCTCCATTATCTCGCGTAGCTCGTCCACATCGCCCGGTGTCAGATGCGAACCCGGCAGCACATTGATGCGCCGTGGATCGCGCATGCCCGCCTCAGGAATCTCCACCAGTTCTTCAATCATGCGCGTCACGGCGCGAGCCCAGCCATCCTGATAGGCTCCAGAGAAATCCGGCGTATTTACGTGCACCAATTCCACGTTATCCAACTCCGGATGGCGCGCGCGAATCAGCGTGATGTAGGCGTTCAGATCGTCGCCCTTCACCTCGGTCGTGCCCGTGGTGCAGATGCCAATCAGATCCGGATTCGTCTTCTTCCAGACGTTTAGAATGCCTTGTTCCACGTTATCGATGCCGCCCAGCACGGTGGTCACTTCCGTCATCGCCGTGGTCTGCAGCGGAATCGCCTCGCGGAAGTGCCGTACCAACAGCACCAGTCCGAACGATGTGCAGCCCTGCGCCCCGTGAAAGAGAGGCATGCAACGATCCATGCCCAGAAACGCCAGCGCCGCGCCCAAAGGTTGGCTTAGTCGCAAGGGATTCGTCATGCATTGCTTGGTGCTGGTTCTGACCTTGCCCATGCTCTCCTCCTATGCGGTCTCTATGGCGATGTGGTGGTTGCTTTCCTTGCGACCCCACGGTGCTGGCTTGCGAACCTGCCGCCAGATGGGGTTAGCCAGTGTGCGATCGATCTCGCGTACCAGCGCAACCATTCCGTCGTAGCCTGCATAGCCGTGATGCCGTTCCTGATTGATGTCCAGCCACGGCATCAGTGCCTTCAGCGCAACAAACTGCGTGCGCCCGCCGGAGAGCATGATGTCGGCCTCTGACGCGCGCAACATGCGATACATCTCGCGCGGCGCCAGGCTGTCGTACATGTGCGCATCCTGGCCGAGCAGCTCCTTGATGCGTTCCTTGTCGGTCGCTGTGGACTTCTTCACGCTGGTGCCGGTCAGCATCATGCCGGTCTCTTGCAGCGCAGCCACCACAGACCAGGACTTGACGCCTCCGGTAATCAGCAGCACGCGCTTGCCCAGTAGCCGCTCGCGGAAGGGCACAATCTGCGCCCAGGCCCGCGCTTCTTCGCGTGCAATCACAAGCTCGGTGCGCTCCAGAAGTTCTGCGTCCGCTCCGCGCTCCACCAGCATGCGCGCAATCTGGCGCAACGCTTCGCTGGTGTCGCCAATGCCGTAGAACGAGCCCTCAAAGAAGGGAATACCGTAACGCTCCTGCATCTTGCGGGCCACATTGATGAGCGCCTTGGAGCACACCATCATGGCCGCGCGGGCGCGATGCGAACTCGCGATCTGACGATAGCGGCCATCGCCGGAGATGCAGGAGAGGATGCGAATGCCCAGCTCGTCGAGCAGCGGCTTCACTTGCCATAGCTCGCCGGCCACGTTGTATTCACCGATGATGTTGATGTCGTATGGAGAGGTGAACTCGGGCTCTTCGGTGCCAATCACATGCTGCAGCAGCGCCTCGCCTGCAAGCTTGTTGCCCAGGTTCTTGGAGCCTGCAAATCCCGGTGCAAGAATGGGCACAATCGGTTTGTTGAACTTCGCCGCGGCGGCTTTACACACCGCCACCAGATCGTCGCCAATCATTGCCGGCACACAAGTCTGATAAACAAAGACGGCGGGTGGATCGTGCTTTTCAACGATCTCGCGAATGGCCTGAAACAGGTGCTTCTCGCCGCCAAAGATGATGTCTTGCTCGCTCATCGCCGTAGTAAAGCTGGTGCGATAGAGCAGGGGACCGGAAGACTTGGAATTGCGTCCGTCCCAGGAGTTACCCTCGCATGCAATCGGCCCATGGATCAGGTGCGCCACATCGGCAATTGGTTGCAATGCGATCTTGGCGCCATCAAAGGCGCATCCACCGGCGGCAGCTCCAGGAGCCAGTTGCTTGGTGCAACCCTTCTTGCGCGTGTCCGCGCTCTTGGCCTGATTGGTAGCGCAACCCGGCTCCTGGAAGATGTTCTGCAACTGCTGTTTCAGTTCGCTCATTCATCTTCCGCCGCGCCGTGAAGTTGATTTGGTTTCAGAGCAACACCGGAAGCGGCCGCGCTGGCGGGGGGGTATGCGCACCGCGCTGCCGCATCCAGTTGCGCGTCTCGATGAGTTAGCGAACAGCATCGAAGCTGGCGCCGTTGATCGACTCGCGATCAGCCTCACCGAGAATCTTGTCCAGTATCCAAACCAGCACGTTCATTGCGCCTTGGTAGCCCCACACCGGATAACGATGATGGTGGTGACGATCAAAGATCGGGAAGCCTACGCGGATCAGAGGCGTCTTCGTATCCCGCTCCAGGAACTTTCCATACGTTGATCCGATCAGGAAGTCCACCGGCTCCGTGAAGAGCAGCGAGCGCATGTGCCACAGATCCTTGCCGGCATAGGCTTGGCAGTTGGCGCCAAAGGGCGAACTCGACAGCAGGGCCTCGGCCTTCTCTTGCCATACCTTGCTGCCATTGGAACTGAGCACGTGCACCGGCTCCGCGCCCAGTTCCAGCAGGAAGGCAGTCAGGCCAAGCGTCATATCCGGATCGCCAAAGATGGCAAACTTCTTGCCATGGACCAGCGCGCTGGAGTCAGCAATGGCATCCACCAAACGGCCACGCTCCTTGCGCAGTGACTCGGGGA
>Ga0181529_10003781_pt1 | contig 16903 bp, 13 predicted proteins | sample PEATcosm2014_Bin_36_FD_119763 | JGI IMG/M metagenome (GOLD analysis project Ga0181529, IMG submission 119763) | Peatland microbial communities from MTU Mesocosm Facility, Houghton, MI, USA - PEATcosm2014_Bin10_30_metaG | ecosystem: Environmental > Terrestrial > Soil > Wetlands > Peat | place...
AATTGTCTGAACCAGGATTCTCAGGATTTCAGCCAAAGGCTGATGAGCCTCTGCAGGCTGTTGCAAATTAAGCAGCAATAAATTCTGAAAAATATATTTTAATCTGAAAGGATTTAAATATATTTAGTTATAAAAATAAAACAAATAGAACAGAGACAAAATGGGATTTATAACGGCAGATAGGAATCAGACAATTCTTTTGGGTCATTGTTTAGATGATTTTGTAGAGAAAGATGCCAAGATAAGATATATAACAGCAGTAATAGATAAATTGGATTTAAGTAAAATATATGCAAGGTATTCAGCACAAGGAGCCGATTCATATGAACCGAAAATAATGTTAGCGATAATATTTCTTGCATTCACAGAGTCAATATATAGTACAAGGAAGATAGAGCAATATTGTAAGAAGCATATGGATTTTATATATGCCTCATGCAACCTGAAACCGGATCACACAACAATAGCCAGATTTATCCAGCATAATCTTGATCAAATGAAAGATTTATTTACGCAGATAATATTAAGAGCCAAACAGAAGGGATATGCAAACTTCAAGGAAGTAGCGATAGATGGAAGTAAGATAAGATCAGCAAGCAGTAAAAAGAAGAGCTACCAGGAATCAAAAATAGAAAGGTATATGGCTGCAATTCAAAAAGAAATAGATAGTTATTTAGAAGAATTAGAGAAAGAACAAACCCTCGAGAGGAAAGAAGAACTAGATATTAGGGTAAAGCAATTAAAAGATAAAAAGGATTTATTAGAAGTCAGACGGAAAGAAGTAAAGGAAAGAAAAGAAAAAATCACAAAAAGTTACCGTGAATCCCACCAAATAAATATAGTAGAACCGGATGCATACATGATGGATTTGGGCTATGGGAAAGGCTATTCACCTGCATACAATGCACAGATCAGCGTAGATATGGGAAGTCAACTAATTACATCGCCGGATGTAATACAAGATAGAAATGACCGTCAAACATTTTCTAAACAACATCAAAATATTGAACAAACAATAGGTAAGCCTGAAGAAGAAAGGAAATATATAACAGATAACGGCTATGGGAGTTATGAACAATTGGAATATATAAAAGAAAATAAGATTGATGCTTATATATCATATGAATTACCTTCAGAAGAAGAAGGAACGATTAAAGATAAAATTGAAAAAATAAAAGTCACAGGTAGAAAGATAAAGAAAGAAGATTTTATATATAATAAAGACAACGATACCTATAAATGTCCAATGGGAAAGAGTCTTAACTTTTATAGAAGAGAAAATAATAAATCATTTAAGGGGAGGAAATATAGAACTGAGGGGTGTTCAGGTTGTGAAATTAAGTCACAATGCTTAGCTTCAAATAATAAAAAAGATAAGAGAGAAATAAGCCTTGACGAAAAGGAATATTTGATAGATGATATGAAGACAAAGATAAGACAAGAGGAACAAGCCAAGGAGTTATTTCAAAAACGTAAAACCAGTGTAGAGCCGGTATTTGGAAATATAAAGCAGAATATGAGATATGATCGTTTCAAACGAAGAGGGCTTGCTAAAGTCAATGGTGAATTTGCACTAGTATGTATGGCTCATAATTTAAATAAGCTATTTAGGATAATAACAGCCAAATTTTCAAAAACATTATTTTATTTTGGATCAAAGGGAAATAATATAGGTCGGCTTAACTTAATCTTTACGGTTTATGGTAATAGAAGACACCATGAGCCAAATAATTATTTATATGCGTAAAATACACAGTCACATATATTTTTGAGCCCTTTATGCAACAGCCTGCTAAGGCTGAATGGCAGGGAAGAAAAGATGCTATGCAGATATTCGACCTGATTCTTGAAAATCTGAAAAGCGGCGAAATAAAAACGTTAGGGCATTTAACACAAAAGAATTTTTTTGGGCCTGTGCAGACAATAATTCCGTGGGCTACTAATCTATTTACTGAACAACTGATTCAAAAAATTGAAGAGAAATACGCTTGCGATTTCTGGGGGTTCTGGATGATGGGCGGAATGTCCGGCGGGGGTATGGGGTTTATGTTTAATCCCGGAGTTAAAAAGAAGGCGCAGGCTGATATCCGGAAAATTATGGTCGGGTTGAAGGATGAGTTGAAGGATTCGGTCCCGTTCGCAATGGAACCGGTTGTTTATGATTTTGAAATAAATGAAAAAGGCTCTTACTGCGAATTGCTTGAGGATGAAAAAGCTCTTATGCCGGGCGGGTATTATTCTATTATTACTCCGGCGCTTTTAAAGAAGGAAAGTCATGAGCTTACCAGGGTGCAGAGAACAGAGCTGGAGGAATTAAGTTACATTGCCCGCGGCGATGCAAATTATTCCGGGCTGCTTAGTTCGCTGTTTGATATAATCCTGCCGCAGAAAGTCTTGCAGAATGACGGTAAAGAGAATCTGCAGAATTTGTTAAAGCAGTACGGGTTTGATCCCGTTCAGCATGAACAGATACGTTCCGATTTAAAAAACGGGCGGATAGGGCTTGCGCAGAATAATCTTTCCATCAATACCCAGATAACGGATGTAAAGGAAGGAAGCGTAACGGATATATCCGGTATAAACAACGGACTGTTTAATAACACCGGCATTACGGCTTTGGAAAAAGGGGAAGCGGCTGTTGTATCTTTTGCAGGCGGCATAGGCAGCAGGTGGACGAAGGGCGCAGGCGTTGTAAAAGCGCTGAATCCATTCTGCAAGTTCGACAGGAAGCACAGGAGCTTTATAGAAATTCATCTGGCAAAAAGCAATAAAACTGCTGAAGCGTATGATAAAAAAATTCAGCATGTATTTACTACAAGTTATTTAACGCATAATCCTATTGAACATAAATTAATGTTAAACAGGAATTATAATTATCCGGGCGGGCTTTATTTATCGCAAGGAAAATTTATCGGTCTGCGAATGATACCCATGAAACGGGATCTCCGTTATTTGTGGGAGGAACTGCCCCAGCAGATACTGGATGAGCAGGCGCAGAAAGTGCGGCAAAGTTTAAGAGCCGCCTTGTTCAACTGGGTTGAGAATATGGGGCAGGGCTCCGACTATGTTGATAATCTTGCACATCAGTGTCTTCACCCGGTAGGGCATTGGTATGAAATACCCAATATGTTTATAAACGGCACCTTGCTTAAAATGTTGGAAGAAAATCCAGGTTTGAAATACCTGATGTCCCATAATATCGATACGCTGGGTGCTAACTTAGATCCTGCCATACTGGGGTTCCATATCCTTAAAAACAAAACGCTTACAATGGAAGTAATTACAAAGCGGATTGACGACAGGGGCGGCGGACTTGCAATGGTTAACGGGAACCTGCGGCTTGTGGAAGGGCTTGCTTTGCCAAGGGAAGAAATTGAATTTGATTTGAGTTATTATAATACGCTTACTTCATGGATAAATATTGATAAGCTTCTGGAGGTGTTTTCTTTAAGCAGGAATGATCTGGCGAATGAGAAGTTAGTACTTGAATCCGTCCGGAATATGGCGGCTAAAATGCCGACGTATATTACTATAAAAGACGTTAAGAAAAGATGGGGCAAAGGGCAGGAGGATATTTTTCCTGTTGCACAGTTTGAAAAGTTGTGGGGAGATATGACAGCGCTGCCTTTTATCGATTGCCAGTACCTATCTGTGCCGCGCCTGAGAGGGCAGCAGTTAAAAGAACCTGCTCAACTAGACGGCTGGCTGAGAGACGGGTCTGCAGATTATATTAAATCTATTTGTAAGTTTATATAATACGAATTAAGACACGGATTTCACGGATTAGGATAAAAAGAATTAGGACGAATTTTCACGAATAGGAATTGATGAATTTATCTGGTAAAAAAATCAGTAGAATAACAAATTTAAATTTTTTACATTTGCACCCGTAAAAATTTATATCCCGGTAAAATATTTACACGGTATATTAATATAAATGTTTCATTGACATCCTGACTGACGTATTGAAATATATACGGAATCATTCTCAACTACATTCGCGTTTTATTTCGTGAGGTTCACCTTAAAGGTGACCCTCACATTTGGATTTAGATTTTCAAAATAATTTAACTTCACTAACTTATTTATCGACCTAAACCTTCGAGGATGAGGCCAAGCCTCGAAGGTTTTTGTTTTATTGCCTTCAAATCCCCGTAGGCTTGCCGTTAGGTGGGGATCCTTCGGAGGTAGGAACAATTCTCGTAGCACAGATTATCAATCTGTGCGTCAAAAAATTCTGGGAGATGAAATGCTTGTTGCTCCGGGTGTAAACCAATGGTCTGCATATAAATGCAAAAAATGAGCCGGTTTACTCAAAAAGTTAACTTCTTTGTTTTTAATAACTTAACAAACAGCTTTTTTTGGGGTGGGGGCAGGGTTAATTTCTTTATTTATAATAACTTAAACTAAAAAAAATGCACATTTTAAGCCCGTTTTGTGTTAACATTCCGGACGATTCATATAATTTTTAAACAAATTTTTTTATCTGTGTAAGTATATATATTATATGGAGTAAGGACAGGTCGCGACCTTGCCCTACTCCCGGCAGGTTTGTAAATCCGGTGTGAGAATTAATCTCTAATGAATAAATATACAAAGTGAATATTATTCCCATATTGCGTCCCATCAGGGACTTAGCACGCGCAGATTGCTAATCTACGCTACAAAATTTCATCCCTTTCGGGGATTAAGAAAAGAATTCGTGTTAATTCTTATTATTGCAATTATCTCAATAATAATATATAATTGTACTGCAAGTAAGCTTTAACATTACCACCAGTAGATATATGGATAATAAACCTACAAAAGGCAGATATATTGAGGTTTTGCTAAGATCACCAAGAACTGTTTTCACTACCAGGGATATTGTATTGTTGTGGGGCGAAAGTGCGGAAGCCGGCGTCAGGGTTAGATTAAGCAGTTATGTGAAAAACGGGAAGTTGATTAGAATTCACCGGGGTATCTACGCCAAGGATAAAAACTACGATCGTTTTGAATTGGTAACACGTATATACACACCTTCTTATATCAGTTTTGAAACGGTACTTACCCGCACCGGAATAAATTTTCAGTATTATGAAAATTATTTTGTAGCATCTTATCTTACCCGGAACATAATAGCCGGCGGACAAAAAATTTCTTTTATCAGGATGAAAGATTATGTTTTAAGCAATACTATCGGAATAACTCATGCTAATGATGTGGCTGTTGCTACTAAAGAGCGCGCATTTTTAGACAGGATTTATATAAGCAAAGATTATCATTTTGATCACCTTGATGTTTTGGATTGGAATAAAGTTTTTGAAATTTTGCCTATTTACCGCAACAAGAGAATGAATAAAAAAGTTGAAGAATATTTTAATAGTACGAATTCACACGAATTAGGACGAATTCCCGCGAATTAAATTTAATGACATTAGACTACGCTAAACATAAAAATATTATGCTGCAAATCCTGAAAGAGATTTTCTCCGATACATCGTTATCTCCTTATTTAGGCTTCAAAGGCGGTACGGCAGCTCTTATGTTTTATGGCTTAACACGCAATTCAATCGATATTGATCTTGATTTGCTTGATGAAAACCAAAAACAAGTCGTATTTAAAAAAATTCAAAAAATAGCCTCGGGCTTCGGCAAAATTGTTGATTCGAAAATTAAAAGATTCAATCTTATCACAGTTATCTCTTATGATTTGGAGTCTCAAAATATTAAAATTGAAATAAACCGCAGAACTTTCGGATCTAGATATGAATTGAAAACATTACTGGGTATTTCAATGCTTGTTATGGTTAAAGAGGATATGTTTGCTAATAAACTGATGGCGATGTACGAGCGGATCGGTAAGACAAGCCGAGATGTTTATGATGTGTATTTTTTTGCTAAGAATAATTGGCCTATAAACAGAGTATTAGTTGAGGATCGTGCCGGTGCGCCCTTTAAGGAAGTTTTAGATAAATGTATTATACTGGTAGAAAAAATGGAAAATCGGCATATTCTTGACGGCCTCGGTGAAATGCTTAGTGAATCACAAAAAGATTGGGTAAGGGCTAAATTACGAATCGATACAATATTTTTATTAAAAGCATGGTTGGAAAGCGAAAAATAAAAGATAGAAATAATTCGTGTGAATCCATATTATATAAATCCGTATTATCGAAATAAATATTAAGAGTTGAATATGAAAGGTATTATTTTAGCCGGGGGATCAGGGTCAAGGCTGTTCCCGGTAACAAAGGTGTACAGCAAACAGTTGGTGGTTATCTATGATAAGCCGTTAATTTACTACCCGCTTTCGGTTTTGATGCTTGGCGGGATAAAGGAAATACTGATAATTTCCAATGAAAGCACGCTGCCGTTGTACAATCAATTATTCGGGGATGGTTCCAATTTAGGGCTGTCAATCCAGTATGCATTGCAGGAAGCCCCAAGGGGTATTGCGGAATCTTTTGTTATTGGTGAAAAGTTTATCGGCGGCGATGATGTTACTCTTATCCTTGGCGATAATATTTTTTACGGAGCTTTTAACTTTTTCTATAATGCACTGGATAAAAATAAAGGCGCTACTATATTCGGATACCAGGTGAACGATCCGCAGCGCTACGGTATTGTTGAGTTTGATAAAAACGGGACTGCAATTTCCATAGAAGAAAAACCGGAACAGCCGAAGTCCAACTATGCCGTGCCGGGAATTTATATATATAATAACGAGGTTATTAAAATCTCCAAAAATCTAAAGCCTTCTGCACGCGGTGAACTGGAAATAACCGATGTGAACAGGGAATACCTGAAAAAAGGAGAGCTTAAGGTGGAGAAAATCGGCAGGGGTGTTGCATGGCTTGATACGGGAACGCCGGAAGCATTGCTGCAGGCGTCCAATTTTTTCGGCGTAATTGAGCAAAGGCAGGGGCTTAAAGTCGGCTGTATTGAGGAGATTGCATTCCGTAAGGAATTTATTACCCGTAGTGCTTTTGAGAAATTAGTGAGTTCCTTCCCCAAATGTTCTTACAGGGATTACCTGGAAAGAGTATTGCAGGAAGCCTAATTTACATTATAACGATTTTCAGAATTCAGGAATGAGAGAATGAAAGTACAAAAGACGCCGATTGAAGGGCTGATGGTTATTTACCCGGATGTGTTTAAGGATGGCCGCGGCTATTTTTTTGAAAATTATAATTATAAAAAATATGCGGATGCCGGAATTGATATTAATTTTGTCCAGGATAATATTTCAAAATCATCGGCGGGTGTTGTAAGGGGGCTTCATTACCAGGCAGGCGCCGGCGTTCAGGCAAAGCTTTGTGATGTGATTAAGGGAAGGGTGCTTGATGTTGCAGTGGATATCCGTTTTGGCTCGCCGACGTTCGGCAAGTATTTTTCAATTGAGCTTTCCGAAGAGAACCATGTGCAGTTGTTTATACCGGGCGGTTTTGCTCATGGTTTTTCCGTGCTTTCTTTGGAGGCAATCTTTCATTATAAGTGTTCCAATTTTTACAGCAAACCCGACGAAAGAGCCATCATCTACAATGATCCCGATCTTAATATTGACTGGATGGTAACCAACCCAATTGTTTCCGATAAAGATAAACTTGCGAAGTTGTTTAAATCCATTGATAAAGATTTCGATTAATACGAATTTACACGAATAAGGACGAATTAACACGAATTAAGACACGGATTCCCGCGAATTAAGAAGAGATGCGGGGAGACAGCCTGCCCCGTCTTGTACGAGCAGTTCCGGGTGGACAAGGAGCCGGCGGGGAGTCCATCGCGGGCATTTTTGCAAGTGTGCTTATAATCCGTTAACCTTTTTATCTCTTCCATTTCTTCGTAATTTTAATAGTTAAATTTTTGGAGAGTTTAATGAGAGTACCCCTGCTTGATCTCAAGTCTCAGTACAAATCGCTTAAAATTGAGATAGATAAGGCCCTGCTTCGCGTTGCCGAATCTCAATATTTCATCCTGGGCGCGGAGGTAGAGAAGATGGAACAAGCTTTCTGCGAATATTTAAAGTGTAAATATGCGATGGGAGTTTCATCCGGCACAGATGCCCTGCTGGTTGCTTTAATGGCAGTTGATATAAAGCCCGGTGATGAGGTTATAGTTCCGTCATATTCGTTTTTTGCTACGGCGGGTGTTGTATCCAGGTTAGGCGCTGTACCGGTATTTACGGATATAGATCCCGTTACTTTCAATATGGATCCTGTTGAGTTAATCCGTAAGATAACAAAGAAAACAAAAGCGATTATTCCCGTGCATCTTTACGGGCAGAGCGCTGCAATGGATGAAATAATTGAGATTGCCAAATCCAAAAAGATAAGAGTAATAGAAGACGCGGCGCAGGCCCTGGGTGCGCAGTTCAAAGACACAAGGCCGGTTGGTACAATAGGCGATATGGGATGTTTTTCTTTTTTCCCTTCCAAAAACCTGGGCTGTTTCGGGGACGGCGGACTTGTTGTTACTAATGATGAGGCAATAGCAAAGAAATTAAAAATACTGCGCGTACACGGCGCTGAACCAAAATATTATCATAAAATTATCGGCGGAAATTTCAGGCTTGATGCAATTCAGGCCGCTGTATTAAATGTAAAACTGCCGTTCCTGAATAAATGGTCTGAAAAAAGAAGAAGGAACGCCGAGACTTATACCAGGTTGTTCGTACAGGCAAGGCTGTCTGACGGCCCGGGCCGTATTTCATTTGATGAAAGAAACCCGGTGCTGATTCCTAAAGCTGTTTACAAGCCTGAAAAAGGCCCGAAGCCGGGTGAGGTGCAGTTGCTTGCAAACTATCATATTTATAATCAGTATATTATCCGGGCGGCAAAAAGGGATGAGCTGAGGCAGTATCTTACAGATAATAATATCGGCAATGAAATTTATTATCCCCTGCCGTTTCACATGCAGGAATGTTTTTCGGGGCTGGGTTACAAGGTAGGTGATTTTCCTTATGCTGAGGAAGCGGCCAATACTTCAATTGCCCTGCCGATTTATCCCGAGCTTGGCAAAGAGCAGATTGAGTATGTGGTAAATAAGATAAAAGCTTTTTTTGAAAAAAAGTTTTAGCAGCCCGGATTAGCAATCCGGGTGTGCTAAAATCCCAGCGGGATGCAATGGTTGTAGCCCCGGGTGTAAACCCGGGGTAAAGAGAATCACCAACCCTTTTTTCCCCTCCTTGATAAGGAGGGGATTAAGGGGAGGTCGGGGTGAGTTCTTCTGAGCTAACCCCGAAGAAATTCGGGGTACAGTTCTTTTGAAATTTAATGTTGTAGAGACGGGGCATGCCCCGTCTCTCTTACAAATCCCGGTAGGGATGAAATGATTATAGTCCCGGGTGTAAACCCGGGGTAGGCTAATAATAAAATGAGATTTATGCGAGTAATAAGTCTTAACCCACCCCTTCACCCCTCCCAAGAGGGGATTTTGGAAGAAAGTGAGGGTGAAAATGTTTTTTAAATATTTAAGAACGGAACGTAATGAACTACAAGGATAAGAAAATTTATCTTGCCGGAAACGGCGGGATGGTAGGATCAGCGATTCAAAGATCGCTTGTAAAAAATAATTATACCAACCTGATTGTAAGGCAATTTGATGAATTAAATTTGATACGCCAGGCGGATGTGGAGAAATTTTTTAGTTCCGAGAAACCGGAAATTGTTATTGTAGCCGCGGCAAAGGTGGGCGGTATTTTAGCAAACAATACTTACCGTGCGCAATTTTTGTATGAAAACCTGATGATAGAATCAAATATTATTCATGCCGCTCATGAAGCAGGTGTTGAAAAATTAATTTTCCTGGGAAGTTCATGCATTTATCCCAAGCTTGCCCCGCAGCCTCTGAAGGAGGAATACCTGCTTTCGGATTATCTTGAATATACAAATGAACCTTATGCGCTTGCAAAGATATCCGGTATAAAATTATGTGAAAGTTATTACCGCCAGTACGGCGATAATTATTATTCTGCAATGCCTACAAATCTTTACGGGCAGAATGATAATTTTAATCTTGAAACGTCGCATGTACTGCCTGCACTAATGCGGAAATTTCATGAAGCCAAAGTAAATACGGCGGGTGAGAAAATTCCGGATGTAACAATCTGGGGAACGGGAAGCCCCAAGAGGGAATTTTTATACGTAGAGGACCTTGCAGAAGCCATAGTCTTTCTGCTGGAGAAAATTGACGCAAAGGATTTATATGAAAAAGGAATTTCCCAGATAAATGTAGGTACGGGTGAAGATTTAACAATAGGTGAACTGGCTTTGCTTGTTGCGGATGTTGTTGGTTTTAAAGGCAAGATTGTTTACGACAAATCAAAACCGGACGGCACACCGAGAAAGCTAATGGATGTATCAAGGATTAACAGCCTCGGCTGGAAGTACAAAACCCCGCTGAGGCAGGGCATTGAACAGACGTATGCATGGTTTCTTAAGAATAAGTGCTGAGTTGTTTCTTGGGCCAGGGCCGGATTCGTAGCTCAGATTAATAATCTGAGCGTGAAAAATCCCTCCCGAAGGCTTGCCACCATGTGGGACGAATCTCGTAGCCCAGATTATTAATCTGAGCGTGCAAAATCCCGGAGGGATGAAATGCTTTTAGCCCCGGGTGTAAACCCAGGGGAATAAGGAAATAACCCAACCCCCTCTTTTTTCCCTCCTTGATAAGGAGGGGATTAAGTGGAGGTCGGAGTAACCAATACAGTTCTTTTGCTTTATAATGTTGTAGAGACGGGACATGCCTGTCCCGCCGTGGCGGTGGCCCCGTCTCTACAACACAAGAAATTTATTTTTTACAGTAAAAACGGAGAGATAATGAAAAAAGCCTTAATAACAGGAATAACAGGACAGGACGGCAGCTATTTAACCGAAATACTTTTGGAAAAAGGCTACGAAGTTCATGGTATAATCAGGCGGAGCAGTTCATTCAATACATCGCGCCTTGAGCATTTGTATGCCAATGAGAAAGTGCTTGATAAAAAAATGTTTCTGCATTACGGCGATCTTGTTGATACTTCAAATATGAACCGGCTTCTTGAAAAAATTGAGCCTGATGAAATATATAATCTTGCAGCGCAAAGCCATGTTAAGGTTTCATTTGAAATACCCGATTATACTGCACAGGTGGACGCATTGGGAACTTTAAGATTCTTAGATGCCATACGGGAAGTCGGCTTAAAAAAAGTAAAGTTTTACCAGGCTTCAACCAGTGAATTATACGGTAAGGTAAGGGAAGTGCCGCAGACTGAAAAAACTCCTTTTTATCCGCGTTCACCATACGGCGTTGCAAAGCTTTACGGCTACTGGATAATAGTTAATTACAGGGAAGCTTATAATATTTTTGCATGCAACGGGATATTGTTTAACCACGAATCACCGAGGCGCGGAGAAACATTTGTAACAAGAAAAATAACACGCGCTGCTTCACGAATTGCTGCAGGCCGGCAGTCGATTTTGCTTTTGGGCAACTTAGACTCCAAGCGGGATTGGGGCTTTGCACCGGAATATTGCGAAGGTATGTGGAAGATACTTCAGCATGAAAAGGCGGATGATTTTGTACTTGCAACAGGAGAAACTCATACTGTTAAGGAATTTGTAGAAAGAACATTTTCAGAGATCGGGATTGAACTGGAGTGGCAGAACAGCCATGAGAATGAAAAAGGAGTTGTGAAAAGTATTGATTTTGAAAAAGCAAAGTTATTAATTAATCATAAAGAAAATCAGGATAATTACCGCTATAAGTTTTCAACGGATTTAAAACCAGGCACCACAGTTATAGGCATAGATTCAAATTATTACCGTCCGACAGAGGTTGACCTTTTAATTGGAAATCCGCAGAAAGCAAACGATGAATTGGGCTGGAAAGCAAAAACTAAATTTGAAGACCTGGTAAAATTAATGATAAAAGCAGACCTGGATAAAATATTAAGGCGCGGGTATTGATAATAATTAATTTTATATTTTAACCTTTTAATGCGAGGCAGTTATGTTTGATGAAAGATATAAATTCACGGTTGTAGACAGATTCCTGAAATATGTAAAATATGATACTCAATCAGATGAAGATTCGGTAAGTTTTCCCAGCACGGAAAAGCAAAAAACTCTTTCAAAGGATTTAAGCCAGGAATTAAAAAGCCTGGGATTAAAAGATGCGGTTATGGATGATTGGGGTTATGTAATGGCAACACTGCCATCAAATACCAATAAGGATGTACCGGCAATTGCTTTTATTTCTCATGTTGACACTTCACCCGCAGTAACGGGGGCCGATGTTAAACCCCTGATACAGAAAAATTACCAGGGCGGTGATATAAAATTACCTAACGACCCCAACCAGGTAATTAAGGTTAGCGACAATCCCGAGCTAAAGGAAATGAAGGGCTTTGATATTATCACTACAGACGGTACTACACTGCTTGGTGCAGATAACAAAGCCGGTGTAGCGGAAATTACGGATGCGATAAATTATTTAATTACTCATCCTGAAATAAAGCACGGCACTATAAAGGTTTGTTTTACTCCTGATGAAGAGGTTGGCCGGGGAACCGAGAAAATAGATTTAACAAAATTAGGCGCTAAATATGCTTATACTGTTGACGGCAGCAGCCGCGGTGAGATCGAATCCGAAACTTTCAGCGCTGATGCCGTAGTAATAAAATTTCACGGCAAGAATATTCACCCGGGATATGCAAAAGATAAAATGGTTAATGCCGTACGTGTAGCTTCCGCATTTATAGAAAGCCTGCCTAAGGACAAGTTATCCCCCGAGACTACGGACGGGAGAGACGGTTATGTGCATTGTACAAATTTCAACGGTACGGAAGAGCTGACAACAGTTAAGTTTATTATAAGGGATTTTGTAACTCCAAAATTAAAGGAGTATGAAGATTTCTTAAAAGAATTAGCAGAAAAAACAGTTAAGCAGTATCCCGGCTCCCGCATGGAGTTTGAGGTTGTTGAACAGTACAGGAATATGAAAGAAATATTGGATAATTATCCATGGGTTATGGAAAACGCAATAGAGGCAATGAAGCATCTGGATATTAAACCGATATTAAGTCCGATCCGCGGAGGCACAGACGGATCCAGGTTATCTTTCATGGGGCTGCCTACGCCAAATATCTTTGCAGGCGAACACAGCTTCCACTCAAAGCTTGAATGGATAGCCATCCAGGACATGGAGCTGGTAGTTAAACTGATTGTTGAAATCTGCAAGGTTTGGGAAGAGAAAGCGTGAAATATTTTGTAAGGCTCACCTTAGGGTGAGCCTTACATATCTGCTCCCAACTTCTTCTAGCAAATTCGTAGCACAGATTATCAATCTGTGCGTGCAAAAATCCCTCCCGAAGGGACTCCTTTGGAGGAAGAGATGAAATACCTGCATACCGGCAGGCAGGGTTGCAGCCCCGGGTGTAAACCCGGGGTAAAGAAAATCACCCAAACCTTTTTCCCCTTTCTTGAAAGAAAGAGCCCTCCCCTAAGGGAGGCCCGGGGTGATTTTTTTTGAGATATACCCAAACAAAGTCGGTGGTCCTGATTCCTTATCGGGAGGAGTTCTGAAATCATCCCAATCAATTTTGGGGTGATTTTTTTGTTTTATAAATAATTTATAAATTGTATGCAGTTTGTATGAACACAGAATCAATTAAATATGATAAGGAAAAGAAAATTCCTGAACTGATGAGTCCCGCAGGGGATTGGACAATGCTTTCCACGGCTATTATTGCCGGCGCTAATGCAGTTTATTTCGGAGTAGATAAACTTAATATGCGTGCAAAAGCAGCTAACTTTACAATAGATGAGCTGCCGCAAATAGCAGAAATTTGCAAATCAAAAAATGTTAAAACATATCTTACTCTGAATACAATTGTTTTCGAGGAAGAAATTGATGAACTGGATAAAATTATATCTGCGGCAAAATCCGCGGGGATTGACCGGATCATTTGCTGGGATTTAGCCGCTGCACAGATTTGCAAAAAATATGAAATGCCGTTTTGTATTTCAACACAGGCTTCTGTTTCCAATTCTTTAAGCGCTGCCCTTTATAAACAGCTTGGCGCCGTAAGAATAGTCCTTGCACGTGAATGCTCCCTTAAAGAAATAAAAAAAATAAGGGCTAATACCGATCTTGAAATTGAAGCTTTTATTCACGGAGCTATGTGTATTGCGGTAAGCGGAAGATGTTTTATGAGCCATCATCTTTTCGGACCCAGCGCAAACAGGGGCGAATGCATTCAGCCTTGCAGGCGTGAGTATGAGGTTATAGATACTATTACAGGTAAACCAATGATAATAGGGGAAGATTATGTACTCTCCGCCAAGGATTTATGCACGGTAGAATTTATTGATAAGTTAATTGAAGCCGGTATCGATTCATTCAAGATAGAGGGAAGAAAAAGAAGTCCCGAATATGTTGCTAAGGTTGTTTCGGTATACCGCAGGGCGATTGACCTGTATTATGAACATAAGCTTACAGAAGAAATAAAGAAACAGTTTTTAATAGAACTGGAAGAAGTTTATAACAGGGGCTTTTCTTCGGGCTTTTATTTCGGAAAGCCGGGCGCTGATGACTATGCGGATATTTACGGCAGCAAGGCAACAACCAAAAAGGAATACGTGGGGAAAGTCCTGAATTATTATAAGAAATCAAAAATAGCCTACGTTGAACTGGAATCCGGCAAAATTGCTGTTGACGACCGGATAATAATAATCGGGCCTACTTCAGGTGTTATAGACCTAACCTTAAATACAATTATTAAAGATGAAGTTGAAATAAATAAAGCGGAAAAAAGCGACAGGATTACCTTTCCATGTAATTTTCAGGTAAGACCGCACGACAGGGTGTATCTTATAACTCCGGTAGAATAAGAAAAAATTTATTCCAACTGTGCCCTGAATTGTTCGAACTGATTTTTTAATTCATCAAATTCATTTCTTAAAATTAATACCTGCTCTTCTAACTTTGCCATCCTTTCTTCTTCCGCTGCAGCAATTTCACTTTCCTGAACTTCCTTATTAATTATTTCCGGCTGGCCTGAAAGCAAATGGGCATAACGGGATTCTTTCATACCCGTCTGCCTGGGCAGTTTAATAACCATAGGCTGTTCACGGTTCATTAATCTTTTAAGCACTTCGTCCACCTGTGAGAGCGATTCAAAGTTAAACATTCTTGAAGCCCTGCCTTTTAGCTCTCCGGGTGTCTGCGGGCCGCGAAGCATTAATTCACATATTACTGCTGTTTCATCCGGCTGAAGATTTAATTCTTCCGTAAAGCCCTGCTTGTATTTTGGGACGCGTATATCGGTTCCCGTTACCCTTCTTACCAAAGATTTATCCCTCAGCTTATTTAACACCGGCTCAATCAGGTCCTCATCAAACGAAACTACAGGGTTCCTGTTAGATTTTTGATTACAGGCATTCTTAAGCGCGTTTAATGTAAGCGGATAATATTCCGGAGTTGTCAATTCTTTTTCAATCAGTGATCCGATTATCCGGATTTCTTCTGCATGTAGTATTGTATTCATTTTCCGATTTTTTTCTGTAAATATAACAAATGATATTAAATCTAACTAAGCAATAAAAATAATCAGGAATAATAATTTATTTTTAGAGTATTATTATCTTTCTTCCAGGAATTCCCATTTTTATTAAACAGGATCAATTATGAAGAAGTTATTTTTAACTTATGTCTTATTATTTTTAAGTTCGGCAGGTCTTTTTGCACAAAGACAACCGTATGTAATTCTTATATCTTTAGACGGCTTCAGGTGGGACTATGTAAACCGGGGTATTACTCCAAATTTTGATTCCATAAAGGCAAACGGCGTCGCAGCTATTTCACTCAGGCCTGATTTCCCATCAATTACTTTCCCTAATCATTATTCCATAGTAACGGGTATGTACCCTGAAAACCAGGGTCTGATTGCGAATACTTTTACCGACCCGTTCACTAAGGAAACATACAGGGTGAATGATTCTACAAAATCTAAAAACGCTAAATGGTACTTAGGCGAAGCTTTTTGGGAAACGGCTAAAAGAAACGGTATAATTACCGCCAGCTATTTCTGGCCCGGTTCAGATATGAAACTCGATTACAGGAGGCCGGATTATGTAGAAAGTTATGTACACACGCGCGCGTTTGAAGACAGAGTTAACGGGGTGATAAACTGGCTTAAACTTCCTTACGAAAAACGCCCTCATTTTATTACGCTTTATTTTGAAGCAACTGATGATTCGGGGCATAAGTTTGGCCCGAATTCCATTCAAATGAATCATGCAATAGAAAAAGAAGATTCAATGATAGGGCTGCTTACCAATAAGCTTAAGAATATAAGTTTATTGGATAGTACCGACATAATTGTGGTTTCCGATCACGGCATGACTGAAGTCAGTAAAGATAAGGTAGTTAACATTGAAGAAATAATAAAGAACTACAATGTAACTTACCAGGGACGCGGCCCTTTTATGCTTGTAAACCCGCAGAAGGCGGATGAGCAGAATGTTTATGATAAACTTTTAAGTAATAGAAATCATTTTCAAGTATTTACAAAAGATAATATCCCGGCATGTTATCATTATTCAACTCATCCCTTTATTTCAGATATTATAGTGATTGCCGATCTTGGATGGAGCCTGGCCGATAATTATTCATACAAAAACATTGACAAATTTACAGACCGGGGGAACCATGGTTATGATAATAATGAAATGGATATGAACGGAATATTCTATGCATTCGGCCCGGATTTTAAAATAGGATACCGCACGGCTACATTAAATAATATAGATATTTATCCGATGCTGTGCAGAATATTTAATATAACTCCCCGTTCCAACATAGACGGCAAGCTGGAGAATATAGAATATATTTTGAAAGGATATTAATTAAATATATTTATTTTCATAATACGAATTTA
>Ga0181529_10003782_pt1 | contig 16902 bp, 9 predicted proteins | sample PEATcosm2014_Bin_36_FD_119763 | JGI IMG/M metagenome (GOLD analysis project Ga0181529, IMG submission 119763) | Peatland microbial communities from MTU Mesocosm Facility, Houghton, MI, USA - PEATcosm2014_Bin10_30_metaG | ecosystem: Environmental > Terrestrial > Soil > Wetlands > Peat | place...
CGCACAGACCGCGCGAAACCCCGCCAAAAGCGACTCAAAAATCTCCATACCTCAAAAACAGCACAGCAGGACGCGAAGGAATATAGCAACCCGGGTTCCTCCGGCCATTTAGAACTGCTGCTGCTATGCGACGGTCACGCGCTGTGAATCGCTTCGTTGCAATATGTTTTATGTCGGAAGCAGGACCGTGTTATCGCGCTTTCCGTTTGCCAACTAGCGAGTTCGCTTGGCGAGATCGGAGTTGCAAAGAGGATGTTTGCCTTTCATTTCCTGCCCCCGGAGGTTCCGGGCGAGGCGGAGAAAATCAGGGCAGCGCTCTCGTCGCAAGCCTTTCCCAGGCTCCTCTCCGGCGCGTACATAGCATTGATGAAATCGCCTGACACTACCGTGCCGGCAACACCTTGACGGTGCGCAACCAGGTTTCCATGCTCTGCGGCCAGGTCGTGACTGGGAGGGCGGTGACGCGCAATCCGTAGCCGTGCCCACCCTCGGCATATACGTGCAACTCCGCGGGCACCTTGACGTTCTTCAGCGCGAGATAGTAGGCGATCGCGTTCTCGATATGCACAGGATCGTCTTCGGCCTGCACTATAAATGAGGGCGGAGCGTTCGCGGAGGGACGGATCTCTGGATCGAGCGCGAAGTTGTTGTCTTCGACGGTCAGATAAGCTGGATAGACCAGAACGGCAAAGTCCGGCCGGCAACTGAGTTTGTCCGCGGCATCGATCGGGTCGTAGAGACGTTGCTCAAAGTGGGCGCCGATTGCGGCGGCAAGATGTCCGCCCGCCGAGAAGCCCAGTACACCGACCCGGTGGGGATCGATCCGCCACTCGGCCGAGTGAAGACGCACCAAGCCGAGGGCGCGTTGCGCGTCTTGCAACGCTGCCGCGGACCTGGGATAAGGTCCGGAGTCGGGGACGCGATATTTGAGCAGTACGCAGGCTACGCCAATAGAATTGAGCCACTCGCAAACCTCCTGGCCCTCGACATCGATGGCCAGAATGTTGTAACCCCCTCCCGGGAAAACAACCACAGCAGCGCCAGAGTTCCGCCCTTTGGGCGGGTAGAGCGTAAGGGTGGGCGTCGAAACGTTGGCTTCGACGACAATCGGCTGGCCCGCAACCAGACGATCCTCCCCAGTCAATGTTGCGGTTTCAGGAGGCGGATTGAGCTTGGCGCCAGGCGCCTCGCCGGGCCAGACCGGAACTGTAAGCCGGACCGGAGAAGCCGACCAAACGGCCTGCCGCACTTCAAGATTCCCGCAAAACAATGCCAGTGCCGCGAAAAGAAGAAGTTTCCTGCCTGTCATACATTTGCCCTCTACTTGGCAATCCGCTCCGGTCCGGCGATAGCTAGTGTCCTGAGTCCAAAATTCGTTCAACAAACAGATTGTCATCCTGAGCGAAGGTTGGCGCGTTCTTCGCACCAAACGCAGTCGAAGGACCTGCGTTTTCAAAGCTGACTTATCCAACGAACTTCTGACTCACCACACTAGCGTCTAGCCGCCAAGATATATTTCTTTGCATCCATTTCAACGCTCAACTCGTGGCTAAAAGGGATCGGCGTCAATGGCCGGTCAGGAGAGAGAAAACGTCAGTAAGTCAATTTGAGTTCCAGTCCCTTGCCATCGTCCGGGATCAAAACGGATATGAGATGATGCTCCGAATCGAAGCCGGCCGAGACGGGGTTCGCGGCGTCGCCAGTCTCTCCCCGCCTTGATATGCTGGCCTCCTTAGGCGATTTTGTTTGTCCGTAGACCTCGATGGAGACGAGCTGCCACCACGGAATGAAGCTGCCTTGGCGCGGGGCCAGGGTTACCGTCAGTCCTTGAGGAGTTAGCTGGCAGGTTACGTCCACCCGCAGAAACTCGCCCTTCTGAAAGGCGTAGCTTATGCCGTCGTCCAAATAGAGACTGCCGCGGCAGTCTTGTCCGGGCTGGGTTGGAGGGTAGACGCGCAGAGTCAATGGCCCATCGGGCTTCTCATCCGTGCTTTGGACCAGAGGCTGCCGGGGTACGATGGCTCCGGAACGGACGAAGACCGGCAACGAGTCAACGGCGCCGTGAATCTGGACTTCAGGTTGGACAGCCTGTGCAATGACACTTTCCTCTTTGTTCACATAGCCGTGAATCAACGCGCCAGTCCAATAGTCGTACCAGCCGGTGGGCGGCAGCGCCACGGAGTAGTCGTCCAACTCGTCTGGATACGGGCTTTGCGCAACCAGCAGGTCGGGGCCTAGCAGGAAGCTGTTGCTGTCAGTCAGGTCGAGAGGCTGGCCGTCCGCGCCTCCCATCGGAAACTCCATGAAGATCGGCCGCATGATCGGCAACCCCGTCCTGCTCATCTCCTCGGCGGTCGTATAGATGTACGGCATCAATTTGTATCGCTCCTCGATGTAACGCCGGCGGATATTTACATCTTCCGGCGTGCCATTCTCCCATGGTTCCTGGGGGAGAGTGGCTTTGGAAGTATGATCGCGATCTATAGGATGGAAGGCGGCCGCTTCAATCCAGCGAGTAAGCAACTCCGGCTGCGGAGAACCGGCGAAGCCCCCCACGTCCGCGCCGCTCATGGCAAATCCGCTCAGTCCCAGGTTGAGCAGTTGCGGCGTGGTTTGGCGAAGGTGATTCCAGGTGCTCGAGTTGTCGCCGGTCCAGGTGGCCGCATATCGTTGCCCGCCGGCGAAGCTGGCGCGGGTGAGCACGAACGGCCTCCTGTCGGGATCGAGTTTGCGCAATCCCTCGTAAGTACCGCGGCTGTTCTGCATACCGTAGATATTGTGAATCTCAAGATGGCTGGCCGTGCGCTTGGCAAATCCAGGCTCATCGATTCGATGCACCGTATCGTCGGGCATGGTCTTTGAGGGGGACTGGAAAATGGACGGCTCGTTCATGTCGTTCCAGAACCCGGCAACGCCTTTGCTCACGAATTCCGCATAGAGTGTGCCCCACCACTCCCGCGAAGCCCGCTGCGTGAAGTCGGCAAATACGGCCTTGCCCGGCCACACAATGCCCACATAGGTCGAGCCGTCTGGATTCTTGATAAAGTGGTCGCCTGCCTTTCCCTCGTCGAATGGTTTGTAGCCGATGTCGGGCGCATCCGCAATGTGCAGGTCGGTAATCAATACTGTGTGCAGATGTTGGGCCCTCAGGTCCTGGATCATCCGGTCGAAGTGCGGAAAGCGCTCCGGGTCCACGGTGAAGGGCCGGTTTTTGATTTGGTAGTCGATGTCCATCCAGATCACATCTGCCGGGATACGCTCGCTCCGCAGCCGGTTGGCGATTCGCCGCACCTCCGTTTCCGGATAGTAGCTCCACCTCGACTGCTGGTAACCCAGCGACCAGATTGGCGGCAACGGCGTGGGACCGGTGAGCCAGGCCCATGTTTTTACCACCGCCTTAGGATCCGGTCCGTATAGGATGTAGTAATCGAGCGGACCGTTCTCCGAGCCAAAGGAGTAGCCGTCGCGATACTCTTTGTTGAAGTCGAAGCTGCTCCTCCACGTATTGTCCAGGAAAATCCCAGCCGCAATGCCTTTGCGGAAGGCGATAAAAAATGGAATCGACTTATAAATGGGGTCGGAGGATTCCTGCCAGGCATAGCCATCGGTGTTCCAGTCGACAAAGGCTTGATTGCGGCGGTCTAGTGGGCCGGGCTTGTCGCCGAGGCCGAAGTAATGCTCATCGGCTGGCGACTTGAAGTAAGCACGGAAGGCTCCTCCGTGATATTCGATGGGCCTGCCGGGAAGGTCTTCGATAACCGCGTGACCGTCGAGATCGGCGACGTTCAAGGCAAGCGGGTTCTTGTGGACGGAGACGCGCAGCTTGGCGGTTTTGAAGCCCACGGCGCCCGCGTCGGACTCCGGCGTCACCGTGACTGTGGAAGTGCGCGCGGCAGGCAGAACGGTCCAGGATGCGTCCTCCGGGAGATGCCCGGATTGCCCCACGCGCACTCGGAGAACATCGTCGCGCAATGCGGTTATCCGCATCACGGCCGCGCCGGAGCGAATTTCCAATCCATCGAGCATAGCCCGAAAAGCGGTGACGCGATCCAGCCGGACGAAGCTTGAGTCTTGCGCAGCCTCGGCTCTCGCATTCGGTTGCAACGTCGCGGCCAGAAGCAGAAAGCCAGTTACCACAAACCGAAAGCGAAGCATCGTATCCACTCAACACCTCAAGGCAGTTGGATTGTCGGTCCCAAAAAGATTGTCCCGCCCGACGGTCACGGGCAAGCGCGGCGCTTCCCGTCGGACGGCAAGATTCGAGTTCGTTGTCCCGGTCCACTTGCCGCGGTCATGGGCGATCCGCTTTCCAAGAAGACTTCATGGAGTCCGGCCCGAAAGACGGCGGCGTCTCCCCAGCATCGCGATTCGGCTCGCTCGCCAGGGTGAAGTCCACCTCGCTCGCATTTTGCAGCGCATCCCAATCGAGCCACCAATTTAACACAGGCTTGCCATCGATCGACAGATTTTTCACGTAAAGCTTATCGGGAGCGCCCGGAGCGGAGATCCGCAGCGTGTGAGAACCGAGCTTCAGCTCGGCTTGAGGGAAGACCGGAGTGCTTGTCGCAAGGCCGCCGACTCCGGGTATCTCCGGATAAAAGCCCAGGCTGGCAAAGACCACCCAGGACGAAGTCGCGCCCAGATCGTCGTTGCCGGGCTCGCCGTCCGGCGTCGGCATGAAGAGATCGTCGAGCGTCTTTCGGACGACCTCCTGCGTTCGCCACGGATGGCCCGACCAGTTGTAGGTCCATGGGTTGCCGAAGCTGGGTTCGTTGGCAATAAAGAAGTAGGGACCGCCGAACCACGTGCCGTAGTGACTGAAGTAGTCGTCCAGACGCACCCTGGCGGCTTCCCCTCCGCCAACAGCGGCAATCAGATCCTTCAGGTTATAAGGAACCATCCAGGTATATTGCGCCGCATTGCCTTCGACGAAACCGTCGATCTTTTCAGGTTTGAAATCGGGAAGAAACTCGCCGTCGCTGCCGCGGGCGCGAATGTACTTCGTCTCCGGGTCGAAGAGTTTGCGCCATTCGTCGGAGCGTTCGAGGTATCTGGCGGCGGTGGCGGTATCGCCGAGAGAGGCCGCAAACCGCGCGATCGCAAAGTCCGCGTTTTCGTCTTCGAGTGTGACTGAAGCGGCTCCATTGATCCGCCCCCCGTCGGCGATGTAGCCGCGAGAGAGAAACTCGGCAAGTCCAGGACGCTCGGGAAAGAGACGTATGTGCGTCCGCGGACTGTCGCCGCCGCGCAGCATCGCTTGCAGCGCCGCGTGGGTGTCGAAATCGCGCGCGCCGAACGCATAAATGCTTGCCAGAATGCCGTCAGCCGGATCGCCAACCATGCAACTGCTTTCGTCGTTGGCGACAGGCCAAATGGGCAGACCGCCGCCCTGTTCCGCATCGTTGACCAGAGACTGCGCAATGTCGCTGGCGACCTTGGGCATCAGCATCGCAATCAGCTGAACCTGACTTCGGTAGATGTCCCACTCCGAAAAGTTAGCGTACTGACTGCGGCCGCGCAGGGTGCGAATCTTTCCGTCGAAGCCGATATACTCGCCGTTCACGTCGTTGAAGACAGTAGGGTGCAAGAAAGAATGATAGAGCGCGGTATAAAAAGTCTTGCGCCGCGCTTCAACGCCGCCATTGACAACGACGTGCGCGAGAGTTTCATTCCATGCGGCGCGAGCGTCTGTGCGCACCCGCGCGAAATCCCAGCCTGGGATTTCCTTTGCGAGGTTCATTGCGGCGTTTGCGACGCTTACAAAGGATAGGCCAACCTTGAGGTGGAGCGCCTTCATGCCCCGTCCGAATGCCAGATACCCGCCCGTACGGGGACCGACAGCGGAGCCAACGCCCGGATTGACCCTCATCTCGTCGAATGTGCCGGAGGACTGCGGCGGCTCTTCCGTCTCGATGACAAAATAAACGCGATACCGGTTATCGAGTCCGCAGAATCCGCCACTGGCGACAGACCCTGTTACACTGCGACCTCCGATGTCGATTTGCGCATCGTAGACATGGGTGAGATTGCGGCTTAGATCGATGAGCAGCGTATGGGGATCGGCCCCATCCGGATAGTCGATCTCCGCGATGCCGGAATGCACTTGGGCGGCGATCTGGACAGTTATGCCGGAATCCAATTTGACGGAGTAATAGCCCGGCTGAGCGACCTCGTCGCTGTGCTTGTATGTGGAACTGTAGGGGGTGGATCGCACTGGAGGGGGCTCGCGGGGCAGACCGAGAATGGGCATCAGAGGCACATCGCCGTATATGCCGCAACCGGTTCCGCTTATGTGCGTGAGGCTGAATCCGCGCGTGACGGTTTTTTCGTAGAAGTAGAAAGGCCCCTCATCGGGATCGGGGCTCCAGTAGAGCATTCCGAAGGGCCGAGTCGCTCCCGGAACCGTGTGTCCACTGTCCTTTTGAGAGTTGGTCTCCGTGCCAATGAACGGGTCGACATAGGAGGCGAGATCCGTTTGCGCATTGGCCACGCCGCAGATCGCAAGCAAGAAGACAGTTGGTAAGGTTTTCAACGAGTGCTCCTGACTGAAAGCCCCTTCAGTCGGCGCCAACCGCGCGCCTCCGTCCAAATGAGCTTCGGCAATCGAGGTGACAGGCATGGCCTGTGCGGATCGTCCTTAAGAACGCGAACAAAACGCCCTCGCAGTGTGAGGCTTTCGGTTGGCGTCGTTCTCCATCGGAGCTGAATTGATGCTACCAAGAGCACTTAGTCCGCTCCGCGCGGGCGTGTCGCGGATCGCTCTTGATGAAACCGGGGCGCTTGAATTCCTTCTCGGCGTTTGCGGCCACCGCGAAGTACGCGAGCCAGGGGACGGATTGCCGCCCTTGCTCCCTTCCCCCATCCCAACCGGGAAACTGACGAGGGCTGAGATCGGCAAACCGATCGGAAGCGTCCACCTCATCTTGACCGCGGTTGGGACCGCGACGATAATGTACGTTTTAGCTTGAAATACCGAAGCTGTCAAGGACAAAGAAACCAAAGGCTCCACGGAGCTATGGCAGGCCGGAAGTTCGGTGCGAGGGGATGACTCCGCAATGCTCCTCTCGATCCCATTGAACTGAACGAAATCCGCGCTATGAGGAGACGAAGACACGATGAAATTTTTGCTGTGGTGCATTCTGCTGGTCTTGTGCTGGCCACTGGCATTGGTCGCCCTGGCGCTTTATCCGTTGGTATGGCTGGCGCTGCTGCCGTTTCGCGTGGCCGGAATCGCGGTGGGTGGCGCGCTGGAACTGGTACGCGAGATCGTCCTTCTTCCCGCGCGGGTCGTCCGCGCCATTTGATGGGCCGCCCGTTTCTCCACAGCTCGCCGGCGAACGGCGGTCGCGGGCAAACGGTGTAGTTTGGAAGCATTCGTTCAGCGAGTCGATTCCAGATCCAGAAAGGCAATTGCCCAGAAGATGGACGGCGAGAATCCGAGCGGTTGCCGGATACCGCCGATTTTGGCGCCCCCGGCTATGAAGCGCTGGTTGAGGGACGGATTACGGCGGCGATACGGGCGGTTTCATTCCGGATATGCCGCGCCTATCGCAACTCCGAGAATTTCCATCGGCTGCGCCCGGACCGCGCGAATCATGCTACTATCGGCTCAATCTTTGGCGGTGAGGATGAGAACGGATAGAATCTCGCGCCGAACCGCGAGTGGGCGCGGCAAAGTTCGTCGGATGGGGCGCGGCCTGTGGATTTGCGGATTGGCGGCGGCCCTCTGGCTTGCGCGGCTTGAGGGCCAGGACGACCAACTCAATAAGGTACACGTGCCGCCGCCCACCTCCACCGCGCCGCCGAGTGGCTCCGCCGGGGCGCCGACGGGAGCCGAGGCGCCAGCCGCGACCGGACCGGATGCGCTGAAGGCTAGGCCCGGCGCGCTCATCAAGATGAACGTCGATATGGTTCTGGTGCCGGTGACGGTGACCGATCCCATGAACCGGCTGGTCACCGGCCTGGAACAGGAAGACTTTCAGATATTCGAGAACAACGGGCAGCAGCAGATTCGCAGCTTCTCCAGCGAGGACGCGCCCATCTCGATCGGCATCGTCTTCGATCTCTCCGGGTCGATGAGTTCCAAGCTGGTCCGCGCCCGCTCGTCGATTCTGCAATTCATAAAGACGGCCAACCCGCAGGATGAGTTCTTCGTGATCGGCTTCAACGACCGCCCGGAATTGATCGAGAACTTCACCAGTTCGGTCGAAGACATCCAGGCGCGGCTGGCCACAGTGCAGAGCGGGCATCGCACGGCGCTGCTTGACGCCATCTACTATGGGATCGCCAAGATGAAGGAGGCGCGGCACGAGCGCAAGGCGCTGCTGGTGGTCTCCGACGGGGGCGACAACAACTCCCGCTACACCGAGGGCGAACTGCGCGCGCAGGTGCGCGAGGCCGATGTGCAGATTTATTCGATCGGCATCTTCGACCCGTACGCCGCCACCCCGGAGGAGCGAAGCGGCCCGCAACTGCTGAACGATCTGAGCGAGGAGACAGGGGGAAGGCTCTTCCGCGTGGACGATGTGGCGGAGATGGGCGACATTGCCGAGAAGATTTCGACCGAGTTGCGCAACCAATATGTGATCGGCTACAAGCCCAAGAACCTGGCCCGCGACGGCAAGTGGCGTAAAGTGAAAGTGAAGGTGAATCCGCCGCAGGGATTGCCTCCGCTCACCGTTCATGCCCGCACCGGTTACTATGCGCCACTGCAATAACGCGATTCTCGCGGCTCTTTTCGTTCTTTTGTCCGCGCCGGCGCATCCGCTGAGGGCGCAACAGGCGCAGTCCTCGGCTCCGGCCTCGTCTTCAGGCCCATCTCTCGCGGTGGACCGCGACCCGGTGCGCTCTCCGGACGCGGAGCCGCCGGCAACCGCCAACCCAGTGCGCAAACAGGGAGCGGGATATACCCTCTATGCCGATGTGGAAGAGGTGGCGCTGAACGCGACGGTGCTGGACGGGAACACGCTGGTTCCCGACCTCAAGAAGGATGACTTTCAGGTCTTCGAGGACGGAGTGAAGCAGACCATCGTCAGCTTCCAGCATACGGACGTTCCGGTCTCCATCGCGATGGTGGTGGACAACTCCGGCTCCATGAGCGCCAAGCGCCCGTCGGTGAACAAGAGCGCACTTGATCTGATTGAGGCGTCGAACCCGCAGGACGAGGCCTTTGTGGTGAACTTCTCCGACGAGGCCTTCATCGACCAGGAGTTTACCTCGGATGTGGGCAAGTTGCGCGATGGACTGGCGCACCTCGAATCGCGCGGCGGCACGGCGCTCTACGATGCGGTGGTGGCCTCGGCGGACAAACTGGTGGCGGACTCCAAGCGCCCCAAGCAGGTTCTGATCCTCATCACCGACGGCGAGGACAACTCCTCGACGCTGGACCTGGAGCAGACCATCCGCCGCGTTCAGCAGCTCTCCGGGCCGGTAATCTACTCGATCGGCTTGCTGTTCGGCGACGAGATGAGCCGCTCCGAGGTGCGCCACGCGCGGCGAGCGCTGGAGATGCTCTCCACCGAGACGGGAGGCATGGCGTTTTTCCCAAAAAACATCGAACAGATCGATCAGATTGCCGCCGAGGTGGCGCGAGACATCCGCAACCAGTACACGCTGGTATACCGCTCGACCAAGCCGACCACCGAGCCGGGTTTTCGGCGGGTGCTGGTGACGGCCCAAGCCGAGGGACGGGGCAAGCTGAACGTGCGCACCCGCACGGGATACTTTCCGGTGGCGCGGGTTGGGAAAGCGTCCGCCAAGCCGACGGAATAGTTGGGGATTTGCCAAGGCGGCGAAGAATCCGCGTGAGCTATTCCCAGCAAGTATCCCCCGGCAGAGCCGGGGGCCTGACTATGTGAGCCGCTCTAAGACTACAGTTGTAGATTGCGAGATCGGAGGGAGCAGAGGCCTTCAGGCCTCAGAAATTGATACCAAAATGTTGGGCCTTTAGGCCCGGGCCTTTGCCAATCTCAGCCGAAATCCAGATATACAACTGTAGTACTAGGGCCTGTCAACACTGCCTCGGGCGGTGGCGTTGCGACCCCGGATTTCCACCCCAGTGACGAAGACCTGTCACTGGGGACCCCGGATTTCCACCCCAGTGACGAAGACCTGTCACTGGGGACCCCGGATTTTTGCCGCAACCCGAAGGGACGGGGCCAATTTCCCCCATTTCTTCCTTGCTCGTCGCTTCAGTAACCGGCTACAGCGCGCTCCTCGCGCTTCGAAACGAGAAGAATTGTCTCCCGTCGCCACCGCCCGAGGCAGTGTTGACAGGCCCTAGCGATTGGGACGAAAAGGTCGTTGCGCAATAGGCAAAGATGTTGCAATGGCAGGAACGAACCGTTATTCTCACCGCAACCGCACATAGAGCTGGACGGCGACTGGCCGGTTGCGGCAATGCTCCATCGTGCTACAATTATCAAATACGTGCTACAGCCACGTGGATAAATCCGCGATCGCAGAGTCTTATCCAAAGGATCGCGCCTTATCTAAAGGATATCGATGGCTTCTCTGCTGCGGACTCTGTTCGACGACGAACCCGGCGGGACCAAAATCAGGATCGCCGCTGTCTATGCCCTCTTGCTGCTCTTCAATCTGGCGGCGTGGTGTTGGGCCTTGACCGCTTTTCATCGCTTTCCGGTACTACTGGGCACGGCCTTTCTCGCTTACAGTTTCGGACTGCGTCACGCCGTCGACGCCGACCATATTGCGGCCATCGACAACGTCACGCGCAAGTTGATGCAAGAGGGAAAGCAGCCGGTCGCCGTCGGCCTCATGTTCTCGCTGGGCCATTCCACGGTCGTCGTGGTGGGCGCCATCGCCATCGCCGCCACCGCTCTCGCCCTGCAGCATCGCATCGATGGAGTCAGAGAGATAGGCGGGCTGATCGGCACTCTGGTCTCCACCCTCTTTCTTTTTGCCATTGCCATTGTGAATTTGACGGTGCTGCTCTCGGTATCCCGCACCTTCCTGCGGGTCCGGCGCGGTGAGCCGTATATAGAGGAAAACCTGAACCTGCTGCTTGGCAATCGCGGCTTTCTTTCCCGCTTCTTCCGCCCCCTCTTTGCCATGATCAGGCGGAGCTGGCATATGTATCCGCTCGGCTTCCTCTTCGGACTGGGATTCGATACCGCCACCGAGATCGGCCTGCTCGGCATCTCCGCCGCCGAAGCCTCCAAGGGACTCTCGTTCTCGTCGATCCTGGTCTTCCCCATTCTCTTCGCCGCCGGTATGTCGCTCATCGATGCCACCGACAATATCCTGATGCTGGGCGCCTACGGCTGGGCCTTCGTCAAGCCCATCCGCAAGTTGTATTACAACATCACCATTACCTCCGTCTCTGTCCTGGTCGCCTTCGCCGTCGGCGGCATCGAGGCGCTGGGGCTGTTGGCCGGCCAATTCCACCTTCGCGGCGGCTTCTGGGGCCTGGTAGGCAAACTCAACGATAACTTCGGCCTGCTCGGCTACTGCATCGTTGCGCTCTTCGCCGTAAGCTGGATATTGTCCATCGCCATCTATAAATGGAGCCGCTTCGACGATCTCGAATTCGGCGACTGATCCCCCGCCCCAGATTTTTCCGCCAACGGTTTCCCCCCGGACGAAAATCTGTAAAGATAGAACTGCTATGACTGTTTCCACACCTTCTCAAGTCTTCGCCGACCGCATCGGTCGGATCGAGGTTTCCGCCACCATGGCCGTGGCCGCGGAAGCCGCCAAACTGCGCGCCCAGGGCGCCAACCTCGTCGATTTCGGCGCCGGCGAGCCGCATTTTCCCACCCCCCGACACATCAAGGACGCCGCCATTGCCGCCATCGACGCCAACTTCACCCGCTACACCGTCGTCCCCGGCATCCCCGAACTGCGCAAGGCCATCGTCGAGCGCCACGCCTGCGACTTCGCCTCCGACTACTCCATCGACGAAGCCGTCTTCACCACCGGCGGCAAGCTCGCCCTCTTCAACGCCATCCAAATCCTCGTCGATCATGGCGACGAAGTCATCCTACCCGTTCCCTACTGGGTCTCCTTCAAGGACATCGTTCAGTACGCCGGCGGTAAGGTCGTCTTCCTCGAAACCGACGAGGCCCAGAGCTTTCGCATCACCGCCGAGGCCATCGAGAAGGCCATCACCCCCAAGACCAAGGCCATCATCCTCAACTCGCCCTCCAACCCCGCCGGCTCCGTGGTCAGCGCCGAGGACTTGGAGCGCATCGTCCACCTCGCCCATGAGCGCGGCATCTATCTCCTCCTCGACGAGTGCTACGTCTATCTCAACTACTCCGGCAAGCCCGTCTCCGGCGGCTCCTTCAGTTGGGCCAAGGAGCACATCGTCATCCTCGGTTCGCTCTCCAAGACTTATGCCATGACCGGATGGCGCGCCGGCTTCGCCCTTGCCTCCAAAGCCGTCGCCGCCAATCTCAGCAAGCTCCAGTCGCAATCCACCTCCAACGCGACCAGCTTCGTTCAGAAAGCGGCAATCGCCGCCCTCGCCGGCTCCCAAGAGTGCGTCGCCGAGTTCCGCGCCGAGTTCATCGATCTGCGCAACTATATGCTCTCCAAGCTAGCCGAGATTCCCGGCCTGACCTGCGTCAAGCCCGAAGGCGCCTTCTACGTCTACCCCAACCTCAGCGCCTACATAGGCAAGGGCGGCATCGAAACCGCCACCGAGCTGGCCACCCGCCTGCTCCACGAGGCCCACGTAGTTACCGTCCCCGGCGAGGCCTTCGGCACCGCCCACCACATCCGCATCTCCTACCCCGTCACCAAGCAGAACATCGACGAGGGCATACGCCGCATGAAGGAGTTCCTCGTCAAGCTGGCGTAACTTTCAGCGGCAGGTCAGTCCCCGGCCTGCCGCGCGCCCCCGCCAATTTGCCATCCCCGCGCAGCGGGGGCTAACCCGCGGCCCTTGGCGCGTTTCTAACGGCAAATCGACGATAAATATATGCCTGCGAGATACATAGTTGCGGATACCATTGCCCGCATTGGGCTTTAACGTTCTGAATGCAGGCCAAGAATAGGAACGCCTTCAGGACCCGATTCATCTGATCTGGGGCAAATACAACCGTTGAGAAAAAGCAATTGTTATTCACAGAAAATAATTGAAGGATTCCTCGACTAAACTACGGTATTGTATGATGGATACCCGATATACCCAATCGGGCAGTTCCCAAGGCGCAATTCCCCCGCACACAACGACAAACAAGCCCGAAACTCGCAAGGAGAGTCTCAAGATGAACTTCATTTCCTTCAATTTGATGTTTTCGCATTTCCTTCCCCCACCATCCGCAAGCTCCATCCTTACCTCAACTTACCCATCTAGCCGTCCTGTCAGGCGGCACCGCTGGATCGCGCTCTGCCTCATGCTGGCGTTGGCTCTCTGCGTTGCCTCGACCGCCAATGCCCAAACCACCGCCGCCAACGAATGGACCTGGGTGGGCGGGAGCAGCACGATCCCCACCAATGGTCAGATTCCCGGAGTCTACGGGACGTTGGGTGTGCCAGCCACCGGAAACATCCCCGGAGGACGCTATGGCGCTGTAGGCTGGGCCGACAAGAGCGGCAATCTCTGGCTCTTTGGCGGCGAAGGCTTCGATGTCAACGATTATGGCGAGATTCTCAATGACTTTTGGGAGTTCAATCCTTCCTCAAACGAATGGGCCTGGATGGGCGGAAGCAGCACGGTTGGAAGCCTCGGTGGCAATCCCGGCGTCTGGAGCCCGTTGGGTGTGCCAGCCGCAGGAAACATTCCCGGAAGCCGCTGGGGCGTTGTGAGCTGGACCGACAAGAGCGGCAATTTCTGGCTCTTTGGGGGCAACGGCTTCGATGGCAGCTACGATAGTCTCGACTATCCCGGCGATCTCAACGACCTTTGGGAGTTCAATCCTTCCACCAAAGAATGGGCATGGATGGGCGGAAGCGCCACGGCACCCAATTGTGTTCGCGGTTCTGAATATTGCCTCCGGGCACCAGGAGTCTACGGTACGCCGGGTGTGCCAGCCGCAGGTAACATCCCTGGATCGCGCGATTCCGCTGTAAGCTGGACCGACAGGAGCGGCAATCTCTGGCTCTTTGGCGGCGAAGGCTACGATGTCAACGGCAATTACGGCTATCTCAACGACCTTTGGGAGTTCAATCCTTCGCTTGGCACGTATGGCGAGTGGGCGTGGATGGGGGGAAGCAGCACGATTCCCTGCACTACCCTCGCTGATATAACTACCTGCTCCGGCAATCCGGGTATTTATGGCACATTGGGTTTAGCTGTCCCCAGAAACATCCCGGGATCTCGCGCGGGGGCAAATAGTTGGACGGACCAGAACAGCAATCTCTGGCTGTTTGGCGGCGAAGGCTATGATGCCAGCGGCAATGAGAGTAACAACGGCAATGCGGCCGACCTCAACGATGTTTGGGAGTTCATTCCGTCCCTTAATGCATGGGCATGGATGGGCGGCAGCAACAGCGTCAGTCGGCCTGGAGTCTACGGCACGTTGGGTGTGCCAGCCGTCGGAAACATTCCTGGAAGTGGCGATAACGGTGCGAACTGGACGGACCAGAGCGGTAATTTCTGGCTCTTTGGGGCCGGACCTGACTATCTTTGGGAGTTCATTCAAGACATTAATCCGTCCTTTAATGCATGGGCGTGGATGGGCGGAAACAGCGTAATGAACTGCTCTGTCCAAGATGGTTACAACTTTTGTAACCAGCCCGGAGTCTACGGCACGTTGGGTGTGCCTGCTGCCGGAAATACCCCAGGAGGACGCGGTGGCGCTGTAAGTTGGACCGACAACAGCGGTAATTTATGGTTATTTGGGGGCGTTTTTGACTCTTCCATCAACACGATAGCTTATCTCAACGACCTGTGGGTCTATCAGCCCAGCGCGCCGCTTGTCCCGACCACAACGACTGTCGCTTCTTCGCTGAACCCATCTGTCTGGGGACAATCGGTGACTTTTACGGCAACCGTCGCTTCCAGCGCTGGCGTTCCCCCGGATGGAGAATTGGTGACTTTCTTCGTTGACGGCGGGCAATATGGCAGCTCTTCTTCCTCGCTGAGCGGCGGCAAAGCCACCTTCATCCCTTCCAACCCTATCCCGGCGGGTACACATACGATCACCGCGACCTATTCGGGCTATTCCAACTTTGCATCGAGCCAGGGGGGGGTGAGCCAGACGGTCGGCCCATTGCCAACCGCCACAATTCTTACGACATCGCCGAATCCTTCGACTGTCGGGCAGCCTGTCACCCTTACCGCGACCGTAACGATTTCAGGTGGAGATGCGCCCAACGGCGGTACGGTGACCTTCGTTGCGGGGAGCGCGACACTGGGGTCCGTCCCGCTTGGAGAACCCTTTACAACCACTGCCCTGCCGGTCGGCATTAACTCGATCTTCGCGCAATTCGCGCCAATCGTCACTCCCGGCAGTGAGCCAAGCGGTCCAAGCTTTGCCGGCAGTACCTCGAATCCGGTGAGCCAAGCGGTCGTATCCAGCCTGATACCGACCGCCACAATTCTGACGACATCACCCAACCCTTCGACTATCGGACAGCCAGTTACCCTCTCCGCGACCGTATCGAGTTCCCTCGGAGGCGCGGCCCCCGCCGGCATTGTGACCTTCGTTGCGAGCACGACGCTGGGAGGAAGTACGACACTGGGAACCGCCATTTTTGAAGGCGGCACCGGACCGACCAACTGGACAACCGCTGCCCTGCCGGCTGGCATCAACTCGATCGTCGCGGAATTCGCCCCAAGCGGTCTCTCACAAGGCTTTGCCGGCAGTGCCTCGAACGCGGTGAGCCAGATGGTGAACGCCGCTCCCACCCCCATCGCTCCCTATCTCCAGGTGAACGGCGCGGCATGGCAGGCCGCCAGCACTGCGACCGTGGCCTTTGGTGCCACCGTCAACCTCGGTCCCTGGCCCATCGCGGCGGGCTGGAGTTGGACAGGGCCCAACGGTTTCACCTCCACCGCGCGTGAGATCGACGCAATTCCGTTGAGCCTGGGCGTCAATGACTTCACCGCGACATACACCAATGCCGACGGAGGAATTAGCACCCAATCGTTTGTCGTCACAGTAACCGCGACCGACCCCATCGTCCCTTACATCGCGGTGAACGGCGTCTGGAACGCAACGTCCGAAAGCGCGGTCACCGTAACTCCGGGAACCTCTGTGACCCTCGGTCCCTGGCCGGTCAGCGGCGGCGCCTGGACTTGGACCGGACCCAACAACTTCACCTCCAGCGCGCGCGAGATCGATAACATCCCGCTGAGCGCAGGCGCCAACGTCTATACCGCGACTTACACCCTCGACGGAAGCATCTATACGCAGGCGTTCACCGTCACGGTAAGCGGCTGCGGCGCCGCCAACCCCATCGTTCCTTACATCGCCGTGAACGGCGTCTGGAACACAACGTCCGAAAGCGCGGTCACCGTGGTCTCCGCAACCACGTCGGTGAACCTCGGCCCCTGGCCGTTGAGCGGAGGCGCCTGGAGCTGGACCGGACCCAACAACTTCACCTCCAGCGCGCGCGAGATCGATAACATCGCGCTGAGCGCAGGCGCCAACGTCTATACCGCAACCTACACCGTGAGCGGCTGCTCTTACACGCAGGCGTTCACCGTCACCGTCGACTAGCCTGTCGGCTAGTCGACTGCAGTTGTATTAAACCAGTCGCAAGTAAAGCCTCATGCTTTCGCATAGGCGCAAGTCGGTGTGCCAATGAATCCGGCTGCCATGTCGGGTAGCTTTTGCAATCTGTGCATGGCGCGTTCAACGCTCTTCTTCAGTTCTTCCTTGGTTTGTGCCATTGTTTTAGCCACCCTTGTTTCGATATGCGACCACGCCAGTTCATCAGGGTTCAACTCGGGCGCGTACGGTGGCAGGATAAACAGTTCGATCGAGGCGC
>Ga0181529_10003783_pt1 | contig 16900 bp, 12 predicted proteins | sample PEATcosm2014_Bin_36_FD_119763 | JGI IMG/M metagenome (GOLD analysis project Ga0181529, IMG submission 119763) | Peatland microbial communities from MTU Mesocosm Facility, Houghton, MI, USA - PEATcosm2014_Bin10_30_metaG | ecosystem: Environmental > Terrestrial > Soil > Wetlands > Peat | place...
CACCAAGGTCGACCGATCGGACTGCTATATGGCCCGCTACATCGCCAAGAACCTGGTCGCGTCCAAACTCGCCACCGGCTGCGAAGTGCAACTGGCTTATGCTATCGGCGTCGCCGACCCGGTGTCGGTGACGGTTGATACGTTCGGCACCGGCATCATCCCCGATGAGCGATTCACCGAACTGGTTCGCGAGAATTTCTCGTTGACCCCGCGCGGCATCATCGACACGCTGAAGCTGCGGCGTCCCATTTACCGCAAGACAGCGGCCTTCGGCCACTTCGGCCGATCTGAAGAAGGCTTCACCTGGGAAATCACCGACAAGGCCGATACCTTGAAGGACCAGGCAGGCGTGGCGCAAGCCGCGGTGAAATAGTTCGCAGCACGGGAAGTACGCCGGTCGGACTTTGGGTCCGGCCGGCGTTCTTGTTTTCGGATCTCGCAGCGCGGGTCAGAAGTTGATGCGCGCCGAGAATTGCAGAATACGGCCACCCGGATCCAGTCCGTTGGAGATGTCGCGGTAGGCCGACGTGATCTGGCCAAAGCCAGTGCTGCTGGCGGACGTGCTGCCCAGGTAGAAGTTGGTGATGTTCATCACGTTCAGCGCTTCCGCCCTGAACTCGCAATTGATGCTTTCATGGATACGCGTCCGCTTCACCAGGCTGACGTCCAGGTGCTTTTGCCAGGGACCGCGAAGGTACAGCGCATTGTCCGCCAGTTGCCCCTCGGTGGTTGGCGGTCCGATGTAGGGCTGGGTGGTATCGAGCGTGTATCCGCCATTGTTGAACGCCGCTTCGGTATTGTGAATCAGGCTCAACGGCAGGTCGTAGAGCACGCCGGAGACGGTGCCATTGGAATTAATGACGCTGGTTTTGTCGATGGTGAGCTCGTTCTGCAACTGCTGCAAAGTAATGTTGTGCAGCACCACTCCGCAGTCCGCGGAAGAGTTGATACAGTCCCGTCCACTGGTCAGGCGGCTAGGCTGGCCGGATTGGATACGCGTGACGCCGACGATCTCCCAACCTTCCACGGCCTTACGCACGAACGCGTTGCCGGTGGTCAGATAGGAGCGGCCAGGACCGAACGGCAGCTCGTAAATCCAGTTTGCCTTGATGGCGTGCCGCAAATCGAAGCCGGTGGGATCGCGGTCCAGCCGCATGTTCCGCAAGGTGGTGGGCTGCGAGGAGTCGGCTTGGGCGTTGACGGCGCCATCGGCTAGGGAATGAGCCCAGACGTAGCTGCCTTGTACCGAGAGACCCTTGGCCAACCGGCGCCGCACCTCGATTTGCAAGGCGTCATAGAACGAAGAGCCCCAATTGGTCATGAGATAGGTTCCGCCGCTGCCCACCGCCGGGTTGACCTGAAACAGGTTCACCGGGTAGCCGGCAGCCGTCAAGTTGGCCATGCGAGTTACATTAGTGGCGATGGCATTGGCGAACGTCCCAAAACGGCCCAGTTGGAGGTAGCCGCCGGTGGTCGTGTCAGTGCAACAGGTGGTGCCGAGCGCGATCGGAATCATCTTTAACGGCTGCTGGCCGGCCAGTCCCTGGTCGCCATAATTGTAGGTTTTCAGGGTCGGCGTATACAACATTTGCTGGACCGTCAACCCATTGGCGATGGCCAGGTTGTTCTGCGCCACTTCGGCTTCCGCCAGGAAACCGTTTTCGAAGATGTTTACTTCATTGAGGTTGACCTGCCGCCACTCGTGAACGCCATGGTTTCCGGTGTAGCGGAGTTCCATTACGGTGTCGCCCGTCAACTTGCGCTGATACCCCATGTTCCAGCTTTCCACGTATCCCATCTTCAGATTCGGATCGAAATCGTTAAGCGAATCGGTGAAAGCGGGCGTCAGCGGATACTGCGGCGCTGCCGGGCTGGGCTGCGACGGGAAACTGGAATCCGATAGATACCGGCTGCCGGCGGGACCAAAATACTGCGGGTAGTTCACGGGATCGACGGATGTATTGTAGTAGAGGCCTTTGTTACTGCCCCAGAGATTCTGAAAATTGTATCCGCCGGGCCGCGTACTGGAGACGGCAAATCCAGCGCGCAGGACGGCATCGCCCTGGCGGCGGCCGGTAAGAATCCCCAGGAAGCCATCCTTCGCAGGCAGTTGGTAGGCCAGACCCAGCGACGGCAGCACCACGGGAGGCATGTTATAGGCGTTCTTGCCGTTCACCGCGTTGAAGGTGGGATTCACGCCGGTCAGCGTACCAGGCTTGAACAGGTTACCAATGCCGGAGATACCCCAGATACCAGCCAAGCCGACGTCCGAATAAGTGTCATTCAGATTGACGAACGGGAATTGGTACTCGAACCGGGCGCCGATGGTGGCCGTCAAACTCGGTGCGACACGCCAAGTATCCTGCGCAAACAGGCCGAATTCGCGCTGGCGGTTCCGGTCCACGGCGGGATCGTTCCCGTATTGGTGGGTATCTTCATTCAACACTTTCTGCTGGCTGATGGACGAGATTCGTCCGGTCAGGGCCGCATACATGGAGCCGGCGCTCGAAAGGTCGGAACTCGAAATGCCTGGGATGTTCGCAGCCGTCAACCACGCAGTGGACCCGGTGGTTGCGGGATCGCCGGTTGCCATGCCGAAAGAGATGCCGGGCAAGGTTTCCGAACCGATGGACTGCTGCCACGTCGCCACCGAGGTCCAGGTTCCACCGAAACTGAATTGGTGGGCGCCCTTCACCCACGACAGTGTTTCCGCCAGATCTTTCACCGGAGCATTGCGGCGGGAGACTCCGGTGGTAGTGGTGACCGGTCCGAAATATCCGAAGGACGGCACAAATCCCTTCCATTCGCTATACAGGGAATCGCTGCCGACCAGATCGTAAAACAGCACCGTGCCGCCCGTAATGCCGAAGCGCAATTCATTGGTTAAACGCGACGAGAGCGAAGAGCGCAGGCTAACCGTGCCAGCGAAGCGGCGGCTGCGCTGTCCCGCGATCAGGTTGCTTCCCAGGACGGTTCCTGTTCCGGCGTACACCGGGACCACGCCGTTCAGGATGTCGGGGCTGGCATTGTACCAGTCGTAGTTTTCCACGAACGAGATGTGATGTTTCACCGTGAAGTTGTAATCCAGGCGCGTGGTGAGAAAGTACCGATCCTGGGTGCCGGATGCAGCGTACGAATAGGTATCGCGGTTGAAGTCCGTTCCGCTGGCGGAGTTCGGCTTGAGATTCCCGCCCTGCACCAGGTTCCAGATCTGCGTCAGCGTCTGGGTCGCGATGGGATCGGCCGACGTCTTGTACGGCGTCACGCCGGCCGGAAGACTTCCGTTGGCGGCCGCGGCCAGGCTAAACAGATTCACGGTTTTCAGCAAACTGGGATTGCTCTGGCAGGCGGCGGTGGTGGAACTAGTCGGACAATAGGTATAGTTACCCGTCCATCCCGACGGCGGTAGAATCGTCGTGCGGCTTTCCGCGGCGGATTGCGGTAGACGATAAATTTCATAATTCGCGAAGAACAGCAGTTTGTCTTTCTTGATGGGGCCGCCTACGTGAACGTTGCCCTGGTTGAACTTCATGATGTCGCGGGGCGCGCCGGTCTGATTGTTGAAGTAATAGTTGGAGTTGAAAAAGGTGTTCCGATGCTCCCAGACCACACCGCCGTGATACTGGTTGGTGCCGCTCTTGGTCGTGAACTTGAGCTGGGCTCCGCCTTGGGCGGTGGAATCCACACCGCCGGCCGACGTGCTGAGGGTGACTTCTTCCAGGGCATCCACCGATGGCATGATATAGCTGAAGAACCCGTCGTTGGACTTCAACCATTGGTCGTTGGTTCCGATGCCGTCGATGGTGACGTTCAGCGATTCCTTAGGCAGTCCGTTGACGTAGGAATCGCGGTAGCCGGTCAACGTCTGAGTGCCTGGCAACTGCAGAAACGACTCCATTCCGTTGCGCGTCGCCGTCGGCAGCTCATTAATCTGCCGTCCGGTGATCGTGCTGCTCAACTCGGCGCTGGTGGTCTGCACCAGTTCCGCACCGCCCTGCACCATCACGGTTTCCGTAGCCTGCCCGATTTCCAGCTTGAAATTGACTGTAGCATCCACGCCGGCGTTGATTTCGATTCCGGTCTTGACTTCCGACTTGAAGCCCGATTTGGTGACACCCATCCTGTAGTTGCCCGAGGGCATCGACGGAAATGCGTATTCGCCTTTTTCGTTTGTAACGGTCTTGACCGCAAGATCCGTCTCCACGTTGGTGGTGGTGACCTCCGCTCCGGGAACTGCGGCCCCCGACGGATCCGTAACCAGACCGCTAAGCAGCGCTGTGTTCCCTTGACCGAATGCGGCCGCTACGCACAGCAACAGCCCGCAGAATAACGATTTCATCTTCTTCACCCCCAACTAAGTTCCGTTAGACCGAGATTTACAGGAAGTCAAGGTGAGGGCGTAGCGAAACGTGTGCTACAGCTCTCTAAGCAACTTGGCCCGCTTGCTATCCCAATAGAAGATTGGAGCGATGTTACAGTGGTTACCGCGGGAAAGCAAATTTAGAGTGTTAATGCCGGTATAAATCACAATAATAGTTGTCGGTCCGGGGAGCGACGCCACGCTTCCGAGGCTATCGCTCAGTGGTCCGTCTGAATCGCCGCCGCACGGCTGGTCAGTTGCGCGGACTCGGCGTCGCGCCTCTGCGCCTTCCGCAATTGCGCCAGCACGCCCAGGGTCGCCGCCATGTCGAGGACCGGCCGCGACGGCAGCCGTTCCTCAATGGAAAGCGCGTCGGTCAGCAGCCTTTCCGCTTCGCCGAGCTTTCGCTGCCGCAGCCGGACAAGTCCCAGATTCGTCTCCGCGATGGCCCGCCGATCGTCACATGACGGCCCCAGTTTGGCCAGCCCGTTCACCGCCTGCAACAGATCCTGCTCCGACAGGATCAGGTCTCCCTCGTCGAGCAGCGCTAGACCTTCCTCGCTCAGCAGCGATTGAAAGACCGGGCTCTGGGCGCCGACCGTCCGTTGGTAAAGGAACCGCGCCTTGCGGAACAAGGGCAGGGCGCGCTCCGGCCGGCCAGCCAAACGATGGATCACCGCCACGTTCTCATAAGCCATGGCGGCGCTAGTGCTGAGTTCGCCGCCGGCCCGCACCGACTCGGCCAAAGCCTCTTCGCCGAATTGCAGCGCTTCGTCCAGCTTCCCCTGCACGCGGCGCAGCGACGCCATCGCCAGCAGCGTCTGCCCCAGCATTTCATCGCCGGGATACAGCTCCCGTTCGGTGGCCAGCGCTCCCGCCAGGACGGTTTCCGCGCGGCCGGTATCGCCCGCCAGGACGTACGCCTGGCCCAGCAGGCTGAGGTTGCGGACGGTGTGCGCGTGGTTCTCGCCCAGAGCGCGCCGATGGAGTTCCAGCGCCTCCTCAAGAGCCTGGGTACCCTCGCTCAATCGCCCCTGGTTGCAGAGGATTTCTCCCAGGTTGGTGAGCGTGGCGGCGGCGTGGGCGGAATAGGCGCTGCCCAACTCGCGCCACTTGGCGAGGGCCGCGCCGTACCATCGCTCCGCACTGGCGTAGTCCGCATGTGCCGCGGCGCGAAGCCCTTCGTCATTCCACTTTGACGCCACATCGGCCTGTGCGGCGAGTGTCGCCGCGGAGATCGCCATGCCCACTGCGCACAGCGTGAGACGACACGCGGTTCTGGTGTGCGGCAAATTGTCCCCCTCCGGACTCAGTTCCCTCAAAACCGAGTCACAAGTGGGACGAAGCCTATCACAGGTGGTGCGGGATGTTCAAGTCGGATTCGGCGCGCGGACTTTCGGCGGTTACTTCAATTCCGCCTTGGAACCGTTCTCATCGAGCGGATTCGGCAGGTGCCGCTCGGCGTAATACCCCGGATGCACGCGCTCCACGATGGTGGCCGTGGAGCGGTCCAGAACATGGAAATAGGGCTGCGGATTGAGGCCGATCCAGAACGCCCAGACGATCAGCGGGGCGAACACCGCAATCTCACGCCACGAGAGATCCTTCAGCGAACGATTCTTCTCGCTCACCTCGCCCAGCATGGTGCGCTGGAACAGCCACAGCAGGTATGCCGCGCCCAGCGCGATTCCCACCGCGGCCCAGAATGCCCACACATGCGACATCTGGAACGCTCCGCCCAGAATGGTCAACTCGCCGATGAACCCGTTCAACGGCGGCATCCCCATGGAACTGAGCGCGGCCACTCCGAACACAAGAGTGAAGATCGGCATGATCTTCAACAGGCCACCGTAGTCCGAAATAGCGCGCGTGTGCCGCCGCTCGTACACCACGCCCACGATCAGGAAGAGCATGCCGGTGGAGATGCCGTGGTTGATCTGCTGAATGATCGAACCGGAAATGCCCGCCGGGTTGAGCGAGAACATTCCCAGCGTACAGAATCCCAGGTGGCTCACCGACGAGTACGCCACCAGCTTCTTCCAATCCTTCTGCATCAGCGACGCCAGAGCGCCGTAGACGATGCCGATGATGGAGAGCACCGCCACAATATTGATCACCGTGGCATTCTTAGCGGCGTCGGGGAGCAAGGGCAAGGAAAACCGCAGGAAGCCGTACGTCCCCATCTTCAGCAGAACGCTGGCCAGAATCACCGAACCCGCCGTGGGCGCTTCCGTATGCGCGTCCGGCAGCCAGGTATGGAACGGGAACATCGGCACCTTCACCGCAAAGCCCACGAAGAACGCCCAGAATACCCACCACTGAACGGAAACAGGCACGGTCATCTGCAGCAGTTCAGGGATGTCGAACGTGGCGATCTGGAACTTGGCGATGTGCTGTTGATACAAAACCAGAATGCCGAGAAGCATCAGCACCGAGCCAATCAAGGTGAAGATCATGAACTTGATGGCGGCATACACCCGGCGTTCCCCGCCCCAGATGGCGATGATGAAATACATGGGCACCAGCACGGTTTCCCAAAACACGAAAAACAGCAGGAAATCGCGCGCCATGAACACGCCCAGCATGGCGGTCTGCAGCAGCATGAAGAACGCGTAATATTCTTTCAGCCGCGTCTGAATGGCGTTCCAGCTGGACAACACCGCGACGAAGCCAAGCAGCGTGCTCAGCATGACCAGCAGCAGGCCCAAGCCGTCGATGCCGATGTGATACGAAGCGCCGATGGCCGGGATCCACGCAGCCTTCTCCACGAATTGAAAGTCCCGCGTAGCATCGAAATTGAAGACCAGCGGAAGGGATACCAGGAATCCCAGGAATGCGGCCACATTGGCCCACAGCTTGATGGCGCGCGCATTCTCCGAGGGAATGAACAGCAGCACCAGAAGGCCCACCAGGGGCGTGAACAGGACTATGGAGAGAATGTGGTCCATCATTCAGCTCAACATCTTATCAGCTTTCAGCTAGCGCGCAGAGAAGACCGCCGTCCCCGGCTCAATATCCGCCGGCCGCACCGTCGCATAGCGGATCCGCCGGGCCCGCCGGTCGCGCTCGGTGTAGCTCCGCGTCAGGAACATCACTGGCTGCAACTCCACCGGCAGTCCATTCACCTGCATCCCGGAGAAAGCCGCCACCACCAGTTTGGGCTGCTCCGGCGGCAAAGCCGCGATGCGGCGGGCCAGATCGCTCGACGCCGCGTCGAATGCCTCGGAAGTCTTGGGATTCCCCGCCCACACATCGAAGTAGGTATGGTACGGCTCATAGCAAAGCAGCAGCACGGCAAACGCCGCGGCAGCGCGAACAACGCTCCCGGGGACAGTTCGAGCCAGCCACTCGGAAATCCGCACCGCGCCTAGCGCCGCCAGCAAACAGACTGCCGGCAGCATGAGGATGGCTCGCAGCGCGTGTGGCGCTTCCGTCGCCAGCACCGCCGGGACCATGCCGAGGGCCAGCCAGAGAAGAATCGCGCGATGCCGCTTCCACCCATCCCACGCGCCCACCACCGCGCACTGGGCCACCGGCCAAAACAGCTCCGCCCGCCAGGCCACATTGTGTCGCCAATTGCGATCACCGCGAGTGAATATCATGCGCACCGTCCGCCAGAAATTCAAAATGATCTCCAGCGCCGGCCGCGGACCGTCGAACACCGATACCTGTTCCGCGCGTCCCCAAAAAGTCCCCGGATGCGCCAGGAAGTAGAGCGCCAACGGGGCCGCAACCGCTGCCGCCGCGACTGCAAAACTCCAGGCGGCTCTTCCCTGCCTCCGCGGCTGCGCGCTCATCCAGATGGCGATCACCAGCAGCGGAGTGATGCGATAGGCCGGATAGGTGTAGAAACCGAGTCCGTACACCGCGCCCGCCAGAACGCTCCACGCCACGGAGCGGCGGCGAACCGCCACCAGCAGCAGGTACAGCGCCCATACCAGAAACAGCGGAGCGGCAATGGCGCGAAAGGCGATCCGTGAAAACACCAGGTGCCAGAAACTGGTAGCCAGGAAGAACGCCGCCAGCAGGCCCGCCGGAATCGACACCACCTCCGCGCCCAGCAGGTAGATGCCCCATACCGTGAGCACGCCGAAGATCGCCGCCGGCAGCCGCAGCGCCCACGCCTGATCTCCGAAGATGGCGAGGGAGAGCGCCGCCGCGTTGACGTACAGCCCTTCGCGCCCGTTGTCCTCGGGATAGAACACCTGGAAGCGGCCGGTTTCCAGCGCCTCGCGGGCGTTGTTGCCGTCCATGGCTTCGTCGAGATACAGTCCCGGAGGCGCCGTGGTGAGTTGCCAGAGCCGCAGGAACGCCGCCAGCGCCAGAATGGCTCCCAGCAGCCACCTACGGTTCATTCGATGATCTTCCGTTTGCGCAGCGACTCATCGATTTCGGGCCGCACCAGCACACCTTTTTCGATCTCCGCCAGGCGCGCGCGCTCCCGCCCCACCTGCGCCACGGCGAGCGCGGCGACTTCGGCCGCATCCTCCAGCGGCACCACTGTCACGCCGTCGCGATCGGCGATCACGATGTCGCCCGGCCGCACCGCTACGCCTCCGCAGGCGATGATGGCGCCCACCTCCCCGGCGCCGTCCTTGTTGCAGCCGCTGGCGCTCAGCCCGCGCGCATACACCGCCAGGCGCAAGTGCTCCAGCGCATCGGCGTCGCGGACGGTTCCGTCGACGATCACACCCTTTACCCCGATCTTCGCCGCGCTGGTGGCCAGCAGTTCGCCGAACCCCGAGTTGACGGTATTGCACTGCGTATTCATCACCACGATGTCGCCCGGTTGCGCCAGCGATAGCGCCTTGTGCAGCATCAGATTATCGCCGGAGTGGCACCACACCGTGATAGCAGGCCCGATGATGCGCGGCGACGGCCACACCGGCCGGATACCGCCATCCATGGCGCCCAGCCGCGACATGGCGTCGGCCACCTGCGCGCTCGACGCCGCGTCGAAGGCCGCCAGCACGTCCGCACCCGGACGAGTCCACGCCGCGCGCACACGAAATCCGGGAACGCCGAAACGCTTCTGCTCAGAGCCTGGCATTCCTACAAGGTAGCAGGCCGCGGCGCGAATTCTCTTAGGCCGGCTCCACGTTGACCAGGAAATCGCCGGGGCCTTGGCCGAGGCGGGTTGGAGCGTCCAAACCCGCGATCCCAGTTCCCGTTATGGTGACGTGAGCGCCGGTCATAAGTATCGGTGGAAGTCATGAGCGCGACCCTACGGCGACCAACACAAGTACCTGCGGCTTCTCAAAGAGGCGCTGCCCGTTGTCATTCGAACCGATACTGACTATCGGCGGCTCCTGCGGACCGTATCGCAATTGATGGATAGGCCCGAGGGGGAAATTTCCGAAGAAGAGGGACGGCTGCTGGAGGTACTCAGCATGCTGATCGGAAGAATATGAAGATCGCGTTCGGCCACTTCCGACAACGGACCCCCACAAGATGTTTGCGAGCGGAAAACGTGGCATCAGCAAGACCCAGGCCAAGCAACTGGCCGAACGCTTCCGCGTCCCGATCGAGCTGTTCCTTTAGGCCGACCCCACTCGAAACCGTCCGTATTTCCGAAAGTACGCCACCAGCCCACCGGCCCCGATGATATCCAGCATGATGGCCGGCAGGGGCTCCGTAGCCATCGCTTCGCCCGTCGACAGGTTGCGCACCAGCCCCGCCTCCACCGTCAGGCGATCGCCTTCCGCGATCCGTCGCGTGTCGCAAACCAGCGGCAGCAGTCCATTGTTCACGGCGTTGCGGTAATACGTCCGCGAAAATCCGCGCGCCAGCACGGCCCGAATTCCGCCGCCCAATACCGCCGTTACCGCTACTTCCATCGCCGACCCACAGCCGAAATTGCTCCCCGCGACGATAACATCTCCCGGCTGTACCGACCGAGCGAACCCGGCGTCGATCTCCTCGAACAGGTACTGCCGCAGCACTTGCGGGTCAAGGCTCTCCCGTTTCCGCCGCGACGCAATGATGTAGTCGGTGTTGATGTCGTCGCCGAACACTCGCGCGCGGCCTTCGAATGGGAAGGCGGTCACCGGCCGATCTCCCGCGGATCGGCGATGGCGCCGCGCGCCGCCGCGGCCGCGCAACTGGCCGGCGACGCCAAATAGATCGACGCGCTCCCGTTACCCATCCGACCCTGGAAATTCCGGTTCGCCGTGGAGATGACATTCACGTCGTCGCCCGGAATTGCACCGCAGGTGCCACAGCACGAACCGCAGCCGGGAGTCCCGATCACCGCGCCCATAGCGATGAAGTCGGCCAGCGTGCCGTCGCGCGCCAGCGTCTCGAGCACCTCCCGCGACGCCGGAGTCACCACCAGTTGGACGCCGGGGGCCACCCCGCCGGCCGCGCGCAAGACGTCGCGCGCCTGGTGGAAGTCGCGCGCGCGTCCGCCGGTGCACGTTCCCAGATACACCATCTGGATCGGCGTTCCGGCCGCGCGCTCCACCGTCTCGACGCGGTCCACCTGATGCGGCAGGGCGACCGCTGGGGTCAGGCCATCGAGCGCAATCGCGATCTCGCGGCAATACGACGCGTCGCGGTCGGCCGTCGCGGCCTCAAACGGTCCGCGCGCTCGTCCCTCGAGATAGTCGAAGGTCCGTGAATCGGCGGGGAACAGCCCGGCTTTGGCGCCCATCTCCACCGTCAGGTTGCTCAACACCAGGCGGTCTTCCAGGTCCAGCGTCGCGACGCCGTCGCCTGCAAACTCGATCGCCTGATACGTCGCGCCATCCGCTCCCAGTTGCCGCGCCAGTTCCAGCGCCGCGTCCTTGGGGTACACGCCGGCCGGCAGATGCCCGGTCAAATTCACGCGGATCGATTCCGGAACCCGCAGCCAGATTTCCCCGCTCATGAAAATCGCCGCCAGGTCGGAGGATCCGATCCCCGTGCCGAAGCAGTTGAGCGCGCCATAAGTCACCGCGTGGCTGTCGGCGCCCACCACCAGTCCGCCGGGCAGCGCGCGTCCCGATTCCACCATGAGCTGGTGGCCAATGCCCTCGCCCACGTCCCAGAGCGCGATGCCCTGACGCGCGGCGAATTCGCGCATGCGTTGATGCAGCGCGGCGGTCGCGCGGCTGGGAGCCGGCGCGTAGTGATCCAGCGCGAAGACCATCCGCCGCGCATCGTCCACCCGCTCCCCGCCCATGGCGGCGAAATAGTCGAGCGCCATCGGCGTCGATCCGTCGGTGCCCAAGGCGCAGTCGACGTGGCAAATCACGACGTCGCCAGCGCACGCGTCGACGCCCGATTTTGCGGACAGGATTTTCTCGCTGATGGTCTTGCCGGGCAACGATACTCTTGTACCACGCCGGGAATGGAACAGTAGATTACGAGGCGGCTTGCATGCTCACTTCGAAGCCGAGCATGCTCTCCAGGTCGGCGAGACGCGACTGCAGGCGGATTCGGTCAGGGCGGCTCACTACCGGTAGCACGCGGCCGATTTCCGAGCACAGCCGTGTCACTTCGTCGTAACCTTCGCCGTCCTCTAATTGCAATTGCCGCGCTAGCGCGAAACCACGGTCCAGTTGGCTGGTGAGTAACGCAACCAGTTGGCGGTCCGTGAGTGCGCGCAATTCCGCAAGTTTTCCTGCTTCCACAGTCTGGTGTCTCATTTTGAAAAATCCTTGCTACCAGTTAGACGTTGGAAACGGGAAATTCGCCCACAAATTCTTGTGGAATCTTTCTTACTGCCGGTGCATCACGCACCGTCCGCCGCTATAGACCGCCCACGCAGACTCGCGGCCAAAAAAGTAGGGGATTTCCCGGAAGTCGTCGCACTCATGGAGGACAAAATCGGCAATCTTCCCCGGCTCCAGCGACCCAATCTCGTTCCCCCGGCCCAAACTACAAGCGGCATTGATCGTCGAAGCGGTGATCGCCTCCGCCGGAGTCATCTTCATCTGCGTGCATGCCAGCGACAGCACCATCGGCATCGATGTCGTCGGCGACGATCCGGGGTTGAAATCCGTCGCTAGCACCACCGCCATCCCCAGGTCGATCATCCGCCGCGCCGCCGCGTACCCCGTCAAACCCAGGGCGTACACCGAGGCCGGAAGCAACACCGGCTGCACCCCCGCCGCCCGTAGCGCCAGACAGCCGGCTTCCCTCGTCGCTTCCAGATGGTCTGCCGTCGTCGCGCCCAACTGCGCCGCCAGCAGGGCGCCGTAGTCGCCGCGGAACTGGTCCGCGTGCAGCCGCAGGCCCAATCGAAGTTCCCTCGCGGCGAGCAGCACCGCGCGCGCCTGCTCCACCGGAAACACGTTGGGTTCGCAGAAAACGTCGCAGTACTCCGCCAGCTTGCCCATGGCCACCTGCGGCAGCATTTCGGCGATCACCAACTGAACGTACTCATCGATGCGCCCCCGATACTCGTCGGGGATCTCGTGCGCGCCCAGAAATGTGGGCACGTAGCGCAGTCCGCCTTCGGCATCCAGTTGGCGGATGACGCGCAGAATTTTCAGCTCGGCGTCGACCGAAAGCCCGTACCCCGATTTGGCCTCCACCGTGGTCGTGCCGCCGCGCAGAAACCAGTCGCGGTACCGCCGCGAAGCCTCCAGCAGATCGCTTTCCGTCGCTGCCCGCGTCCGCCGCACGGTGGACCGGATGCCGCCGCCGCGCGCCGCAATCTCGGTATAGCTTGCGCCCGCCGCGCGCATTTCGAATTCATCGGCGCGGTTGCCCGCGAACACCGGATGGGTGTGCGCATCCACGAAACCGGGCAGCACGATGCGGCCACCGGCGTCCACTACCTCGCTATCCGGTCCGATCTGGCGCTCGATCTCGGCGCGCGGCCCCGTCGTCACGATGCGGCCGCCGCTCACCAGCAGGGCGCCATTCGGGATCACCGCCAGATCGCGCATTTCCGCGCCAGTTCGCGGACGGTGCGGCCCCGCGAGCGTCACCAACTGGCTGCAATTGAGGATGGCCAGGCCGCCCACTACGCCCCCGCGGCGCGCAGCCGTTGCTCGACCGCCTCACGAAATGCCGTGTCCTGGATGGAATCGAGATTGATGCGCACGTTTTCCAGCACGCCGGCTTTCGCCGCCACGGTGAGCGCCTTGGCCACCGCCAGGTCACTCGCGAATTTGGCCGGGATCTGCAACTCGTCCAGCCGCCGCGCCATGGACGCGCAACGTTCCAGCACCTGCAGCGGAACCTCCGCCGCGCCATGCAGCGCCTCCTCCACAAACGGACCGCGCTCGGCCTTGGGGATTTTGTACGCCGCCATCACCTTCTGGAACGCCTCGGCATCGCGATCCACGGCTTCGGTGAAGAAGCCGCGGTCCTCTTCAAACGCCGCGCTGTCCAATTTCGCCAGACGCGTCACCATGAATCCGAGCGCCGCTGCCATAGCTGCCGCGGCCGCCGACGCGCTCCCTCCGCCCGGAGTCGCCGTGGGCGCCGCCAGCGCGTCCAGAAACTGCGGCAATCCGTTGCGCCTGGCGATGGCAGCCGCAATCCGGCCTTCCAGCACCAGCTCCGGCCGGAAGTTCTCGCAGCGTAGGAAGTAGTCGGCGGCCATCTCCAGCGCCCTCCCCGGAATCAGCCCGACAATCTCGCTGCCCATCACCGGTACACCATATCGTTCGGCCTCGCGGCGGACCGTCTCAAACGCCAGGTGCACCGGCGTCTGCTCGAAATCCGTCAGGTTGATGGAAACCTGCGCCAGGTTGCGCGACCCCAGCATCACCCCCATGGACTTCACGTAGCGGAAACCGCCGTTCGAAAAGCGGATGGTCCTGGCGATCTTTCGGGCGATCGCCAGATCGGGCGTCCCCAGGTTGACGTTATAGGCGATGAGGAATTTGCGCGCGCCCACCACCGTGGCGCCGGCCGTGGGATGGCACACCGGGTCGCCGATATCGGGATGCCGTTCGGCCACCGTGGCCATTTCCTTCGCCAGCGCTTCGAACTGTCCGCGGCGGATGTTCTCCAGGTTGGTGCGGTCGGGCCGGCGCGCCGCGGCTTCATAAAGATACACCGGGACGTGCAAACGGCTCCAGATTTCCTGCCCCAGCCGCTCCGCCAGGCGGACGCAATCTTCCAGCGTGACGCCTTCAATGGGGATGAACGGCACCACGTCGGCCGCGCCGATGCGCGGATGCGCGCCCTGGTGCGCCGTGAGGTCGATCAGTTCGACCGCTTTTTCGACGCCGCGAAACGCCGCCTCGCCCACCGCCGCCGGCGGACCGACCAGCGTGATCACCGAGCGATTGTGATCGGCGTCCGCTTCGCGATCGAGCAGCGCCACCTCCGGCACCGCCAGCATCGCCTGCACAATGGCGTCAATCCGAGCCGGGTCGCGCCCCTCGGAGAAATTCGGCACACACTCGACAAGTTGTCCGGACACTCCTAATTTCCTTTCCCTTCTTCCATCGGCCGCTGCAACCCGTGCTCTTTCGCGAAGCGGATGGCGTCTTCGTACCCGGCGTCGGCATGGCGGATCACACCGGTGCCGGGGTCGGTGGTCAGCACGCGCTCCAGGCGCCGTTCGGAATCGGCCGTCCCGTCGGCCACAATCACCATTCCGGCATGCTGCGAATATCCGATTCCCACGCCGCCGCCGTTGTGGATCGAAACCCACGACGCGCCGGCCGCGGTATTTACCAGGGCATTCAGCAGCGGCCAGTCCGCGATGGCGTCCGACCCGTCGCGCATGGCTTCCGTTTCGCGATAGGGCGATGCCACCGAACCGGCGTCCAGATGATCGCGGCCGATGACGATGGGTCCTTTCAATTCCCCCTTCGCCACCAGCCGGTTCATGGCCACGCCGAACTCCGCCCGCGCCCCATACCCCAGCCAGCAGATGCGCGCCGGCAAACCCTGGAACTGGATGCGCTGCCGCGCCAGCGGCAGCCAGCGAGCCAGCGTCTCATCCCGCGGAAACAGTTCGGCGGCCAGCCGGTCGGTGCGATAAATATCCTCCGGATCGCCCGAGAGCGCCACCCAGCGGAACGGTCCGCGCCCTTCGCAGAACAGCGGCCGGATATACTCCGGCACGAAACCGGGAATGTCGTACGCATTCTCCACGCCCGCCTTCCTGGCTTGCGTGCGCAGATTATTGCCGTAATCGAAGGTCACCGCGCCCCGGCGCTGCAGCGTCAGCATGGCTTCCACATGAACTCCCATGGATTTCAACGACCGCGCCAGGTACCCTTCGGGATCCTTGGTCCGCAGCACCCGCGCACCTTCGAGCGTCATGCCGTGAGGCACGTACCCGTTGAGCGGATCGTGCGCGCTGGTCTGGTCGGTCAGCACATCCGGGACGATGCCGCGCCGCACCATCTCCGGCAGCACGTCGGCGCAGTTGCCCACCAGGCCCACGGAGACGCCGATCTGTCCCCGCAGCAGCCGCAGCGCGTCGTCCAGACTCTGCGTCATCTGGTCGCAATAGCCGGTCTCCAGACGGCGGCGGATGCGCTGCGGATCGACGTCGATGCCCAGGAAATTGGCGCCGTTCATGGTAGCCGCCAGCGGCTGGGCGCCGCCCATTCCACCCATCCCGCCCGAGACCACCAGCTTACCCGACAGCGACCCGCCGAAATGTTTGCGCGCCAGCGAGGCGAAGGTCTCGTAGGTCCCTTGCACGATGCCCTGGCTGCCGATATAGATCCACGAGCCCGCCGTCATCTGGCCGTACATGGTGAGCCCCATGCGCTCCAGGCGGTTGAATTCGTCCCAATTGGACCATTGCCCCACCAGGTTGGAATTGGCCAGCAGCACGCGCGGCGCTTCCGGATGGGTGCGGAACACGCCCACGGGACGTCCCGACTGCACCAGCAGCGTCTCGTCGTTTTCGAGCGCCCGCAGCGCGCGGACGATGGCATGGAACGACGGCCAATCGCGCGCCGCGCGGCCCGTTCCGCCGTATACGATCAGGTCGTCCGGCCGCTCGGCCACCTCGGGATCGAGGTTGTTGTGGAGCATCCGCAGGGCCGCTTCCTGGTGCCATCCCTTGCAGCTCAACACGGAGCCGCGCGGGGCATGAATTGCGGTGGTAAGACTCATGGCATCTTCCAGAATACCGTGCGGCGCGGTCGCCATGAGGACCGCCGCGCACGACCGATGGAGCCATCGCATCCGGAGCCCACGCTCATCGTTCCGAAACCCGCCTGCAATCCCAATGTAACGTCAACCTGCTACCGTGAACCGCACTCTGTCGTAACTCGAGGAGCCTAATGAAACTTCTGTTAACAGTCAGTCTTCTTGTGTGCGCCTGCATTGCCAGCGCGCAAACCCAGTTAGGATCGGGAGCTATCTCGGGCACTGTACAAGATACATCCGGCGCCTTGGTGGCCGGCGCCCAGATCACCATTGAAGAGTCCAGCACCGGCTTAGTCCGTCAGGTGAAATCGGGCGCCAACGGACAGTTTCTCGCCCCGGTTCTGCCGACCGGAACTTATCGGGTCCGGGTCGCGAAGGCAGGTTTCTCCACCCTCCAACAAGATGGGATCGCGGTAGATGTCGGCGGCGCCGCGAACATCGTTTGCACGCTCAAGGTCGGCGACGTCGCCGAGACCATTA
>Ga0181529_10003788_pt1 | contig 16886 bp, 8 predicted proteins | sample PEATcosm2014_Bin_36_FD_119763 | JGI IMG/M metagenome (GOLD analysis project Ga0181529, IMG submission 119763) | Peatland microbial communities from MTU Mesocosm Facility, Houghton, MI, USA - PEATcosm2014_Bin10_30_metaG | ecosystem: Environmental > Terrestrial > Soil > Wetlands > Peat | place...
GAGCCCACCGACAGATCAAAGAAACGGTCCACCGGCCCTGCCGGGTCCTTCAGATTCACGGCAATGGTACGGGATGGAGCCTGTGGCGATTGAGCCGCCAGTGGTTGGGCAGCAAGGATTCCAGAGAAGCCAAGGACGAACAGAAGGAGCGGGCGCAGTGATGGATCAGGCATGAACGATTCGATTCTCCCACAGGTGTTGGCTCAGGCTATGGTTGCGAGCTTGGTTGTAAACTGAAGCCGCTGTTGACCGATCTCTTCAGGCTTCATGAGAGATCGGCGATCGTCGTTATCGAGATCTCATGCGGCCCCGAACGATCGGTGCAATATAAACTCGTGGGGCTCGGAAGGTCACGAAAGGAGCCCCACGAGCGGGGAATTGTGAGGTGCGCATCAAGTTCGCGCACATCCCCCAAATGATTCCTCTTCCGTCTCGATTTCTCCCTTTCCGGTTTTGAAGGTGCGCTGCTGCGGTGGGCCAAGAACTGCTGAGAATGGTCCCTGCGCCGGTAGCCAACAAGCTGCCGGTGCATTGGGCCTCTCCATGGAGCAAAAAGATCGCCGTGGAGAGGCCGTTGGCCGGTGTGGTATTAGTTAGCGGTTTCCGTGAAGGTGACTGAAGCTCCGCCGAGCGCGAACTGATCCTGCGCGGTAACCGTCACAATCCCCTGGGACGAGGGCAGCGTCAAAGTGACCGAGGCGACGCCCGATGCGTTGGTTTGGACAATCACGCTGGTCCCGCTGGTTGTGCCATTGGAGAGCGTGCCGGCCGAGGTGGTAAACAGGATGCTCGCGCCCGTGTTCGTGAAGCCGGACGGGATGGAAGACAGCGTGACAGCAAGGGCGTTGGAGAGAACCGTGCCATGCGTGGCGCTCTGGTTGTTGCCCCCGGTGGCAGCAAGCGCGGCGGCGGGTTTGCCAACGACGATCCAGCCGCCCTCGGTTTGCGTGGACGTGCCATCGTTGCCGGTGACGGTGTAGTGGCAGAAGCCGGGGGTACTGCCGGGGTTGACGGTGATAGTGGCCGGGGTCGCGGGGGTGATGGTGGCGTTGGTCAGCGTGAGCGAACCGGTGCAAGCCGTAGCGCCCTCGAATGCATCAAAGACCGCCGAACTCAGCGTCACATTGGATGTGCCGCTGATGATTTTCGGATTCAGAATCCCTGTACCCGAGGCCGGAATCATCAGATCGTCGGGATTCAAATACCACTCCGAGGCGGGCTTGGAGGTCTGGGTTCCGTTGACCACGAGTAGCGTGATGCTGTTGGCGGCGAAGGTCTGGGTTGCGCTCCAGGCGGTTGAGGCCGACGCGACGATGGCGCCCGGGTTGGTAGAGGCCACCGTATATGCCGTAAAGGCAGAGGCGTTGAAGCCGGTCAGATTGAAGGTGACATTGGCGTTGTTGCCCGGGTCCTTGTTCAACACCATGATCGTCATCGTAGTGCCGGCTGCATCCAGAGCGGCATAGCTGACGAACAGGTCCGGATTGGCGCTGCTCTGGTCGGAAACGGAGAGCGTCCCAAAACCGTGCTTCGCCCCGTCGTAATTGGTGTACAGCTTGAAGGACTGGTAGTTGGGGTGGGGCTGATTGGTGGTGCCGTCGGTCGCCGACGGCCCGCCCCAGCGCGTGGAGAAGCTCAGCCCCTCGCGGCCCATGACGCCATAGGCATCCGCGTCGGAGAGAGCCGTGGCAAACTCCCACTCGTTGAAGAACGATTCCCACTCGGTGAATGCGACAGGGGTTCCCGGATAGATGGCGTTCACCATGGCCTTCATACGGGGGATTAGGAAGGTCACGCCGCGATTGGGCTGCGTTGTCGTGATCCAATCCGCATCGTCCCCAGAGTTGTAGTACGCCGGATCCCAGTAGGTGCGGAGGTACTTGCCCTCTTCGGCGCGCAGTTGCGGGTTGGTGAAGCCCGCGGTGCTAATGTTGTCGCCAAAATAGGCATGGATATCGAACACATCGAGGGTGCGGGCGCCGGAGATCCGGTCCAGCCAATTGATCTGGTTCAGCCACCAAGGCGCGTAGTCGATGCCGGCGTGGGCGGTTTTGTCGTCTCCCGAGGGACCTGCCGACCAGAGGTAATTCCAGCAGCAAGCGATGGGGCCAAAACGAACCGCACTTGGGTCCCAGGTCTTCAGCGCGGCGCCTTCCGTCTCAAAAAGATCTGACAACTCGGTGTATCCGGGATGGTTGGGATGAACGTCGCCATGAGGACCATCCCAGATCTCGGGCTCGTTGTCCATGTCGTAGAAATGGCACGAGGCGATCGGCGAATAGGGGACATTGCAGTTTCCGCTGCCGAAGGCCGTGGCGAGCGCCTTGGCCCACTCGTCGCGGTAGAGGCAGTTGCCCGTGGTGCAATCGCTGGCGGTGTCGACCAGCGGATAGTACGCGTCCGTGTCCGGGCCGGTGGTCACGCGCGTCTTGCAGTCTGTCATCTGGCCGTTGCCGGCGTCCGCATTGTACGGATCCACCTTGCACTGCGCGCCGTACTTTTTGACGGAATAGCTCCAGCCGGATCCCTTGGCCACCCAACCGAGCGTAGGCATCGTAGTGAGCATCTGACTGCCGGAGCCCACGGTGAAACTCGTCAACTGCACCGAGTCGAGGCCCTTGCCGGTGGACTGATCGGTGAGACCGTAGTCCTCGAAGAACCAGTCGCTGCCGGAATTGTAGGTGAAGGTCTTCCAGTTATAGTCCGAAGCCTCGTTGCCTCCAAAGCGGACAAACGCCGGCGACAGGTTGGTAATGTCGCTTTCGTTCAGGGTGTTGATGCCGTAGATGTAGGGGCTGATCTGGTGGCGATTGGCAAGGGTGTTGATGGTGACGGCAACGTTGGTGCTGCCGGGCGAGGTAATGTTCATGGCCACCGTGCCCGTCGAGGTGGCATACTTCGACGAACTGCCAGAGTCGGGCGTGTAGGTGACGGTGAGCGTATCGGAGCCTTGCGCCAGCGAACCGGGCTGAAGGTAGAAGGTTGCGGAGCCGGAGCTCAACCCCGCAGCCGCGGAGCTATAGGCGCCGCTGGAGAGCGTCACGCTGCCGGTTGGCGTCCCGCTGCTGCCGGCTACGGTGGTGGTAACAATCAGGTTCTCCGCATAGGGATGCGTCGTCTCTTCAGGCGTGACCGTGACAGCCGGCATCGGCAGGCTCTGAGTAACCGTGACTTTAGCCGAACCCGAGGCACTGGCGTAGATCGATGAACTGTTGTTGTCTGGCGTGTACTGAGCGGTCAATGTATCGGAACCCGAGGCCAGAGATCCCGCCGGAATCGTAATGGTTGCTGAACCGGAGCTGATCGTAGCGGCCGATGAAGCATAGCTGCCGCTGGACAGAACCACCGAGCCGCTCGGTGTGCCGCTTGCGCCGGAGACGGTAATCGTGACGCCAAGGCTCTGCGCGGTAGTTGTGCTGCTGGATGAGGGAATAACGGTGACCGTAGGATTGGCAAGGGCGGCACTGACGGTGAGGGTCACACTTCCAGCGACCGAGTTGTAGCTGGTTGTATCGGCGGGGGTGAACGAGACGGAAAGCGTTTGTTTTCCGGCGGTATTCATCACCGTGCCCGCGGGAGGGGTATAGACGAATGTGCCCGGCACATTTGATCCGCCGGAGTTGGCCGTCGCGTCCAACTGCGCGCTGCTCAGAGCTGTGCCCACGGTAACCGGCGCGGGAGTCGTCCAGTTGATCGTAGGCGTTACGGGCATTGATGGGGTGCTACTGCCGCTGCCACAGCCATTCAACAGAGAAAAGACGCAGAAAATGGAAATCGAGCAAGAGAGAAGAAACTTCATTTCTAGAGATACTCCCAGAGCGGCGCTGTAACGCTGCCCAGCTAAGGTCTTGGAGAATTTCCTGCCGGGAGCGCGTTACCGCTCTTGGCCGGCAAAGAGTTGGAGGCGCCCAACATCTTCTGCATTGCTACATTCACCTTGAACGCTTGTTGCGTGCGGGGATAGCTGTTGATTGCTGAGTACTGAAATGCGCTGCCTGAGGTTCCAGGCGCATAGCGGTCAGCCAATGCGAAAACAGTCGGCCAACGAAAATGTCTGCAAAGTCGCACCAAATTGTTCCTGGCAAGATTGCCCGCGAAGCTTCAAATCAAAATTGTTCTCACCGTTCATTCAGAAGTGAAGTGTCTCCCAAGGGACTTCGCTTCGGTTGCCGGTTGCCTTGATCACCGGTTCTGGTTGTTTCCCGCTCCGGGCTCAGCGGAGGAGAACTAGGATGAACTATAGAGGGCCGAAGATGGACAGCGAATCGTTAATGATGCACAGAATTGTTCACGCGCGGCTCAAATGTTTAGCGCTTTATTCTTCAACGCGTTAAGCGTGTTTAACACCTGGATTTGAGGTATCCAGGCACGTACATTCGGTCATTTAACATTGGCAATGCCGCAAAGGCGTGGCATCCTCTGCAACTTATTCATTTATGCTGGGCAAAGCGTGGGGCGCCCTGTGGGGAATTGCTTGCGCAATCGGCGCAAGGCGCGAGGCGAAGACCCGACAGTTTGGAAGGCAGTGAAACAGAACCGGCACAGCGCAAGGTCGATAGCGGTTCTGAAACTCCGGAAGAGGGACGATGTCGACACCAGAATTGCAGTGGATTCTGCAAACGAAGCCTGCAGTCCGGACTGCATGGACCCTGTTGCTCGTTGCACTTTTCTTCATCGGTTCTCCGAAGCCGCGGATGCAGGCATCCGGGGTTGGACAGTCCTCCGGCTCCGCAATCGTAGGGGTGGATTCCGGCCGGACTTTATCGCCCATCCCGATCGACTACCCCGAGGACGGCTCCATTTTTCCGCCCGGCATCACCCCGCCTACATACCTCTGGCGGGATGCGGCAGGAACCTCGTGGAGCATCGATATTTCGTTTGCCGGCAACACTTCTCCCATTCACGCACGGTCCACAGGGGAACGTATGCGGATCGGGGCCGTTGATCCGGATAGCGTCCGCAACACCGACGATCTGCCCAGGTTGACTCCTCGGCAGGCCGCCACCTGGACCTGGACTCCAGACGCAGCCACTTGGGCTGCCATCCAATCTCATTCAGTCGAGCAGCCAGCGCAGGTTACAATCACCGGCTATCGCGCCGGCCAACTACCTGTCTCCCGCGCCAGCATATCCTTCTCTACCTCGAAGGATCCGGTTGGCGCGCCCATCTTCTACCGCGATGTTCCGCTGTTGCCGAGCAAGGGCATAAGCGGAGTTGTGCAACCACTCGCTCCATCCGCCATCCATCTCATTCATTGGCGTCTCCGCGATATTCGTAAATCGGAGAGCCACACCGTCCTTCAAGAAATGCCCACCTGCGCCAACTGCCATTCCTTCTCTGCCGACGGCAAGACATTTGGCATGGATATCGACGGACCGGACAACGACAAGGGCCTCTACGCCGTTGTTCCCGTGCAGAAGCACATGAAGATTCTGAGCAAGGACATGGTGCATTGGAACGTCGATGGCCGAGTGGGTCAGGTCAGGGTGGGATTCATGTCCCAGGTCTCGCCCAACGGCCGGTACGTCTTGAGCACCTTCGCCGGTCCCTCTCTCAAGCTGCCAGACACTTTCTACGTCACTAATTTTCTGGACTACCACTTCCTCCAGGTCTTCTATCCGACACGCGGCATCCTGGAGTGGTACAACCGCGCCACCGGCCTGCGCCAGCCCTTGCCGGGAGCCGACGACCCGCATTTTGTGCAAACCGATGGAGTCTGGAGCCCGGACGGCAAAACCATTGTCTTTGCCCGCGCCGAGGCGCGGGATCCGCATTCTCCCGGACAAGAGCCGGCGCTGCGAGCAAACGATCCTAACGAAACTCCTATCCAGTACGATCTCTACCGCATCCCTTTCAACGACGGAAGGGGCGGTACGCCGGAGCGCATCGTGGGGGCCTCGGGGAACGGCATGAGCAACAACTTTCCCAAGGTCTCGCCCGATGGCAAATGGATTGTCTTTGTACAGTGCCACAATGGCCAACTCATGCGCCCCGACAGCCAACTTTTCATCGTTCCATTCGGTGGGGGGCAAGCGCGGCGCATGCGCGCTAATACTCCGTTGATGAATTCCTGGCACAGCTTCTCGCCCAACGGACATTGGATGGTTTTTTCCTCGAAGGCCCGGTCGCCTTATACACAGATGTATCTCACGCACCTGGACGCCGACGGCAACGACAGCCCGGCCATTCTCATCGACAACACCACCGCCGCCAACCGAGCCGTCAACATTCCTGAATTCGCCAATATCGATCCCGACGGAATTGAGGACATTCAAGTTCACGTTGCGGATCTTCCAAAATAGACCGAGCCAACAATGCCGATGGACGATATGCGCAGTATGAGAATCTTCGAGGCGATTGCAGGGTCGATTCCAGCCCCCTTTTGCGAGCGAGCGGCTCGCCGCGCGTTGCGGCGAGCCGTTCCACTTGCCCTGCTGCTCTGGCTGGGAACATCGCTCCTCTTTGCGGCTTCGTGCACACCCCCTGAGTCGATGAAGGCGAAGCTGAAGAACAACCCTGCAGCCGACGTTTACCGGGATCTTGGAATCTGGTATGGCACGCAGGAGCAGTACGAGTGCGCGGCGGACGCATTCGCCACGTCTCTTCGCATGGACCCCGGTCAGAAGCATGGGGGCGACATCGCTTTCATGTACGGGGAGAGCCTTTATCTTTCCGGCGATGTGAAGGGAGCGATCGTCGAATTCAGGAAGGCGGAGCGAAGCGACTTTCAGAGCACGACTCTTCATCTGATGCTTGCCGCGGCATACGATCGATTGCAGTGGACCGGCAGCGCGGAGTCCGAATGGCGCGCCGCCTTGGCGCTCGACATGCAGTCTTCGGAAGCCCTGGACGGCCTCTCCAGCGACTTCATTGCCGACAACGACTACGCGGCAACCATCAAACTGCTGGAAGACCCCATCGTCGGTGGACAGAGAACTGCGGTACAAAGCCTCAACCTGGGGTTGGCTTATGCCCAAACAGCGAAGCTGGAAGAGGCAGCCAAAGTTCTGCGGGATGGCCTGAATACCTCACCCGACTCGCTCCCGATCGCCCATAAGCTTGCCGATGTGCTGGTGGAACTCGGCCGGTCTCAGGAAGCAGCCGCCGTGCTTGATCTGGCGCGCGCACAGCATCCTGCAGAGTCCGATCCTTCGCGCACCGACAGTCAGCAGCCTTCTCCCCAGGATCTCTACGATCGGGCCGGCAAAGCTCTCGACGCGGGAGACGCGCCGCAAGCCATCAAGCTCTATGAAGAGTTGCTCCTGCAGGTTCCCGACTCCGTCGAAGCCCGCACCAACCTGGGTGCGGCTCTCGCCCAGGTTGGGCGCTACGACGATGCCCTGCGGCAATATCGCCAGGCGCTCGCGCACGATCCCCAAAACGAGACTGTGCTCCTGAACCTTGCCCTCGCGTTCTACAAGCAGGCCAATTACAGCGAGGCGCGCGGCCAGCTCGACACGCTCCACAAACTCCATCCGGCCAATCAACAGGCCTTCTTCCTGTTGGCCGATTGCGACCTGCGGCTGGGTAAGTTTCAGGATGCAATCGCACTTGTACAGCCTGCCTACGATGCCCGCCCGGACGATCCAGCCATCGACTATATTCTGGGCACCGCATTGATCCAGGTTGGACAAACCGAAAAGGGCGCAACTGTCATTGACCGCCTGATGCGCAACGGAAACTCCGCGGTGGCCGGCGTGTTGTTGGGCGCGGCGCAATATGCCGCGGGGGAGTACAAGCTGGCGACGGCAACGCTGCGGAAGGCTCTGGACGCGAATCCGGAGTTCCCCGGCGCGTGGACCCTCTATGGACGCGCCCTGCAGACCGGCGGCGAGAACGATAAGGCGAAGGAAGCCTTCCAGCGCGGGCTCAAGGCCGATCCCAACGACTTTGACGCCTGCCTGCATCTGGGCGCCATTCTGCGTGTCCAGGGCGACCTGCAAGGCGCCGAACCGTATTTGAAGCACGCCGCCCTGCTGCGCCCGGACTCCGCCGCGGCTCAGTTTCAAATCGCCGCTCTGGACGCTGCCAACGGGCATCTTGACGAAGCCCGCGGCAGTTTCGAGAAGCTCGTCAAGCAGTGGCCCGATTTCCTCGAGGCCCACCTTCAGCTCGCGCTGGTCTATACCCGCCTGCATCGAACCCAGGACAGCGAGCGGGAGCGCCGCATCGTCATGGAACTGAATGACAAGGATCGCGTCAAGGGCCCGCAGCCGGAAGCGATTCGGTAGGTCGTTCAGACACTCAGGCTCTGAAGCTTCGCCTTCCACAGTTGGCCCTCGGTCCGGTTTTTTGCGCAGGCAAGGACCTGGACCGAAGGAAAGAGAATCGATGAAGGGCGAACTGCGCCATCCTTTGACTTTGCTCAGGACAAGTTCGAAGCCGTGCCTTGACACTTCTTGCGGCCCCGATCTGGTTTTCTTGCGATTGCCCTGGCAGTTTGCTGCGGATGCACGCAGAGACGGACCGGATAGACTTGAGCGGAGTTCCAATCTGCGCCGTCTCATAGTTAGATTTCAGGAGGAGTCATGCGTCGTCTTGTTGCCATTCTTTCCAGTGCTGCCCTGGTCCTTTCCTGCCTGCCCGCGGAGGCGCAGGAGCAAGCGGCAACCCAAACCGCTCCGTCCGAATACAACGCCGTCAGCGGCCGCGTCACCTGCGGCGACACTGGCCTGCCCGCCCGCTTTGCCGCCGTGCAACTGATCCCCGAAAAGCCGCAGCCAACCCAAGCCTCCGATTGGTCGAAAATGAAGGACGCGAAGGATCTGGCGAGGCTTATGGACAAGGGCATGGCGCAAGCGCAGAAGGGCACAGGACTCACCGCCGTGACCTCGATCGACGGCAGCTTCGAGATGCCCAAAGTGCCGGCCGGAACCTATTTCGTTGTCGCCGAACTCAAGGGCTATCTTTCGCCGCTCTCGTCGCTCACGGAGGAAGAAAAGTTTTCTGCCAAAGCCGACGCAATCGGGCGAATTCGAGCCTCGGCCGAGAAGATCGTCGTGCAGAGCGCCCCGGTGCGTGCGGATGTACGCCTGGAGCGCGGCGGCTCGATCAGCGGTGTGATTCGCTACGACGACGGCAGCCCAGCCGCCGGCGTGACACCCGTCCGCATGGTCCTGAAGGAGGATGGCAAGTGGGTGACGGATACCTTCAATCCAGGCGCACAGCAAACGAACACCAGCGACGACCGCGGCCACTACCGGATCAGCGGCTTGGCCAAGGGCAAGTACGCCGTCAAGGCACAGTTGCCTACGATCAAGTCCATCATCGGTCTGGGGGGATCGCAGAGTTTACACTCCAGCTTCGGCGATGCCCTCGTCGTCTATTCCGGCGGGGTCTTTCGCGAAAAGGATATCAAGCCCATTGAGGTCGGCGTTGGAGAGGATGTCGATGGCATTGACATCGTCTTCCCGCTCGACAACATCCATCAGGTTTCCGGCGCGGTTACCGCCAAAACCGACAACCACCCGCTCAACTCCGGCTGGGTGAACTTGAGCGACGCCGAAACCAAGGCCACGCTGCGCCACACCAGGATTGAGGAGGACGGCAGCTTCAAGTTCAACTACGTGCCCGAAGGCCAGTACGAGTTGATGATAGGCGGCTCAGACATCGACAAGAACGCTCCGGGAGGCGCCTATGCGCAAATGTTCAGCCCCAATGTCCTGAAAAAATACAAGGGCGTCACCATGCCGATCGATGTGAAAGGCGACATGACGGGCCTGGCGGTGCAATTGCCCGACCAACCCGACGCCGGAACGCCGGCCAAGCCGCCCACGCCGTGACCTCAACTCTGTCCGCTGCATGTCGATCTGAAATATAGCCGCAGACAGCAGCTTCCCCTCCTTGCCTGCAATGAACGCGGTCAAGAAGGGGGCGCCCAGAGCACGCGCATCAAGAGATGCGTTCAAGCTGGTTCGATAGGCCTTCACAATGCAAGAACAACAATTCCGCGGCCCGTCAGACATATCCTTACGCGAGGGTAACGCTGGGACGAAACTTCCAAAACTCTCTTGATGCATCCGCAAGGCTTCACGGCTTGGTTGAAGCCTTGCGAGGAATACTCTGAAGCTCCAGCTGTTCCTTGCCTTCCACGACCAGATAGAATTTGTCGGCTTCGACGTCGTGGAATGCTTGCTTCAGACCGCTGGGCCAGTTGATCTCGACGGTATCGACACGGGTTGCTTTGCCCAGCCCGAAGTTTGCGCGCAAGTCACTTTGCGAAAGATAGCTCCCGCCTCCGGCAATCTCGCGTATCTGCGGCAGCCCGCCAACCGCGATGCGGATGCGGGCGCCCATGGCGTCGCGATTGCTCTTCGTTCCCACCAGGCGGAAATTCACAAAGTGATTCCCATTCCCTCCGCTATTGTGCAAGAGCAACGGCGGGTCTCCGTTATTGCCCACAACAATGTCCACGAAGCCATCGTTGTCGAAGTCGGCGAAGGCCACTCCCCGGCCGGCATAGGGCGTCTTGAAGCCGTCTCCCGCCTGCGTAGTGGTCTCGACAAACTTCCCATTCCCCTCGTTGTGAAAGAGCGTGTTGATCTGTTTGAAGTGGGTTTGCGGATCGATCGATTCCATCTCCGGATACACGTGGCCATTGGCGATAAACAGATCGAGCCAGCCGTCGTTGTCGTAATCGAAGAAACCGCCGCCAAAACTGAGCTGGTCGCGGGTTGGGTATTCGATGCCCACCTCGGAACTGACATCCCAGAAATCGCCTTGGTGGTCATTGTGCCAGATGTGGTCGGAGGCCTTCTGAAAATCGGAGATGTAGAGGTCGAGCCAGCCGTCGTTGTCGTAGTCGCCCAGGGAAATGCACATGGCTGCCATGACGTTGCCGCGCGCCGTCATGGCCATGCCTGAGGTGATGCCGACCTCAGTGAACTTGCCGTTGTGATCGTTATGGAAGAGAAAGGAAGGCACTCCGTCGTTGGCCCCAAACAGATCGGGCCAGCCGTCGTTGTCGTAGTCGCCCACACCCACGGCAAGGCCCTTGCCGTCCGCCTTGTAGACACCCGATGCGACAGTAACGTTGCTGAAGGTGCCGTCGCCGTTGTTGTGGTAAAGAATGTTCGCGCTTCCCTTGTATGCCGAGGGCGCGCAACTGGACTGCACTGCCGCCAGCGGACAATAACGGGGACCCGCCTCCAGATTGACGTAGCCTGCGACGTAGAGATCGAGCAGGCCATCGCGATCGTAGTCGAAAAAGGCAGCGCCGCTATGGAAGAGTGTGCCCGACTCCGTGCCGGCCACTTTCGCCTTGTCGGTGACGTCGGTGAAGGTGCCGTCGCCGTTGTTGCGGTATAGAACATTGCGTCCGTACTGCGTGACATATAAGCTGGGAAACCCGGAGTTGTTGTAATCGCCCCAGACGCAACCCATGCCGTAGCCTGTGCCGGGGACGCCGGCCTTTTCCGTAACATCGGTGAATGTCCCGTCGCCATTATTGTGGTACAAGGCATTGCGAACTTCGATGCCGCGATGGTAGAGATCCCGGCCGTTAACGAAATAGACATCCTGCAGGCCGTCGCCGTCAAAATCGGCGACACAGACTCCCGGGCCGAAGATCTCGCGGTTGATGGCAATGCCTTCGTTGCCGCGGTAGTTCACAAACTTGATTCCGGCCGCGGCCGTGACGTTTGTGAATTGGATCGATCCGGAAGGCGAGTCAGGATGCGAGCCATCGGACTGCGCAGCAGCCGAGCATGATGCCAGGAGAACGATCCACGCGACGCGCATCCAACGGCGATCCCAAGGCACAGCGAATAGCAGATCCCTCAGCAGTCTCATGATTCTATGAACCTCTTTTGCCATACGGCGGAATGACTTCGCGCGGAGACTATCCCGAACCGGGTTGATGGACCACTGGGTTGATGGACCGCATCCGGCCGGCCACGCGGTTGCCCGCGATCGAGAAAAATCGTAATCACCGCGCGCTCGCCGCCTTCTGCTGCTCCGGCGGCAACGGCAAGCGAATCTCCATCGATCCAGCCTGTCCGCTGTGCTCGTCGCGAACCACCAGGCGAATCACCGCCGTTTCCACAGGGATAGAGAGCGTCTGTGTCGCCTGGAAGCCATCCCTGCGCAGGCTGCCGATCATCGACGCCGGAATCTCATCCTTGAGTTCCTTTTTTGTGCCCCACAGTGTCTCGCCGTCTTCGTTGAAGGCCAATGCCGCCATCGAAAGATCCGAATGGGAGACGCCGTTTGCCGACTTGGGAATATCCAGTTGGCTGACAGGCATCCCATACTGAATCACGTATTGCTGCATCGGAACCGGCTTGGACAACGGAACGTACTTCCTCAACGCAACCTTTGCTGCTCGTTCCCGATAGGGCGCAAACGCTGCCATCTGCTCCGCTGTAGCCGGCGCGGGCGCTCCGACGGCTTCCACGCGAGCCGCGAAGATAAGTTGATGGGAAGACGGCGCGCCAAACTGCTCTGCTTCCGCCAGCGGATCGGCTCCGGCCGGTAACGGCTCCGCGGAGGAAGCATCTCGATCCGCCGTGCTCTGCTTGAGAGCGATGGAGGCAGTGTCGTCGGAGATATAGCTTCGCCGGTAGGCAAGCTGGTAATGTTCATGCCCGAGGTGGACGGAGATGCGGCGCACCGATCCATCGTACTTCGCGTTGCTCGGAGCATAGACCAGCGAGTAGTAGGAAGAGCCCTCGTCCGAGGCCTTTTCCAGGGCCTCCTCGAGCCCGTTGGTGTTATAGAAAGCGCGCCCGCCCGTCTGCTCGCCGATCAGGTCCATGGTCGCAAACCCTGCCGCCTGCTTGGCAAAGAATGAGTTGCCAGCGCCTGGAGCGCTGCGAGCGGAAGCGCTGAGAGAGGTATCCGTTTGCAGCCCGCGCGCATCGATAGGATAGACCGCAACCTCGGCGGAATTCAGCTGGTTGGTCACGGCCTTGATGCGCTCGCTGTAGTTGCGAACGCCGTCGAACTGGTGGATCCTATCCGCGTTCGGAAAGATACCGGCGGGAAACGAACCGGAGTACCAGATCAGGTTCTTGCGGCCCTGAGTCCCGGCTAAAAAGCGGCCGATTTGCTTCAGCGCATCCAAGGTCATGTCCACGCGGAGATCCAAGCGGACGCTGGCCTCCTTTGCATCCGCTTCCTTTTGGTAGGTGGCCATTCTGTCAACGACGGCATCCATGCCAGGTTGGCCGGTTTTCAATTTGGCAAAATCATCGACCCCGGATGGTGCACTGTACGATATGTCGGAGCGTTGCGGTGTGGTGGTGGAACCGTTGATCGCGCGCTCGATCGAATCGGTATCCGAGGTAAAGCCCTGCAGCAGACGGAGCCGGTTGCCGAGGACAAAGACGGCGATCCGCCGCCCTGGATTCTTCTTCAGAAACTGAATCATCTGCTCGCGCGCATAGATCTGGTCTTCCATGGGCGTATTCAGAATGTCGTAGAACAGAACCGTCAGGGGACCGTGCTCCGGCGCCGCCGGCAGGTTCATGAACGTATGCGCAGGCAGCGGCGGACGCTTCGGGAGCGCCGCCTCTGCCTTGTCATCGCTGTGGTATTCGAACTGGCGGATCGACTGCGGCTTTCCGTCTTCGGCAACGCGAAAGTCGGATGCCTGCAATCCCGTAACCAGGTGTCCCTGCGCATCGGTTACAACGACATCCACGCGCACGCGCCGTACCGTCTGGCGAAGAACATAGCTCGATTCTTGGGTGCTATTCTTCTTCGCCGGCACTTGGGCAGCCAGGGTGCCAGCCAAGGCAAGAGCGCCGAGAACAACGCTAAGGATGGAGCAAGAGCAGAGCCCTGAAGACTTCCACTGGACGCCCTCTTTCCTTCCGCGAAAATTGAAGCGGCCGCTGGCCAGGAGTTCTTGAATCGGGCGTGGATACAAATCGGGCGTCGTCATGGAATCTTGCTCCTATGGAAAATCCGGTGCGATTGAGTATTGGGCTTCTTCCAGCAGAGTCCGGTAATTGCGCGTATGCAACTTATCGCTTGTCGTACTGGAACCGGCTGCGCACTCAAGACCGTCACGGCCCCGAGCGCGGCTCCACCACTTGCACAACCCGATCGGCGGCCACGTTCTTGAGAGTCTGCACGGTTCCCGAGGGCCAGCGAATCTCGACTTCGTCGGCAACGCGCGCATCTCCCAGGCCAAAGTGAACTGGGCCAGCGCTCGATGACGCATAGCCGCTCGCTGTCGTCATGTGATTGAACTGGACCTTGCCCGCGGCCGTGACCTTGATGCGTGCGCCGATTCCATCGCGATTGCTCTTGGTCCCCTGGAGGGCAAATCCAAGCCAATGGTTCATTCCAGGGCTGTCATTGATCCATATCTCCGCCGGCGCGCTGAGCGCGGTCACCACCAGATCGAGCTTGCCATCGCCGTTGAAATCGGCGACGGCCGCGCCGCGATGCCGGCGCGGCGGCTGCGCGCCAAAGCCTGCCTCTTCGGTGAGGGCCTCCCATTTGCCGTTGAGGTTGCGGAACACGGTGTTGAGCTGGTCCACGTGAACCCGGCTTGCCATGTTGGGAGAAGCCACGTCGCCGCGGGAGACAAAAATATCCTTCCAGCCGTCGTTGTCGAAATCGGCAATGTTGACGCTGTACCCCGACATCGGATCGCTGAGCACAGTCATTCCGCTCCGCGCAGTGATCTCCTCGAAGGATTTTCCCGCAACGTTCTGATAGACCGGAAAAGTCTCGTTCTGCAGCGCCGACAACGCGACGTCCGGGTAGCCGTCGTTATTCAGATCGCGGAAATCGCACCCCATCCCCGAAATCAGGTTCCCGTGGTCTGGAAGGGCTACGCCCAGCTCGAATCCAACCTCCTCGAAACGATTGCGCCCCTTGTTGTGATAGAGAAAATTGAAGAGTTTGTCGTTGGTGACAAAGATATCCGGCAGGCCGTCGTTGTCGTAATCGGCAATGCACGCCGACATGCCTTTGCCCGGATGGGCGCGGATGCCGGCTTGCTCCGAGATATCGGTAAAGGTGCCATCGCCGTTGTTGAGGAAGAGTTGGCTCGGCGTTTCCTTGTAGAACTTCGGATGGCAGTACTCGGGCTGCCCGTTGAATTTGCAGTCCGGCTCCTTGCTGCCGTTCCAGGACAAATAGTTGACCACAAACAAGTCGAGCAGTCCGTCATTGTTGATGTCGACCCAGGCGGCCGCCACGGACCAGAGAGGCCCATTTTGCTTGTCGGGGTGGGCCAGACCCGCCTTTTCGGTCACATCGGTAAACGTGCCGTCGCCGTTGTTGTGGTAGAGCGTGTTTCGGTAGACCCCGGCAACAAAGATGTCCTCGTACCCGTCGTTGTCGTAGTCGCCGATGGCCACGCCCGTATCAAAGCCGGTTCCCTTGAGCCCTGCCTTTTCGGTGACATCGGTAAAGGTGCCGTCGCCGTTGTTGTGAAAAAGGCGATTCCAGTACTTGGGCGAACTCTTCTTGAGAGAGTTGATATCCGCGCCGTTGGTGAAGAAGATATCCGGCTTGCCGTCGCGGTCATAATCGAAGACAGCCACTCCTCCAGCCATGGTCTCCGGGGCGTGCCGCTGCGGAGTCTCGCTGCTGTCGAGCGAGAAGTCAATAGAACGCGATGAAAAATGGATGGGAGCGGAGGGTGGCTGCTGCGCCGCTGCCCCACCGGGAAACAGCACGAGGACACTCGCCAACCAAACTGGAAACCGAAAAACCCGGTTAAGGCGCCGCTTGATCCCATGGGCTGTCTCCGTCTTCACCGGGGCCACTCGGCTAATTGCTGTGAGGCAGTTTTTCAATTTCCTTCTTCTCCTGCTCGGCGTCTTCTTTGCGTCCGACGGCTGTGTAGGCACGTAGCAAATCCCAATGCGTTCTGCTCACGGCCGGGTTGGCCGCGCGGGCAATTTCAAGTTCTTTGATGCCATCGCCCGGTTGGCCCTTGGCCACCAATGCCTCTCCCGCCATCATGTGTGCCGAGGCGCGCTTGGGCTCCAGTTGGATGGCTTGCTGGGCGAGCGCCAGCGCGCGATCGAATTTGCGCTGTGCGATCAGTGCCTCCGCCAGACGTATGCGCGCGAGCACATGCGTTGGCGAGATCTCCAGTTCGCGTTCCAGCTCGGGCACAGCTTCGTTCGGATGCGACTCCATGAGATAGGCGCCATACAGAAAATGAACGCCGGGCTCGTTCGGATACGCGGTTACCAGCCGGCGGAATTCCGATTCCGCTTCTTCGTTGTGCCGCGTCTGCAGCGCCAGCACCGCGCGACCCGCCAGGCCGACCAGTTCGCGATGGTCCGGCGGAATCTCGGCAGGCAGAAAAGGCAATCGCAATCCCGCCAGCCCCGCGGGCTCAATCAGATCCGGCTGCTGTGCATTGGTGTCCAGCATTTTCAGAAGCAGGTCCAAGCTGTCGTCGTAGCGCTCAAACCGGGTCAACAGCACCGCCACATCCTTGAAGACCGCCTGCACGAGTTCCTCGCGATCCCCCATGCCCGCCGCCATGGCGTGCTGCAGATGATCCAGCGCGCGCCGATAGTCTCTGGTCTGGAATTCACTTAGCCCCAGCATGGCCCACCCTGGGCCGGCATCCGGACGAAGCGTCATGAATTGCCGAAGCACGTCGCGGGCTTCTGGGTATTGCTTCTTTTCGTAGAGCAGCGTTCCCAGAAACCACAATCCCTGTTCCGACTCCGGCTGCTGCGCCAGCGCACGCCGATACAAGCGGATGGCCTCTTCATCGCGGTTCTCGTCCCGTGCCTTTTCAGCGGCCTGGAGCAATTGATCGAAACTCTGCTTGGACGCCACGGGAGCCCTCTGGGCCGCGGCGAAGGGGGCGAGAAGGGCCGTTGCCGCAAGCGAGGCAATCAGTAGAACGTTACGCATCAATGGGCCTTCTCCTGCGCCTTTTCACCCAGCTTCACTTCGAC
>Ga0181529_10003790_pt1 | contig 16885 bp, 11 predicted proteins | sample PEATcosm2014_Bin_36_FD_119763 | JGI IMG/M metagenome (GOLD analysis project Ga0181529, IMG submission 119763) | Peatland microbial communities from MTU Mesocosm Facility, Houghton, MI, USA - PEATcosm2014_Bin10_30_metaG | ecosystem: Environmental > Terrestrial > Soil > Wetlands > Peat | place...
ACATCAGCGTCTGGTTGACCGTGTCAGGAAAGAAATTTTGCCCCATAGGGAAAAACTAAAACAAAATCTGCCACCCGCGCTGTTGCCGCCGTCACCTAATCTATGCCCGACACACTCCTAGGCCATTGTAGTTGGCCGTGCCGCTATCACCGACCCAGATGGAGCCTGAACCGCCACCGAGAATCTGGTTACCCTGGGCGGGATTGGCAATGGTTAGGGCAAAGCGAGACGTTTGGTTCTTCGTTGTGGAGCAGTTGGCATTCGCTGTCTGCCCCGCTGCGATTGCTGCCGGACCGCTGGTGACGATGCCGGTGCAACCCGTGTTGTTAGCGCCCCAGACGCCGGGGATGAACACAGCCTGGCTCATCGGAATACCCAGCGGGTCGTGGCGGGTGGTGTTGCCGATGTAGTCCAACTGTGCCTGCCAGCCCTTGCCAAACTCATGCTGCACACTCATCGTCCATTGAATCGTGTACGGCGCATGGAACTGCTTGGTCATGAAGATGTACTGTGACTGGGCATAGAACTTGGCCTGCGAAGGCGTAGGTACTGAAGGCTGCGGAAAAGGATCAGCCGTGATGGACCCTTGCGACCAGGGCGCATTGAACATCACCGGACCGCTGGAAGAGGTCTGGGTGTTGCTGATGGCGGTGGCGAAGGGCGGATTCTGCTGGGTACGTTGGCCGGTAAAGAAGTTCGGCTTGTCGTACATCAGCTCGGCGCCGGCGCGGATCACCCACTTGCCGTTGCCGAATGGATCGAACGATCCGCCGACGTTGGGCGAGAACTGCCAGGGCGAGTTCTGCGTGAATCCCTGCGGAACGCCATTATCGCCATAGAACATCACGCCCGCCGGAGCATTGGGATACACAGTGCTGACGGTATTGGACATGAAGTTGCTGTAATTGAAGATGCTGCCACGGTTGAAGTAGTCGTGGGGCATGAAGTTCGGGCCCCAGCGAAGGCCGGCAACCACGGTAAGGCGCTTGGTGGCGTGGTAGGTGTCCTGGGCGTAGAGGCTTGGAATCGGCCCGCGCAGCGCGTTCTGCTGGTACTTGCTCTGCTGGAAGGCGCTGAGCGTGCCCATCAGGAAGTCCAGATTCGGGTCCGCGGTGGACGAACCGCCGTTAGGACCATTCTGGCTGTAGGCACCGTTGAACGTAAACGTACCGTTGGACTCGTAGGCGTTGAGAATGTTGAGCTGGTTCTGCACCCACTCGCCGCCCACAGCAATCTGATGCTTGCCCTTGAGCCAGGTGATGTCGTCGTCGACGGTGAGGGTGTTGTCGTTGAAGTGGGCCACGGAGTTGGTGCCGCCCCCGATCGTCCACTTGGTCGCGGAGATCTGCAGGCCGACCGGCTCACCCTGATAATCGGTGATCCCCAGGTTGGTAGCGTTGATGTCGCCGGTATTGTAACCACGGTTGTTGCGACGACGCAGCACCGTGATGTGTGCCGAGTTGACCAGGCTCTGGTTCACAGTCCAGTTCTCGGTCATGGTGAACGACTGCGTGCGCTGCAGGTTGCCGGACTGGGTGGTGATCAGGATGTTGGTGGGCGAATAGAATGCCGGCGCCTGGTAGCCGTCGATAAAGTAACGGCCATACATGCTGTGGTTTGAATTCATGGTGTAATCGACCCTGGTTACGAACTCGTTGTCCGTCTGCTGCAGCGGTATTGGATAGGAAACCTTGCCGCAGTTATTGGTGTCAACGGTCGGATCGATAACCGGAAAATACTTCTGCAACGCCAGGGCCGCGGCGTTGTAGGTGGGGGTGGTGGCGTACTTGTTGCCGGGCAGCGCGACGCCGGTCAGCGGATCAACCAGGTTGTAGGTCTTATTGTTGTTGCAAACCGCGCTCTCGGTGACGGAGAAGTCGCCTTGCAGGTTGGCCGCCGTGGGCACATAGGCCGTGGTGTTGGACTGCTTCTTGGAGTACTGCAGGCGCTGATAGCCGGCAAAAGCAAACAGCTTGTCCTTCTTGATAGGCCCGCCGAAGGTGCCGCCGTATTCGTTCTGATGCAGAAAATCAGGAGTCTGCGAGTAAAAATTGGTGGAATCGATGTAGTTGTTGCGAATGAACTCAAACGCCGAACCGTGGAAGCTGTTGGTTCCCGAGCGAGTGACGGCATTCACGTAGCCACCGGGATGGGAGCCTTCCTGCGCGCCCAAAGCCGTGGACTCAACGCTGAACTGGCTGAGTGCGTCGGGGAAGGGGAAGGGCAGGTTACCGTTGGCCATGTAGTCCTGGTTGTCGCCGCCATCCAGACGCCAGATGGTGGTGTTGCCCGCGCCGCCGGCAATCGAAATCGAGATGGTTTGGTAGGAGTACTTGGAGCCGGTGAAGTCACCGTTCGGAGCAATATTCGCGCCGCCGGAGATCGACAGCAGGCCGGTGATCTGACGGGAAGAGGAGTTGAGCGGCATTTCGGTGATGTCGCGCTCGTCAACCGTCTGCTTGAAGGATGGGTCTTCGGTCTGCAGGGCCAGGCCTTCGGCCTGCACTTCCACCTCTTCGCCCTTGGCGCCAACTGTAAGCGCGGCATTGATGGAGGCGGCACTGCCTACCTCGAGGACGATGCCCTTCTGGACGTAGGTCTTGAAGCCCTGGGAGGTGATGGTCACCGAGTAAGTGCCCACGGGCATGGACGTGAAGATAAACACGCCGTCGGATCCGGACTTGGCCGCGTGGCTGACGCCGGTGTTCTGTTCGGTCAGTTTAACGTCGGCACCAGGAATCAGCGCACCGCTCGCGTCCGTGACCGTTCCTTTGATGTTGGCCGTTCCGGCAATCTGCGCCTGGCTCCGCATGGAGAACAGGAACAGAACGAGGAAACAACAGACAGTCGCCCAGCGGGCAACCGTTCTGGTTGGTAAAGCTGCAAAATGCATTGTGCCTCCGAATTTGTCTGTAAAGTCGAGTCAATTTGCGTTGCGGACTTGTGGTCTGACCACAATCAAAATGTAAGCATCTTGTCAGAGTCTTTGAATCGTTGTCAATATTAGATTTACGGGATATTTACCTCATTGCGATATGTCCCACCTGATGGATACTATTCATGTGGTCCGACCGATCATTACAAATAAAGGACTTAAATCAAACTTAAGGCTTTAGTAAACGTTTCACGTGTGCTGCTGAAAACTGGCCTCTCAAGCAACTCTTCCAAACCAAAAGGGACGCACTTTTCCTTCCCCGCCCAAGCTGGCTGAAAGTTCTTTCAGAAGATTCCGGTCGTTTCCTTGAGCAGCCGCAGCGCTCTGCCTCAGCCCTGGAAGGCCAGCCGGGCACGGGTCAACTTGACGCCATCCAGACGGCCCAGCAGCGTGACCGCCATCCGCTCCGGATCAAACAGCGAAGCCGCCAACTCCTGCACCTCCGCCGCGGATACCTGCACGATGCGCTCAATCACCTCTTCCGCGGTGATGAAGCGATCAAAGTACATCTCCTGGCGCGCCAAATTGGCCATCCGTGCATTCGAACTTTCCAGGCCGAGCAGGACGTTGCCCTTCACCTGGTCCTTGGTCCGCGTCAACTCCTCGTCGCCCAGCGGCGTGGACTTGATCTGGCAGAGTTCGGCCATGATCAGGTCCACCACCTCCACCGCCTTGGCGGAGCTGGTGCCGGCGTAGATGCACAAGACTCCGGTGTCGCGAAAAGGGCTCATATCGGAGTAGATGGAGTAGGCCATGCCACGCTCTTCGCGAATGGTCTGGAAGAGCCGCGAGCTCATGCCGCCGCCCAGCGCCGTGTTCAGGATCAGCGCCGCGTAGCGCTGCTCGGAGGTGATGCGCGGAGCCTGCACGCCCATGCAGATCTGCACCTGCTCCAGCGACTTCTTGTTGCGCAACTGGATGCGCGCAATCGCCTCCGGTGCGGCCAGTTCGCTCACCGTGGAGCCGGCAGCCAGCGAGGAGAACCGAGCCGCCACCGCCTCCACAAACTGGTCGTGTTCCAGCAACCCGGCAGCCGAGAAGACCATGTTGCCGCCATGGAAGCAGTCGCGGTGATACCCGGCCAGCTGCGCCCGGTCCAGCGAGCGTACCGAATCATTGGTACCCAGAATCGACATCCCCAGCGGATGGCCCTTCCAAAAGCTCTGCGTGAACAGCTCATGCACCAGTACGTCTGGATTGTCCTCGTCGATCTTGAGCTCTTCAAGAATCACGCCGCGCTCGCGCTCAATGTCCTCCAGCGCAAACACCGGATTCAACACCAAGTCCGAGAGCACGTCCAGCGCAATGGGCACGTGCTCCGCCAGCGACTTGACGTTGAAGCAGATGGTCTCTTTGCCCGTAAACGCGTCCAGATTGCCGCCAATGGAATCCATCTCCCGGGCAAGGTCACGCGCGGAGCGCGAACCGGTGCCCTTGAAGAGCATGTGCTCCACAAAGTGCGAGATGCCGGTAACATCCGCCCCCTCGGAGCGGGAGCCGGACCTGATCCACACCCCCATGGCGACAGAACGCAGATAGTCCATCCGCTCGGTGAGAATGGTCAGGCCATTGGGCAAAACAGTGCGGCGGATATTCCGTGGGGTCTCAATCATGGGCAGACTCTGATTGTAGGGCAAAGCGGAAGGAAAAGGGCAAACTCTCGCCCATGCCTCCGTTTTGCCCCGCGCCTTGGGTCGGTCTTCTTGCCCCGGAGCCAGACCACGGGTAATTCGGTTTACACTGGTGTGCGCACGCACTTTCACCTTGCCGACCACCCCAGGACGCCCCATGAAACCTTTTGCTCCACTCTTTCTGCCTTGCCTCTCCTGCCTGATAACGGCCGCCACGCTTGCGGCGCAACCCGCCCCCGCGCAATTCCTGCTCGACCGCAAGGGCGAGACCATTGCCGTGGAGGCTTACGCACCCAATATTGTGCGCGTCACCCTGAGCCTGCAGCAGCAGCCTGCTTTGGCGGCACCGGGGTACGGCGTAATTGCCAAGCCCGCCGCCCAGGGCTGGAAGGCCAGCTCCACCGATGCGGCGGACGTTTTTGCTTCTGGCCGGATGAGCGTCTCCATTGACCGCCCGCATCGCTCCACCAAGCCGCCCGAGCAGACCCAGGTGGACATTTCAAAGTACTTCACCGGCTCCACACCCGGCGCGCACATCGTCTTCCGCGGCGCCAAAGGCGAAAAGCTGCTGGAGATGACCGGCTGGATGCAGGACACGCCCAACCACAAGAACGCCTCCGATCAGGTGCTGCGCGACCGCCGCCCTACGGACGATGCCTTCTACACCGTGGGCGCATCCTTTGCTTCGCCCGACGACGAGCACTACTACGGACTGGGCCAGAACCACGAGGGCTTTCTCGACCATCGCGGCCACCCGGTGCGCTGCTGGAACGACTATCTGGCCACGGCCGGCCCCAGCTTCTGCGTGCCCTTCATGGTCACCAACAAGGGCTACGGCATCTTGTGGGATAACCCCTCTAAGACCACCATCGAGCCCGGCTTCAACGAGCAGACCCGCTGGACCTCCGAGGTGGGCACGCGCGTCTCCTTCTATGTGATCGCCGGCGACACGGCCGACGAGATCTACCAGGGCTACCGGCTGCTGACCGGCCCCACGCCGCTGTTGCCCAAGGCCGCCTACGGCTACATCCAGTGCAAGCAGCGCTACCTGAACCAAGATGAGATGCTGGCCGTGGCCAAGGGATACCGCGACCGCCATCTGCCCGCCGACGTGCTGGTGCTGGACTGGTTCTACTACACAAAAATGGGCCAGATGGACCTGGACCCCAAGTCCTGGCCCGATCCCAAGGCCATGAACGACAAGCTCCACGCCATGGGCTTTGAGACCATGATCAGCGTCTGGCCCCGCTTTGTACCCGCAGACCGCTACTATGACGAAATCCTGAAGAAGGGCTGGCTCCTCAGCTACGCCGACGGCAAGCCCATCGACGGGCTGCCCTACGACAAGGCCGGCTCCGATATTGACACCACCAACCCCGAGGCTGCCGCCTGGTACTGGAAGACGATCCACGAGAACATCATGTCCAAGGGCTTCGATTCGCTCTGGGCCGACGAAACCGAGCCCGACCTGCCGCCCAACGGTGCTTACCTGCACATCGGGCCGGGCACTGAGTTCTTCAATGTTTACCCGCTCTTCCACACCGCCGCGCTCTACGACGGCTTCCGCAAGGACGAGCCCAACCGGCGGGCGCTCATCCTCAGCCGCGACGCCTTTACCGGCGCGCAGCGCAATGGGGCCTTCTTCTGGTCCTCTGACATCTATCCCACCTGGGACACGCTACGCCGCCAGATTCCCACCGGCCTGGACGTGGCCGCCAGCGGCATCACCTATTGGTCCAATGACACTGGGGGCTGGCAGTATCTGCCCGCCGAGCACCATCCGGCCCACAAGCCGCTGCTCGACCCCTCCGACGCTCGTCAGGAAGTGGGCGGCTACGACGACTACCCGGAGCTTTATACCCGCTGGTTTGAGTACGCCAGCTTCCTGCCCATCTTCCGCACCCACGGCAGCCGCCCAGAGAACGAGGTCTGGTCCTACGGCAAGGAGGCGGAGCCGATTCTGGAAAAGTACCTGCGCCTGCGCTACGAGCTGATGCCCTACATCTACTCGCTTGGCTACCACACCTGGCTCACCGGCGCGCCCTTCCTGCGGGCGCTGCCGCTGGACTTCCCGGCGGACCCCAAGGTGACCGACCTGCGCGACGAATATATGTTCGGCCCGGCCTTCCTGGTGGCTCCGGTCACCGAGCAAGGGGCCACCACCCGGGAGGTATACCTGCCGGCCGGAACCGACTGGTACAACTTCTGGACCGGCGAACGGCTCCACGGCGGCCAGACGATCGTGGCCGAGGCCCCCATCGATACCCTGCCCTTGTTTGTCCGGGCCGGCTCCATAGTGCCCATGGGAACCCTGGTGCTCAGCACCCACGAGCAGCAGAAGATTGCCAGAATTCGGGTTTACCACGGCGCGGACGGCAACTTTTCCCTGTTCAGCGACGACGGAACGACTTACGCTTACGAGCATGGGGCGGGGGCCGTCACCCAGATCCACTGGGATAACGCCAAAAGGCAGCTCGTTCATACTGGGGCCCAGGCCTGGTCGGGGCCCGACAGCGCGGTCGTCGAGTTCGTGAGAGGGGAAAAGTAACCTCAACCCACACCAATACGTCCTTTGCTGCGTCCAATGTAGGAGAGTTGCATGGGAGCCGTCCGAGCGGCTGCTCCGCACCCGGTTCTCTGATTTACAATCACGGAGTAAGCAGGAAAGTTCTGAATGAGGCTTTTTTCGATGAGATCAGGCCGGGCGCTTGTGCGTTTGGTTGTAGTGGGCGCAGCCTTTACGGCTGCCATGTTGGTTGTCGGTTGTGGCAACTCCTACAGACCGGTCGTCACGCCGATCGGCAACAGTGGTCCAGCTGCTGAGGCCACTTCGTATGCCGTTGTCGTGTCGGCGCCTTCCAATTCGACAGGCATCGCAACCATCATCGACTGGTCGGGTGACTCCATCTTGGCGTATGCGCCAGTTGGACCCGGTCCGTTGAGTTTCACTCTCGACGAGCTTGGTTCAGAAGGCTACACGGTTAACCGTGATGGCACCCTGACCAACTTCCCGATCACCACCTCGCTGCAGGCCAAGAGCGTCACCTATTCGACCCTTTCGTCGACGGCGAACGTGGTCAACATGATGACTCCCAGCTCCGGCATGTGGGCCACCGATTTGACGGGCAGCTATGTCGACCTCTTTACCGGCTCTCCGGAGTCCTACAAGCTCTCCATTCCCGCGGCCACAACGCCGGTGATGGTGGCAGGCAGCCCCACGCTGCAGGGCCAGCGCGAATACGTGGTGGCGCAGAACTTCTCGGATCCAACCGGCTTGGCCTGCAACACTACGCCTACCGCGATGGGCAATGGTGTGGTGGTACCGGTTGAGATCTCGTCCTATACGCCCGACACCCCGATCAACGTCGGCGTATGCCCGGTCTGGGCCGTACAGTCCAACGATCAGCGCCGTCTGTTCGTGGTGAACCGCGGCGATGACACCATCACCGTGGTCAACACGGTCAACAATGCGCTGGACTGCAATGGGGATCCAACTGGAAAGGCCTGCGTTCCCTTCCAGAGCCAGGTCGGTGCCTGGATTACAGGCCATCCCACCATCAAGTTGCCTGCTGGCTCCGGTCCGGTTTCTGCTGAATACAACTCCGCAAAGCAGCAACTGGTCGTGGCTAACTACACTGGCGGTACCATCAGCGTCATTGATGTGCCCGTGGACGAGTACGGCAACGACGCCAACACCTATGCCACCAGCAACTGCGTTCCCGATGGTATAACCTGCGTGAGCATCAACGGTGCAACCTACCTGATCACCAGCGGCTTCGGCACCATCCACACTATCAAGGTGGGTAACACCACCAACCCCTATCCGGCCAGCGTCACCGTGCTTTACGACGGCAGTCGTGCTTACACGGCCAACCAGGGCGACGACAGCGGCACCGGAAACGGCACTGTCTCGGTGGTGAACCTGACCAGCTATCAGGTGGAGAAGACTCTGGCGGTTGTTGGTCATCCGCGCACCGTGGTTTCCACGCAGAACTCCACCATTGCCAAGATCTACGCTGCCGCGCCCGATAGCCCTTACCTGACCATCATCAAGGACTCCGGTACCGCGTCCGACTCGATTGACACCGCCATCCTGGTGGAAGGAAATATTGTGGACGTCCGCGTAACCACCCAGAACGGCAACAGCGGCAACACTCTCTACTCCAGCCGTACCCCGGGCTATGGACAGCCCTGTTCGCTGCCTCCGGGCAGCGCCGGTCTGCCCTCTCCCCTCACCCTGGCTGGTTGCCGCCAGATCCCGTAACCTGTACTGGAAACTCTGAACTTCCAAAGGCCATCCCACAAGGGGTGGCCTTTGTTTTTGCCACCTTTGGGTTAGAACTCTCTAACCTTTTCGTTGGACTGACACCCCTCCAAGCCCTCCTTTACGATCTTCCTAGTTGTGGAGTTCTACGGGCCAGATTTGTATCAGAATGCGCCAAGCAGAGCGCGCATGAAGGGGAAAGAAGCAATGCCAAATAGTGCCCGGAAGACTTCTGAGGATGATCGAAACCCTGTCGTTGTTACCACTTTGAGCAGCCCCCTCGCTGCCCCCGCAAACCCAGCCAAGAACAACGACAGCTGGGAGTTCCTGAGCAACGAGCAGGCTCGCACCCTGCGCACCATCTGCGACCGCATCATCCCCGAAGACGACTTCCCCAGCGCCTCGCAGGCCGGAGTCTTGAATTTCATTGACCACCAGTTGTCCCAGCGCCTTCGCGCCCATCGCGAGACCTACCGGCTGGGCTTGGAAGCTATTGAGGAGATAAGCCGCAACCGCTTTGGGCGGGAGATCTCCTGGCTCCAGCGTCCGCACCAGGCTGAGGTGCTGGCTGAGTTTGAGCGCCTCCACAAAGAGATCTTCGACATCTTCCGCAGCCATACGGTAGAGGGCTACTACGGCCCCCAGCGCACCATGAAAGGCTCCTCGTTTGCACCGCCGCGACCGCCCAGTTCGGGCTCGTCCGATTTGTAGACGCGCGCCTGCAGCCTACGTAGTCAAAAAAACAGGCTTGTCCACCTCCTTCCGTTTCCAAGTACACTGGGAGTGCGTGTTTCCCCGCGCGAGGTATTCCCCTGTGGCCATCGCCAAGAAAGGCTCCTTGCGGGCCTTCATGGACTATCTGATTCTGTTCAGCGGCATCTCCACCGCGTCCAACCTGGCGCGCACCCAGGGCCGTGCCCTGCTTACGCGCGGGGTCTTCCTCTTCCGCCAGCCCAAGCCGCAGCCTGCCAAGCCCCACAATCCCAACCAGCAGCAGTAGTTTTTCAAATTAGAATCGAGAATGTATGCCGATCACCCGCGAACAGGCCCTGGATTTCTTCCGCTCTCCCGATCTGCTTGGCCTTGGTTTTGAGGCCGATGCCGTGCGCCGCCGTCTGCACCCGGAGGGCGTGGTCACCTACATCATCGATCGCAACATCAACTACACCAACTTCTGCACCGAGTTCTGCAGCTTCTGCGCCTTCTACCGGCCATTGAAGGGCGCGCGCTCCGAAGAGGGCTACATCCTCGACTTCGACACCATCTACGAGAAGATTGCGGAGACCGAGGAGATGGGCGGCACCGGTGTGCTGATGCAGGGTGGCGTGCATCCCGACCTGAAGATCGAATGGTTTGAGAAGCTCTTCAGCGGCATTAAACAGCGCTTTCCCAAGATCTGGCTGCACTGCCTCACCTCCAGCGAGATTCTGGCCATCGCCCGTTATTCCGACCTCACGCTCGAGGAGACCTTGATCCGCCTGCGCGCCGCGGGCCTGGACTCCATCCCCGGCGGCGGCGCTGAAATTCTGGACGATGACGTCCGCAAGCGCGTGGCCCGCATCAAGTGCTCCACCGAAGACTGGCTCAGCGTGCACCGCCTGGCCCACCAGATGGGCATGCGCACCACCGCCACCATGATGTTCGGTATGGGCGAAACCTTTGAACAGCGCATCAACCATTTTGAGGTGATTCGCCGCCTGCAGGACGAGACCGGGGGCTTTACAGCCTTCATCCCCTGGAGCTTCCAGCCCAAGCACACCGCGCTCGGCGGCCGTGGCTGGGACGAGGTGACCAGCGTGGAATACCTCAAAACCCTGGCCATTTCGCGGCTCTATCTCGACAATATTGAGAACGTGCAGGCCAGCTGGGTGACGCAGGGGCTGAAGGTGCTCGAACTCGGCCTCCACTTTGGCGGCAACGACGTGGGATCGGTCATGCTCGAAGAGAACGTGGTGAAGGCCGCCGGCACCTCCAACTGCACCACGGAAGAAGAACTAAGGAGAATCATCCGCGACGCCGGTTTCAAACCGGTGCAGCGAGATACGCTCTACCGGACGATGTTCTTGAACTAGTACCGTGACCGCATGGTGAAGTAATCAAGAGTATGGACTGTGGGTGCCCCAGGTCTCGATTCTGAGACCTGGGAGGGCACAAATCTATGCGTTCACGGTACTAGAGCATTTTTCCTTTTGGGCTAGACTTCCGTGCCACATCCATTTCCGCGTTCTTTGCGGAAATGGGTGGGAAACCTAAGAAAACCAAGTCTACACCATTCCACAAAATGCTCCAACGGCGGAAAGCCCGGTTCCGATCATTCCAAGATGATGGGGTGCCCCAGAGCCTGCCCTGAGCGAAGTCGAAGGGTCTCGATTTTGAGACCTGGGATCGAAGGAACTCAGACTTCGGTCGATAGCCACGCATCAAAGGCTCGTAATGGGCCGGATGGCATCCCTCGTGCCCGGAAGATCGTCTTCTGTCCGCAACGCCAGGCTCGACAAACTCCAACCTGTCCATTTACAGCAACTTACAGCCACTTTGAGCCCTTGTAGCCAACCCTGTGTTCCTGGGACGCCTTTCCCTCCCCCAGCCCCTCCAAAACTCCCCTCCCAGCGCGTAAACTAGACCCATGGCAGAGATTCAGCGCAGAAAGACCCCCACCGTCCAAATCGGCCACGTTCGCGTTGGTTGGGAAGTGCCCGTCGTGGTGCAGTCCATGACCAACACCGACACGGCTGACGTCGCCTCCACCCTCGAACAGGTGGCCGCCCTCGCCCTGGCCGGATCTGAGATTGTCCGCGTCACGGTGAACAACGAGCTGGCCGCCGCCGCCGTTCCCTCCATTGTTGAAGGCCTGGAGAAGCGTGGTCTGCGCGTGCCCATCGTGGGCGACTTCCACTACAACGGCCATCTCCTGCTCAAGCAGTTCCCGGAGACCGCCCGCGCCCTGGCCAAGTACCGCATCAATCCCGGCAACGTTTCGGTCGGTCGCAAGAACGACGACAACTACCGCATCATGATTGAGTGCGCGGTGAAGAACCAGAAGCCGGTCCGCATCGGCGTCAACTGGGGCTCGCTGGACCAGTCCCTGCTGGCGCGCATGATGGACGAAAACCAGAAGCTCGCCGCGCCCCAGCCCCTGCGCGAGGTGATGCTGGAAGCCATGATCGCCAGCGCGCTCGAGTCCGCGCAAGCCGCCGAGCAGTACGGCCTCCGCCACGACCAGATCATTTTGTCCGCCAAAGTCTCCGGCGTCCGCGATCTCATCGACCTCTACACCCGGCTGGGCTCCCGCTGCGACTATGTCCTGCACCTGGGACTGACCGAAGCCGGCATGGGCGCCAAGGGCCTGATCGCGTCCACGGCGGCGCTGGCTCCGCTCCTGCTCGCGGGCATTGGCGACACCATCCGCGTCTCGCTCACCCCCAAGCCCAACGGCGACCGCACCGAAGAGGTGCAGGCCGCGCAGCAGATTCTGCAATCCCTCCAGATCCGCAGCTTCATGCCGCAGGTTACCAGCTGCCCCGGCTGCGGCCGGACGACCAGCACCTACTTCCAGGAACTGGCCGAGCAGATCCAGACCTACCTCCGCACCTCCATGCCGGAGTGGCGCAAGCAGTACCCCGGCGTTGAGGAGTTGAAGCTGGCCGTGATGGGCTGCGTGGTCAATGGCCCCGGCGAATCCAAGCACGCCAACCTCGGCATCAGCCTCCCCGGCACTTTTGAGGAGCCCAAAGCGCCGGTCTACGTGGACGGCAAGCTCTACACGACTCTGCGCGGGGATGGAATCGTTGCGGAGTTCAAAGAAATTCTCGATAAGTACGTTGAGAGCCACTACGGCGCAGGTGCTACGCTTTCAACCGTCACCCACTAAGCCGCAACTGCAATGTAGCGCGGCCCTCCTGGGCTGCTGTCTCCGGGCGACATCCCCGTCGCCCGGTTTTGCATGCAGCTTACAAATGTCCTCTGAACTACGCAGTCAAAGAGCGCGGATCGGAAGCTCTGCGCAACGGTCAGCCAGGCGGCTTCCCGAGCCATAAGCCGAGCAACACGCATAAAGGGTCTCTTCACCATAAAATGACTCTAATAACGAAACACTACGCTAGTGTAGTGCGTCAGTCATAGCGTCTTTTATTCTCGTCCCACAATGAGCCAAACGGATTGGTCAGCATTCCCTCGGGGGCTAAAGCCCGTACCCTTCAAAACCGATAAACGATCATCTGCTTGAGACACTACGCTAGCAGTTCACGCCGCTGCCCATAAAACCGCCATCCACAGCCACCACGGTGCCGGTTACAAACGAGGCGGCCTCTGAAGCCAGAAAGATCGCTGGTCCCACAAGCTCTTCCGGTCGGCCAAAGCGATGCATCGGCGTGCGCATCAGGATCTCCGCCCCGCGCGGCGTGCCATTGATGAGCTTGGTGTTGAGCGGCGTGGGAATCACGCCTGGCGCAATGGCGTTCACGTTCACGCCCTGCCCGGCCATCTCCACCGCCAGAGTTTGCGTGAGAGAAACCACGGCGCTCTTGCTGGCCGAGTAGGCCGCCACCTGGAAATAACCCGCGAACGAGGTAATGGAGGCAATGTTGATGATCCGCCCATAGCCGGCCTTGGCCATGGTGACGCCAAAGACCTGGCAGGCGCGCAAGGTGCCGGTCAGGTTGGTCTCCATCACCCGCGCCCACTCTGCCTCCGGAACCTCCAACGTGGGCAGCTTGTGGGTAATGCCGGCAGCATTGACCAGAATGTCCACCTTGCCGAACTCGGCCAGAACCGCGTCGTGCAGCCGTACCAGGGAGGCGCGGTCCAGCACATCGGAGGCGCAGCGGAGGGTCCGGCGTCCCAATGCTTCGATAGCGGCGGCGGCTTCTTCCACTTTGGCCAGATTCCGGCTGGTGGGAACCACATCGGCTCCGGCGCGGGCCAGCCCCAGGGCAATCTCCAGGCCCAGGCCCTGGTTTCCACCCGTGACCACGGCCACACGTCCACTCAAATCAAACAGTTGCAAGCTCATCTGCCCATCCTAATCGGTGCCCGCGGTTGGCACTTCGACCCCGGATCAACTCCGCCGCGCGCCAGGAAAACGTTGTCTTCAATTTAGCACTTGGCCAACCGTCCCAGTGCGCAAACCACGGCGTCCCGATTGGTGGTCTCGTTACATACAGGTCTGACCTCTATGGTTTATTTTATGTGAGGTATGGAAAAACTTTTGATTCCCACTCATCCGCGCCGTTGGGACTGCGTCAGCTTGGGCGAAGTCATGCTTCGTCTCGATCCCGGCGAGGGCCGCGTTCACACTACCCGCACCTTTCAGGCGTGGGAGGGTGGCGGCGAATACAACGTAGCTCGCGGCCTTCGCCGCTGCTTCGGCATGAAGTCTGCCATCGTCACCGCGCTGGCCGACAACCCGGTTGGCCGTCTGGTGGAGGACTTCATCCTCCAGGGTGGCGTCGATTCAAGCCTCATCAAGTGGTTCCCGTACGACGGCATTGGCCGCACCGTGCGCAACGGCCTCAACTTCACCGAGCGTGGCTACGGCGTACGCGCCGCAGTGGGCTGCAGCGATCGCGGCAACACCGCCATCAGCCAGGTAAAGAAAGGCGACTTCGACTTCGAGTCTATCTTTGGACCTGACAATGGTTCGCGCTGGCTACACACGGGCGGCATCTTTGCGGCTCTCTCTGACTCCACGGCTGAAGTCTGCGCCGAGGCCATGGACGCGGCCAACAAGTACGGCACCCCGGTGAGCTACGACCTGAACTATCGCCCGTCTCTATGGAAGTCGATTGGCGGCGAGAAGAAGGCTCAGGAAGTGAACCAGGAGATCGTCAAGAAGGTCGACGTCCTGCTCGGCAACGAAGAGGACTTCTCGGTCATGCTAGGTGTTGAGATCAAGGGCGTGAGCGACGACTTCAACGAGCTGCCCATTGAGGGCTACAGTGAGATGCTGCGCGAAGTGGCCTCGCTCTACCCCAATCTGAAGGTGATTGCCAGCACGCTGCGCACGGCCCACACGGCCAGCCGCAACGCCTGGGGCGCCATCGCTCTGGTGGAAGGCGAGATCGTCCACGTTCCCCAGCGCGAAATCGATATTCTCGATCGCGTAGGCGGCGGCGACAGCTTTGCTTCAGGCCTGGCCTACGGCTTCCTGACCAATGCCGGCGCACAGACGGCCATCGAGTACGGCGTGGCCCACGGCGCGCTTGCCATGACCACCCCCGGCGACACCTCCACCGCTTCGCTCTCTGAAGTGAAGAAGGTGATGAAGGCCGGCACGGCTCGCGTGGACCGCTAAACCAACCAGAAGGCCCGACAACCGTCGGGCCCTCTGACGAGAGGAATAAAAAAATGGCAGAAACTATCAAGGAAGCAATTGAGCGCGTAGGTCTGATCCCCGTGCTCCGCGCCAAGAACAAGGTGCAGGCTCTGGCCGTCGTCAAGGCCATGCTGGCCGGCGGCGTCAACACCGTGGAAGTCACCATGACCGTCCCCGGCGCGGTTGACGTGCTCAAGGCCCTCAAGGCCGAGTACGGCAACGACCTGCTGCTCGGCTCCGGCACCGTAACCACCGCCGAGCAGGCGCAGGCCACCATCGACGCCGGCGCTGAGTTCGTCATCAGCCCCTGCCTCAACCTGGACGTGATCCGCTGCACCAAGGCCAACGGCAAGCTCAGCTGCCCCGGCGCGCTCACCCCGACTGAGGTCATCACCGCCTGGAATGCGGGCGCGGACGTGGTCAAGATCTTTCCCTGCTCGGCCATGGGCGGCGCAAGCTACCTGAAGGCTCTGCTGGCTCCCTTCCCGTTCCTGCAGCTCATCCCGACGGGCGGCGTCAGCGTCTCCACGGCCAAGAGCTTCCTGGATGCCGGCGCACGCGCCCTCGGCGTTGGCTCTGACCTCGTCAACCTGAAGGCCATCGAAGACGGCAAACCGGAGATCATCACCGAGCAGGCCAAGGCCTACCTCAAGGTCTTCGAAGAGTACCGCGCCGCCAAGAAGTAGTTTTTCTACTTGTTCTGACAGCAATGGGCGACGCTTCGGCGTCGCCCATTGCTGCTTTCGATCTCAAAATCAACTCCCCCCACCACCAAGCTGTCTTATTGACCAAAACCGCGCCATCTCGACGCTTGCTGCAACGATAGTAGGCGTATTGGTCTTTTGAATGGCAGACCGGCATACTATCAGCACGGAGAACGCATGAATCTGATGATTGTCGAAAGCCCGAACAAGGTGAAGAAGATCAAGACCTTTCTGGGCCCGGGGTGGGACGTTGCCGCCAGTGTTGGCCACGTGCGCGACTTGCCCGTGAAATCGCTCGGAGTGACCACGCCCGACTACCAGCTTCAATATGAGTTCACGGAGCGCGGCAAGGGCGTTATAGAGGGCCTGAAGCCCCGTGCCGAGCGCGCCGATCAAGTCTATCTGGCCACCGATCCCGACCGCGAGGGTGAAGCGATTGCGTGGCACCTCAAGGAGACGTTGCAGCTCAAGAAATACCAGCGTGTGACCTTCGATGCCATCACCGAGGATGTGATTCAGAAGGCGCTCAAGCAGCCTCGCCAGCTGGACATGAACCTTGTCCATGCGCAAGAGGCAAGGCGCGGCGCGGATCGGCTGGTAGGCTACAAAGTCTCACCGGCGCTCTCCCGGCAGACCGGCATCGCTGGTTTGAGCGCGGGCCGCGTGCAAACCGTGGCCGTGCGCCTGGTTGTGGAGCGCCAGCGCGAGATCGAGAACTTCAAAACCACCAAGCACTTTGGAGCTGAGGCCATCTTTGACGGTCCAGAATGGGAGGATGGGAGATGGACGGCGCAGTGGGATACCGCGCCCTTCCTCAAGGAGGATGAAAAGTACATCCTCGACTCTGCCCTGGCGGAACAAGCTGCTCTGTGCCGCGCTTTCCTGGTAACCGCAGCGGCCACCAAGCCGGCCCGCAAGGCACCGCCCGCACCCTTCACCACCGCGACCCTCTTGCAGGCGGCCAGCGTCACCCTTGGCTACAAACCTGACCAGACCGCCATGCTCGCCCAAAAACTCTTTGAGCAGGGCTTGATTACC
>Ga0181529_10003791_pt1 | contig 16885 bp, 8 predicted proteins | sample PEATcosm2014_Bin_36_FD_119763 | JGI IMG/M metagenome (GOLD analysis project Ga0181529, IMG submission 119763) | Peatland microbial communities from MTU Mesocosm Facility, Houghton, MI, USA - PEATcosm2014_Bin10_30_metaG | ecosystem: Environmental > Terrestrial > Soil > Wetlands > Peat | place...
CGGCTGAAATAGGCGACGGCGAAATTGGGAGTTAGTTCAATGGCCTTGGTGAAGTCGGAAACGGCCTTGACGAGTTGGCCCGACTCATCGTAAGCAACTCCGCGGTTGTAATAGGCGAAGGCATAATGGGGATTGAGTTCGATGGCCTTGGTGAAGTCCGCCAGGGCGTTGGCCAGTTGGCCCGACTTGGTGTAGGTATTTCCGCGGTTGTAATAGGCGAGAGCAAGATGGGGATTGAGTTCGATGGCCTTGTTGAAATCAGCAAGGGCCTTGGCCAGTTGGCCCGATTTCTCGTAAGCCGCCCCCCGGTTGAAATAGGCTTCGACGTATTTGGGATTGAGTTCGAGGGCCTTGTTGTAGTCGGAGAAGGCGTGGCTGAGTTGGCCGGAGCTAGCGTAAGCCGCCCCGCGGTTGTAATAGGCGAGGGCACAACTGGGATTGAGTTCGATGGCCCTGCCATAGTCTGAGAGGGCGTTGGCCAGTTGGCCCGAGTTCGCATAGGCATTTCCGCGGTTGTAATAGGCGAGGGCAAAGTTCGGATTGAGTCCGAGGGCCTTGGTTTGGTACGAAATGTCCTGGGCGTGATCACCTGCCTTAAGGTATGCAACCCCTAAGTCGGCATAGATAGCACCACGAAGTCCGCTCCGGTTCCATACTTGAATCCGCCGGTGAATTCCCAAAGGATTGTCTTTCTGTTGCAACTCCCAGCCATTGCCAGCCGCGCGATACGTCTCTCGAAATACAAATGGCTTGCTCACAAGGTTTTGTGAAATATCCACCATTTTCACCTTCCCGTCGCTCAACTCCAGGCAACAGGCTGAGTGCCCCAGTCCTGCGGGCAGATCGCCGGAAGCCAACTCCAGAACACCGATGGCTGTGCCGCGCAGCCCGAGAGAATTGCCGAGAATATAAACCAATTGAGCATATCCGAGGGACTGGGCCTTCTTTTCTTGGACAACCTTGGATAAATAAAAGTACTTTAGGCATTCTTCTTCACGACACTGAGCAATCTCTTGTCCTATCGTCTGGCAAAGTCCTTGGATGACCGCTTCCTCCATCTGAGCAACGTCGGCGGAGGAGATCTGCTTCTGCTGATACGTTTGCCTGGCCCGGCTGATCGCCTGCTGCCACACCTCGCACTTCCAGTCACCAACCAACTGCACCAAGTCTTGGGCAACCTCCTTGGGATACCCAAGCTCCGTGACCGATTTGTCAATGTCCGTTGCTAGGGCATCCAAGGCATTGGCTTCCGCCGCAGGGGCCATCGCAGGCGATAGAAAAAGAAGCCGACCACTCCTTACGGAGCCGACCAGCAGCGATGCGGCCAGGACGAAGACAACGCCTTTCCTCGCTCGCATGCGACTGGCAACAGGGGCGTTTTCGATTTGTGACAGAAAATCAGGCACGGCCAGATCCTCTCGGCAGAACAAGGGCGATCCATCCCATCACGGCTACGCTTATTGTCGTCGCGGGGTGGTGCTTGTCAAGGATTGTCGGAACGAGAGCCGCTTGCGGCTTTTCTTGCCACTCGGCGTGAGGCTGCCGCTGCACTCGGCTGAAATTCGCTTCCGCCGTCTCCTTCAGGGAATGGCGGCGGAAGCTCCGCGGCAGCGCTGTCCGTGGCAATCGATGGCCTCCAGGCTAGCGGCGTGTTATCATCATTGCGAGAGTCTTTGAGCGATCCAATACGAAAGGAAACAGCTATGCGAACCATCGGCTTCAGTGTGGTGTTGGGGCTGGTCGTCGGTCTTGTTCTTCCAGTCAGTCAGGTTTCGGCCCGTGACGCCCAACAAAAATCATGCAACCTGGATCGGACCATCCGGGTCACAATGAAATACCTGCTCTATCTGCCGAAGGATTATGACCAGAAGCCATCTTGGCCGCTGATGCTGTTTCTCCACGGGGCAGGAGAGCGAGGGGACAATCTGCAACTGGTCACGAAGCACGGTCCCCCCAAACTGATTGAGGCGGGCCAGCAGTTTCCGTTCATCGTGGTGTCGCCGCAGTGCCCCAAGGAGCGTTCCTGGGAGCCGTTCGAGCTAACGGCTCTTTTGGACGAGATTGGCGAGAGATGTAAGGTCGATCAGGACCGCATTTACGTGACCGGGATGAGCATGGGGGGCTTTGGCACCTGGGCCTTGGCCGCCCGGCTGCCCAACCGATTCGCCGCCATTGTGCCCATCTGCGGCGGTGGCGACCCCTTCAGGGCGAAGCAGATCGCCCACATTCCTGCTTGGGTGTTCCATGGAGCCAAAGATAAGGCCGTCTCGCTGGAAATGTCGCAGAAGATGGTCGAGGCCCTGAAGAAGAACGGCGGCGACGTGAGCTTCACCGTGTATCCCGACGCCGGGCATGATGCGTGGACCGAGACGTATGCCAATCCCCAGGTGTACCAATGGCTGCTCCAACGGAAGCGGACGCCGAAGAAGTCGGAAGACTCCAAGAAGTGAGGGACCGACCAGGAGAAACGCGATGGCACTCTCCACCAAGAAAACGTGGCGCCGGTAATCTTGCGGTATTCATGCTTCAATCCGTTGCGTTTGCCCGCTCTGAATCGAACGCTCCGCCGCAAAACACATCAGATGACTCCAGAGTGCCTCCGATCCGTCGGTACGCGAAGGCGACTTGCCGGCAACCGCGTCGAGGAAGCCTTGCACAATGCGATCATCACCACCGCCTCCGGCCGTACGCTCGAGCGGTAGTTTGACGGTGCGGCTTTTGCCCGTCGCATGGTCATGAATTCCGACGCAAAAGCGGGTGTTGTAGAAAACGGCCGTGAGACTTGCCTTGGTGCCGTCGATGCGCAATTCACGTCCATCACGGTAACTCATGCCATGAAGTGTATAAGTGGCCGTAACGCCATTGGCGAAACGGATGCTCGTCGCGCACGAAGCCGGCTGGTCGTTGTCGCAGTGGTACACGCATTTCCCGAACGGTCCCTCGCGGAGGGCCCGCATGATACCTTGCTCGGAAAGGTCTTCTCCCAAGTGGTTCACTGGCCATTGTCGCCAAGGAACGATTTGCAATGATCGCATGGGCGGAACAAGAGCTCCCACCAGGCGCGGATATCGCATCGCGGTTCGGAAGAGACCTTTTACGAAAACATTCTCCGAACGCGCAATATCAAGCATCATTGGCGTGCCGTCTCGGTAGAATCGAACCGCCTCGTAAATGCACGAGGCGGCATGCGGACAGCCGTCCGTGCAACGCGGCGGCGCCCCCGGCGGCATCTGCTTTTCCGATAGCGCGGGCGGAGAAGTAGTGCAGGAAATGAGTTCCGGCGGAGAACCGACCAGCCAGCATAGAATATCGAAGTCGTGGCATCCTTTTTGGATGATCATATGCGAGCTGCGGGCAATGTTCCCCCAATTGCCGCGGACAAAACTATGGGCAAAAACCCATGTCCCCATGTTTTCGCTCGATCGCACGGACACGAGATCCCCCAGAGTTCCGGCATCGATGATCTCTTTCACCGTGGCAAAAAGAGGAGAATAGCGCAGCACAAGACCAATATTCAAAACGCGTTGGCAGCGGGTGGCTTCACGAACGACCAGCCGACTTCCTTCCTCGGTAACGGCGATCGGTTTTTCGAGGAACACATGATACCCGAGGCGGAGGGCCTCCATCGTCTGCTGTTCATGCTGTTGATCCATCGTGCAAATGAACACCGCGTCAGCAAGCTTTCCGGCGGCGAAAAAGTCCGCGTCGGTGGCGAAGCTGCGCTCGGGCGGTATGCCATGCTGGCGGGCAAAGCGTTCTCGCCGGAAGGCGGTTCGGTTCACGCAGGCAACCATTTTGAGTCGATCTGGATGCGTCAAGGCAAAGGCGCCGTAAACATTGGCTCCGCGTTCCCCTGTTCCAATAACTGCCGCGGTCAGAATGTGATTTGAAGGCATTACCCTTCTCCTGTATCATTCTTGATGGAAAAATCCCCCCCTGCCGTCGCCGCCGCTCCTGTGGTTCAGTGTAATGCGAGCAATTTCCCCGTCAAGCCGGGTCTGACAACAGTTCCTGGCGGCAAAGGGGACAGGCACCGTTTGTGCAAAGCACCCTTCGGGCCGCTCCGCGGCAAACGGAGCCAGTCCCCTTTGCCAAGAAAACTTGCCGCACCCGTCAAGCCCCACGATGGTGCGATACACATCCAGCGTTTGCTTCAACGGGTATTTTCCATTGGGACACAGCTCGACTGCGCTGCGAACGGCACCTTCGCCTACACGGTCGAGGACTTAGCGTCAGGCGGGCCTCGATGCCGAGTGCGACCGGTAGCGCCGCTCAAAGGTTGTTCTGCAACAACTCGAGCGGGTGCCTGACTGGAAGCCCGGTCCCCTCCTTCAACTGGATCGTGCATACGCTGCTCTCGGTCACAATCACCTCCACCGCGGATTGCCGAAAAGCGTCGAACAGCGGCTCTCCCACGGCCTGCGCAAGATCGTAACCCAGCAGGCCCGTCTTCAGGCCGAACGTCCCTCCCATACCGCAGCACGTTCCCGTTTCGATTACTTCCACCTCCGCGCCGCGGCGTCTGAGATACTCCATTGCGTGGCGACCTCCGCCCAGCGGCCGCTGGTGACACGAAATGTGGAACCCGACCCGGCGGCCTCGGAGGGATGGTGGAACTTCGACGGACTGTTCCAGCATGCCGAGATATTCGAACAGTTCAAACGTCTTCCCCGAAACGGCCGCGGCCTCTTTCCGCTGATCCAGCAGTTTCGGATAGGACAGCCGCAGGCAGTAGGTTGCCGTGGGCTCCATCGCCACCACATCGTACCCCTCGTTCACGCATGGCGCCAGGCAGCGCACGTTTTCCTCCGCCACGCGCCGCGCCGCCTTTAAATTCCCGTACGCTATATACTGATACCCGCAGCCCAACTGCCGTGGCATGACCACCTCACACCCCAGAGCTTCCAGCGCCTGGACTGCCGCCATGCCCAGGTCGGGTGCGTTGTAATTTGCGAACAGATCGGCGAAAAACGCCACCCGCCGTCGCGGGTTGCGAACCGTGGAGAGTCCGCGGCGTGCCATTCGTTGGACCAGCGCAGGCCTGGAAAAAGGAGGCAGCGTTCGGCGTCGGTCGATCCCCAGGGTCTTTTCCATCATCCACCGCACGGCCCGGTTCCGCAGCATCCAGTTCGAAAGCGGCGCCGTGGCGCAGGCGAACTTGGCGAACGGCTCGGCGGCCATCATCACCCGGTTCACCCTCGGCTGCGGATGGGTCTCGGCGTCGCGGTCCTTCACCGCCGCAATCATCATCGGGATATCGATTTCCGCCGGACAAATCTCCTTGCACAAGCCGCAGGAAATGCACAGCGGCGCAAAATCTCCCGCCTTCTCCAGCCCGTGCACTTCGGCCGTCCACGGAATGCCGATCGGGCCGGGATAGATATAGCCGAAGGTGTGTCCGCCGACCACACCGTAGGTTGGACAGATGTTCATACACGCCCCGCAGCGAATGCAGTGGAGCGCGTCCTGGAACAGCGGATCCTTTCGCATCCGGGTGCGCCCGTTGTCCAGGATGATGAGGTGGGACTGCCTCGGCCCATCGCCCTCCCCCAGCGGCGACCGTCCCGCCATTAGCGTCACGTAGGTCGTTAAGGACTGGCCGACGGCGCTGAGGGGATGGGCCATCATCATCTGAAGGGCGTCCTCCACCGTTGCCACCACCTTCTCCCGGCCCATAATACAGATGTGTACGTCCGGAATGCTGGAAACCAGCCGGGCGTTTCCCTCGTTGGTCTCGACCACGATCGCGCCGTTCTCCGCGATACCCACGTTGGCCCCGGTCATCCCGATGTCGGCGTTCAGGAAGATGGGCCGCAGGTACCGCCGCACCGCCTTCATGATGGCGTCCACGTCGGCCGGGATCTCCTCGCCAGTCTCTCGCCGGAAAATTTCGGCCACCTCGGCGACCGTTTTGTGAACCGCCGGAAAGACCAGGTGGAAGGGCTTCTCATGCGCCTTTTGGATGATCAGTTCGCCCAGGTCCGTCTCGATCACGTCCATCCCCGCCGATTCCAGGGGGTGGTTGATCTCGATCTCCTCGCTGGTTAGCGATTTCGACTTGGCCACCGACTTCGCCCCGCAGGCTTCCGCCACAGCGAGCACGTAGCGGATGGCCGCGGCGCCGTCTTCCGCCAGGAAGACCGAGGCGCCCCGTTGCCGGGCCTTTGCGGCAAACCGCTCTACCAGGGAATCCTGCGCATCCTGGCAACGCAGTTTGATGGCCCGCACTTCATCGCGAAACGCCTCCCCGCCTGGCAACGCTCCGATCGCTCGCTGCCGGCTATCCCGGCCGCGCTTCATCGCCCGGTACAGGGCAGCCCGCTTGGGCGTTTCCCGGAGCGCCTGGGCGATCTTTTCGTACAACCGCTTGTAGCGCTCTTCCACCATAGCGTTTGCGCCCCCCCGGTTAACTATCGGATAACCACGGCGTGTGCCGACTCGGGCCCGTGCACCCCCAGCGTCAGGCGCATTTCGATATCTCCCGTTCGGCTCGGCCCGGAAATGAAGGTAACGGTCGCATGCTTCGGATTCTGTTGGTAAAACGTCCGTACACGGCCCGCCGCGTCCCGGAGGGTTGCCACCAGGTCCACGGCGCGAACCACGCCCACGTGTACCCGCGGCAGCGTGGAAACCAGACGCAGCGCGTCGTCCGTGGCGAACTCCACCAGAGTGCCTGTTTCAGCAATGGCAAACTCGGCCGGAGAAACGCCTACCTGGGCCGCATCGATCGCCGCGGGCAGATCCGCACTCCGGTAGGGCGGCTGCACCATCTCCAACCCCAGCGCCGCACAGCGCTGCCTCAGCACCTCACGCAGGGTCTCCGGGAACTCGCCCAAGGCCACGCGCCGGGCCTCGGCTCCGTCCAGAACAGAAGCCACGACCTCGGCGGCTTCTTCCACCCCGGACACGAGGTGTACCACCCCTGCCAGAGATTCGTATTTCTGCTTGAACTGCGCAAGAACCGACTCGTCCATATCGGGCCACACCTTTCCTCAAGCCATGCTCTCAACCGTCCCGATTGACCATTCTACGGTAGAAGGAAACGCACCGGGAATCAAGTCCTGCACATGGCACCAGACGGCTCTGCCGTTATTCTGCGGAGTCCGATTGTGGAGGCAGGGCAACCAGTCGAAGTAGACGTCGAGCCAACCGCCCGCGGATGGATCCCTTGATGTGCCTGAAAGTGCCACGATGGCCAACGTGACAGATCGCAGTGTCCATCCTTGCCGTCGTCGCGCAATCCCGTCCGAACTCGGAGACGTGCCAGAATACCACCCCTTGATGAAATGCTCGGAGTCGCCCCGAGTACCCATCCCTTTCTTAGGAATCGGGCGCGGCTTGGAATTGGGCGCGGCCGGAAGAGCCGGCCTCGGACGTCGTTCCAGGTGCCCGATGTTACCGAAGTTTCTTGATAGTCGGCGGCGAGGCACTAAATTGATGCGGACTGGAATGGCCAAGGCGCTGGCGGTACGGCCGACATCCTGGGCGGTTACCGCCGGCGCGGACGCGTGGTCTAACGAAGCGAGACAACCGTGCACCGACTTATGCTACCAACACTGGGGCTAGGTTTCCTGCTTGCCGTTGTTATTTCTGGCCGGGCAGCGGAACCCAATGTGTCGCAAGCGAAGCTAGGGGAGATAGCGAGGCTAACTGCCGAAGTCGTGAAGCTTCATGGTTCGGTCATTTTTGACCAAAAGAGTCTAGACCGGCCCGTGATTGGTATCAACCTCTCGCACCCCAGGCAGTTGCCCAACCGCGCACCCAGCATACAATAGTTGTAAAATCGGCTACGGAAGATGGAAGATGTCTGCCACCCATTGATACTACCTGCGACCAGGGCGGCTGCCTCGCAAGGCGCCATCCGAGTTGCTGGGCCGTTGCTGTCGTGTGGGTTGCCGGTATCGGCCGGAAGAGCCGCGAGTATTGGCCTCGGAGGGTCGGATCTTTCAGGGAGGCTGGAGCGATGAGTCAGTGCAGTTGCCAGGGAAACCGACTGTCGGCGCCCACGCGGCGAGAGTTTCTCACCGTGGGGGCATCGGGCGTGTTGGGCCTTACGCTGGGAGAGTTGCTGCGCTGCGAACGGGCCGAGGCAGAAGGAACTCCGGCTGTCCCTACCCCAAAAGCTAAAAGTGTCTTGCACCTATTTCTGCCCGGCGGCATGGCCCACCAGGAGTCGTTCGACCCCAAGCCGTACGCTCCGCTCGAGTACCGGGGCTCGTTCGGCGTCGTGAAGACCAAGATCCCCGGCGAGGTGTTCTGCGAAACGCTGGCGGAGACCGCCAATGTGGCCGACAAGCTGTGCGTGGTCCGCTCGATGAGCCACGGCGAGGCGGCGCACGAGCGGGGCACCCAAAACATGTTCACTGGCTACCGGCCCAGTCCCGCCATCCAATATCCGAGCCTCGGCAGCATCGTCAGTCATGAACTGGGGCCCCGGGCCGACCTTCCGCCGTACGTTTGTGTTCCCAGCCAACCGAATCCCTACGCAGGCACGGGCTATCTGAGCTCGTCCTATGGGCCGTTCAGCTTGGGAGGCGACCCGGCGAGTTCAGGCTTTCGTGTCCGCGATTTGGCCTTGCCACCCGATGTAGACGCCGGCCGTTTCACCCGCCGTCGCACGGCCCTGGACGCCGTCAATGCGCATTTCGAAGCGATGGAGAGGTCCGAGGCCATCGGGGCCATGGACACGTTCTACCAGCAGGCGTACAGCTTGATTAGCTCGCCTAAGGCCCGCGAGGCGTTCAACCTGGAGGCGGAACCGGCTGGGCTCCGCGATGAATATGGACGCAACGAAGCCGGGACCCGACTGCTCATGGCCCGGCGATTGATCGCCGCCGGCGTGCGCGTGGTTTCCGTCACGTATGGCGGCTGGGATTTTCACAAGCAAATCGTGCCGGGCACGCGGCAGATGATGCCGGCGTTGGATCGGGCGTTTGCTACGCTCATACGCGACCTTGATCGGACGGGCTTGCTGGCCAGCACCATCGTTATGCTCTCCAGCGAGTTCGGCCGCACGCCGAAAATCAATGCCGACGCCGGCCGCGACCACTGGCCCCGAGTCTTCAGCCTGGTGCTGGCCGGCGGCGGGATCGCCCGCGGCAAAATCTTCGGATCGTCCAACGCGACGGCCGCCGAGCCGGATTCGGAGGAGATCGGCCCGGCCGATCTCTTTGCGACGATTTATCGCCTGCTGGGAATCGACTATACTAAACGGTTGATGTCGCCCGGCAACCGGCCGATCGACATAGTCCGTGAAGGCAAGGTGCGGTCGGGGTTGCTGGGCTAAGGGTCGCACGAGACCAGTCGCGCGTCGACGCCGATAGTTTCACGGGGGAACGGTGCCAGGGCATGGCCTGGATGCTTCATGCCGGTACCGATTCGAGAGAGCGGCACCACAACCGGGGGGGACGCATCGTATGGCCGGATTCGTTGCACGTGGTTCCCAGGTCGTGGTGGCCCTATTGACTCTCACTTTGGCGGCTTCCGTCCGCGCCGCCGCCCCGCAAGTGGACCGCATTACACCGCCGGGCGCACAACGCGGCACCGAGGTGGATGTGGTGCTTGCCGGCCCGCGATTGGCCGATGCGCGAGGCATACTTTTCTACGACCCGGGCATTCAAGTGAAAAGCCTGGCCGCGCTTGCCGACAAATCGGTGAAAGCCCGACTGGCCATCGCTTCCGACTGCCGGCTGGGGCCCTGTGCCCTGCGGCTGCAAACGGCCAGCGGCATCAGCAACCTTGTCACGTTCAGCGTGGGAGCCCTCCCCGAGATCAATGAGATCGAGCCGAACAACGATTTCAACAAGCCTCAGAAAATTGTCCTCAACACGACCGTCAATGGGGTGGTGGAGAACGAAGATGTCGATTATTTCTCCGTGGAAGCTAAGAAAGGGCAGCGGATTGCGGTTGAGATCGAAGGGCTGCGGCTAGGCGAGACGTTCTTCGATCCCTATGTGGCCATCATGGACGCCAATCGCTTCATTCTCGCTGCCGCCGACGACACCCCGCTGGTGTTCCAGGACTGCGCGTGTTCCATCGTGGCCCCACAAGACGGCAGCTACATCATCCAGGTCCGTGAAAGCGCCTTCGGCGGCTCAGCTCAGTGCCGTTACCGCTTGCAGGTGGGCACGTTTCCTCGGCCGCTGGCCGTTTATCCGGCCGGAGGGAAACCGGGCCAATCGCTGGAAGTCCGTTGGCTGGGCGATGCGGTCGGGCCGTGGACGCAGAAGGTCATCCTCCCTGCCGCCCCGCAGCCGCGCTTCGCTCTCTTGGCTCAAGATGGGCAGGGCGTGGCTTCGTCCCCCAATCCGTTCCGTCTTTCGACGATCGAGAACGTCATGGAGATGGAACCGAACAACAAGCCGGAGCAGGCCACGCCGTTCACGGCTCCGGCGGCCATCAACGGCGTGATTGGCGAGCCAGGCGATGTGGACTGCTTCGTGTTTTCGGCCAAGAAGGGGCAGGTCTTTGACGTTCGCGTATTCGCCCGTTCGCTTCGCACGCCGTTGGATAGCGTCCTCACCGTCGCACGGCTCAAGGGGGGGCTAATCGCTTCGAACGACGACAGCACCGGGCCGGACAGTTACCTTCGTTTCACCGTGCCCGACGATGACCGGTACGTCATCTCGGTCACCGATCAAATGGGGCGCGGCGGGCCGGAGTACGTCTACCGCACGGAGGTCACGCCGGTTGAGCCGCGCCTGACGATGGGCTTGCCTGAACGGGTGACGTTCGTCGATGTAGTCGCTGCCGTCCCACGCGGAAACCGCACGGCCGTGCTGGTGAGCGGCCAGCGCGAGGATTTCGGCGGCGACCTGGCCGTGGCCTTTCGAGGTCTGCCGTCGGGCATGATCGGGCAGGCGGGCGCCATCGCCGCGGACCAAAACACGATCCCCGTCCTATTCACCGCGGCAGCCGATGCCCCGATTGCCGCGGCCCTGGTGGACGTGGTCGGTAGCCATAAAGAAGGCGCGACAATCGTCGAGGGCAATCTGAGCCAGCGCACCTCGCTGGTTTGCGGCGAGAACAACCGCGAGGTCTGGAACCACCACACCAACCGCATGGCTGCCGCCGTGACCGATGCGGTGCCTTTCCACATCGAGATTGTGCCGCCCAAGGTACCGCTGGTGCAGAATGGCTCGATGGGTTTGAAGGTGGTCGCCACGCGGGAGGGGAACTTCAAGGCTCCTATTGTGCTACGTCTGCTCTACTCGCCGCCAGGTGTTTCCATGCCCGACGCAGTGACTATCCCCGAAGGCCAGAACGCAGCGGTGATCCCGCTGACGGCCGACGGCGGGGCCGTGATTCGCCGATGGAAGATTGGCGTCCTTGGTGAATCCACGGTGGGCGACGGGCCACTGATCGTTTCCTCGCAACTGGCCGACCTGGAAGTTGCCGAGCCCCTGTTCCGCTTCACGTTCCAGGCTGCCTTCGTGGACCAGGGGCAGCGGACCAATCTGGTGGCGAAGATCGAGAAGAATAGACCATTTGATGGGCCGGCCGTCGTGGAACTGTTGGGCCTGCCCAACGAAGTGGCCAGCCAACTCAAGGAAATCACCAAAGATTCGACGGAGGTCGTGTTCCCGATTGCGACCACGGCCAATTCGCCGCCGGGCCTGCACAAGACACTGCTTTGCCGGGCGGTAGTGAAGTCGCAAGGCGAGCCGATTACGCACTTGCTGGCCGGCGGGGAACTTCGGATTCAGAAGCCGCCACCCCCAAAAGCTGCCGCGCCGGCGAGCCCCGTGCCGATTCCGCCGCCGCAACCGCAGCCTCAACTGCCGGCCCAGAAAACTCTGAGCCGGCTGGAGCAACTCCGCCTGGAGCAGAAGGCCGACGCACAGCAACCGAAGAAATAAGACTGCCAGTCAAGCCGAACACGACTACGTTTTATGGGAACACTAATCTTCGCTAATCGACACTTATAAGAAACAAATCAGCGTCGATCAGCGTGAATCAGTGTTCCCTGGCTGCCTTTCGACGTTTCTGAAGGGATCGGAACATGCCCACCGACATGAAATGTCTATCAGCCGCTGTGGCTTTCTTGGGCCTGTGCTGGCTGCCTGCCTCCGCGCCGGCCGCTACCGCCCGGCTTGACGTTTTCCCTTCCGAGATCCGTCTGCAAACCGGGCTGGCTCGACAGCAGGTCATCGTCGTGGCGACGCGTCCGAATGGAGTTACCGAGGAGGTCACGGCAAGGGCCACGATTACCCCGCCCGACGTGAAGTTGGTCCGTATGCAAGGTTCCACGCTCTACCCCGTCGCCGACGGGCAAACTGCATTGCGGGCCGCGTACGATGGGCAGACGGCCGCCGCCACGGTTTCGGTCAAGGCGGTGACGAGTGTCCGCCCGATAAGCTTCAAGCTGGACGTGATGCCGATCTTCATGCGGGCCGGGTGCAACACGGGCGCGTGTCACGGCTCGGCCCGCGGTAAGGACGGCTTTCGCCTTTCGCTCTTCGGATTCGACCCACAGGGCGACTATTACCGCTTGACCCGCGAGATCGGCTTCCGCCGCCTCGATTTGGCGGTGCCTCAAGAGAGTCTGGTATTGCAGAAGCCGATCGGGGCCGTGCCGCACAGCGGTGGAAAACGGTTCGATCCGTCCGGCGAGCACTACAAGACGCTCTTGGCATGGATTCAGGCTGGGGCAGCGAACGACGTCGGTCCCGTGCCCACGGTCGAGACCATCGAACTCTTTCCCCACCAGCTCGTTCTCGAAGGGACCGGGGCGAGACAGCAGATGATCGTCCGGGCGAAGTACTCCGATGGCAGCGAGCGCGATGCCACCAGCCTGGCCACGTTCTACACCAACAATGACAACTCGGCCCCCGTCACGCCCGAGGGTGTCGTCACGGCCGCCAGTCGCGGCGAGGCTTTCGTCCTGGCCCGGTTCGACACCAAGACGGTGGGCAGCCAGGCGATCGTGCTTCCTGCCGGCCTGCGTTATACTCCCCCTAGCGATCCGCCGGCGAACTACATTGACCAGCACGTCAGCGCCAAGCTACAGAAAGTTCGCATCCTGCCCAGCGGAATCTGCTCCGATTCCGTTTTTCTCCGTCGGGTGATGGTCGACATTGTCGGGCAATTGCCGACCGAAGCGGAGCACCGGGCGTTCCTGGCCGATTCTTCTGCCGACAAGCGCGCAAAGCTCGTCGATCGCCTTTTGGCACGGAAGGAGTTCGCCGAAATCTGGGCCCTGGAGTGGGCCCAACTGCTGATGATCAAGTCGACGCCCGCGGTGAGCTACAAGTCGACCTACCTCTACTCGACCTGGCTCACGGAGCAGATCGCCAAGAACGTGCCGCTCGATAGAATCGTCCGCGAACTGGTGGCTGCCAGCGGCGGCACGTTTTCCAGTCCGGCCACGAACTTCTACCAGATCGAAACCGACACGCTAAAGACGGCCGAGAACGTGGCCCAGGTGTTCATGGGGGCGCGGATCCAATGCAGTCAGTGCCACAACCACCCCTTCGACCGCTGGACCATGGACGACTATTACAGCTTTGCCGCCTTCTTCAGCCAGATCGGTCGCAAGGAGGGCGAAGACTACCGCGAGACGATCGTCTTCAACCGTGGCAGCGGCGAGGTGAACCACCCGGTAGGCGGTCGGGTGATGTCGCCGAAATTCCTCGGCGGCCCCCTGGCCGATTGCGCCGGCCGCGACCGCCGCCAAGTGATGGCCCAATGGCTCACCGCGGCGGAGAATCCCTTCTTCGCCGCCAGCGTGAGCAACCGCATCTGGGCCCATTTCTATGGCCTGGGCATCGTTGAGCCGGTCGACGACGTGCGCGTGAGCAACCCGCCCAGCAATCCCGAATTGCTGGAAACTCTGGCCAAAAAGCTCGTCGAGTACCATTACGACTTCAAAAAGCTCGTCCGCGACATTTGTCTCTCGCAGACCTACCAGCGCGTAACGCAGACCAACCCGAGCAACGAGGCCGACCAAAGGAACTTCGCCCACGCTCGGGTCCGGCGGATCCCGGCCGAAGTGCTATTGGATTGCGTCTCGCAGGTGACCGAAACCAAAGATAAGTTCCCGGGACTGCCGTTGGGCGCCCGGGCCGTGCAGATCGCCGACGGGGCCACGACCGATTACTTTCTCACGACTTTCGGCCGCTCCCCGCGTGAGACCGTCTGCGCCTGTGACGTGCGCACCGAGCCCACTCTTTCGCAAGCGCTGCACTTGCTCAATGGCGAGACGATCCAAAACAAGATCCGCGCCGGTGACGTCGTGAAGCGGCTGCTGGAGGGAAAGAAGTTGCCGGACGAAGTCATCAAAACGCTGTACCTTCGCTGCCTCACACGGGAGCCGACGCCGGAGGAACTTGCCCAGATCAAGAAGACGTTGACGGGGCAAGCGAACCAGAAAGATGCTCTGGAGGACGTCTTCTGGGCATTGCTGAACTCCCGCGAGTTCTGCTTCCAACATTGAGATCCATTTGAGTGTGCTTAACAGGAGCCTCTGCCATGCTTAACCTCACCCGCGGGCTGACCGCCACGGCTTTCTTCCTGGGAATCACCTCGATCTGCGCGGCCGGCGCGGCGAAGCTCAACTATGCCGACCACGTGCGGCCCATCTTCCGCGAGCACTGCTTCAACTGTCATAATCAGAACAAGGCCACGAACGATCTCGCGCTGGACAGCTACGAACGGCTGCGCAAAGGCGGGGCGAGTGGCCCGGCGATCACGCCCGGTGACCTGGACAATTCCTACCTTTATGCGCTGGTCACCTTCAAGGACCAACCGCACATGCCGCCGAAGACCGACAAGCTCCCCCAGGCCAAGCTGGCGGTGATCAAACAGTGGATTCTGGACGGGGCGCTGAAAGACTCCGGGGCCAAGGCGGAGGTGGCCAAGCCGGCGATGAATCTGGCCATGTCATCCGGCGCGGCCCGGCCCGCGGGACCGCCGATCATGCCGGAAGGTCTCTGCCGCCAACCTGTCGTCTACACGCCCCGAGCGGGCGCGGTGACAGCGCTGGCCGCGAGCCCCTGGGCACCGCTGGCCGCCATCGCCGGCGAGCAACAGATCTCACTCTACAACACCGACTCGGGGGAACTCCTCGGCGTACTGCCCTTCCCGGACGGGATTGCCTATGTGCTGCGTTTCAGCCGCTCGGGCAAGCTTCTGCTGGCGGGCGGGGGCAAGTCGGCCAGCCGTGGCTTGGCGGCCGTCTACGACGTGCAGAGTGGCAAACGGCTGTTTCAAGTCGGCGACGAACTGGACGCCGTCCTGGCCGCGGATATCAACGCCAAGCAGACGCTCATCGCCCTGGGCGGACCGCAAAAAATCGTTCGCATCTTCAGTACGGCCGACGGCTCGCAGGTGGCCGAAATCCGCAAGCACACCGATTGGATCTATGCCGTGGAGTTTAGCCCGGATGGAGTGCTCCTGGCGACGGCCGATCGCGGTGGCGGCCTTTGGGTATGGGAAGCCGGCACCGACCGCGAGTTCTATAACCTCGAAGGGCACAGAGGGCCGGTCACGAGCCTGAGTTGGCGCGACGACTCCAACGTGCTGGCCAGCGGCAGCGAGGACGGCACGATGCGGCTCTGGGGCATGGAGCAGGGAAAGCAACTGCGGAGCATCGCCGCGCACGCCGAGGGCGTCACGTCGCTCCATTTCGCCCATGATGGCCGCCTGCTCTCGGGCGGCCGCGACCACCTGGCCAAGCTATGGGACCCGGAGGGCAAGCTGGTCCGCGCACTAGAGCCCTTCCCGGAGTTGATTATGAAAGTGGCCTTCGCCCACGACGGTGCGCGCGTATTGGCCGGCGATTGGTCGGGCGAAATCCGCCTCTCGGCTGCCGCAGACGGCAAACTCTTTGAGAAGTTGGTCTCGAACCCGCCTACGCTGGAACTGGCCCTTCGTGCCGCACGGGACAAGGCTGCCGCAACTCGAACCGCCGCCGAGCGAGCGGCCACCGACGCGGCCGCCGCCCAGAAGGCATGGGATCAGAAGAAGCTGGCCGCGGCCCAGGCAGCAGCCGAAGCCACCGCCGCTGCCCAGAAGGCCGAGGCGGCCAAAGCGACGGCCGGCCAGGCTGAGGCTGCTCGGCTCGCCGCGGAGAAAGCAGTGCAAAGGGCTGCCGCCGACTTGGCGGCGTTCGCCAAAGCCTCGTCGCCACCACCGGCTACACCTCCCGCCAAGCCGACCGCCACCCCGTCTGCCAAACCGGCCGGCTAACAGCCTGTTGAAAAAGGGGACTGGCTCCGAACCGACGGCCGTAATCACCGCGAAAAACGGTCGTCGTGAGGTGCCAGTCCCCTTTGCCGCCAGGAAATCTTGTCAGACCCTGTCAAGCGAATTCTCAGGTGAGCAGTCGGCCGGTCGAAACGCCGATTCGGCTACATGGTATCGAGGCTGTTGACTCACCGCCAGTCGCTCAGCACTACGGCTGCCAACTCGGCTCGACTGACAAATCGTGGGCTGCCACGGTCGGATGGCGGCTCCCGACCTGGGCGGGATCTGCTCGAACGCGGGAGAATTGCTTCTGCTTCGGGTTCCGATTCGGTTGCCCTACGCCGCCGGCGTCCGCCGCCGCCAAACGAGCAGGCTTAAGCCGGCCATGCCGAGGAGGCCGGGGTGGAGGATTCGGGCACGGGAGTGAGCAGAAAAGCCTCGATCTGCCCGCCAGGAGTGGTACCGTTGCAAACGATCTGCCCGTTGTCGTTAATGCCCTCTGCGTCAATGAGACTATATCCGGACGTTGGATTAATCAGACTGTTCAAGTCGGTCATCTGCCCGTTGCTATAAAGAAAGGCGTGCTCGGCGCCGGTGGTAGGGTCTTCCACGTTGCCGACGATCTGCCCAGCCGTATTGATGCCCGATGCTTGGCCGTCCGGCCACGCGCCGCCGGGGGTGCCCAAATCGGTCATGTGCC